>Ga0187856_1002602_pt1 | contig 13175 bp, 9 predicted proteins | sample June2016WEW_8_40_FD_132443 | JGI IMG/M metagenome (GOLD analysis project Ga0187856, IMG submission 132443) | Peatland microbial communities from SPRUCE experiment site at the Marcell Experimental Forest, Minnesota, USA - June2016WEW_8_40 | ecosystem: Environmental > Terrestrial > Soil > Wetlands...
CCAGCGCCGGGGCGCGGTAGTGGCGTCATTTGGAGTTAGCGCCCCTTAGCATACGCAGTCATTCCCGCGAAAGCGGGAATCCAGTCCCTAGACAACGCATTTCCGGAGGTTTGCGGAGTGGATCCCCGCTTTCGCGGGAATGACAGTGTTGGGGACCACCCCTTCGATGCAAATGACGCCACTACCCGGGGCGCCGAGGGCGAACTCTGGCAACCCAGGTTCTCCGACCGCGCCCTGCGCACCGTCAAGGAATACAACGAAAAGGTGGAATACATTCACCTAAACCCGGTGAGGGCTGGTTTGGTGAGCCGCGCGGAAGATTGGTCCCGCCCTGCGGGATCAAGCTACAACGAATACGCCGGCGCGAGCGCCAACGAATCCGTCAGCCGACGGACGGTTTGATCGTCGACCGCGTGCGAATGCCCTCCGACGCGCGCGCACGAATTTGATCGCTCCATCAGGGGGCCGAAAAGAAGCGGACCACAAAAGCGGGGGTCCGCGCTACCCGCTGTTGACAGCCACTCGCGTCCCGCGTTATAGTCTGCGTTCTTTAGAGCGAAGGCGTCCTGTACCATCGCGCGGACTCGTCTCACACGCAGACTGGGTTGACTAGCAGCTTAGAGTGGCCACCAAACGGGATCTTGAAATCGTTGCCGCGGGGCACACTTGCCTTGACCTTATCCCCGCTTTCACGATTGACGGCAAGGTCGACAAGATGACCGACGTCCTCGTACCCGGCAAGATGATCAACATGGGCGAGTGCGTCGTCGTCGGAGGCGGGCCGGTCACGAACGCGGGTGTCTCCATAAGGCGACTGGGCGTGAAGACCGAGCTCATCGGCAAGATCGGCAACGACGACTTCGGCAAGCAGATACTCCGTTGGTACGAGGAGCACGAAGGCCATTTCCAGGGCATCAAGACAGTTGACGGGGAGTCGACCTCGTACACTATCGCGATCTGCATACCCGGGATCGATCGCTTCTATCTCCATCATTGCGGCGCGAACGACACGTTCGGCTACGAGGACATGAACTTCGACCTCGTGCAGCGTGCCAAGCTGATGCTCTTCGGTTACCCACCCTGGATGGCCAAGCTCTACGAGAACACGGGGCGCGAGCTGACGAAGATCCTTAAGAAGACCAAAGAGCTAGGCACTACGACGGCTCTGGACCTCTCGCTGCCGGACGTGAACAGCCGGGCCGGCCAAGTCGACTGGCGCGCGATCCTAAAGGACTGGGTCCCGCTATCGGACTTCATGATGCCCAGCGCGGAGGAGATCTTCTACTTCCTCTACAAGGACAAGTTCCTGGAGAAAAAGGCCAAGCTCGGTCCCAAAGAGAGCGTGCTGGACCACATGACCGTGAAAGAGATCTCTACCCTGGGAGGCGATCTTCTGAGACTGGGGGCGGCGATCGCGATGGTCAAGTGCGGCCACCGGGGACTCTACGTTCGCACCGCCGACAAGGCACGCCTCGAGAAGATGGGCGCGGCCGGCTGTTCCGACCTGGAGAACTGGGCCAACCGCGAGCTGTGGTTCCCCGTCTACCAGGAGGAGCGTTTCGTGGGTGCTCTGGGCTCCGGCGACTCGGCGATCGCAGGATTCCTCTCCGCCTTCGTCTGGAACCACAGCATCGAGTCTTGCCTGCGGTATGGGAACGCGGCCGGCAGCATGAACGTCACTGTTCCGGACGGTCTGACGTGGAACAGGGGGTTCAACGACTTGACGCGCCGCATCCAAGCGGGCTGGAAGACAAAGGACCTGCGCATCGACGAGGCCGGCTGGAAGAAGGAGCGCGAGTTCTGGGTCGGGCCTGACAACCGCGGCAAGTGGGAATCCTAGCAGGATACTGAAAAAACCTTGTGAACGGTGTCATTCCGACCCTGAGCGGAGCGAAGGGGAGGAATCTCGCTCTGGAAACATAGGACTTACGAGATTCCTCGCGGAGTTTACCCTGAGCGGGCAGAGCGAGATCCTTCGCCGCGCTCAGGATGACAGCGAAGGGCTCGGAATGACAACGTCCGCAAGGGTCTTTCAGCAGCCTGCTAGGCGAGCCAAGGAACGGGAGATTGAACATGGTCAAGAAGAGCAATCCGAAGCGAGACGCATTCATCGCCAAGAAGCTGGCGAAGATGAGCCTGGCGGAAAAGATCGGCCAGCTTCTGACGTTTACCCGGCGCGGCGCGATGCTCACCCCCAGCGGGATCGAGCAGATCACCAAGCTGCAATGCGGCGGCCTGTGTCTCGAGCCCTACGCGGTCGAGACCTGCAAGAACCTCTACTGGGGCAACTCCCAGATCGACAAGACCTATCAGAGGCCGGCCGACTACTTCACGATCTCGAACACCTACTTCGCCGGCAAGTCCTTTGGGATCAGCATAACGCTCGAGGACTACACGAAGGATCTGAACCGACTTCAGAAGATCGCCATGAGCAGGCCCTCGCGAATCCCTCTCCACATGACCATCGATTTCGAGGGCGATTTCAAGAACGACTACATGGCCGGCGGTATTCGGCAGTTCCCGCCTCCGATGGGCATGGCGGCGATCGGGGACGTGAAACTCACGTACAAGACCGGCCTGACTATCGCCAAGCAACTCAGCGCGATCGGCGTCACGCAAATGTACTCGCCGGTCTGTGACGTCAACATCAATCCGAAGAACCCGGAGATCGGAGTCCGGTCCTTCAGCGACGACCCTGAGACCTGCGCCAAGTACGCTGTCGCGCTGCTCAAGGGTTTCCAGGACGGTGGCATCGCTGCCACAGCGAAGCACTTCCCCGGCCGTGGCGACTCGGCGACTGACGCCCACGACGTGCTCGACGTCATTTGGGCCGACAAGAAAAGGATGCACGAGGTTGAGCTGTATCCTTTCAAGGCCGCGATCGCCGCAGGCGTGCAGGCGATCATGACCGGGCATTCGGTCTACCCGGCGTATGACGACAAGTACCCGACGACTCTGTCAGAGAGGCTACTCACGGGGCTGCTGCGAGAGGAACTCGGGTTCGAGGGCGTCATCGTGTCCGACGCCATCGGCATGGCCGCGATCCTCAAGCAGTGGCCGCTTCCCAGGGCCTGCACGCTGGCGATCAAGGCGGGATGTGACACGATCCTCTTGAAAGCCGACGACGAATCACGATCGCAGTGCTTCTTTGGAATCAAGCAGGCCGCCGAGTCCGGAGAGCTCTCCGAGAAGCGGATCGACGAGGCGGTGACCCGTCTGCTGCGGATGAAGTACGACCAGGGTCTGTTCGAGACCGCGGGGAAGAAGGATCCGAAGAAGGCTCAGGCCTATGCCATGAGCAAGCCGGTTATCGACCTCTCCTGGGAAGTTGCCAGGAAGGCGCTGCTGGTGATGCGTGACGACAAGAAGATGCTGCCGCTCGAGACCGACCAGCGCATCCTCGTGATCGAGCAGCGGATTCCCTACGAGTTCGTGGGCAAGGATCCGTACATGCACCAGCACATGTTCTGCGAGGCGATGGTCAACCATTCCACGAACCTCATCCTGGTCGACACGGACTTCGCTGCAACCGAGGACGAGGTCGCGGAGTGCCTGGAGCTGGCCAAGCAGGCCGACTTGGTGGTCATGACCAACTACTACGCCCGCATCGTCAAGACCGGCAACAACCGGCTGCTCGTCAAGAAGCTCAAGGAGGCCGGGAAGAAGATCGTCGTCGTGACCAACTCCCCGTACATCGAGGGCACCACCAACGAGGCGGACGCCGTGGTCTGCAACTTCAGCGGTACGCCGGACTCCATCAAGGCTGCGGTAGACGTGCTGTGGGGCAAGCTCAAGCCTTCGGCAAAGACGAAGCTGCCGATCAAGCTGGGCGTGCAGCAGGAGTCCGCTGTGAAGAAGCCGGCGCCGAAGAGCACCTTGGACCTGTCGTACTGCTAGCGCATCCGTAGAGCGAAGAGAAGGGTCTACCTGAAAGCCGTGGCGGTGGCCTGGTGTGCCGCTCGCGAGCGGCCCCGGCTGCCGCCATCCGAAAAGGAAAAGCAGATGCCGAAATCCTATAGTGTGAAAACAACCGACATCTACACGATCACAGGGCCGCAGATCAGAAAGAGGTACGTCGACAACAAGATGTCGGTGCATTTCCAGGGGATGTCCAAGACCCTTCAGTTCCCTCTCACGATCGCGCTGATGGGCGCTCCCACCTGCTCGATCGGCATCTCTCCCGAGGGTCTCTACAACCGCCTGAACGACGCCGGCAGAATCATTCTCCTGAATCACAACGGGATTCAACTCGGCTCCGCGCCGTTCGTGCGCGTCGCTGGCAAGACCTTCATGCTCACGACCAGGAACCCGCGGGCGGTCGAAGGCCCGGACGACGTGCCGGCTCTCAAGAACTACTACCATCCCCCAGTCACTGAGAAGCAGACGAGCCTGTCTCTGGCCACGCCGTTGGCGGAGCTGGCCTACAGGCTCGGGACGGTGAACGTCGTGCGGCGGCTGGTCTCTCCGTTCTTGTCGGGCACCGAGCACACCGTGATGCCGATCAGCGTGGAGGAGTTCGAGGTCACGAACACGTCGAACGAGGAGCAACAGGTCATCCTCGTGATCCCGCGACCGTCTCTGGTCAACCTGCAGGAGAAGGAGCTGAAGCCGACGGACCAGGACACCGTCTACTTCTGCTCAACGCCGGTGAAGGGCCACGTGCACAAGGCGTTTGCCTCGTCGGGCATGAAGGGCGTCGTCATGGGCAGCCAGGAGTGCGGAGACCGGATGGTCCTGGCCGTGCCGGAGATGGAGGGCGTCAGCGTCGACACGCATCCGTCCTTCTGCCTCAACCGGCTCAAGCAGGATCTGCTGCTGAATGACGATGGCACCTTCTACGAGAAGCGCGCGCCCATCCTCAAGCAGGACTACGGAGCGGCGATCAGTCTCACGTTCACACTCAAGCCCAAGGCCACGAGGAAGCTGCCGGTGGCCATCGCCCTGGATTTCCCGCAGCAGAGCTACATCGACGGCAAGACCTTCGAGCGCAAGTACGTCCAGCGCTTCCAGGACAAGGAGAGGCGGGCCGTCGAGCTCGCCAAGATTGCGCTGGACAACTACCCCGCGTGGCTCGAGCGCACCGCGTCGATCCAGAACAAGATCTTCGACCACATCAGCAAGAGCCCCTCCTACAAGAAGGACCGGGCGGGCGCGCTGAGACTCACGCGCCTGATCCTGAACGAGTTCAGCTTCCCGCTGTCGAACGCCTGCATCTGGATCGAGGGCCAGGACGGCAAGGACGTGGCGCGCTTCCTGGAGTGCTTCGACTACGCCTACATCGACCCGTCGGACGTCGACTGGTACTCGATGGTGCTGCTCGTGCTCTTCCCGGACGTCGAGCAGGAGCTGTGCCAGCGATTCATCGACTCGATCCTGGCAGAGGACCTCAAGCCGCGCTTCTATCACTTGCACGGGTCGTTCGTGGAGGCGCGCAAGCACTTCCAGGAGCACCCGGAGGAGTACGAAGGCCGATCGCTCACTCAGATCCGGGATGCCGTCAAGATCAAGGGCAGCGTCGCGCACGACGTCGGCGCCCTGCCCAAGGGCCATCCGCTGCGCAGCGTTAGCGACTACACCTGGTATAACAACAACTACTGGGTCGACCTCTTCCCCAAGCTCGCCACGCGAGTGTTGCGCAACGTCAAGTTCGTCGGCGACGTCGACTTCTTGAGGAGGAACTGGACGACACTCAAGCTCGGTTTCGACTTCCTGAAGACGTATGACATCGACGGCGACGGCATCCCCGAAGGCAATCCCCACGAGGTCAAGAACACCTTCGACAACCTGACGCTGTTCGGCGTCGATGCCTACGATGCGACGACCTACATGGCCGGCTGTCAGGCCATGAAGGTCATGGCGCAGATGATGGGCGACGAGCCGGCGCGGAGGCAGTACGAGGTGGCCTTCGCGACCGCGACCGCGGTCTTTGAGAAGTTGTGGCGCGAGAAGAAGAATCGCAAGGGCACCAAGCTGCAGTACTACGTAACCTGCTACGACGCGAAGACCAAGAAGATGAACACGGATGTCTGGACGAATCAGCTCGATGCCTTGTGGGCGTTGATCGCCATGGGCGAAGAGCCATTCATTCCTGCCGCGAGGGCCAGGCAAATCCTCAAGACGATCTACAAGACGAACCGAACCACGATGGGCTGGGCCATGACTCGGACGGAAAATGCCGAGGCGGTCGAATCGGAACAGGGCCAGGACGTCTATACGACATCCAACTACGTTTTCGCTCAACTGCTCGACTATTACGGCCTCGTAAAGGAGAGCAAGGAAGTCTACAAGGCCATGGACCGGGTCATCTTCGAGTACGGCAACTCCCTGATCAGCCCGGACAACCTCAGGGCCGAGCTGGAGAAGGAACAGGGAGAAGCCACCAAGGGTCCGCACTATATCGTGGCGGCCTATCCCAGGCCAGGCGCAGTGCTGACGCACTTGGTCATGCAGTTCATCAAAGAGCTTCAAGAGCAAACCGGGGCCACCAAAGTAGACTCCCCACAACTGCGCTCTTTCGTGGCCACGATGTTTGGGAAGCCTCACTGATACCAACGTCCAGATGACCACGGAATTGGCAGAAAGGCGAAAGCAGTAGAGTCATGAGATACTTTGTTATATGCTCCGTAAAGGAACATCTGCGAACCACGTTTAGTGCGGCGACCGCCTTGAACCTCCTGCTTCTGACTTTTTGCTTGTGGGCGGCTGAGGAAGCACCATTGACGCTCAAAGACGCGTTCAAGGGTTCTTTCCTGATCGGGGCCGCGCTGAACCCAGCCCAGTTCACCGAACGAGATGCTCGCGATGCCGCCATCGTTAAAGCGCAATTCGACTCCATCTCCCCGGAGAACGTTTTGAAATGGGAGGGGGTTCATCCTGAACCGGGCCGCTATGATTTCGATCTGCCGGACAAGTACGTCGCGTTCGGCGAAAAGAACCACATGTTCATCGTCGGCCACACGCTGGTGTGGCACCACCAGACGCCCAAGTGGGTCTTCGAGGATGCGAAGGGAAATCCCGTTGATCGCGAAACGCTCCTGAAGCGGATGCGGGAACACATCCAAGCGGTCGTCGGCCGCTACAAGGGCCGCGTCCACGGCTGGGATGTTGTCAATGAGGCGCTCGAGGATGACGGCACTCTTCGCCAAACGCCCTGGCTGAAAATCATTGGCGAGGAGTACATTGCCAAGGCCTTTGAGTTCGCGCATGAAGCCGATCCCAAGGCGGAACTGTACTACAACGATTTCTCGCTGGAGAACGAAGCAAAGCGCAACGGTGCTATCGAGCTGATCGGGAAGCTCAGGGCTCAGGGCGTGCCGGTCACTTGCGTCGGTCTCCAAGGACACTACAAAATTGACTGGCCCTCGGTTGATCAATTGGACGCGGCCATCGCCGCCTTCGCGAAACTCGGTGTCAAGGTGATGATTACGGAACTCGACGTTGACGTGTTGCCTCCGGCAATGCAGTACCGTGGCGCGGACATCTCGGCTAACGTTGAGCTACAACCCAAACTGAATCCGTACACGAGCGGGTTGCCGGATTCGGTCCAACAGACGCTAGCGAGGCGGTATAGCGATCTGTTTGGAGTGTTTCTCAAACACCGCGGAGTCCTCTCCCGCGTAACTTCCTGGGGTGTCACGGATGCCAGTTCCTGGCTAAACAACTGGCCCGTACGAGGAAGAACCAGCTACCCCCTCTTATTTGATCGCGATGGCCGGCCCAAACCGGCCTTCTATGCAGTAATTAAGGCTGCGCGCGGAGAATCTGCGGCGAAGTAGCGTCCCGCCTTCTTGGGCCTCGATTGCTTCGGGCAGTTGTGGCCCGGGCAATTGCAGGCTTGCGGATTCCGGTTGACGCGTCCGGGTCACTTCGGCCACTATTGTCCCGCCAGTGTCGATTCACTCCGATCACGACTGGCGTCCCATTGGAATCAGTGAGCGGCTTCGCCGGGATCAGCGGCAAGTGGGTGCCGGAGGTGGGCGTAAGGCAAAGAAGCTGCGTAACGGTAACAGATCCGATCGGGACAAGTCATCGTGGGTTCCACAAGCACGCCGCTGCCTGCCACCTACCCACTATCGCTGTGTGCCCATGCAAGCCCAAATCCCCGGAGGCGAGTCATATGAACGTGACGAAATTCAAATCGGTAATCCGATGGATTACTCACACGCTCTTTTCATCCGTTCTTGCATACGGATTGATGGCGACCGCTTTTGCCCAAGGAAAGGCCGAGAAGCCTTCCCCCGCGTACAAGGATCCTTCTCTGCCCCTTGAGAAACGTGTCGAGGATCTTGTTTCGCGCATGACGTTGGAAGAGAAGGTCCTCCAAATGCAGCACACCGCGCCGGCCATCCCACGGCTCGGCGTTCCCTCCTATGACTGGTGGAGCGAAGCGCTGCACGGAGTGGCCCATGCGGGGTACGCGACCGTATTCCCCCAGGCTATCGGCATGGCCGCCACCTGGGATCACAACCTGGTCCACCACGAGGCCGAGACCATCGCCACCGAAGCTCGCGCCAAGTACAACCAGGCGCAGCGGGAAGGAAACCATAGCATCTTCTTTGGCCTGGATTTCTGGTCGCCCAATATCAACATCGTCCGCGATCCGCGTTGGGGGCGTGGGCAGGAAACTTACGGAGAAGATCCCTTTCTCACCGCCAAGCTGGGCGTGGCCTTCGTGACCGGCTTGCAGGGAAACGATCCCAAGTTTCTGAAAGCGATCGCCACTCCCAAGCACTACGCCGTGCACAGCGGGCCGGAGCCGGAGCGGCACCGGTTCGACGTCAACGTCTCGCCGCACGACCTCGAGGACACCTATTTACCCGCCTTTCGCGCCACGATTGTGGAGGGCCACGCTGATTCCATCATGTGCTCCTATAACGCCGTGGATGGCGCGCCGGCGTGCGCAAACAAGTTTCTCCTTCAAGACACCTTGCGTGAGGCGTGGAAGTTCCAGGGTTATGTAACTTCCGATTGCGGCGCGGTGGGAGACATCACTTCCGGCCACAAGTATACTCCCGACGATGAGCACGGCTCGGCCCTGGCCGTCCAAGCTGGAACGGACACAACCTGCGGCGACGAATACGTGGCGCTCGTGAAGGCTGTGCAGGACGGCTTGATCAAGGAGCGCGAAATCGATACCTCCCTAAAGCGTCTCTTCACCGCGCGATTCCGAATGGGAATGTTCGACCCGCCCGGCGGCGCTTCCTTCAATCGGATTCCCTTCTCTGAGAACGATTCAGCCCAGCACCGGGAACTGGCTTTGAAGGCGGCGCGCGAGTCGATGGTTCTGTTGAAGAACCAGGACGGAACCCTACCTTTCAAATCGAGCATCAAGACCATCGCCGTGATTGGACCCAACGCGGAGTCCTTGGCGGCCCTGGAGGGCAGCTACAACGGCGAACCATCTCATCCGGTTTATCCTCTGGACGGAATCGAGAAATTATTTGATGGCAAGGCGAAGGTCCTTTACTCGCAAGGGTCTCCCTACCTGGAGGGGTTCCCCATTCCCGTGCCACGGACGGCTTTCCATACTGCCGAGGGCGCGAACACGCAGGGCCTGAAGGCCGAGTACTTCCCCAACATGGAGCTTTCCGGAAAGCCCTTACTCACACGCATAGACCCGCAGATTCAGTTTGACTGGAACGCCGCCGCACCCGCGAAGGGCGTGCCCATCAAAGCCTTCGCCGTGCGCTGGACCGGCACGCTCACTCCGCCTCGACCTGGCGCCTATACCTTCAGCGTGCCGAAACCCGGGTGGCACCCGCGCGGTGGGAGGGACGCTTACCGGATCTATCTGGATGGCAAGCTGGTTCTCGACACAACGCTACTCGTCCCCACCACCTGGGGCCTGCCAGAAGAAAAGCTGCAAACCACATTCCAAGCGGACTTCGAGAACACCAAGCCACATGCCTTGCGGCTTGAATATGTGCACGACTCCCCACTCTTCGGAGACGGCGCCACTCTCAGTTGGCAACCTCCCTTGGAGGCTCTGCGCGACGAGGCCCTGAAGGCGGCACAGCAGGCGGACGTGGTGGTGGCCTTCGTGGGACTCTCGCCCCATCTGGAAGGCGAAGAGTTGCGCATCGACATGCCGGGCTTCGTCGGTGGTGACCGCACGAAAATCGTCTTGCCTGCTGCGCAGCAGGAACTGTTGGAAGCGCTGGCCGCCACTGGCAAGCCTCTGGTCGTGGTCCTGATGAATGGCAGCGCGCTGGCAGTGAACTGGGCTGAGCAGCACGCGGCTGCGATCCTCGAGGCCTGGTATCCGGGCGAGGAAGGCGGCACAGCCATTGCCGAGACGCTGGCGGGGGCTAACAACCCTGGTGGGCGACTGCCCGTCACCTTCTACGCTTCGCTCGAGCAGCTTCCGCCCTTCGAAGACTACTCGATGCAGAGCCGGACGTACCGATATTTCCAGGGCACGCCGCTCTACGCTTTCGGCTACGGTCTAAGCTACGCGAGCTTCGTCTACAGTAATCTCCGGCTCTCGTCCGAGAAGCTGCAAGCCGGCCAGCCACTCACCGTCGAGGCGGACGTCCGTAATACGGCCGGGATCAGTGCCGATGAGGTCGCGGAGCTTTACCTCGAGTACCCGCAGTCGCCAGGCGCTCCCCGGCGCGCGCTCAAAGGATTCGAGCGCGTCCATCTCGCTCCGGGTGAGACCCGGCACGTCGCCTTCAAGCTCAATCCGCGGGACTTGAGCCAGGTCACAGAAAAAGGCGAACATAGGATTATGCCCGGCAGCTACACCGTCTTCGTCGGCGGTAGCCAGCCCACGGAAGGCGCCCATGGCCTCGAGGCAAAGTTGCAGATCACTGGCGAGGTAAAGCTGCCACGCTAGCGTTCTAACTTGGAAGCGGAGGGCTTCGATCGTCTGCCGGAGGGCACAACTGTTCTTATACTGCCTCAGCCTTCCCTGCCGTTGATCGCTTACGAAGTGAAAAAGCGTCAGCTATGCGTTCCATCTCGTAAGCCGTTGAGACTTGCTCCGGATAGTTAACCACTTGCATATCAAATGTAAAGCGGTTGCTAGCGCCGGAGGCGTCGGCGAGGCCTTCCGTAACTCGGCTCGCGACTTGGTTCATATCAGCTCCACAGGTGTTTGGCAGGACCATAGCGAACGCAGCCGAGGACAAATGGTAGAGTGAGTCATCCGTGCGCAGCTTGCGGAGGAGCACCCTGGCTGCGTCCCCCAGCGCTACAGAGACCTCCGCTGGGCTGTCGAACATGGGGGAGGGTTTCAGACGCACAAGTACAAGAGAGAGTGGCTCATCGGTCTGGGTGGCACGGCGAAAACCCATGATCAGCCGATCCTGAAAATGACTGAAACCTGGCACGGTGCCCAGCAAATCTGCGCTCGCCTCTTGGCGGAGGTGCGCCATTTCCGTTTTCTGCTCGACCAAGTTCTTGCGCAGTTGGCGAACGACATATTGCCGGTTCAACAAGTAGGCGACCACGAGCACACACAACGCACAGAAGCCAAAGAACAGAGTCCGTGTTGTGTGCCCGGTAGGGGCTGCGTTACTGCCAAAGACGGCAGGATACATAAGCAAGGCCAACCCCGCTCCCAGGACGAGAATCATCCCGAGCGAAAGCATCGACAACTGCCAGTGACGGCGATCGAGCGTCTTCGGGTCGACCTTGTCAAACAAATCCATTGAAGGCCTCCTGTGGAGGAGAAGCGGACGCACTCTCTGTCTTTAGCAATTCGATAGCATCAGAACTAGCATGCGTTGACCACGCTTTGTATAACACCTGTCCCCCGCAGTGTCAATCCAGTCGTTCAAAGTCAGAACCAGGTGCTCGCTTTGTATTGCCGGTATTCTTCCCCAAACGCTTTTCCCAGGACGGCCTCCTCTTTTCTTGATCGAACGATTTGCGTTGGACAAATCAGAACCGAGTAGGCAAGTGCCGGGATCAGTTCGCCCCAAGCGAGGAACAGGCCTGCAAAAGCCAGTCCGCCGAAGAGATAGATGGGATGACGAAATTTCGAGTAAAGGCCCTTGGTCACCAGCGCCTTGGCCTGGGCCCGGACGCTGAAAGACTTTCCGAGCTGAACACGGGCCACCATCCACAGCGCGAAGCTAGCCACCGCTATGCCGATCCCAACCAGGTATCTAACGTTCCACTGCCATTGGGAAAAGACGTACACCCCGAAACCCAGGAAGAGAACTGGATCGATCCAATAAATGGCCCTCAATAGCCACCTCAAGTACGGAATTTTGCTTCGTGCGGGGTTCCGCTCCCTCGCTGGGGCGCACTACGATGAACGTGGCTTCTGCGCCCGCACGAAGGCGCTCATGAACTTGCCATCCACTGCAACGCGCGCGCGATAGACGCCCCTCATGATGACTACGCGCTGGCCCGGCTGCAGCACCTGCGCCGCCTTGTTGATGATGAGAAAGGGCAGTTCTTTTGCGCCCTGATTCGAATCCGCGGCGCGCGGATTCCGGTTGTCCACGTAGCAGGTCTTGGTGAAGCCGCAAAGTCTCTTTACACTTGCAATATCCCATTTAATTATAATATCTCAAAGGTGATTCTGACTCTTTGAGATGACAGTGGAAGTGCAGACTCAACTTACGACTTCGGATTTAAAGGCGGAGGGCTGAGAGCTGATGGCTGAAAGCTGGTAACCGACCCGCCGTGGCGGGACCACGGACAAAGGACGGTGAATTACTGCTTACTGCCTTCTGCTTGTTGCCTACTGAAATAAGTGGTGCGGAAGGGGGGACTCGAACCCCCACGGTCTTGCGACCGTCAGCCCCTCAAGCTGGTGCGTCTGCCAATTCCGCCACTTCCGCAGGAGAGGGAGTTCTCAGTCATCAGTGCTCAGTCTTCAGTTGTCGTTCGTCAGCCGTCGGTCCCCAACCGTGCGCTGGAAGGGTCCTTACTGATAACTGATTACTGACGGCTGCTCTTCCTACTTCTTCGCCGGAGCGGGCGTCAGGGGCGCCGACACGGGCGCTGACTTGACGGGCGCGTGCTCCAGCACCGAACCCGAGGAAGACTTTGACGCATGAATTGCCAGGGTTATGGAGGTGAATATAAAAATCACTGCCAAGCCCCAGGTGATCTTTGCCAGCAGGGTCACAGAGCCGCGAGGCCCGAAGGCCGCCTGGCTTACGCCGCCGAAAGCCGCGGTGATATCGACGTTTTCGCCGCCCTGGAGAAGCACCGAG
>Ga0187856_1002604_pt1 | contig 13168 bp, 11 predicted proteins | sample June2016WEW_8_40_FD_132443 | JGI IMG/M metagenome (GOLD analysis project Ga0187856, IMG submission 132443) | Peatland microbial communities from SPRUCE experiment site at the Marcell Experimental Forest, Minnesota, USA - June2016WEW_8_40 | ecosystem: Environmental > Terrestrial > Soil > Wetlands...
CCTCACGTACGTGGAGATGCCGAATGCCGATCTCTGCTGCGGCATGGGCGGCTCCTTCAGTGTCTACCACTATGACATCACAAAGCGGATCGCGGCAAAGAAGATGGAAGGCATAAAAGCGACGGGCGCGGACATCGTGGTGACGGCATGCCCGGGGTGCATGATCAACCTCCTCGACAATGTCCTGCAGCACAAGATGGACCAGAAGGTCTACCATCTTCTGGAGCTGGTGGAATAACCGGTCGAATCCGCGAGCCCCGGGAGATGCCGAACGTTTCCGGGGCTTGTGCCAATGGCGTTTAAATCTATCCTTTTGAAGGAGGGTCCCATGAAACTTGGACACTGGATGACGGCGAAAGACGTGGTGAGAGTCAATGCATACAAGTGGCCCGACAAGATCGGGATCAAAGACCTGAACAAAGCCTCTACGTTCAAAGAATGGAACGAGCGCTCCTGCCGCCTCGCCAATGCCCTGGCCGACATGGGCATGAAAAAGGGCGACAGGTTCGCGGTACTCGGCTACAACGCCGTGGAATGGATGGAGTTCTACACAGCCGCGGCGAAGGGAGGGTTCATCTGCGTCCCCATCATGTTCAGGCTGTCGCAGCCCGAGATGGAGTACATCATCAACCACTGCGAGGCAAAGGCGTTTATCGTGCAGGAAGAGTGGGTAGACCATGTGAACGGCATGAAGAAGAGCCTCTCCACGGTGGAGAAGTATATCTCCTTTGGTGTAGGCACGCCGGTCTTCGACGGCTATCTCCCCTATGAAGACCTCCTCGCCAAGGCGCAGCCGGAAGAGCCCCCGGCAGTCGTCGGCCCCGACGACATCTGGGTCATCATGTACACGGGCGGCACCACGGGCAAACCGAAGGGCGTCATGAAGTCCCACGCCTCCCTCTTCGCCCAGTACTTCATCTCCATCTTCGACCACAACGTCACCTTCGACGACGTCAACCTTCTCGTCATGCCCTGCTGCCACGTGAACTCCCTTTTCTACTCCTTTCTGGCCACCTGGGTGGGCGGCACGGTCATGGCCTACAACATGGTGAGCTTCAACCCCGAGAACCTGCTGAAAACATTCTCCGACCACAGGGTCACCTTCACTTCCCTGGTGCCCACCCACTACATCATGATGCTCTCCCTGCCCGATGAGGTGAAGAAGAAGTACGACCTCTCCTCTGTCAAAAAGCTCCTCATCTCGTCGGCGCCCGCGAGGAGGGATACAAAACTGGGCATCGTGGAGATGTTTAAAAACTCGGAGCTGTATGAGGCTTACGGGTCGACGGAGGCCGGCATCGTCACCATATTGAAGCCCCACGAGCAGCTCACGAAGCTCGGCTCCTGCGGCCGGGAGGTGATCGGCTCGGACGTGATACGCTTCTACGACGATGAAGACAACCTCATCACCGGGCCGAACAAGGTCGGGGAGCTCTATTCCCGAAGCCCGATGCTCCTGGAAGGCTACTGGAAGGAGCCGGAAAAGACCGCGGCTGCCCTGAAGGGCGAATACTTCAGCGCGGGCGACATGGGCATGAGGGACGAAGACGGCTACATCTACCTGGTCGACAGAAAGGCCAACATGATTATCTCCGGTGGGGAAAATATCTTCCCTACAGAGGTGGAGAACTGCGTGGGCGGCCATCCCAAGGTCAAGGATGTGGCGGTCATCGGTGTGCCCCACGAGAAGTGGGGGGAGCAGGTGATGGCAGTCGTCGTGCTCCACGAGGGCCAGACCGCGACACCGGAGGAGATCTCTGGCTTTTGCAAGGGCAAGATCGCAGGCTTCAAGGTGCCCAAGAACATCGTCTTCATCAAGGACGAGGAGATGCCGCGCTCCGGTGCGGGCAAGATCCTGCACAGGATGCTGAGGGAAAAATTCGGCATGTGGAAAGACCACGTATAAGAAAGACCTTGCATAATGTATACAACTCATGTATACATTTGTTAACGATATACACGGACGGATCATCGCGACAGGCGCACCTGTTGCGATACTACCACAAGTCCCGGCGGGGACGTAAAGAAGCGCGGGGCGACTGAGAGGAATGACTATGGCACAGCAGCGGACAGACGGGTTGGCGTTGGCGGAGAAATATTATACGGAGTATGGATCGAGGGCAAGGGAGTTAAAGGCTGCGGGCAGGAAGGTGATCGGCTACCTGTCCGCCCTGGGACCCGTCGAGGTCCTGACGGCGGCCGGCGTCGTGCCTATCCGGCTGAAAGGCAGCGTTTCCGAGCCGATCACGAAGGCGGACGCCTACATGGAGACGATCGCCTGCCCTTTTATTCGCAACGTCTTCGATTCGACCCTGAAAGGGCGGTTCAACTACATCGACGGCATGGTAATGCCCCACCAGTGTGACAGCACCGACAAGACAAGCAACGAGTGGAGGTACAACCTCAATCTGCCCTACTGGCACTTCCTGAACGTCCCCCACCTCACCGACGACTCTTCCGTAGACTTCTTCAAATCGGTCCTCGGCGTCTTCATCAAGAGCCTGGAAAGATTTACGGGCCGTGAGATCACGGCCGCGGCCCTCGCTTCCGCGGTAGCTGCGCATAACGAGAACAGGCGCGCCATGAGGGCGCTCTATAATCTCAGGAAGGCGGACCCCCCGCTCATCTCAGGCAGCGAGATGATGAAAGTCCTGGTGGCCGCGATGAGCCTGCCCGTCGAGGAATCGACCGCGCTCATCAGGAGCGTCACGGAGGAGGTCACACAGAGGCCGGCGCCGGCCGGCGGTCGTCCGGGCAGCCGGCTCATGCTGATCGGCGACCAGGTCGACGACGTGGCCATCCCGCAGGTCATCGAGGGCGCGGGCGCCCGGCTCGTAATGGACGATCTCTCCATCGGCGGCAAGATATACTGGACAGACGTCGATGCCACGCCGGATGCCCTCGCGGGCATTGCCGAGCGTTACCTGCGGAAGGTGAAATTGCCGACGACCTTCGTTTCCGAGGGCAACACCTACGAGGAGAACCTGGAGGCCCGGTTCGGTCATCTGAAACGGCGTATCGAAGAATTCAACGTAAATGCGGTCATTCTCTTTATCTACAAGTATTGCGACCCCTACGGCTTTGAGGTCCCGTCGATAAAGGGCTTCATCGAATCGGCAGGCACGCCCGTGCTCTACCTGGAGGACGAATACTCTACCTCGACCCTCGGCCGGGTGAAGACCAGGGTCGAGGCATTCCTCGAAATGATCGCGTAAAACCTGCAAGGGGGTAAGAAATGGCTGACCAGAAAACACCAAGGGCGCTCGCAACTCAGGCAGCGGCCAAAATACCGAGGATGGCGCGCGCCAACCTGGCCGCCACGGTGAAAGCCAGGGAAGAAGGAAAAAAAATGGCCTATTCCTTCATCGTCTGCGCAGTGGACGACATTATGAGGGCCATGGATATCGTGCCCGGCTGGGGCGAGAGCTTCTCCGGCATATGCGCGGCAAAGCGTGACGCCGAAAGATTCCTGCAGAAAGCGGAGTCGGATAACTTCTCCCGCTCCCTTTGCACCTACGCCACCTGCAGCCTGGGCTTCGACATGTGGCGCGAGGAGCTGGGGGGTGAAATGCCGCCAAGCCCCCCCTGGGGCGGGATGGGGAGGCCCGACATGATCCTCGGCAGCGCCCAGCAACTCTGCGACCCGAGGTTCAAGTGGCCCCAGGCGACACAGCATTACCTGCGGGACGTGCCCGTTTTTGTCGGCGGCATGTACTACCCGCCCTGGGACCCCACGATAGACGATAAGGAACAGGAAGCATTCTATATCAAGTACAATACCGAGCAGCTTCGCGCCTGCGTCCGCTTTTGCGAGAAAGTGACGGGCAAGAAGATGGACTGGGACAGGCTTGCCGAAGTGGTCGACCTGACGGACCGCACATGGAACCTCTTCGTTGAGGCCTACGAGCTGAGAAAGGCGGTGCCGTGTCCCATGGATACAGGGGATGCGATGAATACGATGGTCCCCATCTCGTTTATGCTCGGCACGCAGGAGTGCTACGACTTTTACCGGGACCTCTTCGAAGAGCTCACGCAGAAGGTCGCAGCCAAACAGGGCGTTGCCGAGAACGAAAAATACAGGCTCCTCTGGGGCGCCGGTCTGCCCTCCTGGTTCGCCCTCGGCGATTTTCAGTATTTTAACAGCAAGGGCGCCGTATTCGCCGCTGAGACCACGTATCGCTGCGGCGAGGCCGTCTACCGCCTCGACATCCCGAAGACGGACGATCCCCTTGAGCACATCGCCTGGAGATGGATGCGCCCCTGGACCCACTGGTACGACAAGGCGCGGCAGCGCCAGGGATCCATGCCGGAGGTGGAGCGCCTCATCGAATATATCGAAGAGTATAAGTGCGACGGCGTTGTCTTCCATTCCGCCTTCTCGTGCCGGTCCTGGCATGCGGGCATCATGCTCCAGACCCAGATTCTCAAGAAGGTATACCGCGATATCCCCGTCCTCATTATGGAAGGCGATATCGTCGACGTCAGCTCGTACAACGAGGCGGACACAAGGAATAGTATTGATGCGTTTATTGAGACCCTAGCCTCGACCACTGGGCGCTGAGAAGACATTAGGCGGCCGGGCTATTTTCGCGCCTAACTTTGTCGCCGGGGCGTGTCCGGGTCCTCACATACACACAAAGTATGCTGCGGCCCGGACACGCCCCGGCTTCGCGTTATCCATCAAAAATCCCCCCGGCCGGGAAACGACTGTGCTCACTGCACCTGCTACTCACATATTCCTATTTGCTTATCAGGATGGAAGAGGGAGGTCAAGGAAAATTCATGATATTTTTTTCTCCTGTTACTCTTTGCAGAGAGTAAGAAGAGAGCAACCAATCCGACTTAATAGATACGTCGCGCGAGTATCCGATGCAGACACCAGAATATGTCCGGGAGTGGTAGGTACGGAAAGATCAATGAGACCGAGTCGGTTCAGATTGCTTAGTGAAATTCCCACGTCTGCCTTCTCCATATTAAGACTTTTTGATATCGACTCAATTGAGATTTCTCGGAGCGCATTGCTCCAACCTTGATGACTGAACCAGTCTAGAATATGGGCGTCAATTGGGTCCAATGAAGATAGAATATCAACAAACGATCTTTTTATCCTTTCCTCGAAGCACGGATCTGTAGAATTTGCAATTAGACATGCCCACATCTCTTGCAGACTTTCATCCTCAACTATTGACGCGGCTTGAATCAATGGTATGCCGATTGACGGCTTTAAGGGAATAGTCCTTCCCTCTAACTCTCTCTTACGATGTATCTGGTCGACCCTATCCTGAATCCTGAGCAAATTCTTGTACCGGAAATACTTTGCCCAATCATGCAAGGAGTTCCCGAACTCGGCGCAAGCATCTCCGAGAATCTTAGACACAAATCTGCCCACACCTTCTGTTATCTCAAGCGCTTTTCCGGTGGTTTTTGCGATCTCCCCTATCGTTTCTTCATCCATAGCAGCACACTACCATCCATTAACCTTTGTTTCAAGAAAAAGAGCACCTTGGCGGCACAATTCTCCAAGCCAATCTCGTGCTGTTCCTACCCCGCCTTGGTTCGCATTTCTCAAAACTCTTGCCAGCTCAATACAAACATGGTGAAATTCTGGATAGAGCTGACCAAAGAATGGAAGGTCGGGGACATTGTTTCCTGGTGTGCATTAATGTTTTCCGGCGCCTCCTTCCATCCTCGTTATCGCCCGCTCACCGACGAGGTGTTGCCCCCCGCTTATTTCACAAGCTTGTCTGCCTTGCGGCATTTTAATATAAACAACGCATCGCGCACGTGATAACGAACAGTACCAGTTACTTTATTTAGTACTCCACCATCCCCGAACTTGTCTCGATCACCAGGATAGCAACCTACCGAGAAGAACAAGAGCTGATCGGAGTCTTGACAGATGTCATACGTGCCAGACATCAACGGAATACCCTCCACCTCTAACCGCTTTGCGCTCACGAACATGGAACCGTGTATCGGCCCATCGTCCTTAGTGATGGTTCGACTCTCCAATGGTAATGACGACTGCATAACAGCGATCTCAGAATGCCCGGTACAGGCCAGATAACTTGCAGCTGCAGCTGCACCGCACTAAATACAACTCAACACCAGCCAGAAGACAATCGCTGTCCGCACCTGTTCCTCCTTTCTGACGTCCAACAATTAGGGAGGCGCCGTATTTGACCGACGTGACTTACATCCCCCCACTCGACCTCCGGAACATAGTTGACCATATCGTGACTTATCCTCTCTCCTCTGTTCGCCGTCACTTAAAAAGCCGGTGAATTCGCCAGCCTTCTGACTTAGATTCACTATTCTTCATAAGGTCCGAGGAAACGTTCACCGTTAAAGTGGATTAGGTGGGTCGGAGAATCGGCAACCCAGACCTCCGTCTCCCAGGAAATGTCATTCAAGTATTTGAGCATAGCCCTTCGGTCGAGAAATGCAGTCACAAAAACCAAACCGGCGGTCGACCTCGAAAACAGCTCCTTCAGCTCCCGCCTGCGCTTCGGATTTACAGGTCCGTGGCTGGTCACGGCTTCAATGAGAACCAGCCAGTTCTTTTCCGTATGATGAACCGCAACATCCGGCATTTTCCCATGTTCTTCTATTTCAAGGCCCAATACCGTCAGGGCGCTTGAATCGAAATATGCCCACTTTGCCTGGGTGTCTCCCAGGTATACAATACGGCCCCCTGGCGTAAACAAAGGACAGAAATCATCAAGGATTTTCTTGACCAACACATTCTGACCGCCGGGAGAAAGCCTGATTTCCTGGCCGTTCGCCAGTTGGACAGGCAGCCGCCTCATATCTCTTTCGCGCGCATAGAGTTTTTTCAGAGTTTTCAGGGTCCGAAGATACTTTTGCAAGTACCTCTTCCATCCCGGTTTACCGAAATCGCGAAGGAGTTTCAGAACTGAAGGTTCGATCTGGTAGACCGCCTTTGGGCTGTTTGTGGGCCTGGAGGGTTTGTCAGGATTCGCCACGATCAAGGCAGCCTGCAGAAATTGGTGCACCGTTTGTCTGCGGACAGTCTCACGCGTGTTGGGCGCATATCTCTTGCCGTAGTGTTCAGAAAAGAAATCCATCATGGGAGTAATGCCCATAAGCGGGTCAGATGCGTCTTCCCAGGCAGTGTCCGGCTTTAGGCCAAGCAGCGACAGAAGGGTCAGGGCCGAACGCTCGTTCTGCTGCTGGCGCGGCAAACCCAGATCGTTCAATAGTGCGAGGGCTTCCCCGATTTTCCGTTCCGCTTTCTCTCCATTCGTGTTCTTAATCACGGCTTTCGCACTCTTTTTCCACTATCGCGTCGATGATCTCCTGATCCGGCATTGTCTCCTTTACATAAGCCCCAAGTCGCAAAAGCTGTTGATGGGTGGGATAGGGCATCTTCCTGAGATCGGTGGCATTAACCTGGGTATGTCCGCTGAATAGCCGGAAATACTGATCGGCAAGTGTCGAATTGAGGTAGAGCGCGAGCCCTTTCGCCAGATCGGCCGGTAGCCCTTTGCCCTGTTTGTGGAAGTAGTTGAGGTGGTTTTCGAAGCCTACGAGGCGCGCATCGATCCTTGCGGGATCATAGATGGCCGCCATGACCCGTCTCTGCTGCTCCTTGGACGAGAACCTTTTCGTGAGCACATAGACGCCCGCCTCGATAAGAAGATCGGACGTGTCCGACGACGACACGATGGCACCGGGTTTTTTTCCTGATTCTATCGGCCAGTTAATGAAGCCATAGTGGAAATGATACGGATGGATCAACGGAACGGTCCCTTTCTCGGTTGACTGCCTCAGGTGCTCCCGTGCCCTGAAATCGACGACACGTCCGGTGGAAACACCCAGCCCCAGCTTACTGAGAGATGAAGTAAAGCACGTCATTCGTTCCGTGAGGCCGAGGTCGGCTGCATCAAGGCCAAGATGAATAAACATATCCGGATCGCCCGGATGAACAACTCGACTATACGGGACGGATAGCGCACGTCCCTTGTCGAAATCAAGCCCGTCGGACGTGGAAATTACAACGGACTTCGCCTTCCGAAGCCCCCGGACGGCGTGATAGATAATGTTCTCCTGCAGCACGTCGTCATCGCCGAACGCCTTCTTCCTGGATACGAATACATGAATACGTGTAAGGTTAACCATTTTGAGGAAGGCGACTCGGAACTTCTTGAAATAAGGACCATTGCAGAAGCTCCGGGGAGTTATGGCGACGATTTCGCCGCCAGGCGCCAACACACGAGCGGAGAGCCACACAAAGGCAGCATAAAGGTTCGCCACCTCAAGGCCGGCTGCATAGAGCCTTTTGCCCATGGCGCTCCGGGTATTGATCTTCTTGTAGGGCGGGTTAAGAATGATATGCGTGAATCGCATGCCGGGAACAACAAAAAGGGAATCGCGTGTTTCCGCAATGGCATCCGGGACAAAATCCTTATGCTCGACTATTCCTCGAAATCTGATCCCGTTCGATGTGCAGAGCGCCTCGCACCGCTTTATAGTCTCTTTGAGAAACGGAAGGATTGCGCTGTCGGTTTCGTAGGCGACGACTTCAATGGAAAGAGGCCGATTCTTTCGAGAGATCAACGTGTCAACAAGGGCGGCGAAAAGGACGCCCGCCCCTGCGCCGGGATCGAGGATTCTCACCTCCCGCGGGAATGTTTCACACATCGACGCCATAAACCGGGCTATCGTGGAGGGTGTGAGGAACTGGCCCATTTGAGCGCGACCCGTTCTGCTTGTCGAATCGTTGAAGGATTTACGGATATGATCAAGCGTATGCAAAGGTTCTGTTATCATATCACGGACCAGCGTGTCAGCCTTTTCGACTGCCATCTCCTTATCCTCCATTATCAGAGAAATGCCGCAAAATTACAACAACTATATTCAGGCCGGATTACGCGCTATTGAAACCTGAGGCTGTGGCCGGGCGGATCGGGTACGTCTGGTGCCCCGAGGAAAGCAGGGGCGAGTATGGATGGGCGTGCAGTTGGGGGTGAGAAACCTTGCGACGCTCTTGCATTATAGCACCGCGTGCTATATAATAAGTTGACGCCGATGACGAAGGTTGCGTGCGGATACTAAAAACCAAGTGGTTTGCGCGCTTTGCTCGAAGAAAGCGCATTGATGACAAGATGCTGACTGCGGCGGTCCGGGAAGTAGAAAAAGGCCTGAATGATGGAGAGTTGGGAGGAGGTCTTATCAAGAAGCGCGTGGCCCGCGGCGGTGAGGGCAAAAGAGGTGGCTATAGAACAATCATTGTCTATCGCACGGGGTTCCGGTCGGTGTTCGTGTACGGTTTTCCTAAAAGCGAAAAAGCTAACCTTAACGCCATGGAACTGCATGTTTACCGGAAATTGGCACAAATCTATCTGGGGTTCAGTGATGCGGATATGGAGAAAGCTTTGAAGGAAGGCGAAGTAGAGGAGGTAAACTGCGACGATGAAAAAGAGATATCGGACTGATGCTTTAGCTGCAGCGCACAAGACGGCGGTCGGGCTGCATAGACTCGGACTGGTAGACGCGAAGACGATGCGGGATTTCGACGCATCGTGCCTGACGCCCGTGCAGAAACTTTCTCCCGAGGAAATCGTTGAAGTAAGAAGGCGGGCCGGTGTCAGTCAGGCCGTGTTTGCGAGGTACCTCAACGTCACGGTCAGCCTCGTGAGTCAATGGGAAAGAGGCGAAAAACACCCGCAGGGGCCTTCCCTTAAGCTGCTCACGCTGGTGCGGAAGAAAGGCCTTGACGCTATCGCGTGAGGCAACGACGAAGTGAGGGCGGTAGGGACGGGTTTCATCCTGCACATTCTCATTTACCGGACCAGCGTGTCAGCGTTTCCGCCGCCATCTCCTTGTGAAGGAGGAAGAGTGAAGGGTACTGGACAATCAATACACTTCGTCGTGGCTGCCGATGTCGACCAGCAATACACCGCCGTCATCGAGAATCCTGAAGACGATGCGGTCTGAAGGGGAAATAGAAAATGCGTGGTACTCGCTGAGGGCGCCCTTGAGCTTATGGGTTCGTAATCTGTTATCAAAGACATTCTCTCTGAATATTTCGAATCGTTTCCTGAGCTTGCTGCGGTCTGTGTCACTCAACCTGTTCCGGTACTTGTTGAAAGTCCTCTTAAAAGCTTTATCCTGTAAGAGGTACTTCGGCTTGAAATCCATCAGATGTTTTCTATGAAGTCATCGACAGACGTCTTCTCCACCTTACCCATCCTGAAGTTCTTCTCCGCCTCCTCAATTCGGAACAACAGTCTTTGCCGCTTGACCGTCTTGTAAATTTCTTTCAGAAATTTATATTCATCCTTAGGTATCTCTACCATCTCTTTCGCTGTGCCTTTGCTACGCATAAATCCTCCTCATATACTGGGGCCTTTGCAACATAGAGACGAAAACATTTGGTCGAGATAGATTCTTACGAGTTTGCATAACATCAAATTTATATCATACAGTTGCGGTCTGTCAATCTGAATGTCATAAGGAGAATCGAGGATGGTTGAGTTGTTGAGTGGTTAAATGGTTTTTTACGGCGCCGGGACCTCGTATGACAGCAGGGATGGTCATGACAACAAGGACGGTAGGGACGTGGTTTCATCCTGGGAGGCAGACGGGGACATCTTAAGAAAGCAAATAACGTTCCTCTGGTTCCTTTTCCAAGAGCGCATACCCCCGTTCCCTGGCGATTCTCTGAACCCCTCGCGACGGCATAACTGATCGCCGGTTTTGTCACAGAGAAGCGCTCTGCAAGCGCCTTCTGGGTGTACATATGGGGTCAGTATATGGGGTCTTGCAGTCACACTTTCCCGTTTCTTTCTTCGATGATCCGTTTTACCCCCTGCTCGCTGTCGCATAATGAATGTTGAGATAGTCGCCTATTTGCGCTTCAACCCTGAGAGGACGAGTCATAATCAGACCCTATAACAAACAGTGTATGATTGCAAAACCCATATAACCCCTTATCGCGAGTGGTCAGATCGATCTGCGGTATCAGTATCTATTGGGGTATCACGAAAACCGAGGGGTAGCCGTAATTTTTTACCATGACATATATAGACCACCTCGCTCACTGAGAGAGATTGTCGCCGGAGGGGTCTCGTCTTCCCCGAACCGGTACGGAGTTAGATCAAGAAATCCGTTGCCAAAACTGTCTGATACGGCCACCCAGGTGCATGGCGCGAAATTAACCCGGCCGCGCCGGGGCCGCTCCTTGCAATTGCGGCGCTGTTCTGCTATATCATTAACTTCCGGCCTCAAGAAGGAAGGCCGTTTCTGCATTATCAAAAAAATCACTGCATCAAAGGAGGACATATGAGAATCGTTTTGTTGGGGGCGCCGGGGGCCGGCAAAGGCACAATCGCAAAGCTATTGACCGCCTACGACGGATCAGTGCAAATATCGACGGGAGATATCCTCCGCGGCGCCGTAAAGGCGGGGTCGGAGCTGGGAAAAAAGGCACAGGGGTATATGGAGCGGGGGGAGCTTGTGCCGGACAGCCTCATCATGGAGATCATGGAAGCGAGACTCCAGGAGCCGGATGCGTCGAAGGGCTTCATTCTCGACGGCTTTCCGCGCACTATCCCGCAGGCCCGGGATTTGAAGAAACTCCTTGAAAAGCTCGCTATAAAACTTGACGTCGTGGTCGATATCGAGGTGCCCCGGGACGTCATCCTCGACCGCCTCACCACGAGGAGGACCTGCTCAAACGCCGACTGCCAGGAGATCTATAACGTGAAGAGCAAACCGCCCTCACCGGAAGGGAAATGCCTGAAGTGCGGCTCGCCGGTCGTCCAGCGCGCGGACGAAACGACGGAGGCGATCACGCAAAGGCTCGAGACCTATAACGAGAAGACTGCGCCCCTCATCGATTTCTATAAAAAGGAAGGTTTCCTCAAGACAGTCGAGTCCACTAGCAGTGATGAGATTGTCCGGGAAATCATAACTACCATCAAAAAGAAATAACCTAAAGTGAGGGGCGGCGCCCGCTCTTTGACGGGTGCGCCCCTCACGAAGACTGCTCGTGATCCTCATCCATCCACCCGTTGTCAAGCCTTCCGAACCCCCCGCCGGTCTGGCGGCGCTCTCCGGGGCCCTCGGCGCCAACGGAATCCGTCACACGCTCCTGGATGCAAATCTTGAAGCCATGCTCTGGCTGCTTCGGGGCGCATCGTCCGGGCCAACGGACACCTGGACCAGGCGCGCCCTCCTCCATCTCCCGGCAAACCTCGCCCTGCTCCGGGATTGGCAGGGGTACACGAATACCGCCAGGTACCGAAGGGCGGTTTCCGAGGTGAACAGGATCATTGAAGGGTCGGCCCCGCCAGGAGCGCGTCTCAGCCTCGCCGACTACGGCCACGACCGCCTCATCCCCGTAAAAAGCGGCGATCTGCTGTACGCTGCCGGGCATCCCGAAGAAAATGTCTTCTACCCATACTTCAGCACGCGCCTCTCGTCACTTCTCGAAGACGGGGAAGACCATTCCATCGTCGGCCTTTCCCTCAATTACCTGAGCCAGGCCCTCTGCGCCTTCTCAATCATCGGGTTCCTCCGGCAGAGGCACCCCCATCTGCGCATCGTCCTCGGAGGGGGTCTCATCACCTCCTGGATGAGCAACCATGCCTGGAATAATCCCTTTGAAGGACTCATCGACCAACTGGTTTCAGGGCCCGGAGAACCGCACCTGCTAGCGCTTTTCGGCGTTGAGGCCCGGACTGGGGCAGCCTGCCCCTCCTTTGACGGCCTTCCTCTCGATCTCTACCTGGCGCCCCGGCCCATTCTCCCCTACGCAGGCTCGAGAGGCTGCTACTGGCGCCGCTGTTCCTTCTGCCCGGAAAGAATGCAGGGGCAGACGTACTCCCCCAAGCCGTCCGGCCGGGTAATCGCCGACCTGAGGCAACTGGCCGCCAGACACCGCCCCGCCCTCATCCATCTCGTGGACGATGCCGTAAGCCCGGCCCTCATGGCCGCCCTAGCCGCATCCCCCGTGGACACACCCTGGTACGGCTTCGCACGGATCACCGCCGATCTCGCGAACCCGGAGTTCTGCCGACAGTTACGGAATTCCGGGTGCGTCATGCTCAAGCTCGGCCTTGAATCGGGAGACCAGGGCCTGCTCGACGCCCTCGGGAAAGGCATAGACCTCGGGACAGCCGCGCAAGCCCTGGCAGCATTA
>Ga0187856_1002609_pt1 | contig 13144 bp, 16 predicted proteins | sample June2016WEW_8_40_FD_132443 | JGI IMG/M metagenome (GOLD analysis project Ga0187856, IMG submission 132443) | Peatland microbial communities from SPRUCE experiment site at the Marcell Experimental Forest, Minnesota, USA - June2016WEW_8_40 | ecosystem: Environmental > Terrestrial > Soil > Wetlands...
ACAGCGCCACGAATGCCGCTAGTGGTTCTAGCTCAGGGCGGCATCCTCACAGGCGAACCGAGCGGACTAAAGTTCACGGACGGGCACTTAATAGCTTTCGAGTGGAACAAGACAGAGCGTGGCTTGGTAGCCCGTGTGAGCCTGTTCAATCACACAAAATATCACGTGCTTTTCTGCACCGATTATTCTGGTATCTGGTCGAATGAGTTGGTGAGCGGACATCACTTCGATGTTGAAACGGGCGAGATTTCTCCGCTGTTCTCAGCGTCAACGATCCACCTTCTCGGCGTCACTCCAGGCAAGGTCGCGCTCCGGCGCTAAACGCTGCGCTGTTTGTGTTTGTCCAATCGCATCTCTCGGTAGAGTGTTCATCGTTTCACCTTTCAAAGCCGATTGGGAAGGTCCAAGGGGTCTAATTCATCCCAGTCTCCTACTGCTGGCGGAATCTTTAATTGAAAGTATCGGTCACCCACTTTTTCGTTTTGTTGTCGCAGCCAAACAAAGAAGTGAGTCGGTGTCCAACCACGCTCCCTACAAGCTACTGAAACGAGGGATCGGCAACAGGCTCGAATGGAAGCCGCAGCCATCGAAGATAGTGCATCGCCAACATGACCTCGAAGAACAAGCTCTAGCCGAGCGGCGCGCAGAAGTCAGAGCGGTGGCTGCTAGGTGTGCTGAGAATTCAGATGCCTTGTTCGGGGGCTGAAAAGACAGTACCCTTCACCGAATGGTAGAACCCAGCAACGTTGACACAGAGGCTGTACGCACTCTAGCCACGGTCTTTGGTGTTATTTTCGCGGTTATAACAACCCTCAATGCCAGCCTGCGACGGGCTAAGACCGCAGAAGCCAAGGAAAAGGTGATATCGGCTGCGTTCGGATGGGCCGGAGCCGCTTTCCCGCTTTTGGGTTTGCTCGCATCTTGGTTCTTTGGAGCGGAGCGAGCTGGTTTGGGGTTTTTCGTTTTGGGTGCGTTAATTGTGTCGATGGACTACTTGCGCAAGCCCGCCCCGGCGACACGATGGGAGACATTTGAACTCTTGCTTATCCTGTGTGTCACATTCTCCCTTGTTGACCTCTTCTTTCTCGGAAAGCTTTTGGGCATGATCGAACAGATCGTGGGTGTCCTTGGCAAACTGAACCGATGAAACGCGAGGAGCAGAGCGCACGCAAATTTTTGGCGGTACGCTTCGGAACGGAGCCTACCTATGAACCGTTGGGCAAATATAAACCGCCCGATTTTTCCATCGGACGAACAGCATTTGAAGTCCGACGCTTGAACCAACGTTTTTTCCGTGCCGACGGGTCAAACGAAGGGCTTGAGCAGGTCCTGATTCCGCTCAGTCGCGCAGTCGATAGCGCACTTGCCCGGATTCGATTCTCAGATGAACATGGCTCCTTTTGGTGGTCTCTCGATTTCTCAAGGCCGCTTTCAGGCGAGCCAGGAGATATCGCAAGACAACTTGCCAAGGCCGCACGAGGGCATTACGCGGAAGGTTCGAGAGAATTAAAGGAAATTGCGATAGGTGACGTGACTCTTGAATTGCGGCCCGCCGACAAACCCCGAGGTAAGGCCTTCGTAATGGGCGCTCGCGTTGACGGTGATTCCGGGGGATTCGTTGGCGACATTTATCCAAAGAGCATCCGGCTAGCACTTGAAGAGAAAATCGTCAAAACCGCTAAGGTGGCGAAGATGTTTGACCACTGGGGTCTAATTCTTGTCGATTTCATTTTTGCCGAAATCGTGACCCCAAGCGATCTCGGTCAAATGGACCTCAGGCTTGAACACTTCGACAGCGTGGCGGTCATAACCCCTGATGGATCGTTGGCACTAGAATGGCCAGAGGATTCGTTGCGAAGGTGCGAAACCCCCGAGCAAGCATAGAATCCGTGGGCACACGCTCTTCGTCGCTAGGAGTGAAACAGAACATGCCAGCTTGGAGAATGTCGCTCCGCGTGGGGAATCGCGGTCCTTCCATGTGGAAAGAGTGCTTGAGATGGTCCGTTGCTGCAATCACGTATTCTCCGCTCAGGAGAATAGACCTGTCGAAGCATCTTCGATTTGAGCCGCACAAAAGATGGGCCGAGTTAAAGCCCACTCAGAAAGCCAGTCTCGGGCGAGTTGCCTATGAAATCGAAGGTGGCGACGTAATTTATATTCGTGAAGGTTCAAAGGTCATTGGCAAAGGGGTGGTTAAGGGTGCGCGGGGAGCTAGGGCATACAGATTTGACTCGAAATTCCGCGTAAAAGACCTCAACGGGACTCCATGGGCACATCAAGTTCCCGTAGCTTGGGAACCTAATTTCACCGAGATACCAAACAGTGTTGGCAGGGACCAACTAACGGTCAAGCCTCTAACCGAAGTCCAAGTAGGCAAGCTGGAAAGGCAAATTGCAGCGGCGGATGAACGCAATATCCGTAGAGCTAAGAGGCGGGAGAAACTCCGGGCATCGCCTCTTGCTGAGGATGCCTACTTCCGAGAGTCGAACGCCAACAAGAAGGTCATCATTCCACGGCACAACAAACTTTCAAATGACCTGTGCGAGTGGCTCAGAAATAGACATGGGGTCAACGCTACCCAAGAGGAAAAGCGAGTTGATGTCTGTTTCGAGTTCTCTAAGCATACTGTTCTCGCGGAACTAAAAGTGTGTTATCGGGTTGGCACTACGAAGTCCATCCGAGAAGCGATGGGTCAATTGTTCGAGTACAACTACTATCCGAATCGACTCACAACCGATGTGTGGCTAATAGTTCTCGACAGGGAGCCTTCTGCCGAAGACAAGGAATTCATCACAACGCTTCGTGAGAAACGCTCCTTGCCACTTACAGTCGGTTGGAGGATCAGGAAAGGATTCTCTTTCCATCCGGCGTGGCCGTAATACGACCGCCGGGCAACGTCGAAGTCTCCGCTCGCCCTCACGTCTCCGTTTACTTGAACGGTGCGGAAGCAAATGATTTCTGGAAGTTGTCCCACGCCGTCGCGAATCGCTGCGCCAAAGCGGGATTGGAGAATTGAAATTCTTCGTTCAACCCGCTCGAACTGGTGAATGACAACTCTCCGTACAAGACGACGGGGATTTGATAGTTGCTCTTGAATCGTCGGTCAGGGCTTCCATCCTTATTCGATTTTGCCCATGCCTGTCCCACAACTTGAGAATCAGAAGGAATCGGGTCCGCCTCAATGAACCGCCTCATGCGAAATTCTAGCTTGATGTCGTGGAAATCAATGAGCGCGAACGCTTGCCGCGATGCTCGATAAAGAACAAATCCGGGATAGACGTAGAGGTCGCCACCAACGCGATTCGGAAGGTGGGGTACGTTTTGCTCCCACTGCAATACATCGCATTCAGATAGGCTAAACCGGACGCTTCCACGCGTCACCGCCTCGTCCGCAGCAGAGCGTGTAACAAAGCGATTCACAACCTGTCTGGACAACGTGTCCCACGTGCGTTGGCAGTCGCACAACACAGCGAACTCGTCACGCATTTTGTAGTAAGGCTCGGCTTGCTCGCGCTCCATGTCGAAGTGTGCCGCCAAGGTCGTGAGCCTTAGTTGCTCGGAGAGTTCGGTCGCCTTGGCTTGCGCCGTTTCGAACGTTTCCTTTCTGGCAGCGAAGCTCTTCTTAAAAATGCGTCTCAGAAGAAACCCATTCTCCCAACTCTGATATCTTTTCTTCGCGGTGTATAACTCAGTGTTGGCAGCTGAGAGTTCATTTTCCAGCGACATGCGTTCCTCGGAAGCATGTCTGAGCAAATCTCGAAACTGATTCATACTTTCGCTGTTGAGCAATTCTGTGCTGGCACTGCGTATCTCAGTCTCCGGCGGCACGGTCGGCGGAAGAGTGGAGGGCTCGAAACCTTTCGGCGGAATGGAATGGGGCGTCGCCGGAGGCTTTGCGGGGTCGTGGTGAACCGCAGGCGTGTCTAAGCGTTGCCGATTGTAGATGCCAGTTCCGGGTATGCTTACGTCGCCGTAGACGCCGCGTGGCCCAACATTCACGTGGAAGGGTGCGACGCCGACAGTTGCGCTCAATCCGCTTTTGGACAGATTCAGCCTGACGCCGGGCAGAACTCGGAACGATTTTCTAAAGCGCCAACCCATTAGGTTCACCTTTGCAGTCGCTCTTTGTGGCCCACTAGTCCTTGTGCACCATCACGCCGCACAGGGAGCAGTACCGTCAGGTTTGTGCGGCTGCACGCTATGATTCCTCCGGGGAGTGGGATGCTCTAGATATAGCAAATAAGGAGGCGACGTTGGGTGAATGTTGTGGAGAGGACGTACCGCTAGAGTTAACCGCAGACGGGATTACCTTAACCGCACAGGATACGATGGTGCGAACACCGCCAGCCAAGCGCATAGTAGGATCAACGCGGAGGCGATGAATATGCCCGAGAAACTAACGCCTGCGCAGGCTCAAGCCGTAGCGAACATCATCAAGAACTTTCTTCAAGAAAAGATTGAGCCGATAGATTTAGAACTCGCCGCATATGCCGTACTATTGGATGGAGTCAAGCAGAATTTCCCCGACCTTTCGGCGAAACTAGATGGTCTTCTAAGCATCGCACGAAATCGGCCCGACATTCGGGAGTCGATGCGCCAAAAATATCACGTAGTTGTGGAGCAAAATCTTCGGCGATTCGTCGAAAGCGTTCAGGACATGGAGTGTATGGAACAAATACTTCGAGACTTGAAACCGGGACAGATGAATTAAACATTTGAGACTCCTCTTTGAAAGTGAGATTCCCTTCTTACCGCCCGAACCTCGTCGTCGAACCCCGGTCGCCGATTTCAGTCACCGTGAACACAGCCTGCAAGCGATTCAGACGAAGACGCCCCGCCTAGTACCGTCACGACTCGCCGTGTTTACTGAGTTGATTTGGAACAGACGGGGCAGTCGGCGGGGTCACCTGCGTGGACAGCGCCATCATTCGCTTCATGTCCGACTAATTTAGCGTTAAGACCGGAGAAATCAATTCGCTTCCCCGTTGGCTTTGGCAACCGTCCCAAACATTTTGCGCCAAGTGCTTCGAATCGTGAACGAAAGTCCTGCCCCAAAGGGGCGTCAGGCCAGACCGCAAGTTCCATTTTGTAATCGCCTAATCGCTGTTCGGTTTCTGCGTTGTGTTCTTGCATTGAATTTCTCCTTTCGAACTTCACTTCACAGGTACGAACCGTGTCGATGCGCCTCGGTCGCTAATCTCGGTGACCACGAATACAGCTTGCAGGCGACTCAAGACCCACGGACAGTCAGGAGAACATTTTCTGCGGCGACCGCTTCGCAATTCATCACTCCGCACAATCACGACCGCACCGCAGCGACAACTGCACGACCAAACACTCAAACGTCCTTTGATGCCTGCTGGTCGCTCTGCTCGACTATCGCAATGAAGAAATCCGAATTGCTGGTTCGTGATATCACACAACTTTCCCATGGCGTTTCAGTTTCTTCATAGCCCAGCATCGAGCAGTTGACGAACCCGTGACGGAATCGCCTTGTACTCAGGCAACGCCGAGATTGCTTCGAGCGTGTTGCCGCTCGGTGACGCCGTAGTTCTCGCTGCGCTCTTGGTTGTAATCACGTTCTGCTCCTTGATTCAGTGCTGGCAGTCGAGTCATTCAGTCCTGTCGTTCGCAGGAGGTCAATGAGCGAATCATGGAACGGCGAACGCCCTGTCTGACCCGACCGCTTCGCACTGCCCTGCAAGTCGTCTCGATACCACCCTATTTGCCGACCGCACAGTCCGTACACACAGGGCGGGATTAGTCGGTTTTCGAGTTATCTATCCCGTATCGCCCGTACACTGATGAATTCCAAAGTCAAAAACATGGGGCGGATAATCACGGTTTGGTGTGTGCAGACGCTGGGAACACCGATAAACATTGGGTGTTCTACATGACCCGTATTCCCACAGGGATGGGGGTTATTGGGGCGCGGGAACTTAGGGCTGATTCTTGGCGTAGGTACGTCTTCCACAGGATGTGCGCGAAGCAGGTAGGTACTTGGGCGGCGAATTCTCGATTCAGGTTTCAACGGTACCCTTGTGTTTTTTCTACGTGAGTTGCGATGGATACACGACGCTGACTTTGCGAGGCAGGGTTGCTAGGCACCGCTGGCATGGCTGGGGTTTTAGGTACCCCCGCTGGGTACCCCTCCTAAAAGGATCCCCCTTTTGCAAAAACGCTCGCCGCCTCGAAAAGTTTTGCGTGTGCCATGCGCAGCGCAACGCAGGAATCGTTTTGCCCATCGGTCGCAGCGCAGTGCGTGATGCAGATGCATTCAGTACTTTCGTACCATTGACTCGACGCACCATTTAATTCTAGTGTTGCCATAGGAGAAACACAGATGACATCGCTCACGCCAACTGAACTGCTGAAGGTGCTGAAGGTTGCCAGCGCGTCGAAGCGCAATCACGCCATGATATTGTTTGCTTTTCGATTCGGCATGCGAGCCTCGGAAGTCTGCGACCTGCGCATGTCCGATATCAATCGCAAGGACGGCACCGTGACCGTGCGCAGGCTCAAAGGCTCGAAGACATCAGTCGGGCAGATGATGAACGTGCAGGGTCAGCCGCTGCTGTCTACTACCCGAGTGTTGAATGCGTGGCTCGATGAGCGGCAAGACGCCAGTGATTTCGTGTTCACGAGTCAGAAGGGCGGTGCGCTCGACCGCTCGGCATTCTTCCGCATGTTCCAAGCCACGGCGACTGAGGCGGGAATGCCCCCGGAGAAACGGCACCCACACTGCCTGAAGCATAGCCTCGGCTTTGCGATGGTGGAAGCCAACCGGTCGCTGACGACCATCCAGAATGCGCTTGGGCACCGCAGCGTGGCGTCCACCGGCATCTACGCTCAGCCATCCCGAGAGCAGGTTGACCACGCCATTCAGGCGACCTTGCTCGAACTGTTCTAACCGGCTCCTTCGAATTCCCCGGCAGGCTCCGACTGCCCTCGTCGATTGCATCTATGCTAGATTGCCATTACAAATGCGACAACGAGAACACCGTGCGGCAAAGCTCACATTACTTGCGGTCGTTTTAATCCTCGCAATAGTTTTCCTTGGAGGTTGCCGCGCAGGCCCGCCGAAGGGAAGAAGCGAGATGATTACCCTAATGACCAAGTACGGCAAGCAAGGAAAGTGGGACGATGCTATACGAGTGGCGGAGGAATGGCTGAAGTCACATCCTGAAGACGACTCAGGGGCCAACGGAATTGTGTACGAGCAAATTGCGATGGTTTACCTCGGAAAGGCATCGAGAGACGCGACGCACAAGGACGAATGGATACGGCAGGCTGTCGCATATTTTGACAAAGACCTTTCGGTTCCCCGGCAGAAGCCTGTCGATATTGAATATTATAGTGCCGGGCGCGGATTCGAGGTCGCAGGAGACCTTTCTACTGGAGACAGTTGTTTGTACTATGGGCGGGCATTAAAGGCTTTCGCGGACGAGGTGCCTTTTATTCAGGGAGAGACCTACACGGCCTCCGGCGCGACCGTCCCGCTGGCACCGATGAGGCAGGAGAACGAAAAATCGCGGGAAAGAGTGCAGGCGAAGTTTGCCAAAGCAGGCTGCAAATGAATACTGGGCTTCCGGCTACTGTTCCAGAAACATTCAAACTGAGTTTGCCCATTTTGAGCCATCCCACGAACGCACCGAACTACTCAAAGTGGTGCGTTATTCGCTGATGTGCGTCTGTAAGTTGTTTGTCCTGCCGCCTACCGGATTTCAGGAAATCGTTGCAATTGATGCGTTTCGACCCTCGGGAGTCGTCTGTGGTGCCGTGCTCACAGTGGGGACTCTTCCTGCCGCCGCTCGACCTTCCTGCGCTTCAGGGAACCAGCGCTCCGGCGGCGCTACCACAGATGTTCGATTCTATCTGCGGGCACAGCCGTTACTCGACCGTCCCCGACTGGTATGGGTACGATGGTCAAACCGCAGGGCTTACGACGTAACCACGATAATCGCCCGATGTCCATAACCGTGCACCGATGTGTTAAGTGCCGTATCTACAGCAGTTACACTATACCACGGCATCAATGGCGCGCTCAAAACACCGTTTTTCGTCGAAATCGAAAATTTTGTGTGTCCCATTGCGATTTTGCCCGACGCTTCTACTGCCGATAGCGAATCCCGCCACGGGCAGGCACCACTAGTGTGTGCGTTGTTCGGCTGGATCGGTACGGCTCAAGACCGTGAACGCAGCGCTCGCTCCTATGGACTACGCCGCAGCACACCGGCGTCCGTGTCTTGCCTGACGGCGAGCCACTCCCGCCTTAACGCCCTGCTGACGAACTGTCATGATTGACCAGACCATCAGGCATGGAGAACTCAGCCTTCTCGTACCCTAGACTGTGTCTCACAGACTATGTGTCGGCTTGAACCCTGAACACCGTAGCGGTTTGGCCCGTTGCTTCGATAGCGCAGACATCAGGATATTCGGTACCCCCACCCTCGACGTGACGTTCCTCGCCGGGGCGAAAAGGAGCGAGGATCCGCTCGGTGACTATCACTTTTGACCGCTGACACCTGCCTGCACGGTTCTCTGTCCATGGATTTGACTGGAAGCCCGAACGACCGTAGCCGTTTGGTCGGTTGCTTCGGAGCACCGCCATCCAGATATGGGGTCAGGGCCGTTAAGGAAGCACGCTACCGCACTCCCTGGAGTGCCCTGCCGCTATCCACGTGGACCGCACGATGTCTCGCCTACGCTACTTGGAAAGCGGCAGACAGGCGGTTCTTGTGCGTTCCGCGATTCGTCTACGCCGTCCGAGCGCTGGCTACCGACCGACCGTCAGGCAATCATCACATTACGTCTGCGTCGGTCGATGACGGATGATGTGCGCCTGAACGTTCACGGGTTTCGTCTGCGCAGCACGTGCTCTCATTTTATCCACCGCTATTCGAGCCAAGGTCTGTTCCATGGTTTCGTACTTGAGCAATTCCTGAACTTGCTCGGGGGTGTGTGGCATCAGCGGGCGTCTTGTTATCTCATCGAAGATTCTGTCATCGCCTATTTTCACCGGTGGCGTCGGCGTGTTGCCGCTTGGGGCGGTAACGTTGCCGCTCGGGGCGGGAACAGGAACTTCGGGAGCGGGCGGCACTGACCAGTTATTCCACAGCAGCGGCTTGACCGCAGGCGCAACTGGTTCCGAGTTGGAACTTGCGGGTTCCGATTTGGTACCAATTTCAACCGCAGGCGTGACAGTGATTGGTGCAGGCGACATGGCATGTGCAGCGTGTTCGGCAACCGTGTGCTTTATCACGTCGAGCGATGTTTCAGGCGGTGCAGGTGGAACTGCACCAAGCGTCGTCTCGATTTCAGGAAGGACGCAGCCGATTGCAGGCTTGTTTAGTGATGCGATGTCGTGCATGAAGTCGGCGGGCGGTGTTTGCACCGTCACGGTCTCGACCACAGGCGGCTTGACGACGACTGGTTCAGGTATCACTAGCTTTGGCTCGGGAGCCAGCGCAACTGGCGGCAAGCATCCCGCTGGTTCGACTGGCTCACACGGCGGCTCGACAACTGGCGGCGGCTCGACAACGATAGGCGTCAGCATGTACAACTTCGCATTGCCAGTTCCTGCTTTGACAATCAGCGAACCGTCGTCCACCCCGGCGTACAGGACTTCAAAAACACGATTATGCCGCCCACCAACGGCACGCCAAACCGCAGCGCCGCTTTCGTTCGGGTGCTCACGGAGAAAGTCGCAGACCTTCGTGTGGGTTGTTTCCCACCACGGTTGTTGCTTCTGACGCCATCGTTGAATTCGCTTGACCCATTTCCATTTCTTCATTTGACGCCTCCCACCACGTGATACGTCTTGCCATGTCGAAACAGAAATCTCTGTGTGTGCGACAGATATTTCAGGGGAATGCCGTCGGGATTGGGCGGCAGCGTGTGTGTGTTCGTCATCGTCAGCAACCCGCGCTTGACGAGCCGATTCAAACTACGTTCGACGCTGCACGCTCTGTCATTTCGTTCGGCGGGAGTTGCATCTCGCATCGTCGCCCACTCCGCTGAGATGGCCTGCGCTAGCGTCGTTCCAGCATCGCCTGATTCGGCGACTCGCTGCAAAACACGACGTTGAAGGTCGCTCAGTCCTCGTCCCATGACCTATCCCCTTCCGAATTCCGCACTGATTTCGGCGGCGTCGAGCATCTTCAATGCGTCAACCACGTCCTTTGCCGTCAGGTTTTCGCTGCGCCCATCGCTGTACACGAAGCGCAGCACATGGTGCGGGTGAATCTCAACCCTCAGGTTGAATTTCAACAGCACCCACGGAAGTGAACGGCGAAATCCCAGCGGTGCATTCGGCAATTGCGTCGTGCGAACGTAGCCCCGCCGCTGGAGTTCGGATTCCATCATGCGAACGAAGCTGGCTCGGCGCAAAACAAGGGTCATCGCTTTGTCCCTTCGGTCGATGTCGCCACTCGACAATCTTCACAGGCACCTTCGACAATGCTCCCGCTTCTGTGTCCGCAGCCGCCGCATACTGGGTACTTCGCTGCATCCAGACGCTTCCAGTTCTTACGGGCTTTGGTAATCAGGTCGCAGCCCTTGATTTCTAAGCCCACAGGAATCGGGTCGTTCTTCAGAAGTTCGTCCAAGTCGTCGCACGGCAATTCATCCAAATCGTCGGCGTCGATATATTGCTGAATGCTCGACACCCATTCGTCCTGACGGCGTTTGACGACCAGCCCGATGCCGCCCTGATTCGCAAAGAACATCTTCTCCATGAACTTGATTGCCTTGTCGTCGGCTGCGTTTATGAAGGCGTACTCCAAAGCGTAAATGATTTCGTCCCGCGAGCAGCGACGCAGCATCTTCTCGATGTCACCCCGCGCCACTGGTTTGCCGTAGCCCGAATCGACCCCGGCTTTCGGGTCTCGATATTTCGCGCCGTGTTTGTCCATGAGCCTGCAAAAAGTGGCGGCGACAGCATCCACATCGTCAGGGTTCACGATTTGTGGAGCCTTTGATTTTTCAGGTTGCACGAGAGGGAGATGGTTTTCAGAAGCCGCTTGCGGCGGTGACGGTAAAGACGGCTCTCTCTCTTTTGACGGTAAAGACGGATTAGGTACGCTGGCTGATACTGATTTCTGCGAATGTTGGTACTGTTTTGGCGGCTCGCCATCCAATCTTGGTACTGATTCTGGCGAATCTTGGCACTGTTTCGGGGTGAATGTTGGCACTGTTCCGGTCAGATGGATGATGTAGATTCGGCGTTCGTAGTGCTTCTCGCGAGTCCAAGACAGGAGACCAAGCGTCCGCAAATCATCGGAGTACTGGGTGTACGAACCGCGACAGAAATCCTTGAGCAGCGTTTTGAGACTGGGCGAGTAGTTCCGACCAGCACGCACAAAGGTGCCGTCACTGTTGGCGTAGCTCGACAGGTGGAGAAGAAACGCCTTACGGGAGCGTGCCACTTGTTGCCATTTGCGACCGTCCCCCGGCAATCGGAACCGTTCGAGCGGGATGCTGCGAACCCATTGACTGCACTTTAGGGACTGGTTGGGAGCGCTCATCGGAGACCCCCCCGAGACTTGGCGTGCGACGGTGTGGCCGACGTACGTGACGTTGACCGCCATAGTTTTTCCGGGCTTATCTGGATTGTCTGCGATTTCTCAGCGGATGCGGTCGCCGAGGTGGAGCACCCTTCGGCCAGTGACCTGTGAGATATGAACGAAGACGGAAGCGTGGGTGATGTCCTGTTCGGCCCACCATGCGCCACGGCCCATCTCTGAGATGATGATTCCTTCGACCATAAAGCCCCGACTCCTCGAATTCCACCAAAAGTCATGATGGAATGCGTACAACTTTAAAAGTGATGATTACTTCGCCGCCCCGGCCTGCTTTGCTGCCCGGCGCACATACCGGGCAATCAGCATTCGGACCACCGCCGAAGAGTTGAGGCCCTGCGATTGGGCGACCGCCCTCAACTGGGCCATGTGGCTCGGGACGACCATAATGCTTGTCAGTTTTAGTTGGCTTGAATTCTTCATCAAACCACCTCCTGTATAGGTGCCTCATATATGAAACGGAAAGTCAAAAAAAGCGGCTTTTCGCAAAAACCCTCATAAACATTGAAGGTTTCGGATGTGCCCCGTCTTGGTGCAAGTTCCACCTCAAGCCGCTGCTCTGGCCGACGCCCCAGACTACTTCGAGGTTTTTGACTTTCCATTTCATATATGAGGCATGTATACGTGGCGTCCGCGATCCTAGAAACAGCACATCTCCTTAACCCAGAGGGATTGCCCGATATTTGTCCGGGTGGTAGTGTTCCCACTGCCGCCGTTTCGACGCGAAAGCGAGGCAAATGCATGTCGCGTCGGAAAGGGCAAAATCCGAAACTGGAAATCAGGAATGGTCTGTATACCTTCCGCTATCGCATGGACGTTGCGGGAGTGGAAGGGCGCAGGCAAGTCAGAGAAGTAATCGGACCAGTAAAGCAGATGACGAAAAGCGAAGCAGAACGGCGAATCAAGGAATTCATGGTGGAACAACAAATCAACACCGGAGCCGCCAAGATTCCATCCGTTCTGACTTTTGCCCATACCGTCAAACACTATCGGGAAGTTTTCGCGCCAAGAATGCTTCGAGCGTCCACCTTTTCAATCGCGGACGGCCACCTCAAAAAACACCTCGAAGCGGATTGGAACGATGTCCCGGTCGAGCACATCAACATCGACACAGTGAATGAGTGGATTTGGAAGAAACGGAAGCAAAATCTCTCGTGGACAACGATTAAGAATATTCTGCGGACGATGCAGCGTGTTCTATCGTGCTCGTCGAAAGACAAAAAGCCTCCGTTCTCCCAAGAGGGACTCGCCATACCTGAAAAAGACAAATTGCAGATGAAGATTGAGAGCCGCAAGGCAGTGTCGTTCTGTTGGGCAGACTCCAAACGGATAGCCGATGCAGTTCGGAAGCTAGACGGTTTGGACGATTCCCGAAAGAACAGGTACGCGATGGCTTTCGTTCTCGCGTCTGCGACGGGTCTCAGGTGCGGAGAATTATTCGCTTTGAGAGTGAACGACATCGACTTCAAAGCGCGCACCATTCGGGTAGACGAATCCGTGGACCAGCGGACGTACACGATAGGCCCGTGCAAGAACGCAGCCGCCTATCGCACTGTGCTTCTGGC
>Ga0187856_1002611_pt1 | contig 13136 bp, 13 predicted proteins | sample June2016WEW_8_40_FD_132443 | JGI IMG/M metagenome (GOLD analysis project Ga0187856, IMG submission 132443) | Peatland microbial communities from SPRUCE experiment site at the Marcell Experimental Forest, Minnesota, USA - June2016WEW_8_40 | ecosystem: Environmental > Terrestrial > Soil > Wetlands...
GGTATCGCAATTGGCTGCGGTCGTAACGCCTACGGTTCTGTGCCGTCCACATCGGTGACCCCTCCTCGAATCAGGCCACCACCCTTGAATCACAACTGATTCAGGAGACTCAATATGATTCCGAACAGACACTAAGAATTTCATTGACCGGCTGGGGCGACGGTATTACTTTATGGAAAAAGTAATACCGAGGCTGCCATGATCACGACCGTTACTTCCAAAGGACAAGTGACGATTCCAAAGAGCGTGCGCGAGGCTGCCGGGATCAAGCCCGGCGACAAAGTAGTTGTCCGCGCCACCGCATCGGGCGGCGTCTATGTCGGCCATCCGGATAAAGCTTCCGAATATGAGGAAAGGCTGCGTGCATTGGCCAAGCGCCGGATTATACGCGGGATTACCACCGACGAGATCATGGAAATGAGTCGCGGCGAATCAGCTGTATTTCGGCGGAAAAAGAAATGACGCTCGTCGACACGAATGTCCTGCTCGACGTGCTGACGAACGACCCCAATTGGCTGAGCTGGTCAGTTGCAAATCTTCGCATACAATCAATTAAAGGACCGCTTTTCATCAATGAAGTCATCTATGCGGAAATGGCCGGACACGTATCAAATGAAGCCGAACTCGATGCATCTGTCCAGGAATTCCAGGTAAGGCTCGACCGCGCGCCGAAATCCGCATTATTTCTTGCCGGAGAGACGTTCCGTCGATACCGGCGCATGGGTGGTATTCGCACTGGCGTTCTTGCTGATTTCTTCATCGGCGCGCATGCCCAGGTGCTCGGATGCCCGGTGCTCACGCGCGATGTGCGGCGCTGCCGGACGTATTTTCCCGATGTCGTGCTCATCACGCCGGCGCAATGAGATCATTTACCGGCTGAACTTCTTATATTTGATCCGGTGCGGAATGACCTTGTCGGTCCCCAGCCGCCGCATCTTGTCCTTCTCGTAATCCTGAAAGTTGCCCTCGAACCATTCGACGCGGCTGTCGCCTTCGAAGGCGAGGATGTGGGTGGCGATGCGGTCGAGGAACCAGCGGTCGTGGCTGATGATCACGGCGCAGCCGGCGAAATCCTCGAGCGCCTCTTCGAGCGCGCCCAGCGTGTCGACGTCGAGATCGTTGGTCGGCTCGTCGAGCAGCAGCACGTTGGCGCCGGATTTCAGCATCTTGGCGAGATGTACGCGGTTACGCTCGCCGCCGGACAGCGCGCCGACCTTCTTCTGCTGGTCGGCGCCCTTGAAATTGAACGCCGAGCAATAGGCGCGCGAATTGACCTCGCGCTTGCCGAGCTGAAGCTGGTCGAGGCCGCCGGAAATTTCCTCCCACACCGTTTTCTTGCCGTCGAGCGTATCGCGCGACTGATCGACATAGCCGAGATGCACCGACTCGCCGATTTTGATGGTGCCCTGGTCGGGCTTGTCCTGCTTGGTGATCATGCGGAACAAAGTGGTCTTGCCGGCGCCGTTCGGCCCGATGATGCCGACGATGCCGCCCGGCGGCAGTTTGAAGGTCAGATCGTCGATCAAAAGATTGTCGCCAAAACCCTTTTTCAGATGCTCGAAGTCGATCACGTTCTGCCCGAGCCGCTCGGTTACCGGGATGACGATCTGCGCGGTCTGGGTCTGCTTCTCGCCGGCCTTCTTCAGCAAATCCTCGTAGCGCTCGTAGCGCGCCTTGGATTTTGCCTGCCGCGCGCGCGGCGAAGCGGCGATCCATTCCTGCTCGCGCGCGAGCGTGCGCCGGTGCGCCTCGTCTTCGCGGCCTTCCTGTTCGAGCCGTTTCTGTTTTTGCACCAGCCACGCCGAGTAATTGCCCTCGTAGGGAATGCCGCGGCCGCGATCGAGCTCGAGAATCCAACTGGTGACGTTGTCGAGGAAATAGCGGTCGTGGGTGACGATGAGGATGGCGCCCGGATAATTGCGCAGGTGGCCCTCGAGCCACATCACCGACTCGGCATCGAGGTGATTGGTCGGCTCGTCGAGCAGAAGCAGTTCCGGCTGCTCCAAGAGGAGCCGGCAGAGCGCGACACGCCGCTTCTCGCCGCCGGAAAGCTGTGCCACGTCGGCATCATCGGACGGGCAGCGCAACGCATCCATCGCCTGATCGACCTTGGAATCGAGGTCCCACAGTCCCTTGGCCTCGATCTCGTCCTGGAGCTTGGTCATCTCGTCGGCGGTCTCGTCGGAATAGTTCATGGCGAGTTCGTTGTAGCGCTCAAGGATCGCCTTCTGCGGCGCGACGCCGTCCATGACGTTGTCGCGGACCGACTTTGCCGGATCGACCTGCGGCTCTTGTGACAGGTAGCCGACGCGGGCGCCCTGCGCCGCCCACGCCTCGCCGAGAAAATCCTTGTCGATGCCCGCCATGATCCGCAACAACGTCGACTTGCCGGCGCCGTTGACACCGAGCACGCCGATCTTGGCATCGGGGTAGAACGACAGGTTGATGTTCTCCAGAACCTTGCGGTTGCCGGGATAGGTCTTGGAAAGACCCTGCATGTGGTAGATGAATTGCCGCGCCATTTTTGCTTTCAGGTTGGGCGCCCTGCCCTCTCGCGCGCCGCTTGAAACCGCGCGGAAAGCGCGACGCAAAAGCGCTCATGTTAAGGAAAATCTGGCGCTGATGTAGCGATCGCAGGACGGAACGGCAAGGACCGGCCGTTGCCTTGAGCCCTTAACCGCCTGCCGCCGATTGCGGCAACCCTTTGTAAAGTCCGATCGCAATTGCGCCGTGGCAAAGGCGCGCGCCCGCCGCGCCGGCGACGATTTCGCACCAATTTTTAATGATTTTTCGCCGACAATTTGCAGCAAAGCCGCGCCTTTGCGACCCGGCGCTTCGCTTGCCCAAGCCAAAGGATGCGGCACGGTCATAAAGGACTGGGAGAGCACGTCATGTGCCGTGGTTTCACGAATGCCGCCCGCGAGCTGTGGCGGACCTTTGCTGACCCGTTCAACCCTTATCGGCCGGAACTGCACTATATGCGCGGGCCCGGCCCGAAATGGCGCGCCAAGCGCGCCGGCAGCGTGGCGAAAGCCGCGCCAGTTGCTGCAAAGACGGTGCCACGCCTGCGCGGGATCGCCAAGGCCAACGCGTAATGCTGGACCGTCATTCCGGGGCGCGCCAACGGGTCCGGCCACAGAAGTCGGCTGTTGCCGACTTCTGCAGTTTGGTCGCCAATCTCGGGTAAAACCCGAGATTGGTGGCCGGCCCGATGACAAGCTCCGCGCGAGCCCGGAATGACGACGAGGGACATATGCTGCTGCGCTGCGCAATTCTCGACGACTATCAAAACGTCGCGCTTACTTTTGCCGACTGGTCGAAAGTCAAGGGCGACGTCGAGATCAAGGTATTCAACGAGCATCTCGGCGCCGCGGAAAGGGTTGTCGCGGCGCTCAAAGGCTTTGCCATTATCTGCGCCATGCGCGAGCGCACCGCGTTCCCGCGCGCGGTGATCGAGGCGCTGCCCGATCTCAAACTCCTGATCACGACCGGGATGCGCAATGCCTCGATCGACCTCGAAGCCGCCAAGGCGCGAGGCGTCGTCGTTTGCGGCACGCCCGCGTTCGGCAACGCGACCGCCGCCATCGCCATCGGGCTGATGCTCGAACTCACGCGTCACATCGGCTACGAGAACGCGCGGCTGAAGGCCGGCGCCTCTTGGCAGACGACGATCGGGCTTGATCTCGAAGCCATGACGCTCGCGCTCCTCGGCCTCGGCAAGCTCGGCAGCCGCGTCGCCGAGATCGGCAAGGCGTTCGCAATGAACGTCATCGCCTGGAGCCAAAACCTCACGCCGGAAAGGTGCAAAGAGGTCGGCGTTGCGCACGTCAGCCGTGACGAGCTGTTGCGCCGTGCGGATTTTCTCTCAATTCACTTGCAACTGTCGCCGCGCACGCGCGGCCTGATCGGCGGAAACGAACTCGGCCTGATGAAGCCGAGCGCTTACCTCATCAATACCTCGCGCGGGCCGATCGTCGAGGAGGCCGCCCTTATTGCCGCGTTGCGCGAAAAACGCATCGCCGGCGCCGGCCTCGACGTGTTCGACGTCGAGCCGCTGCCGATCGAGCATCCCTTTCGCAAGCTCGACAACGTCGTGCTCACGCCGCATCTCGGCTACGTCGCCGCGCAGAATTATCGGGCCTTTTTCGCCGGCATGGTGGACGACATCCGCGCCTTCCTCGACGGCGCGCCAGTGCGCGTGCTGACGTGACGTTCCCCCTCGGAAAATAATGATTGCAACATCTGAATCGAATCAATTATCATAATAATACATGTTCTAAACATCACTTCTAACGTTATCCCATGATCACTGCCGGCCAGATCAGGGCCTCCCGCGCGCTTCTTGGCATCGATCAGCGGGCGCTTGCTGAAGCGGCCGGGCTGTCGTTGCCGACCATTCAGCGCATGGAAGCGAGCGAGGACGTCATTCGCGGCAACGTGGATTCGCTCATGAAGCTCGTCGCCGCGCTCGACGCTCTCGGCGTCGAGCTGATCTCCGACAATGCAGTGAGCCAGAACGGCGGCCGCGGCGCCCGGCTCAAGAGGGCGGCCTCGTGACGCTGGCGGTCGCGCTGGCCTGCGCCGCGGCACTGCTCGCGCTGGGGGCGCTCGCCGTGATCATCGGGCGCTCTCCCGCGGCCACGCCTGTCGTGTACGGCGCGAGCATGATCATTGCGGCGATTTCGCTCATCGCCGCGGCGGGACATCTTCTCGGCGCGGCGCCTTTGAGCCTCACGCTGCCGCTCGGCGTACCGTGGCTCGGCGCGCATTTCCGCCTCGATGCGCTCTCCGCCTTCTTCCTCCTCGTCGTCGATCTCGGCGCGCTCAGCGCGAGCCTGTTCGCGCTCGGCTATGGCGAGCACGAAGAGGCGCCGCAGCGCGTGTTGCCGTTCTATCCCGCCTTCCTCGCCGCCATGACGCTGGTCGTACTCGCCGACGACGCCTATACGTTCCTGTTCTCCTGGGAATTCATGTCGCTCACCTCGTGGGCGATGGTGATGTCGCACCATCGCGTGCCGGAAAACGTGCGCGCCGGCTACGTCTATCTGGTCATGGCGAGTTTCGGCACGTTGGCTTTGCTGTTCGCCTTCGGCCTGCTCGCCGGCCCGGATGGCCTCTACACGTTCGCGCAGATGCGCGCCGCGCAGCCATCCGCGGAACTCGGCGCGGCGGCGCTCCTTCTCGCGCTCGTCGGGGCGGGCTCGAAGGCCGGCATCGTGCCGCTGCATGTGTGGCTTCCGCTCGCGCACCCGGCGGCGCCGAGCCACGTCTCCGCCCTGATGAGCGGGGTGATGACCAAGGTCGCGGTCTACGGCTTCGTGCGCATCGCGCTCGAGCTTGCCGGCGCGCCGGCCTGGTGGTGGAGCATCGTCGTGCTCGCGGTCGGCGGCATCACTGCGGTGATGGGCGTGCTCTATGCGCTCATGCAGCACGATCTCAAGCGGCTCCTCGCCTATCACACGGTGGAGAATATCGGCATCATCTTCATCGGGCTCGGCCTCGCGCTCGCCTTCAAGGCGCACGGTATGCTGTTCGCCGCGGCGCTGGCGCTGACCGCCGCGCTGCTGCACGTCTTTAATCACTCGCTGTTCAAGAGCCTGCTGTTCTTCGGCGCCGGCGCGGTACTCACCGCGACCGGCGAACGCGACATGGAGCATCTCGGCGGCCTCATCCACCGCATGCCGCAGACCGCGTTTGTCTTCCTCGTCGGTTGCGCGGCGATCTCGGCGCTGCCGCCGCTCAACGGTTTCGTCTCCGAATGGCTGACGTTCCAGGCGATCCTGTTGAGCCCGCAACTGCCGTCATGGGGGCTCAAGTTTCTGGTGCCGGCCGTAGGCGCGCTGCTGGCGCTCTCGGCGGCGCTCGCCGCCGCCTGCTTCGTCAAGGTCTACGGGGTGACGTTTCTCGGCCGACCGCGCACGCGCGCCGCCGAGGCCGCGACTGAAACGGATCGTTTTTCGCTCGCCGCGATGATTTTCCTGGCGACCCTCTGCCTGCTTGCTGGAATCCTGCCCGGCTTGTTCATCGATGCGCTGGCGCCGGTCTCATCGGCGCTGATCGGCGCGCGCATGCCGGTGCAGATCGGCGCGCAATGGCTCGCGATCGTGCCGATTGCCGCCAGCCGCAGCTCCTATGACGGCCTGCTCGTCTTTTTGTTCATCGCCATATCGGGCACGCTCGCGGCGTCCGCGATCCACCGCCTCGCCTCCGACCGATTGCGCCGCGCGCCGGCCTGGGACTGCGGCTATCCCGATGCGAGCCCGGCCACGCAATACACGGCCACGAGCTTTGCGCAGCCGATCCGGCGGGTGTTCGGCACTTTTGTGTTCCGCGCCCGCGAGCATGTCGACATGCCGCCGCCCGGCGACATGCGTCCGGCGCGGCTGACGGTCGAGCTGCACGATCTCATCTGGGAGGCGCTCTATGCGCCGCTCGTCGTCGGCATCGGCGTTGCCGCCGACCGTCTCAATCGTCTGCAGTTCCTGACCATCCGGCAGTTCCTCAGCCTCGTGTTCGGCGCCCTCGTCATTTTGCTCGTGGTGCTCGCCGTATGGTCCTGATCCGCGATTTGATCATCCAGGGCGCGCAGATGCTGCTGGTGCTGCTCTTGGCGCCGCTGTTCACCGGCTTCGTGCGCAAGGTGAAGGCGCGGCTGCTGCGGCGGCAAGGCCCGCCGCTCATTCAGCCCTATCTCGACCTGGTGCGGCTCACCCGCAAGGAGGTGGTGCTGGCGGACAGCGCTTCATGGCTGTTCCGCGTCATTCCCTATCTGATTTTCGCCGCCACCTGGGTCGCGGCCTCGCTGGTGCCGACCTTCCGCACCGGGCTCCTGTTCTCCTGGTCGGCCGACCTCATCGCCATCATCGCGCTCCTCGGCAGCGCGCGTTTCTTCCTCGCGCTCGCCGGGCTCGATGTCGGCACCAGCTTCGGCGGCATCGGCTCGAGCCGCGAAGTGATGATCGCCTCGCTCGCCGAGCCGGCGATGATCATGATCGTGTTCACGCTGGCCTTGATCGCCGGCTCGACGCAGCTCTCGACCGTGGCGGAATTCATGGCCTCGCCGCAGGTCGGGCTGCGCGTCTCGCTCGGGCTCGCGCTTATCGGTCTGGTCATGGTGGCGATCGCCGAGAACGGCCGCATTCCGGTCGACAACCCGGCGACCCATCTCGAACTGACCATGGTGCATGAGGCGATGGTGCTCGAATATTCGGGCCGGCATCTGGCGCTGATCGAGCTGTCGACCTGGCTCAAGCTCATCCTTTACGTCTCGCTGCTCGCCTGCCTGTTCGCGCCCTGGGACATCGAGGCGGCCGGCGCGGCATTGCCGACGCTCGCCGTCGGGGTCGCCGCCTATATCGGAAAGCTCGCCGTCGGCGGTTTCCTGCTCGCGCTGTTCGAGACGTCGATCGCCAAGATGCGCGTATTCCGCATGCCGGAATTCCTCGGCGTGGCGCTGATGCTCGGCCTGCTCGCGACGCTGCTGCGGTTCGTGTCCGGGAGCTTCTGATGAGCAGGATCGATTTCGACATCGCCCATCTGCTCGCCGGCTCGCTGGTGCTGATCAGTTTCCTCGAACTTTATCAGGACCGCCTTTACGCCCTGCTCAACGTCTACGCCCTGCACGCCCTGGCGCTGGCCGCCTCGGTCGCCTGGCAGGCCTTCGTCCAGGACGCGCCGCATCTCTACGTCACCGCCACGATCGCGCTCGCCTTCAAGGCGATCGTGATCCCCGTGGCGCTGCATCGGATCATCGTGCGGCTCGGCATTCATCGCGAGATCGAGGACGTGGTGGGTGTCGGTCCCGCCATGCTTGCCGGCATCGGCCTCGTCGCGCTCTCCATGGTGGTCATGCTGCGCGTCACCCACGGCGCCGATCCGCTCGCGCGCGAGGACCTCGCTTTCGCGCTCTCGGTGGTGCTGCTCGGCCTGTTGATGATGGTGACGCGAAGGAACGCGGTCGGCCAGGTGGTCGGTTTCATGTCGCTCGAGAACGGCCTCGTGCTGGCGGCGACCGGCGCCAAGGGCATGCCGCTCGTGGTCGAGATCAGCGTCGCGTTCTCGGTCCTCATCGCCTTCATCGTGATCGGAATTTTTCTGTTCCGCATCCGCGAGCGCTTCGACACGGTCGACGTGCAGGTGCTGGATCGCTTTCGTGGAGAGCGCGGATGACGTTCAATGCCCTGACCGGCGTGCTCGTCGTTCCCGCCGCCGCCGCCGCGCTGCTGGCGGCGCTGCCCAATTATCGCGCGACCGCGCGGCTCAACGTCGCGGCGACGACGCTGACGCTCATCTGCGCGCTGTCGCTGTTTTTCGGACGGCCACAACCGAGCTCTTATCTCCTGGTCGACGATCTCAACGGCACGTTCATCGTGCTCACCACCTTCGTCGGCTTCACCACCAGCGTGTTCAGCCTAGGCTATATCGGCCACGAGCTCGAGAGCGGACGGCTGACGCCGCCCTTCGTGCGCTTCTATCACGCCATGTATCAGGTGCTGATGTTTGCGATGAACCTTGCGCTCGTCGCCAACAATATCGGCCTGATGTGGGTGGCGATCGAGCTGGCGACGCTGACCACCGTGCTCATGGTCGGCATCTACCGCACCCCCGAGGCACTCGAAGCGGCATGGAAATATTTCATCCTCGGCAGCGTCGGCATCGCGCTCGCTCTGTTCGGCACCATCCTCATCTACATGGCGGCGCGGCCGGTCGTGGGCGAGGGTCTCGACGCCATGGTGTGGACGGTGCTGATCACCCGCGCCGGCGATTTCGATCCGGCGCTGCTCGACCTCGCCTTCGTCTTTTTGCTGCTCGGCTACGGCACCAAGGTCGGCCTGGCGCCGCTGCATGCCTGGCTTCCCGACGCGCACGCGGAAGGGCCGACGCCGATCTCGGCGGTGCTGTCGGGATTGCTGCTCAACGTCGCGCTCTACGCGCTGTTGCGCTTCAAGATGCTGCTGGCGGTGAACACGGCCGCGCTCGCGCCCGGTCCGCTGCTGGTGACGCTCGGATTGATCTCGCTGGTGTTCGCCGCCTTCATGCTCTACCGCCGGCGCGACATCAAGCGGCTGTTCGCCTATTCATCGATCGAGCACATGGGCATCATCGCCTTTGCCTTCGGCATGGGCGGCCCGCTCGCCAATTTTGCCGGCCTGCTGCACATGACTCTGCATTCGCTCACCAAGTCGGCGATCTTCTTCGCCGTCGGCCATGTCGCGCAGGTCAAGGGCACTCAGCGCATCGCCGACATGGGCGGCCTCACCGAAACCAATCCCGTGCTCGGCTGGAGCCTCGTCCTCGGCGTCGTGGCGATCGCCGGGTTGCCGCCGCTCGGCATTTTCATGAGCGAATTTTTGGTGGTGAGCTCGACCTTCGCCCGCGCGCCGCTGCTCGCGATCATTCTCGTCTTCGGTCTTCTCGTCGGTCTGGCGGGACTTTTTTTGCGGCTCAACAGCATCGCGTTCGGCGAGCCGCGCGGCACCAACGCCAAGGCGCGGGCGTCCTACGTGCCGATGTTCGCGCATCTCGCGCTCGTGCTCGCCGCCGGAATCTACCTGCCGCCGCCGCTCGTCGCCTGGTTCCAGAACGTCGCCAGACTGCTCGGTTAGGCCGATGCCATCACTCATCGACATCATCATCCCGCAGGGCGAGCGCGTCGACGGTCACCGACCATGGCCGCGCCTCAATGTGACGGCGGACGCGTGGCGCCATGTGGGAAGCGAGATCGCCGCCGGCAACGCGACGCTCTTCGGCCTGTGGGGCGATACCGGCGCCGTGCCCGCGGTGCACATGGCGATCATCGCGGACTCAACCGGCGAGATCGCGGTGATCAGCCTCGCCTGCCCGGCGGAGAAATTTCCCTCGGTCGGCGCGCTGCATCCGCCCGCCATCCGGCTCGAGCGCGCGATCTACAGCCTCTATGGGCTGGAGCCGGTCGGCGCGCCGGACACGCGGCCCTGGCTCGATCTCGGCTTTTGGGACGTGCGGCATCCGCTCGGCGCCCGCACGCCGGCGCCGGCTGGGCAACCTGCCTACACATTTCTGCCGGTCGAAGGCGAAAGCCTGCATCAGATTCCCGTGGGCCCGGTGCATGCCGGCATCATCGAGCCGGGGCATTTCCGCTTCACCGCCGGGGGCGAGACCGTGGTGCGGCTCGAAGCGCGCCTCGGCTACGTGCACAAGGGCATCGAGTCGCTCATGGCCGGCGCGACCATCGAAAAAGCGGCGCGGCTTGCCGCCCGCACCTCCGGCGACAGCACCGTCGCCTACGGGCTCGCGTTCGCCCACGCGGTCGAGGCGGCGCTGAACATCGAGGCGCCGCCGCGCGCGCGTTATCTCCGCGCGCTGATGGCGGAGCTGGAGCGGCTGGCAAATCATTTCGGCGACATCGGCGCCATCTGCAACGATGCGTCGTTCGCGCTGATGCACGCGCATTGCGGGATTTTGCGCGAGCAGGTGTTGCGCGCGGCCGATGCCTGCTTCGGCCACCGGCTGATGATGGATCGGGTCGTGCCCGGCGGCGTCGCCGACGATCTTCGTCCCGGCGGGGCGAACCTCCTCCGCGATACCTTGCAGCACATCCGAATGCGGTTTCCGCGGCTGGTCGAGCTTTACGACAACACCGCCTCGCTGCAGGACCGCACCGCGGCGACCGGTATCGTTGGCGCCGAACTGGCGCGGCAGTTCGGCGCGGCGGGCTATGTCGGCCGCGCCAGCGGGCGCGGTTTCGACGCGCGGAAAACGCCCGGCTACGCGCCCTACGATCAACTCGACTTCGCGATCCCCGTACTGACGACGGGCGATGTCAATGCCCGCGTGTGGATCCGTATCCGCGAAGTCGAGCAGAGTCTGGAACTGATCGAGCAAATCCTCGCGCATCTTCCGGACGGACCGATCGCGACCGCGCTCGGCGGCGGCGGCGGCGGCGGCGAAGGGCTGGGGCTTGCCGAGGGCTTCCGCGGCGATGTGCTGGCCTGGGTTCGGCTCGACGGGCTGCGTGTCGCGCGCTGTCACCTGCGCGATCCTTCGTGGTTTCAATGGCCGCTGCTCGAAGCCGCCATCAATGGCAACATCGTCGCCGACTTCCCGCTCTGCAATAAGTCATTCAACTGCTCTTATTCGGGGCACGATCTCTAGCGCATGTTCAGGAAAAGTGAGAACCGGTTTTCCATACCGAACATGCGCAAACTAAAAAAGGCGACCTCATGCGCAGGACGTTGTTCGAGAGCCTCACGCACCGGCCGCTGACCGAAGCGCCGCCGTCGCCCGACGATGCCGCGCTCGCCGAATTGGCAACGCGCGTCGAGCGCGCCGCGGGTCGCCGGCTCGGCCGCAGCCTGGCGATCCGCCAAGTCGATGCCGGCTCCTGCAACGGCTGCGAGCTTGAAATCCAGGCGCTCAACAACGCCTTCTACGATCTCGAGCGCTTCGGCCTGCGCTTTGTCGCCTCGCCGCGCCATGCCGACGTGCTGCTGGTGACCGGCCCGGTCACGCGCAACATGCGCGAAGCGCTCGAACGCACCTACAACGCAACGCCCGATCCCAAATGGGTGGTCGCGGTCGGCCATTGCGCGGCCGATGGCGGTATCTTCGCCGGCAGCTACGCCGTCGTCGGCGGCGTTGGCGCCGTCGTTCCCGTCGATCTCCACATCGGGGGCTGCCCGCCTACTCCGCTGCAATTGCTGCAAGGGCTTCTTGCGCTGATCGAGGGCGGAACGGCGGCATGAAAGAGCCGCCTCGTCACCCATGGCGGATTTTGAGCACCAAGATGGTCGCCGTGATCGCGAAGGTAACGATGCTCGAGCCGATCAGCGGCCCATCGACGATGGCGAGCCCATAGACGAGCCAGAGCAGGACGCCGAGCACACACAACGTCGTGCCCGACAGCGAGATCGCGCGGGTCTCTCTCTCGCGGATGATTTTTATCGCCTGCGGCACCCAGCACAGCGTGGTCAGGACGGCACCCGTCGCTCCGATCGCATCGACCGCCGCTGAAGCCATCATTCGACCCTTGTTTCTGGCGATCCTTGTTTCGGGCGATCCTTGTTTCGGGAACCTGGTCACCGCGTCCTGCGGCCACAGGGCTGCGCCTCGAATCAGCTGAATGCTATTCGTGCCTCGGCGTGACGGTGATGACAATGGCGGGGCGCTCATCCGCGCTGCGCAAGATGCCATGTCATCGCATCGTCACGCTCGAATTGTAGGATGGTAAGGCATTGGATTCGCGGTGTTTGCTTGCGTATCGGTGTTCGGCGGCGACCGATGCAGCCCGGGTTGTGAGTCGATGGGCCATTGTACGTCGTTTCAGTGCGGCTCGCCCAACAAGACCGAGCAATCGACGAACTCGGATCCGGGATCATTGACGCGCTTGCCGACGACGCGTTTGCCAACGACAACCGCACACGTCAGGGAGCCTCGCTTGACCATGCTCAGGCAGCGGCGAGTAGTTGCAGCGGATTCGGCGGTGGTCGATCGTTGGCGATGGAAACAAGGACGCGCCCGAAGCGAGGCGCCAGCGACTGCGGCAATGTCATGAACGTTTCCGACCACACCACGCGGGTTTTCGACAGCGACCTCATCCAGCTCACGCAGATGGTCGCGCAGATGGGCGGCTTCGCCCAGAAGCAGATTACCGACGCGATCGACGCGCTGACCCGCCGCGATGTCGGCCGCGCGCGACAGGTCATTGCCGCCGATGCGACGGTCGACGATCTGCAGCGGCAGATCGAGGAAAAGGCCATTGCCACGATCGCGCTGCGACAGCCGATGGCCATCGATCTGCGCGCGCTCGTGGCGATGTTGCGCATCGCCAACGACCTCGAGCGGATCGGAGACTTGGCGAAGAACATCGGCAAGCGGGTCATCGCCGTGAGCGGCGATAATTCGCAGCGCACGCTGATGCGCGGGCTCAAGCACATGGCGGCGCTGGTCGTCTCGCAACTGGCGGCCGTGCTCGACAGTTTCGTCGACCGCAATCCGGGCAAGGCGCTGCAAGTCTGGCAGGGCGACAAGGAGGTCGACGCGCTTTACGTCTCGCTGTTCCGGGAATTGCTCACTTATACGATGGAGGATCCGGGCGCCGTCTCGATGTGCATCCACCATCTGTTTTGCGCCAAGAACATCGAGCGCATCGGCGACCA
>Ga0187856_1002613_pt1 | contig 13132 bp, 12 predicted proteins | sample June2016WEW_8_40_FD_132443 | JGI IMG/M metagenome (GOLD analysis project Ga0187856, IMG submission 132443) | Peatland microbial communities from SPRUCE experiment site at the Marcell Experimental Forest, Minnesota, USA - June2016WEW_8_40 | ecosystem: Environmental > Terrestrial > Soil > Wetlands...
CCACTCGCATTAACGCGGGGGAGATAAAGGGTCGGCGTTAAGGCGCGTTCCGCGGCGACGCCGAAAGCAAAGGGAGAAAACGGATGACGATCAAGCGGCGTGATCTACTTTTGTCTGGCGGCGTCCTGCTGTGCGGCGCGGCGGCCGGCGGACTTTTACCCTCGGGCTCGGCCAGTGCCCATGAGTATGAAATCGGCAGGCTGATTGTCGAGCACCCTTGGGTGCGCGCGCCGCTCGACGGCGACAACAAGGCATATTTCTATGCCTTCATTCACAATAGCGGCGAGGCTGGCGATCGGCTGATCGGCGTCAAGGCGGAAAAGTTCGGCAAGGTCGAGTTTCACGCCGACGCCCGGGAGGAAGGGCCGTCAAAAGGCATCGCGATCACGCCCAAGCAGACCACCACCCTTGCGCCGGGCGGGGCCTATGTGCTGCTGCTCGACATCAAAAAACACCTCGAAGTCGGCTGGGGCCTTGAGATGACGCTGACCTTCGAGAAGGCCGGCGATGTCGTCATCGACGCGGCGATCGAAGCCCCCGACGCCGCTCACGCCCACGATGCGGACGCGCAAGCGAGATGGGAAAAGGCCCATAACAAGGACACCGCCGGCCCCGCTGGAGCGCCGCCGGCGCCCGCGCCGCACGACCACGATCATCACGATGCGATGCCGGGGATGCCGGCGCCCTCGACGGGAACGACCGGGAAGTAGAAAACGGAAAACCCGCGCTGGAGCATGGCTTCAGCGCGGGCCTTCGCCGAGGGGAGGCGAAATCTTTTCGTGGAAGCTCGTCCGGGTCGGGGCGTTCTTACTTATCTCCGATCGAGACCAGACGGCCCGAAAAACCGGAATCGTGGTTGGCGGTCGTCTGCTTCAGGGGTTTTTGCGCGTCGATCGGCGAGGCGAACCCCAGCACGAAAGCGGCGAAACCCATGGCGACAACCAGCATAATCGACATCCGCAATTGTCTGCGCGCGCTTTCCGGGTCGAAACTGCGCGTGAAACCTGGCTCCATTTGATTTTCGAACTTGTCCGCGAGCGACATAACTACCCCCTGGCGATCCATTCTGGCCGTCCGCCACCCTCCCGCCTCTCGCGCTTTAGTTCGCGCGCCCAGGTCTCGATGCCAGCGTCGGCTTGTTACTTCCATAAACACGCGAACTGAAAGAAAGTTGCATCGAGGTTTGAAATTTTAATTATTGTTTAACTTTTATTAAAAAAACCCCATGAATTTGATGATTCGCGGCCAAGCCGACGATCCGCCGATGCGAGGACGCTGGGCCGCGCCATCCGGGGTCGGGCAAGAATATCTCTTTCGTGCTCGACTTTCCCTGGTTTTGTCCCGCTTTTCGAGGTGAGACCCATGTCCGTTTTTGCCGAATGCACTTTAAGTTGCGGCGCACAATCACCAACGTCGGCGGACCGGTCCGCCCTTGCGGCGATGTGCGAGCAAATAGAGCGCCTTCGCGTAAATCATAGGCGCGGCCGGCGGCCGCGTGGCGACGGATTTTCATTGCTCCGGGCGCGATGGGCTTTTATGTTTCGGCTCAGCTATGTGCGGCGCACATATCCAGGCCGGCCACGACGTCCGGCGGAGGCGCCGCCCGACACCCGGAGATATCTGACATGACCTTTCTCGCCAACGCCCTGTCGCGCGTAAAGCCTTCGGCCACGATCGCCGTGACGCAGAAGGCGCGCGATCTCAAGGCGCAGGGCAGGGAGGTGATCAGCCTCTCCGTCGGCGAGCCGGATTTCGACACGCCAAAGCATATTTGCGAGGCGGCGAAAGCGGCGATCGATCGCGGCGAGACGCGCTATACCCCTGTGCTCGGCATCCCGCCGCTGCGGGAGGCCGTGGCCAAGAAGTTCAAGCGCGAAAACGGCCTCGACTACAAGGCGTCGGACACGATCGTCGGCACGGGCGGCAAGCACATTCTGTTCAACGCCTTTCTGGCGACGCTCAATCCTGGCGACGAGGTCATCGTTCCCGCGCCCTATTGGGTCAGCTATCCTGAAATGGTGGCGATCTGCGGCGGGACCGCCGTCACGGTCGAGACGCGCATGGAGGATGGTTTCAAGCTTCAGCCGGAGATTTTGGAAAGGGCGATCACGCCAAGGACCAAATGGCTGGTGCTCAACTCGCCGTCCAATCCGTCGGGCGCGGCCTATGGCTTCGACGAGATGAAAAAAATCACCGACGTGCTGCTGCGCCATCCGCAAGTGCATGTGCTGACCGACGACATCTACGAGCATCTCGTCTATGGCGGGTTCAAATTCGTCACGCCGGCGCAGGTCGAGCCTAATCTCTATGACCGCACCTTGACGATGAACGGCGTCTCCAAAGCTTACGCCATGACCGGTTGGCGCATTGGCTACGCCGCCGGTCCGAGCGCGCTGATCAAGGCGATGGATCTGTTGCAGGGCCAGCAGACCTCCGGCGCCTGCTCGATCGCGCAGTGGGCGGCGGTCGAGGCGCTGGAGGGGCCGCAGGATCATCTGGCGACTTTCCGCGCGGCCTTCGAGGAGCGGCGCGATCTCGTCGTGTCCATGCTCAACCAGGCGAAATATTTGGACTGCCCGACGCCGGAGGGCGCGTTCTACGTCTTCCCGTCCTGCGCGGAGGCCATCGGACGCAAGACGCCGGAAGGCAAGGTGATCACCGACGACGCGGATTTCGTCACGGCGCTGCTGGAGGCGGAAGGCGTCGCCGTCGTGCACGGCTCGGCCTTTGGCGCGGGGCCGAATTTCCGCGTGTCCTACGCCGCGTCGAACGCTCTGCTCGAGGACGCCTGCGGCAAGATACAGCGATTTTGCGCCAGCCTGAGCTGATCTGGCCGCTCTCGGCGCGGCGGCTTAACGCCAAATTAGCGCTTCACGGGTTTTAGTTAACGTGCGCGTGGGCTCCGCGGCGCCGCTCGCGCTCGTTCGCGTGAACACACATCTCGAACAATGTGGATGGCGTCCTTTCGTTTCGCTTGGAGCAAGCTCCGAAAAAGTTGATCGACTTTTTCGATAAGAGCTTGCTCCAGCGTTTTGATTTTGAGCGATTTCTTATCGTTCGAACGATTCCGTTCGAACGGAAAGCGCTCTAGAAGCGAAAGGACGCCATCCGTCTGTTCCCCAATCGAGGGTGAATATGTCCACCGAAGCGAATCCGACCGCCTTGTCGCCGCGCTCGCCTTCGCCGGGACTGTTCGGCGCTCTGTTAAACGAGCGTTCCCTTGTGTCGTTCGTCGGCGCCGTCGCGCTGGTCGCTCTGTGGTTTTTGCGGCGCAGATATAATGGGCTGCTGCACGATTCGATGATCTACATGGGACGGGGACTCGCCGATCTCGATCCCAGCGGCGTCGGAGCCGATTACTTCTATCGGCTCGACGGCCAGTCGTCCTTCAGCGTCTTCTCGAAGATCGTCGACGCGCTGATCCCCGTTTTTGGCCTGGCGCTTTCGGCGCAATTGCTGACCGTGACCGCGCTTGTGCTGTGGCTGGCGGCCATGGCGGCTCTCGCCGGCCAGCTCGCGAGCGGGCGGCTGAAATGGGCGATTCTGATTTGCGTCGCCGCGGCGAGCGGCGCCTATGGCGGGCTTCCGCTGCAATACGCCGAGGCGTTCGCGACGCCGCGGCCTTTCGCCGAGGCGGGCGTGCTGGCGGCGCTCGCGGCGCTGCTCGCGGGATCGCGTCCGCTCGCCGTGCTCTTTTTGGGCCTCGCGGCGCTGTTTCATCCCATCATGGCGCTGGCGGGCGCTGGCGCCGTCTACGTCTATTTGTGTCTCGAAAATCGCCGCTGGATTTATCTCGGACTTTTTGGCGCGGTGGGCGTGATCGTGGCGGCGCTGCTCGGCCTGCCGCTGTTTTCGCGCCTGTTGGAGCGGTTCGACTGGAGCTGGCTGATCGTCCTGCGCCTGCGCGCGTCCTTTTTGTTTCCGCTGCTGTGGCGAGAGCCCGCCTGGACGACGCTCGCCGTCCACGCGGTGACGCTGGCCTTCGCGGCGACAGCCGCGACGGCCCCGATCAGGCGCTTGTTTTGGTCGGTGATCGTCGCGAGCCTCGGCGGGCTGCTGCTCACGGTGGTTTTCGGCGATATTTATCCGCTCGTGCTGATCGTTCAGGCGCAGCCGTGGCGAGCGATCTGGCTGTTGACGCTGTTCGGAACCATCGGCGTGTGTTTTTGCGTGGCGCGCCTTTGGGCGGAGGGCGGCGCGAGCCGCGCGTCGCTCGCTCTGTTCGTGATCGCCTGGATCGGCGCCGAATCGCAGGAGAGCGCGCTGCTTTGCCTCGCGGCCATCGCGCTCCACGCCCTTCGCGCGAGCCTATCCCCGCACGTCGCGAGGCTCCTGACCCTTTGCTGCGTCACGATCGCCGCGCTGACCGCGGCGGGAGAAATGGGGGCGCACATCTACACGACCGTCGCCGCGTGGAAAGAATCGCAGGGCGGCTTGTTCGATCTCGTCGCGGCGTCGACGACGACCGTCATGCTGCGCACGCCCGTGACCGCGCTGGCCCTGGCTTGGGCGTTGTCCGATTACCGCGTCCCGCGCCCGGCGCTCGCTGGCGTGGCGGCGGCCTTGGCCGTTCTCGCGCTGGCGACATGGAACGGCGGTTCGGCGTTCAATCGGGCGCTCGCGACCAACGAGCATCCGCCGGAACTGGAGCGCATGGTCGCGTCGCATCCAGGCGAAGTGTTGTGGGTCGGCGAGAGCCAGGCGCCTTGGGTTTGGCTGGGTCGGCCCAATTGGGTGTCCTATCTGCATGGCGCCGGCAACGTGTTTTCGCGTCCGCTCACGATGATTTGGCGGGATCGCATTCTCGCGCTGCTGGATGTCGGTTGGATCGAGCCAAGCGTGTTCACGCGCTGGATGTCGAACGCCTCTCCCGAAAAGCCGCTGCCGGACTTCACCCGCGAGAAAATCGCCAGGATTTGCGCGCGGCCGGACGCGCCGGCGTGGATTCTCGGCGGCGTCGAGTCGCCGGACGCGCTGCCGGCGGACGTCGCAGCGCAGTTCTGGCGCTCTCCCGCCAAAAATGTCGAGGAGACCGTGGACGGCCACAAGGTCTCGCGCGAGGTTCGCGATGTCGCGGTGATCGACTGCTCGCTCTATGCGGCGCGATAGGCGCGAGCGTTACGTCGGCTCTACAAAACTCTCCATCACCATTTTGCGGCCGGCCTTGTCGAAATCGACCGTGAGCTTGGAGCCGTCGGAGCTCGTCACCGTGCCGGGTCCGAATTTGAGGTGCAGCACGCGCGCGCCGGGTGAAAAGCGTGACGTGGAAGTCGATTTCGCGAGCACTTGCCCCTCGATGACGGGCGCTTGTCTGGCCCGGGCCGGCCCGCCGCGCGGCGCCCATTCCTTTTGCGCGCTTTGGGCGCGCTTCCAGCCGGGCGTCGTATAGCTGGAGCCATAGCTGTCGAGATTGGCGAAGCGCGAGACGCCATAGGCGCCATATTGCGAAGCGCCCTTCGACTCGACGACCTCGACATGCGCCGCCGGCAGATTGTCGATGAAACGCGACGGGCTCGTCGTCTGCCACAGACCGTGAATGCGCCTGTTGGTCGCGAAGAAAATCCTCGCCCGCCGCTTGGCGCGGGTTATGCCGACATAGGCGAGGCGGCGCTCCTCCTCGAGGCCCGCGCGGCCGTTGTCATCGAGCGAGCGCTGATGCGGAAACAGCCCTTCCTCCCAACCCGGGAGAAACACCGTCTCGAACTCCAGCCCCTTGGCGCCGTGCAGCGTCATGATCGACACGCGCCGCGCGCCGGCGGCCTCGTCCGTCTCCATCACCAGCGACACATGCTCCAGAAATCCAGCGAGATCCGGAAACTGCTCCATCGCGCGCACGAGTTCCTTGAGGTTTTCGAGCCGCCCCGCCGCTTCCGGCGTTTTGTCCTGCCGCCACATCTCGGTATAGCCGGACTCGTCGAGCACGAGCTCCGCGAGTTCGTGATGCGGCTTGGCGTCGATCAGCCCCCGCCAGCGCTCGAAATCGCCGAGCAGCGCGCGCAGCGTCGCGCGCGGTTTCGCCCTGATCTCCTCGCTCTCGACGAGCACGCGCGCCGCCTGCATCATGGGCACGTTTTCGCGCCGCGCGAATTCGTGCAGCATTTGCAGCGTGGCGTCGCCGAGGCCGCGCTTTGGCGTGTTGACGATGCGCTCGAAGGCGAGATCGTCGGCGGGCTGCGCGACGCAGCGCAGATAGGCGAGGGCGTCGCGGATTTCGGCGCGCTCATAGAAGCGCGGGCCGCCGATGACGCGATAGGGCAGGCCGAGCGTAATGAAGCGTTCCTCGAATTCGCGCATCTGGAACGAGGCGCGCACGAGAATGGCGATCTCTTCGAGATCATGCCCACGCCGCTGCAATTGCTCGATCGCCTCGCCGATCGCCCGCGCTTCCTCCTCGCTATCCCAGACGCCGTTCACGCTGGGCTTTTCGCCGTCGCCCCCGTCGGTGAACAGCGTCTTGCCGAGCCGCCCCTCATTGTGGGCGATCAGATGCGAGGCGGCGGCGAGAATATGGCCGGTGGAGCGATAATTGCGCTCGAGCCGCACGGTTTTGGCGCCGGGAAAGTCCTTCTCGAAGCGCAGGATGTTTTCGACCTCGGCGCCGCGCCAACCATAGACGCTCTGGTCGTCGTCGCCGACGCAGCAGACGTTGCGCCGCCCTTGCGCGATCAGCCGCAGCCACAGATATTGCGCGGTGTTGGTGTCCTGATATTCGTCGACCAGAATATATTTGAAGCGCCGCTGATAATCGGCGAGCACGTCGGGGTTGTCGCGAAACAGCCGCAGTGCTTCCAGCAACAGATCGCCGAAATCGACGGCGTTGAGGATTTTCAGACGCTCCTGATACAGCGCATAAAGCGCCGCGCCCTTGCCGTCGGCGAAGTCGTGCGCCTCGCCCGCCGGGACTTGCGCGGGCGTCAGGCCGCGGTTCTTCCAACCGTCGATCCGATGCGCCAGCGCGCGCGCCGGCCAGCGCTTGTCGTCGATGTTCTCGGCCTTCAAAACCTGTTTGAGCAGGCGGATTTGATCGTCCGTGTCGAGAATGGTGAAATTGGATTTCAGCCCGACGAGTTCGGCGTGACGGCGCAGGATTTTCGCGCTGATCGCGTGAAAAGTGCCGAGCCATTGCATCGCCTCGGCGCCCTGGCCGACCAGCGTCTCGACGCGCTCGCGCATCTCGCGCGACGCCTTGTTGGTGAAGGTGACCGCGAGAATTTCCCATGCCCGCGCGAGGCCGAGGCTCAATATATGGGCGATGCGGGTGGTGAGCACGCGCGTCTTGCCGGTGCCGGCGCCGGCCAGCACCAGCACGGGCCCTTCGAGCGTCTCGACGGCGGCGCGCTGCTCGGGATTGAGCACGTCGAGATACCGCGTCCCCCGCGCCAGTGCGCTGGCCTGGGCGGCGAGACCGCCGGGGGCAGGGTGGTAATCGTCTTCGGGCAGGTGCGGCGGCAACGAGCGGGCTCCAGGTGATTCCGCGAGAGTATACAGGAGAACGGATCGCGAATCACATTTCGGGGGAGGGCGCCTGTGGGCCACCCGCGAACCGCTTCAACGCATGCACCCGCAGCGCCGAGGAAAGATTCGCCGCGCCGCGCTCCGCGTCCACTCTTGCGACGAGCGCCGCCAGCGAGCAGCCGTCCGTCGCCGCGATGCGCTTCAGAGCGTCCCAGAAGGCCGCTTCCAGCGAGACGCTGGTGCGATGGCCGGCGATCACGAGCGAGTGCTTTTTGACGCCGGCCGGCGCGGTCATGTTCTATGAATCGTCCGACGGGGCGTCGCCGTGCTCGAGCCGATGCGCGTCGAGGCGGGCGCGCTCAAGCGTCGCCTCGGCCTCGCTCAACTCGCGCTCGACCTTCAGGCGGCCAAAGGCGATGCGATTGGCGTCCGCCTTTTCCTCGCGGACGCGCTTGTCGCGGTCCTTTCGCGCGCGGCGGAGATTGATCACTTCGCCCATCGCGCCAGTTCCTCAGGTCTTTTTGCGGAAGGCGTCGATCGAGACGATCTTGTCGCCGGCGTTCTTCACCGGCTCCGGCGGCGGCTCGGGCGGCGCGCTTTCGGTTTTCGCCGCTGCGGGTGGCGGCGCGGGCTCGGCAGCCGGCTCCGGGCGCACGAGGCTCGGGCCGGGGCGCCTGACCGGCGCCGCCTCGATCTCGTCGCGGTCATCCTCGATGTTGAATTTGAGCCCGAACTCCACCGACGGATCGGAGAACATCGTCACCGACTCGTAAGGGATGTACAGCGATTCCGGCACTGAGCGGAACGACAGCGTAACGGCGAAACCCAGATCGTCCACCAGCAAACCGGAATATTGATGCTGCAGGATGATCGTCATTTCCTGCGGCCATTGTTCCGCGAGCCGGCGCGAGATTTTGACGCCGGGCGCGTCGGTGCGGAAGGTGATCGTGAAATGATGTTCGCCGGGCAATTCGCCCAGCGCGGCGACTTCCCCCAATACCTTGCGGACGACGCCGCGCATGGCGTCCTGTACGAGCAGATCGTATCGAATGAGCTGATTGTTCATGTCGTTGCGTATAACTTCCAGCCGGGCCGCGCGTCACCATAAAGCCGGCGTCCGCCGGAATGAAAGTGGAGGCTTCTGTTGCCAGGCGCCTCCGGACCCCGCCTAGAAGTGCAAACCCCTAGGACTTTGATCCCAGTACGGGCGCCGCATTACGCGGCGACAGCCACCGGAGCATAGTTGTCATTGGCAACTATAAGTTTTGACCCGATAACGGCGGTATCATGCCGAGCGAAAAATCTTCCTTTACGCCCTCGTCAATCCTATTTCGCCCCCGCCCCAAGCCGCGCGTCGTCTTAAAGAAGCACGGCCTCGGGTGGAGGCGCCGGGTACCGCCCCCGGGTCCGATAGGTTTATTACGAAGTTCGTTTATCGCCATAGCCGCCGCAAGCGCCGGCAAAATGAATATACGCGCTCCCACTACATTCCGAAAGGGCTGTCGGCGGGCGCCGACACAAAAACTGCAAGGAATCGAATTACAATCTTATCGGTTGCGCGCCGCGTCACGGAGCCGTCTTCTGCTTCGAACAGACGGGCGCCGTTTGAACGCAGGCGGCGCCGACGGTGGAGCAGGCGACGCTCCCGTCAGCCTGCTTCTTGCAGATCGTGCAGCCGTCGGTCCATTCGAGACAGTTCGGCTTGTCGTCGGCGAAGGCGGCTATCGCCTTTGGCGCGACCGGCGGCGGCGGAATGTCCGCGCTGACTGGCGAGACGGCGGCGCAAAGCGACAGCATGAGCATTGTGGCGCGAAATTTCATGATTGTCAGACTTTCTCGTGCTTTTAAGCGAAGCCGGCCGCCTCCAGCGCGAGATGCGCCCTATTCTGCAATCCGGCGTCATCGCCCGCGACGATCCGCGCGGCGTTGTCGGCCAGCGCGTCGCACAGGGCCTCGACCCAAGGCTGCTCCGCCTTGGCGAAATCCGACAGAACATAGGCGTGAACCAGCGCCTTGTCGCCGGGATGGCCGATGCCCAAGCGAATTCGCTTATAGCCCGCGCCCAGATGCGCTGATATCGAGCGCAGCCCGTTGTGGCCGGCGTCTCCGCCGCCGATCTTGATGCGCAATTTGGCGGGCGCGAGGTCGAGTTCGTCGTGGAAGACGATGATTTCGTTCAAGCCGATCTTATGAAAGCGCGCGGCTTCGCCGACCGAGCGGCCGGATTCGTTCATGTAGGTTTGCGGCTGGAGCATAAGGACGCGCTCGCCGCCGATCGTCCCTTCGCGCAAAAGGCCCTGAAATTTGGCGCGCGGCGGGGAAAAGCCGTGCTTCCGGGCGATGGCCTCGATGGCCATGAAGCCGATGTTGTGACGGTTCTTGGCGTATTCCCGGCCAGGATTGCCAAGTCCGACAAAGAGCAGCATCGCCGACGACTCCAGGCGGCCCAAATGAAAATCGCGCCGCTCTGGCGCGAAGTTGCGCGGCAAAAAGGAAACCCTCTCCCGCGTGAGGCGGGAGAGGGGCCTTTATGATTACTTCTTGCCGGCCGGAGCCTTGGCCGCAGGAGCGGCCTTGGCGGCGGGGGCCGCCTTGCCGGCCGCGCCCTTGCCAGCGGCAGCCGGAGCCGCGCCCGCCGCCGCGGGCTCTTCCGCCGCGACGAGCGGCGGGGTGATGCTGGCGACGGTGAAGTTCTTGTCCGGATTGGTCGGCTTGCTGCCCTGCGGCAGCGGAATCGCCGAAATATGCAGCGAATCGTTGAAGTCCAGCCCGGTCAGATCGGCGGTGATCGCCTCCGGAATATCGTCGGCGGGCACCCAAAGCTCGATCGAGTGATAGACGACGTTGAGCGCGCCACCGCGCTTGATGCCGGGCGCGGCTTCGTGATTGATGAAGTGCACGGGCACTTCGAGGCGCAGGCGCGAGCCGGGCTTCAAGCGCAGGAAGTCGACGTGGATCGGGTGGTCCTTGACGACGTCGAGCTGATAGTCGCGCGGAATGGCGCGCTCGGTCTTGCCGTCGACTTCGAGTTCGAAGATCGTCGTCAGGAAGTGCCCCGCGAAGATGAGCTTGGTCACGGTTCTGGTGTCGAGCGAGAGCGGCGTCGGCGCCTCTCCACCGCCATAGAGCACGGCGGGCGTGCGGCCTTCACGGCGTGTGCCCCGGGCGGCCCCCTTGCCTGTCCCGGCGCGAACCGTGGCCGCGAGTTTTTTGGTCTCGGCCATTGTCTTGTCCTTTTGCAAAAGTAATACGCGCCATTCGCCTCCAGGGGTGTCGGAAACACGGCGCGCGAGGCAGTCTATAGGCGAGGGGCCGGCGAGACGCAAGAATCGCCGGCGTATTGCCACGCGCGCCGCGACGGCTTAGGAAACGCTTTTGGCGAAACATAAGAGGCGCCGCCTCGCAGCGATGATCGATACGAACGAGAAACCACCGGGCCGCGCGCCCAAGAAGAACATGACGGCGCTCTCCAACGCCTTGCGCGAAAATCTGCGGCGGCGCAAGGCGCGCGCGCCCGCGGCCTCGCGCGAAAACTCGCGGGAAGAACGCGCGCCCGCGCAAGCGCCAGAAGACGAGGCTAAATGGACAAGATAAAGATCGTCGGCGGGAACCAGCTTTACGGCGTCATCCCGATCTCCGGCGCCAAGAACGCGGCGCTGCCGCTGATGATCGCCTCGCTGCTGACCAAGGACACGCTGACGCTCGAAAACATGCCGCTGCTCGCCGATGTGACGCAGCTCGAGCGGATCTTGAGCAATCACGGCGTCGATGTCGCGATCGCCGGCAAGCGCGCCGGGGAGACCGCCGACTCCGGCCGCACCATCCATTTCACCGCGCGCGAAATTGTCGACACGACCGCGCCTTATGAGCTGGTCTCGCGGATGCGCGCCAGCTTTTGGGTGCTCGCGCCATTGCTCGCGCGCATGGGCGAGGCCCGGGTGTCATTGCCGGGCGGCTGCGCCATCGGCACGCGGCCGGTCGATCTGTTGCTGATGGCGATGGAGAAACTCGGCGCCAAAATCGACATAGAAAGCGGCTATGTCGTCGCCAGCGCCAAGGGAGGGCTGCGCGGAGCGGAGATAGATTTCCCCAAGGTGACGGTTGGCGGCACCCACACGGCGCTGATGGGCGCCGCGCTGGCGCGTGGAACGACCGTGCTGCGCAACGCCGCGCGCGAGCCGGAGATTGTCGATCTCGCGGACTGCCTCAACAAAATGGGCGCGCGTATATCCGGTGCGGGGGAGTCCACGATCGAGATCGAGGGCGTCGCCTCGCTGCATGGCGCGCGCCACGCCGTCCTGCCGGACCGCATCGAAGCCGGCACTTACGCCATGGCGGTGGCGATGACCGGCGGCGATGTTCTGCTCGCCGGCGCCAGGGCCAATTTGCTGCAAGCCGCGCTCGACGCGTTGATGAAGGCGGGCGCGGAGGTGAGCGAGAGCAATGAGGGCGTGCGGGTGATGCGCAACGGCGCGGGAATTTCGCCGGTCGATGTGACGACGGCGCCGTTCCCGGCTTTCCCGACCGATCTGCAGGCGCAGTTCATGGCGTTGATGACGCGGGCGTCGGGCGTCTCGCGCATCACCGAAACCATTTTCGAAAACCGCTTCATGCATGTGCAGGAGTTGGCGCGGCTCGGCGCTCATATAAAGCTTGATGGCGACAGCGCGATCGTGACGGGCGCGGATCGCCTCGAAGGCGCGCCGGTCATGGCGACGGATCTGCGCGCCTCGGTCTCGCTGGTGATCGCGGCGCTCGCCGCGCGCGGCGAGACAACGATCAATCGCGTCTATCACCTCGACCGCGGCTTCGAGCGCCTGGAGTTCAAATTGCGCGGCTGCGGGGCGCAGATCGAGCGGGTGAGCGGGCAGGGGTGAGGCCAAGAGGCGCGTTGGCGCCGGTCAAATTGCGCCCAGTTCGGGGCTGCGTCTCCGAAGCCCCGGAAAAACCGCCTTCACCGAGGCGACGGGTCCAACCGATCGAGGTCCAGCACCGCGTAATCTCCTTTTTGGAGCACGGCCGCATCGTTCCAGAGTCCGAGAATATAGGGCTGTCCGCCGCCTATTTTGGACCGGAACTCGGCTAGATAATCCTTGAATGGCTGGAACCACGACAAGGAGTCGCCACTAGTAAAATTCCTGTTCAAGACAAAATATCTTATTCCATATTTCCTTCGCAAAGCTTGCAGTGATTCGGGACCGCTGTCGTACATGGCCGCCAATAACGCGAAAGATCTTTGCTTAGCTTCCTCGTAGTATCCGGAATGGTGCGGGTAGAGTGAGTTTACGATAATAAAAACGCTTCGACGGCTACGCATCGGAACGCGATCTCCGTCGACTGGAGTCGCGGCGATGAGCGTGTCCTTCGGCAAGGCGCCGAGAAATGAATAAACCTCGTTCGGCATCGGGTCTGTTCCGCCTCTGTTGAAGAACAGTCGCGCGGAGAAAACCAAGACCCCAACAATCGCTATAACGGCAATGCTGCTACCCAAAACACGCTTGTTTAAAGCGCCCGACGCGCCGACGCCAATAAACCGTGGCGCCGCCCAGTTAAAAACCGCTTCGAATACAAATGGAAAGCAGCAAAGAGTCAGCGCCTGTGATGGAAATACGAGGTACCTGCTCGGCTCGTACAGATGCAACAAAACCAAGTTCGCGACAATATAATTAGCAAGCGC
>Ga0187856_1002614_pt1 | contig 13130 bp, 13 predicted proteins | sample June2016WEW_8_40_FD_132443 | JGI IMG/M metagenome (GOLD analysis project Ga0187856, IMG submission 132443) | Peatland microbial communities from SPRUCE experiment site at the Marcell Experimental Forest, Minnesota, USA - June2016WEW_8_40 | ecosystem: Environmental > Terrestrial > Soil > Wetlands...
CTCCGGGTCGGGCCGTAGAAACACCTGCCCACTACAACATCATGCCATCTCATCCACTCGCAGTATCCCTATTTCATGATATATGCCAGCCCGCATGCCTTTCTGGCATATTTACCGGACGCATCTGTCACATATCGCAGCCCCTCTCCTAACCTCCTGCTTTCGTAAGGCCCTGACTTTGGCCCGGTTCTTGCTGTAGTAAAGCCAGCCTATATGGCGACAAAGCAATTAGTAACTCCCGGTTCTTAGGACCCCCCCAATCCCCCTTTTTTCCGGGAGCCTATGGTATCCGGCCCACAGTCTTTTCCCAGGATTTGTGGGCCGGTACTTTTTTACCATCGCAAAGGGCGAACCCACGGGCTTGCGATTTTTATCGTTCTTCTGCTTCCTCTCGTCACTCGTCCGTCGGCACTCCCCTTCTTTTTATAGCCTATACCGGGCATTCACCTCATAATTCGGCCGCCTTCATCAGCACGGCCGATATGGCAGTACCGACGATCAGCGAAAGGACAAACACTACGACATACAAAAGCATCCGGGCAATCTTTGCAACAGAGGATTTGACCATGACAGACTCCTGCTAAGGAGATTAAAGAGCACTCGTAGTGCGGCCGGGCAGCGAGGCTGTCTTCCCCTCGGAAGACCCGTTCGCTTTCCGTCCCGTCCTCGCGGGCGGTTTGGCTTTATGCAGGCAGATATAATGTTAAACACTGCATCACAGATTGTCAAGACTTATCACGATGCAGCCCGGGAAAAAGTATGTGGAAGTCTCCCCGAAAGCCGGCTACCTTAACCTCTCTCCGATCCGCCTCAAGGTCTCTGAAAAATCGAACCTTTCGAGACGTATCTCCACGAAGATGAGGGAATCCCTACGGGCCTCCGCCATAACGAGTGCGGATTCGAGATCCTCTTCCGTAGAGACGCGGATACCTCTGCCGGCGCCGAAGGTCTCGGGAAAAAGCGCGTAGTCCCACATCAGGAGGTCGTTGTACGCGTTGTCGCAGATCGCGCGCTCTATCTGGTAACCGTCATTGTTCAGCAGGAAGACGACCGGGTTCTGCCCGTAACGAACTATGCTCGAGAGCTCCTGGCCGGTCATCTGGAAAGCACCGTCTCCCACAAATACGACAGGCCGGCGCTGCGGAGCGGCAAACTTCGCGCCGAGAGCGGCCGGTATCCCGAAGCCCATGGAGGCATAGAAGGCCTGGCTCAGGTAGTCCGCACCCTGGGGGAGAGAGAGCTTGACGCTTTCGAAGGTAGCGCTCCCCGTGTCAGCCACCACGATGTGGTCGTCCTTGAGAAAGTAGTTGACTCTGCTCCAGAACCTGTCCGTGGTCAGCTTTGCGTCAGGCACGGCGACCCAAGGCGTCCTGAGGACCTCGACCGGATGCGCCGTGCCTGAGCCGTCGAACCCTCCCCTGGACAGGGACGACAGCAGGCCGTCAAGGAAGTTCTTGATGGGGATGTGCTCGTAGATGTGATGCCTCACCTTCACCCTTTCCGAGTTTGCTGTTATCATGCGGTTTGGGTCGAGACGGGCAGTGTAGCCGCCCAGGTCCAGATCGGTCATCCAGGCGCCGAGGCAAAGCAGGAGGTCTGAGTCTTCCACTATGGTTCGGGCTGTTTGGTTGGCCAGGGCTCCCATATAAGTGCCTGCGTAATTCGGGGTATGCTCGGGGATAACGCCTTTTCCCAAGGCTGTCGTTGCCACGGGGAAGCCGGTGCGGGCCACCAGGGCGAGGAGGGCCTCGCGGCCGCCCAGCCGGTCAACCTCCACGCCTGCCAGGATAACCGGATTGGAGGCACGCGTTATCGCCCCGAAGGTCTCGCCCAAAGCCTCTTCCAGCACGTCCTCATCGACGTGGAGAGACGTGTCGGGCTTCCACGGACCGGGCTCCCCGCATGCTTCCGTCACCATATCGGCCGGTATCTCGATGTAGACGGGACGAGAGTACCTGACGCATGCCGCCAGGATTTCGTCGATCTGCCAGCCCGCCTGGGTGGAGCTCGTCAGCACAACGGCGCCCTGGGTGATCCTTTCGAAAATATCGCGCTGCAGGTTCATATCGCCGATAGTATGGTGGAGAAGGTTGGGATGAAGCCTGTTCCTCAGGGTGGTCTTCGGCCCTCCGCTTATCACCACGAGGGGCACCCGCTCTGCATATGCACCTGCAACGGCATTATAGACGCTGAAACCCCCCACCCCGTACGTGAGGCAGACAGCTCCTATGCCGGATATGCGTCCATATCCGTCCGCCGCATATCCGGCGTTCAGCTCATTGCAGGTGTTGATCAACTCGATGCCGCTCTCTTCCAGGAAGTCGAAAAAGGTGAGGACATAGTCGCCCGGCACACCGAAAATGTGTCTCAGGCCGAGCTGCTCCAGCCGTCGAATAAGGTATGCGCCGACGGTCATATGCGGTCGATGAACCATAAAACCTCCTGTCATGGATTGAAGGCGACCGAAGGACCTTCCCGCCCTCAACAATTCCGGGCCGCGTCGATCACTCCCGCCTTTAATTCCTTTCACATAGTCTAAGTGCGGGCTGCGCAACTTTCAGGGATTTTCAACGGATCAGCGCAACATCTTTGAGGTGAAAACTGGATCAATTGAGGTATAATAGAATCCACAGGTCCCCTGTCCCCAACCTCATCCTCGACCTGGAGAGACGAAAAGCGGTGAAGAGCATTGACACGGCATAATCCGGGGCTGCGACGCATACGAACACGCCTGTTTCTTCTCCTTCCGGTCATTGCCGCTCTCCACTGCGCCGCCTTGTCGGTCCATGCCGCCGAAAGACTAACGATACTCCACATAAACGACTTTCACGGCAGGGTCTTTCCAATTACTGACAAGCCGGCCGACCGCATGAGGCCGATGGGCGGCGCCGCGTACCTGGCGGCAATGATAGAAGCGGAAAAGACCCGCAATCCCCGGGGCGTCATCCTCCTCTCCGCGGGGGATATGTTTCAGGGCACGCCCATTTCTCAAATGTTTCAGGGCCGGCCGGTGCTTGAGATGATGAACGGCCTCCACTTCGATGCCATGACTCTCGGAAACCATGAGTTCGACTGGGGTCGGACGGCGCTGGCCGGGATTATAAAGGGTGCCGCCTTCCCTGTGCTCTCAGCCAATATTGTCGACCGGACAGGCAACTACCTTTCCGGAGTGAGGCCCTACATACTTCTGGAAAGAAAAGGCGTCAAAATTGCGGTGATCGGGCTGACGACACCGGAGACGCCCTATGCCACGAAGGCAGAGAACGTGAGGGGCCTCACGTTTCTCGATCCGGCCAGGGTGCTGCCCGGACTGCTCACGGAGGTGAGGCGGAAGGGCGCCACACTCATCGTCCTCCTTACCCACCTCGGCCTCGATGAGGACACGCGATTGGCCGCTGCGGTCGAAGGCATCGACGTGATTGTGGGGGGACACAGCCATACGGTGGTAACCGACCCGGTGACCGTGGGACGAACGATCATCGTACAGGCAGGCTTCTACGGGCTCTACCTGGGTGTGCTCGAGCTGACGGTAGATGAAAAGACGGGCACGATCGAGGCCGCGACGAAAAAAGGGGAGTTGAAAGTCGTTTCGGCCGGGCCGAAGGACCCATTCGACGAGCGTATAGCGCGGACTGCCAACGGGTACCGTGAGAAAACCAGTGCCATATTCCGGCGGGTCGTGGGAGAAACGAGGGTTGCTCTCACGAGACACGCCGACGGGGAGTCGCTTCTTGGCGACGTGATCGCCGACGCCATGCGGGAGTCGGTCAATGCGGAGGTCGCGATCCAAAACAGCGGCGCCATCAGGGCCGACATACCGGCAGGCAGGATTACTATGGAGCAGGTCTCTACCGTACTCCCCTTTGACGACATGCTCGTCGCCATGGACCTGAGCGGCGCAGCCCTTCTTGGCCTGCTCGAGAAGAGCATCGGCCGGGATAAGGGCATGCTTCAGGTGTCGGGCCTGGAGGTCAGGTACGAGGTTGCCTCACCCGGCGAAAAAAGAGTCAAAGAGGTCCGCGTCGGCGGCGCGCCTCTCGATGCATCACGGATGTATCGAGTAGTCACGAACGACTTTCTCGCCGCCGGAGGCGACAGGCTCGACGGTTTCCAGAAAGGGCTCCACCTCACGTACGGAGGGGCAGTCCGGGATGCCTTCATTGCGTACCTGAAAGGACATTCCCCGCTTGCCCCCCGGACGGAGGAAAGGATCGTGATGAAGGGCAGATGAAAAAGCGCTTCTCAGTCTTTGTCAACGGGAAGCCTGTGACAGTGTTCCGGGGCATGTCGGTGAAGCATGCCCTTATCGCGTACAATTACCCGGTCTACAAAGCCTGCGCGGAGGGACGGGCCGTGGCAAGAGATGAACACGGCTTTGTCGTCGGCCTGGAAGGGGCGCTCCGTGAGGGGGCCGCACTCTCCATTGACATGGGCAAGGGGGATATATGATCCGTAAAGCCTTACTCTTCAGAATCTACGACGCGGCCAATATGCAGCGGTGGAATGACAAGATACGACCCGTGGAATTGCGGGAGCTGGACAAGCAGGCGCACAAGATGGTGATCGCCTACATGCTCGGCAAGTTCGAGGAGCAAAACCCTGCGTTCAACTGGATAGAGGTCATAGAAGGCGGCATAATCCAATTCCTGCAGCGGATCGTCCTCACCGACCTCAAGCCTCAGGTGTTCTACAAAATAAAGGAGGACAGGGACAGGTACGCGCGGCTCAATCAATGGGTCTATGAGCAGTTGAAGCCGGTCATTTCGTCCCTGGGCGCCGGGTTCGAGGAAAGGTACCGCTCCTACTTCGCGCATGTGGAGGAGGACGTCAACCGCAGGATTTTGGATGCCGCCCACTTTTACGCCACAAAGTGGGAGTTCGACATCATCGAGAGGGCCAACCCCCGCGGCTATGAGATAGAGGAGATAAGGCGCGACCTGGAAATGCGCCAGGAGAAGTACTACGACCTTAAAGGCATGCAGGAGCTGATGCTCTACTCCAGGCTCCGCAATTTCATCGACCTTTGCGGCCAGCTCAGGTTCCAGCTCCGTTGGAGCCACCTGCACCGCATCCCGAAGACATCGGTCCTCGGGCATATGCTGGTAGTCGCCCTCCTCTCCTACCTCTTTTCCCTGGAGATCGGCGCATGTCGGAAGAGATGCTACAACAACTACTTCACCGGGCTTTTCCACGATCTGCCAGAGGTCCTCACGCGAGACATCGTGCACCCCGTGAAGAAGTCCGTAAGCGGCCTCGACAGTCTGATAAAGGAGTACGAGAGGCAGCAGATGGAGGAGAAGGTGTACGGTCTCATACCGGGGCCCTGGCACGACGAGATAAGGCTCTTTACCGAGATCGAGTTCAAGAGCGTGGTCACCTGCGGCGGCGGTCGAGTGGAAAAGACGAGCAGTGAAATCAGCGAGCATTTCAATGAAGACGTCTACGATCCGAGGGACGGGGAGCTGATACGGGCGGCAGACCAGCTCGCGGCGTTTCTGGAGGCTTATCTGGCTCTGGCGAACGGCATGCGGGCCCCCGATTTCCAAAAGACGAAGACAAGCCTGAAGGAAGAATATCAGACAAAGGTGATCGCCGGCCTGCAGCTCGGACAGATTTACGCCGATTTCGACTAGCACTGTCCGGAGAGTGTTATTTCCGCCGAGGCTTTATAGTGGCGTATGAGAGGAAAACGTCCGTCTGCGTGCTTATACTGTGACGAAGGAGGTGGACCGTGTCGATGCCGGATGCGTTGCAGCGTGTAGCGGAGACCGTATGGGAGCTGCCCGCGTCGTACAAAGAAGGGATGCGGGTGCCTGCCAGGATTTACGGGACGGAGAAGCTGGTGAGGCAAATGGACGATGCGGTCTACGACCAGGTAACCAATGTCGCCACCCTGCCGGGCATCGTCAACTACGCGCTCTGTATGCCGGACGGGCACTTCGGATACGGGTTCCCTATCGGAGGCGTGGCCGCAATGGACATCGAAGAAGGCGGGGTAATCTCTCCGGGGGGCATAGGCTTCGATATCAACTGCGGCATGCGGCTCATAAAGACAAACCTCACCTATGACGAGGTGCAGCCACGGCTCAAGGAGCTGGTGGATAAGCTTTTTGCCGCGGTGCCCGCGGGCGTGGGAAGCACCGGCTTCCTGAAACTATCGAGGCAGGAATTCCGTACCGTGCTGGAGCAGGGCGCCCGGTGGTGCGTGCGGAACGGTTATGGGTGGAACGAGGACCTGGAGCTGACGGAAGATTCCGGCTGCACACCCGGGGCCGACGCGTCGAAGGCAAGTGAAAGGGCCATAGACCGCGGCTTCAATCAGATCGGCACCCTGGGCAGCGGCAACCACTACCTCGAGATACAGGTTGTCCGTGAGGAGAATATCTGCGACAAGGAACTCGCTCAGGGCTTCGGGCTCGCGCCGGGACAGGTCGTGGTCATGCTCCATTGCGGCAGCAGGGGCTTCGGCCACCAGGTGGCAACCGACTATCTCCAGCTCTTCCTGAAGGTAATGGAGAGCAGCTACCATATCCGCGTCCCGGACCGGGAGCTTGCCTGCGCCCCCTTCGGCTCGCCTGAGGGGCGCGACTATTTTGCGGCCATGAAATGCGCCCTCAACATGTCCTTCGCGAACCGCCAGATGATCCTCCATCGCGTGAGGGAAGTCTTCTCCCGGGTCTACGGGCAGTCCGCGGAAAAGCTCGGTATCCGCATGGTATACGACATCTCGCATAATACGGCCAAGCTTGAGAGGCACACGGTAAACGGGAAGGAGCGGTCCCTCCTCGTCCACAGAAAGGGGGCGACCAGGGCCTTCGGGCCCGGAATGGCGGAGATACCCGCGCAGTATCAAAAAATCGGCCAGCCGGTCATCATCGGGGGGAGCATGGAAACGGGCTCGTATCTGCTCGTGGGCGCCGAAGGCGGCAGAGAGACATTTTTCAGCACGCCTCATGGAAGCGGCCGCACGATGAGCCGCACGAGGGCACGCAAAGAGTGGCGGGGAAGAGAGTTGCAGGCTGAAATGGAAAAGCGGGGCATTTACGTGCGCACCGCTTCCTGGTCCGGGCTCGCTGAAGAAGCCGGAGGGGCATACAAGAATATTGACGAGATAGTCGAGGCAGCAGAGCTGGCCGGGATCGCGAAGAGGGTAGTTCGGTTCATTCCTCTGGGCAACATTAAAGGATAGGCGGGCAGTACTAAGGTTTCGAAAGGCTGGGGAATCCGATGGACTATCACTACCTTGACGATTTTGCGACAGCGGATATCGCCTTCGAGGCGACCGGCGAGAGCGTGGAACAGGCGTTTGTCGCGGCAGCGGAGGCGACCATGAACGTGATGGTCGAAGACTTGCGCTCAATTGAGGCGCGTGTTGAAAAACGCATCGAGCTGAAAAACCGCGACCTCGACATGCTCCTCTTCGATCTCCTCCAGGAGCTGGTCTATTACAAGGACGCGGAGCAACTTCTCCTGCGCGTCAAGGAGATCGCGATCACCGAACGCGACGGAACGTATCTGCTCCACGCCTGCGCCGCGGGTGAAAAACTGGATCCCGAGCGCCACGAGCAGCGGGTAGACGTAAAAGCGGTGACCCTGCATCAGTTCAGGCTGCAAAAAACCGACGGCATCTGGAAAGCACTCGTGATCCTCGATATTTGACAAAGTGGGCTCCTTTCGAGACTTGACGTCACGGTCCTTTACTACTATCCTATTGTACGACTGCGCTTTGAGGAGGAGACACGATGACGAAAAAGTCGAAGATACTCGTTATTGACGACGAAGGTGATTTTTGCGAATTCGTCAAATGGAGCCTCGAGAAAACAGGAAGGTTCGAAGTAATTGTCTCGACCGACGGTCCTTCAGGGATTGCCCGGGCAGAAACCGAAAAACCGGAGTTGATTCTCCTCGATATAAGGATGCCCCGGATGAACGGGGCTGAGGTCGCAGACCACCTGCTTCATCGCGAGGATACGAGGGACATCCCCATCGCGTTCATTACGGGTCTCCTCAACAAAAACGACGTGCAGAAAAGAAGCGGGTATATACACGGCTTCCCTTTCATCATAAAGCCCATCACAAAAAAGGAGCTGGTCGAGCAGGTCGATTCGGTGTTTGAGATCATCACGACACAGAAGAACTTTATCGCATCCCTCGACGCATAGACCGGCCCGCGCGCTTTTGCCGCCTCAAAGCGCCGATCCGCCAATCGATACCGCACTTTGAGAAAATGACCTCTCATATCGGCGCATGGAGGGTATCCGAGCCAAAGGGCATACCTTAGATCGGGAAGGGGTACTTGCCGTTCAGGCATGCCGTGCAGAAATCCGTCCCGCTCAGTTTCCTCAGCTCGTCCGTCCCGAGATATTCAAACGTATCGACACGAAGCAGGTTCTTCAAGTCCGCGTCAGTCCGGTTCGCCCCCAATAATTCCCCCGGCTTGGCCATGGCCATCCCCATAAAACAGGGAAAGCGGGGAGGAGGCGCGGTGAGACGCAGATGAATTTTCCGTGCTCCCGCCTCGCGCAATTTGGGGATCAACACCAGCGCAGTCGATCCTCTGACCAGGATCGTATCGATCAGGAGGATTTCTTTCCCTTTCACCATCTCCCGGTTAATCTGAAACTTCATCTCGGCCCTTTCCAGCCTGTCCTTTTCTTTTGAGATGATGAAAATCCTGCCGATTTCACCTACCGTGTTCAAGGCCTCCTTGTAGGGGATTCCGGTAACGCCGTGAAAACCCAGGGCGCCGGGAATGGCTGCCCTCGGAATGGGAACGATCATATCGGCCTTTTGACTTTCGCCTTTCCCCAGCCTTGCCCCGACTTCCTCCCTAAATTCGTAAATATTTCGTGAAAACACGTGGCTGGCCGGAGAAGCGAAATCAAGGCACTCCAGGATACAGGGCCGGGGGTGAGGCTCGGCGAAGGAGATAGTCTTTGCCTCCTCTCCCTCAATTACCACGATTTGTCCCGGCTCAACATCGGCTATCCATTCGAACCTGTCCCGGAAGGCACAGGTTTCGGAGGCTACCGCCCACTCGTAGTCTCCGTCCTCACCCCTTCGTCCAAGCGAAAGGGGTCGAAACCCGAACGGGTCCCGGGCGGCAATCAGTCTTCCCTTATGGAGAATTATCAGGCTGAAGGCCGCCTCCCGGCCAAGGAGACTCAGGGCCTGCGTTGCCTTTTCCAGCAGGTCCGAGCCTTTGGCCCGGACGATCATTTGCAGGATAACCTCCGTGTCGGTCTCCGTTTGAAAAAGACCGTCGATTTTCTCCATCAACTGCCTGTACCTTGGGAGGTGGCCGTTGTGGACGACGGCGATCTTCTCTTTCCTGGAACTCCCGATTATGGGCTGTGAATTCCGCTCACTTGCTTCTCCGGCCGTAGGATAACGGACGTGCCCTACGGCGACTGAGCCATAGTGCAGCCGGCTGGACGCGGAATGCTGAAAAATGGACCCTAAGCTCCTCACCTCTGAGAAAGAGCCGTCTTTCAGCCCCGAGACAATTCCCCAACTCTCCTGCCCTCTGTGAGAAAGGTGCTCCAACCCCGTCCTCACTTCAACGAATGCATTTCCTTTGCCGATAAATCCAAAGATTCCACTCATGTCGTCTCCTCTTCCCCGGGCTCATGTGGAATGAGCGTAAGACCCGCGCACGGAATGCAAGACTTGTGCAAAACATGCGGTATTCCCCTCACACACCACATAGTATCGCATTAATCCGCCCGTCAGACAAGACCGCCGGGAAAGACAATGTTGAATTCTGAATGTTGAATGTTGAATACAGGGCATGGCCTCTCCATGATTGCGAATTGGGCGTTGCCGTCCGGCCGGGCAGGCGCCCGGGTACCCACCCGACCGGCAGGGAGGGAAGGGTGCACAAACAAGCGCAAAAACGGTCGCTTCTTGGCACTTTTTACTGCGTTTTACCCTCCTTTTACCCTTTTCAGCACGGATTGTTCACTAACCGTCTCAGCACCCCTTTCCTGATTCCCTTCTCTCGCAAGCCTTTCAGGAGGGGGGTGCACGATTCTGCACGATTCTGCACGGTTTAGGGGGAGGGGGGTAGGGTAAAGAGAATGTTGAATTATGAATTATAAATGTTGAATAAACGGCCGCGACCCTGGGACGCAGTCGGCAGCAATCGGGCGACCGGAAGCGGGGTATCACGGCCGGACGCGAAAACGCCCGGCCGGGTAGCACCGGCATCGGATGCGGCTGTCGAGGTTCAATTGTCAAAGAGCAACGCCGGTTTACGGGAAACCAACTGAAACGGGCCGGGCCATGATCTCTTCATGCCTCTCAACGGACTGCCCGGTCTCATAAGATTTTCCCTGTTTTCCGCTCTCCTGTCAAAGTGACAAGGAGGCGTGACAACCAGAAGTGACAAGGAGACGTGACAACCAGAAGTGACAAAACGCAGTTTCTGCGGTTTTTCGAAAAAAACATGACGGTAGGCGACGGGGAGCTGTCGAGCACTTCTTCCTGTAGTCCACAGTTTCGTTTTCAAGTGGTAATAGTGGGTAGACAGAATCAGAGGCGAGGCCGGAGTATAATGGCGGGGAGGACAAACGTTATTGAATAATTGAAGGATGTCCGTCCCATTCATGTTAGGCATGACAAGAATCTGCCCGGATTGTCGAACATTGGCAAGAGTGCTATAATGAAGCTCTGAGGGATAACGAGTGCTTCTGTTTGAATGGGACCCGAACAAGGCGAAAGAGAATCTTGAAACGCACGGTGTTTCTTTTGACGAAGCAAGCACGGCTGTCGAGATACCTTATCACTGGCTATTTACGATCCACCGCATTCTGAGCAAGAAGACAGATTCGTGTTAATCGGAAGTTCTCATAGAATCCGTCTTCTGGTAATTGTTCATACGGAAAGAGGCGACAACATCAGGCTGATCAGTGCAAGAAAGGCATCCAAAAAGGAAAGGAAACAATATGAAGAGAATGCAAAAAGATCCAAACATGCTTGAAGAATATGATTTCAGCAAGGGCGTTCGGGGGAAGTACGCAAAACGATATGAGGAGGGAACGAACGTTGTGGTCATCGAGCCGGACGTTGCGAAAGTTTTCCCTGACCACGACTCCGTAAATCAGGCTTTGAGATCGCTCGCGGAAATCATTAGAAGACAAAAAAAAACTTGCATAACCGGGGGGGATGCACCCAATCGGCCGGAAAGCGGCCTGTGGGTGATCCCCATCGTGAGCCGCATATGAAAACAGCGAGGGACGAATGATAATCCTGGGAGAGTGTTAAGGATAACCGCGTGGCCGCCGTCAATATATTTGCATGCCCAGTGAAAGAGGTGAATGTCCCGGTCGTCCTCTCCAGGCGGGAGCCTCTGGCAGGTCTTTCTGGAAGAGGGTTTCTCTTTAGGTACCCATGAATACAGGCTTTCCAACGAAAAGCCTCAATAGTTGTTGTAATCTTGCGGTATTTTTCTGACAATGAAGGATAAGGAGACAGCAGTCGGAAAGGCTTACACGCTGGTCCGCTGAATGAGAATGTACAGAATGAAGCAACGTCCCTACCGTCCCATTCTGGCCCTCGCCATTGTAACCATAAAGAGGTCAGCACGCGCTCCCTGCATTATATTCATTTTACCTCGTACCTTATTTTAGGTCGATAGTACGATCACACTGCACAGAGAGGAGAAAGAATATGATCTACCTCAAAATGTTCGCACTTTGCCTTCTCTGCAGCGCGCTGCTGCTCATCTCAGCGCCCGGCCGCACTGCCGAGCTCACCCCGCTGTCCATCTCCATGGAGGGTTACCCCTATCCCTATCCTGTGAGCTTCCTCCCCCTCGCCATCGAGGGGCAGGACCTACGGATGGCCTATATGGACGTGGCGCCGGCGGGGCGGCCCAATGGGAGAAGTGTCGTGCTTCTGCACGGGAAGAACTTTTTCGGAGCCTACTGGAAGCAGACCATCGACGTGCTGTCAAAAAACGGTTATAGGGTTGTGGTCCCCGACCAGCTCGGCTTCGGCAAGTCGGCCAGACCTGACATCCATTACAGCTTCCACCTCTTTGCCGCCAACACGAAAAAGCTCCTTGACACCCTTGGCATCAAGCAAGCGGCGGTCGTGGGGCACTCCATGGGAGGGATGGTCGCCACCAGGTTTGCGCTCCTCTACCCTGACATGGTCAGCGCGCTGGTACTTGAAAACCCCATCGGGCTGGAAGATTACCGTGAACTGGTTCCCTACATCTCCCTTGAGGAGGCCTACCAGAGCGAATTGAAGGCCACTGAGGAGGGGATCAGGAACTATATCAGGGGCTACTTCGTTACCTGGAAGCCGGAGTACGACGAATACGCCAACGTCGCCATACGCATGCGGAAGAGCGGCGAGTATCCCCGGCAGGCACTCTCGTCGGCCCTGACCTATCAGATGATCTACGAACAGCCCGTCTGCCATGAGTACCCGAACATCAAGGCCAGGACGCTCCTCGTCATCGGCCAGTCCGACCGGACCGTCGTCGGCAAGGCGCGCATGAAGAAGGAGCTTGTGCCGCTGGCGGGGAACTATCCGGAGCTGGGGAGGAAAACCGCTAAACTGATCCCGCGGGCTACGCTGGTGGAGATCCAGAACGCGGGTCATATCCCGCGCTTCGAGTTTCCCGGCCGTTACCATGAGGAGCTGCTCCGCTTCCTGGAGGAATAGCTGGCTGGTGACTCCTGCGATCCGGCCATGATACCCTTAAGGAACGCTCTACCTGGTGCCGCCATTTCTTTAAGCTTTTGGTCACCTCTGATGCCGTAAGGCCATCCTTCGCGAGTGACCGCGTCGAAGGAGAAATCGCGTATAGCTTCCTGTTATCCACATTTTTGCTTTTCTTGTTGCACAATTCGCTTCCACACGGTAATAGTGGAGGAGACGCAGATGGGGCGTGAGGGTGCCTTAAGTCAAGGATAAAGATTTGACCCCATGGCCCCGACACTTTTTAATATGGAGGTAACCGATCTTGACTCTTACATGGAAAGTTCACTTTGTACCAACGTCCCGAGAGCGCCGATGAAAACCGGCGAGGTGTCGTGAATGAAAGAGTCATACGGTGAAGGCATAGCGGGCCACATCGGCCCCGAGTCATGCGCCGGGGTCTGTAAAGACCGTGGCGA
>Ga0187856_1002624_pt1 | contig 13081 bp, 10 predicted proteins | sample June2016WEW_8_40_FD_132443 | JGI IMG/M metagenome (GOLD analysis project Ga0187856, IMG submission 132443) | Peatland microbial communities from SPRUCE experiment site at the Marcell Experimental Forest, Minnesota, USA - June2016WEW_8_40 | ecosystem: Environmental > Terrestrial > Soil > Wetlands...
CAAAGAATCCATAGTGGCGCGGTCCGGACGCGGCATGCCTTGAGGCGGCATGGCTCCGACGCGCAGCTTGCGCACTACTTTTTCCCAAGTTTCGGCGTGCGGGCCGACGTTTGCGCTGTCGAGATCGACGGCGAGCTTGTCGAGCATTAAGCCAGCGGTTTTGGCTTTTTCGTTATGACAGGTAACGCAATACTGATCGATGAGTGCATCCGGAGGGGCAGCAGCGGAAGCTGCATGCAAGGAAGCAATCAGGCTGGCTGCAAGAGCGAATCCCGACAAGTTCCACGCTCTCAGCGCCATACCTTCGATTGTATTGCCAAGAGGCGGGAAACTGCAATACGATAGATCATATGTCGATGCACCGGAAGGGATTTTGGATAGCTGCTCTGCTAGCGGCAACCAGCTTCGGGGCAAGCAACAACGACAGTCGGCTGGCGGACGCGGCCATGAATCAGGACACGCAATCCGTCCATTCGTTGCTGAAGCTGCATGCAGACGTAAATGCGCCCCAGGCCGACGGAACGACCGCGATGCATTGGGCGGCTCGCTGGGACAATGTCGAGATGGCGGACTTGCTGGTGGGCGCGGGCGCAAACGTAAAGGCTCGAAACCGTTTTGGCGCCACACCCCTGTCTTTGGCCTGCACCAACGGGAACGCGGCCATGGTCGAGAAGATCCTGAAGGCTGGCGAGGATCCGAATGCGGTGGTATCGGAGATGGGCGATACGGCGTTGATGCTGGCGGCGAGAACGGGCAAGCCCGATGCTTTGAAGGCGCTGCTCGATCACGGAGCGGATGCCAACAAAACCAATACCGAGGGGCAGACGGCGTTGATGTGGGCGGTAGCGGAAAAGAATGCCGCGGCCGCGAAGATTTTGATCGATCACGGGGCGGACGTGAATGCGCAAACTCACAAACTGCCGCCGCCATCGATGTTCCAAACCATTTTTTCGGCTCCGTTTCCGGTGGGCGGGATGACGGCACTGCTTTATGCGGCGAGGCAGAACGATCTGGAGTCGGCCGGGATTTTGGTGGCTGCGGGCGCCAACGTGAAAGAGAATGCGGCGGATGGGACCAGCCCGCTGATGGTGGCGATCATCAACGAGCATTATGCGCTGGCGAAATATTTGCTGGAGCATGGCGCGGACCCGAACGCCACCGACGATAAGGGCCGCGGGCCGTTATACGCGGCGATCGATATGCGGAATCTGGAATGGTCCACCCGGCCGGCGCCTCCGGAGAAGGATACGCTGAGCGATTTGGAATTTATCAAGGCGCTCCTGGATCATGGCGCGGATCCGAACGCGCGGCTGACGAAGAAAATACCATTGCGCGGACAGCCGTCGTTTGACGGACGATGGGCCAATGCGATTGGGGCGACGCCGTTCTGGCGCGCGGCACAGTCCGACGACGTAACAGTGATGAAACTGCTGAAGGATCGGGGAGCGGATCCGCTGATCGCGACCAAAGACAACACAACGCCGCTGATGGTGGCGGCTGGAGTGGGATGGTCCGATGGACAGAGCCACGGATCGCAGGCCGATGCTCCCGAGGCGCTGAAGCTTTGTCTGGAATGGGGCGGCGACGTGAATGCGGTGAACGACGAAGGCTACACGGCACTGCATGGCGCGTCGTTCCGAGGAGCCAACGAAGTGATTCAGTTCTTGGTGGATCACGGCGCGAAGATGGACGTGAAGAACAAAGAAGGACGCCTGCCGGTGAACATGGCTGAGGGCATGCACATTGGTCCGGGCGGTTGGGTAGAGCACGACGACACCGTGGCGTTGTTCCACAAACTGATGGCGTCGAAGCAATAGCGAAGGCCTGGGAGCACAGTCCAATGGGTGGCGGAGCCATGAACGCGACCGCCGGAAGATGGAGGGCCAGCTCGCGCTGGTCCACCCCTTGATCGCACAAAAGCAGTAGTATGGTTCAGAATGCGGACTGGGTGGATTGCGTTCATTGGATCAGCGCTCATCTCAATCGGCGCTGCGGCGGAAACACCGCGAACACCCGATGGAAAGCCGGATCTCAACGGGTCCTGGAATCTTCCCTACACGCCGAACATGGCGAAAGATATCGGCGAGCTTCCGTTCACCGCCGAGGGGAAGGCCGCTTACGGCAAAATCAATACAGCCTACGATCCGACGGGCTTCTGCCTGCTTCCGGGCATCCCGCGCATGAATAATTCGCCGTTCCCGATGCGCGTGGTGGAGTCGACTGGGTCCGTCGTGTTTTTGTACGAATACATGACGACGTTTCGCGCGGTGCCTCTGGACGTGCGGGAGCATTCGAAGAATCCGCAGCCGACGTTCATGGGCGAGTCGATCGGCAAGTGGGATGGGGATACCCTGGTGATCGACACGGTGGGGTTCAACGACCGGACGTGGCTGGATACGGCGGGGCATCCGCACAGCGATGTGTTGCATGTCACGGAGCGGTATCAATTGACCGATGCCAATCACATCTCGTACGACGTGACGGTGGACGATACCAAGATGTACACCAAGCCGTGGAGCAATCATCGGGTGCTGGATCGGCTAAAGCCGGGCGATCATTTGATGGAATATTCGTGCGATGAGAACAATCTGGATCGCGATCAGGGTCATCTGAGGCCGGGGCCGACGGTGGTGCCGTTCAATCAGAGATAAGACCGCTTCCTTTGGTCGCGGCTCGGCAGCACCGCTCGTTTGATAAACTTGCGTGTCAATGTCCACGTTTGACATAGAAACACCGGTCCTCATTGTTGGCGGCAGCCTGGTGGGAATGTCCACCGCGATGCTGCTGGCTCATCACGGCGTATCCGCACTCGTGGTGGAACACCATCGCGGGACTGCCATCCATCCGCGCGCCGCGCTGATCAACCAGCGCACCATGGAGATTTTTCGCACCGTCGGCGTGGAACAGATCGTCATGCAGAGGTCCGGCGAGCAGTTCGACCAGGACGGCGCGGTGATGTCGGTGGAGACTCTGGCCGGCAAGGAGATCGCCTACTTCATTCCGAACTTGAACGAAGGCGTGCGGGACGTCAGCCCGACGGTGCGCGTATTCATCACACAAAGACTGCTGGAGCCGCTGCTGAAATCGCGCGCACAGGAGCTGGGCGCTCAACTGCGATTCAGTACCGAGATGATGTCGTTCCAGCAGGACGCGAACGGAGTGACAGCGGTAATTCGCGATCGCGACAGCGGAAAAACGTCGACAGTGCGAGCGCGCTATATGGTGGCGGCGGATGGCAGCCGGAGCCGGATCCGCGAGAGCCTGGGCATCGGGATGCGAGGGCGCGGCGTGTTTTCGAACAGCGCAACCATTTATTTCCGGGCGGATGTAACGCCGCTGCTGCGCGGACGAAACCTGAGCATCATCATGGTGGTGAATCCGACGCTGCGCGGTTTTTTTCGGATCGAGAAGCCGTATCAATCGGGATTTCTAGCGGTGAATACGCTAGGCGATTTGGATCATCCCGACACCGATGTCACCAAGGATCTCAACGAAGAGCGCAGCCGCGAGTTGGTGCATGCGGCGCTGGGGACCAAGGACGTGACGGTCACGATTGAGGACGTGATGCCCTGGCAATCGACCGCCGACGTCGCCGAGCGTTTCCAAGATGGTCGCGTGTTCCTGGCGGGGGACGCGGCGCACGTGATGCCGCCCTACGGTGGCTTTGGAGGCAACACCGGAATCGCCGACGCGCACAACCTGGCATGGAAGCTGGCGCTGGTGGTGCAAGGGAAGGCGGGGCCCGAACTGCTCTCCACTTACGAGCCCGAGCGGCGGCCGGCGGCGGCATTCACCGTGGAGCAGGCTTACACGCGCTACGTGACGCGATCGGCGCAATATTTGGGTACCGGTGGAATGCAGAAGGCGGAGAACGATCTGAACATCGAGCTGGGATACTGCTATCACTCCAGCGCAGTGATTTCGGAAGGCGATGACGACGGCCGGGGGCACGAAAATCCGCGCGAGTCGAAAGGCCGCCCGGGAAGGCGCGCGCCTCACATTTTTCTGGATCATGAGGGCAAGAGGATCTCGACGCTGGATCTGTTCGGTGGGAATTTCGTGCTGTTGACTGGGCCACAAGGGGATGCCTGGCGCGAGCAGGCAAAGGAAATGAAAATCGATTTGGATGTTCACACGATCCAGCAGCCCGAGTTCACGGACGCATACGGAATAACGCCGTCGGGCGCGGTGCTGGTTCGCCCGGATGGATTCGTGGCGTGGCGGGCAAAATCCGCGGAGGGGGCTTCCAGTAGCTCTCTGCTCGGACAGCTACGAGCTATCCTGAAAGTATGAGAGCAGTAGCCGTGGTTGGCATCGGGAAGACAGCGTTTGGCGCGTTCCCGGATCGCGATCTCCGTTCGCTCGCCGTCGAGGCCGGACAAAAAGCGTTAGAGAATGGGCACGCAAACGCGTCCCAAGTGGAGGCGTTTTATCTCGGTAATTTCGCCGGGCCATCGTTTACCGGACAGAATCATTTGGCGCCATACGTGGCGGGCGCCATGGGCATCACGGGCGTACCGGCAACGCGTTTTGAAGCGGCCTGCGCGTCGAGTGGATCGGCGTTCTTCCACGCCGCGTCGGCGGTTGCCGCAGGGCTCTACGACATCGTGCTGGTGTCGGGAGTAGAAAAGATGACTTCGCAACCGACGCCGAAGGTAACTGAGATTTTGGCGGGCGCGGGCGATCTTTGCGGCGAAGTACGCGCGGGGGCGACGTTTCCAGCATTATTCGCGATGATTGCGCGTCGGCATATGTATCAGTACGGAACCACGCGCGAGCAGCTGGCATCGGTGGCGGTGAAGAACCATCAGAACGGCGCGAAAAATCCGCTGGCGCACATGCGGAAGGTGATCACGATGGAGCAGGCGCTGGCGGGGAAACCGATCGCCGAGCCGCTTACGGTATACGACTGTTCGCTCATCAGCGATGGCGCGGCAGCGGTGCTGATCGTGCCTCTGGAGCGCGCGGCGGAATTTACGGACAAACCGGTGCGGGTGCTGGGCATGGCGCAAACGTCGGACAACGTGGCGCTGGACGAGAAGGATGACATTACGACATTTCGCGCCGTGAAAACTTCGGCGGAAAAAGCTTACAAGATGGCGGGAGTTCAAGCGTCCGATATCCAGTTTGCGGAAGTACATGATTGCTTCACCATTGCAGAAATCATTGCAATCGAAGACCTGGGCTTCGTTCCGAAGGGCCAGGGCGGTCCTTTTAGTTTGGCGGGCGGCACGTGCTTGCATGGCGAACGGCCGGTGAACGCTAGCGGCGGGTTAAAGTCTAAAGGGCATCCGGTAGGTGCGACTGGCGTCGGACAGATCTGCGATGTAGTCGAACAGATTCGCGGGCAAGCGGGCGAGCGGCAGGTGAAGCGAAACACGCTGGGGCTGGCGCAGAATCTGGGTGGATCGGGTGCAACGAGCGTGATTACGATCCTGGGGGCCGCATGAAAGATTTAGGCGCGGGCACCATTTATACTGAGACGGTGGTCTACTCGCCGCCGGAAGCGTACGTGAACGACGTGCCGTATCAATTGGCGATTATCGAATTGAGCGGCGGGCGTCGCGTAACGGGGCGCGTGGCGGGCGAGCGGGCCCAAATTGGCGATCGCGTGCAGTTCGCCGAGTTCCGCAACAACGTCCCATTTTTCAAAAAACAATCATGAAACTAGCTGAGCGGATGAACCGCATAGGCGTGGAAACCGCCTTCGAAGTCCTGGTACGCGCGCGAGCGCTGGAAGCGCAAGGACGCGACATCATTCACCTGGAAATCGGCGAGCCCGATTTCGACACGCCGCGCCATATTGTGGAGGCCGGCAAGCAGGCGCTCGATCAGGGCTGGACGCACTATGGGCCGACACAAGGGCTGCCGGAGCTTCGCGAAGCAATCGCATCCTATATCTGCCGCACGCGTGGAATCCGTGTGGGCGCCGAGCATGTTTGTGTAGTCCCCGGCGGCAAGCCGATCATCTTCTTTCCGTTGATGGCGCTGCTGGAGCCCGGCGATGAGGTGATCTATCCGAATCCAGGCTTTCCGATTTACGAATCGATGATCAACTTTCTGGGCGCAAAGCCGGTGCCGATTCCGCTGGTGGAGGATCGCGGATTCTCATTCGACTTGAACGTGCTGAAGGACAGCCTGTCGCCGAAGACGAAGATGCTCATCCTGAATTCACCACATAATCCGACGGGCGGCGTGATTCCACCGGCTGATGTGAAAGCGATCGCCGACCTGGTGCGCGATCGCGATCTGGTGATTTTATCGGACGAGATCTATACGCGGATCTATTTCGATAAAGAAGCGCCGCTTTCGATCAGCACGCTGCCGGGCATGCTGGAGAAGACGATCATCCTGGACGGGTTTTCGAAGACGTACGCGATGACGGGCTGGCGGATGGGTTACGGCGTGATGCCGACGTGGCTGGTGGATCCGGTAAACAAGCTGATGGTCAATTCGAACTCATGTACGGCGAGCTTCACGCAACGGGCCGGAATCGCCGCGCTGAACGGGCCGCAGGACGACGTGACGAAGATGGTGGAAGAATTTCGCCGCCGTCGCGATGGCTTTTGCACGGCGCTGAACACGCTGCCGGGATTCCGCTGTGCGATTCCGGGCGGAGCGTTTTACGCGTTCCCGAACATTCAAGGGACCGGGTGGAAATCGAAAGATCTGGCGGACGCGCTGCTACAGAAGGCGGGCGTGGCGTGTTTAAGCGGGACGGCGTTCGGCGCGTATGGGGATGGCTATCTGCGATTCAGCATCGCCAATTCATATGAGAAGTTGATGGACGCGGTGGAGCGAATCCGGAAATTTCTGGCCACAGATGAACACAGATGAACTCAGATCTGTGTTTATCTGTGTTCATCCGCGGCTAGAAACGAAAAACCCGACCCGGGGACGCCGGATCGGGCTTCTTCTTACTACTGACGCACCGAATGATCAGGCGACGTGCTGCGCCCGATGACGGCTGATGATTTGGTTCATCTGATCTTTCAACTGAAGTTTCACTTTCTTCAGGCGGTGCTCCTCCACTTCCTCTTCGGGAGTGAGGTGCGATTTGGCTTCCAAGGCCTCCAACTGCTGGTGGTACCGATGGTGCTGCTCAGCCAGCCGACGGTACTCGTCGTCCGACTGCATCAGGTGCGTCTTCAATTCTTCTTGCGTGTTCTCCATCAGGCTCTATCTCCTTTGTGAGGTTGCCACGCCGAGTCGTTAGGATTGATTTGCTCGGTGGGTAGTGAATGAATGGTTGCATTCGATCGTGCGGCGGTCACCGATGGCCCCCGCATATGTGACAGTATCATGAAAGAATCCTCATGACAATCCCTGTTTCGGGGGGGCTGTCATAATACGCGGGCCGTTCGCCAACGGCCTGAAAACCCAGACCTTCGTACAACCGCCTAGCCGCGACATTGGATTCGCGCACCTCCAGAAAATGGGTACCTGGCCAGCGGGAAAGCTCGGCTCGAAGCAGTTCGGTAGCGATATGGAGCCGCCGGAAATCGGGATGAATCGCGATGTTCAGAATCTCGCGTTCCTTATCGGCCACGGAGCGGGAAACCAAGAATCCGGCGACACGAGGGCCCGAGACGGCAACCTGACAGTCGAAAGCGAGATAGTCATGGGCTTGCCATTGCGACGATTCCGGAGCCGTGTGCTGGATCTCAGCCAGTTCGGGCAAGTCGTGCTCCTGGGCCCGCCGAATCTCCACCCGCGAGGGCATCAAATCCCGAAGCAGCGCACGCTGGCGCGCACCGATCTGGTGCCAACTGTAGTTTCGCTCGGCATGAACGCGGCCAGCCCCAGCGATCCGGCGGCGAAGGGCATGGTCAGAGAGCAGGGTCTGGATGGCGCGGGCAAAATCTTCGGGCTGGTCCGCGATCCAGACGTTGACCAAATGATCGAGCGAGAGTCCAGCGCAACCGGAGGACGTGGAGACCACTGCGCGATCCATGGCCATGGCTTCCAGGGCTTTGAGATTGGTGCCGGCGGAAACGAGCGTGGGAACAATGGCCAGGTTGGCTTCGACATAGAGCGGGCGGACGTCGGAGACAAATTCGAGCAGGTGGATCCGATCGTCGGGAGGGATGGAAGCAAGGCCAGTGTACTCGCGCCAGTAAATCAACGGATCGGGGCCCGCGACTACCGTCCATGTGATCTGGGAAGATTGTCGCCGGAGGATGGGCCAAACCTGTTCGACGAAGAATCGATAGGCGACGATGTTGGGAAAATGCCGGAAGGACCCGATGAAGAGCAGCCTTTCGCCGGGGCGCTCGATCTCGGGGGTAAATCGCGCCAGATCCACGCCGTTGGGGATGATGGCGACGTTCGGCTGATTCAGTAGCGCGCGATCCTGTTCCGACATCACGACTACCCTTGGGTAGCGGCGGATCCATTTCTTCTCGAAGCGCTGCCAGCGCCAATGGTCCCAGCGCTGGACGATGCCGGGCAAGCGGTCGCGAATCTGCCGGTACAACGCGAAAGTGACGTCATGTTCCACCAGCACGTCGCCAGCATACGGCGCGAGCATGGTGTATTCCACCTGCAGGGCTTCGATCTTGTATTCGGCGCGGATGCGGGCCAGCGCCGCGAGCATCGCGGGCGAGCGAAATTCGTGAACCTCGGGGGGCGCGAGCGTGGACCAGCGGGGCTCTCGATAGCGCGGCTTGCCGACCAGGATCAGGCGTACGCAAAGGTTCAGCACTGGCTTTAGATCTTCGGAAGTTTCTTTATCGCCGAAAGCAAACAGAAAAATGTCGAACTCACCGGACATTTCGCGCAGCAGATTGAAAATCCGCACCGCGCCGCCGTGCGCGAGTGGAAACGGGAAATAGGGAGTGAGCACGGCCACGCGACGACGGCGAGGGGACAGCGGCCTTCCTTCGATCTCCTGGACCTTGGAGGGATAAGTCGAACGATCCTTTTTCCAGGGAACGAGCCACTGGGGGCGAAGAAAAATGCGGTCGAGCGGAACGCCCTTCACAAACAGCCAGGACGCGACGGCGGTTCCAAGGCTCAGTTGATGACGTTCCAGGCGCGCGTTATACGCCAGGATCTTGGTTGGTGCGTAGAGGAGCGCCGCGCGGCGCAGGGAACGGTATTGTGGATCGCGATCCAGCAGCAGAGGCGCCTGGCCGATGCGATAGACGCGGAATCGATGGCGGAGCTGCCGGTAGATTTGAAAGGCCGATTTCGCGCTGAATTCCCCGGGTTCCACCAGAAAATGCCGCCGGTCGGGCACTAGCTGCTGGATTTCGGCAAACATGCGCTGGGCGAGCACTGGATCGCCCGAGGCAAAAGTCACCACGACGGCTTCTGGATCTTTACCGAGCAGCCGGAAGAGGAATTTCTTGAGCGCGAGCCTCACGGTTTTGAGAAGTCAGAATTCAGAAGTCAGAAGTCAGAATCCAGGAGTCAGAATTCTCAATGAAATTCGATGGAGGTGACTTCGCCCGTCGTGTGGAGCTTTGCATCGGCCTTAGCGTTGTAGTGAACGGTCACCTGGCGGGCGCCCTTTTGCGCGCCACAAACCAAGGTTTGGTCGCCTCCGCCGCCCGTGGTGACTTGCGAAGGATCGGCCATCAGCAGTTGCACGGCTTTTCCGTCGGAGGTTTGAAGCACCAGCCGGGCGCGCTGATCGAGACAATCCAAACGCTGGAACACGCCCTGCACGCTGGGGCCAGCCTTCGGCTCTTCGTACCAGCCTACCGGTTTGGGTGGAACAGCGCCATTGGGATTCATCTTCTTGCGGGCCGCATCTTCGGCGGCGTGGATGGCGGCTTCGCTCTGCGCCTTCACACGCTCGAGATCCCGCTCCTGCTCGTCCTTAATACGCTTGCGCTCTTCGGCCTCATAATCGAAGCGCTTCTCCTCCACTTGCAAACGAACCTGATGGATGCGCTCGCGCTCTTCGTCGGTGGCGGCCGCGCGCTCGGCCCCCGCCCAAGCCTTCTGCGCCTCGGCAAAGTCCTTCGCGGCTATGTCGGTCTTCGCCAGCGCGGTCCAGTAATCGCTGTTGCGCGGGTCCAAGGCCGCAGCCTTCTTCAGCAGCGCGGCCCGTTTTTCGAGCTGCTCTTTGTCGATGGCCGCGTCCAGGTCCGCCATCTGAAAATATGGCTCACCCCAGCGCGGATTTAATTCGCTGGCCTTCTTCAGCTCGTCCAAATCGGATTGCAAGCGTCCCAACTCGAGCCACACACGGGCGCTATTGCTATGCGCGTCAAAGGCGTCCTGCAGCACGGTCCTCGCGTCTCTGTCCTTTTGATCATCGAGCTCCATCAGGGCGATACCTTCGGACGCCTCGGGGCCATGCAGCGCTTTGTATGCAGTGGTGGCTTCGGGAATATGGCCGCTCGCGTACAGCAGGTCAGCCAGCGCGATGCGCGCGTCGTCGGAACCCAACTGAACGGGCTTGAAGTCGCGGGTCATGCTAAGGGCGCGGCCGGAGATGGAGGCCGTCGCGAAGTTCCCCGCTTTCAGATACGCGTCGGCCTGCTGTTGAATTTGCGCGGCGCTCTTTTCGAAGGCGTTGTGGCAGGCGGCTTCGAAGTCGCCACTTTGTTCGAGATTCGAAATCATGACGCTGGAGCGGCCCGCGTACTCCGGATTCACCGTCACCAACTGCATGAGCGCCCAACCCGGTGAGCGCTCGGCCTCCGGAACGGGCGCGCCAAGTGTGATGCGCGGGCCATCGATCTGTACGGTGGAGACAAGCTCGATCAAGCCTTGCTCTACCGACGGCGGCAGCCGATTGGTGTTTTCGTAGAGCAGAAGGCGCGCGAGCTCCTTGAGGCTGTCCGGAGAAAATCCGCTCGATTCCGTCATGGCAGCCATGCGCGCGTCGCGTCCCAATCGGAACGGTTTGGGAGTAGTGGGGATTTCAGCCGCGCTCTTGAAAATCATGATGTGCACCGGCCAAACCAGGCGCATTTCCGGTTTTCCCGTGATCACGCGCAGGGTCTCGCGAAATTGCTCCAGGTACATCAGTTTTTCGCGCGCGGGGCGCTCGCCGACGCTGCTATAAACTTCGAACGGGCCGGACTTCAGAGCAATCCAGTGGTCATCGGCCGGCAGCAGTTTGGGCAGCAGGGCAGGCAGCAGCAGAAGAACCGACAGCCGGGGCAGCACGATTAAATGTTAGCTCGACTGTTAGGTCAAGCGGGCGTTCCCTGTTATGATCCGAAAAGCAATGGGCAAAATCATAGCTTTCGTAATGTTGGTTGCGTTAATCGCGACTCCGATTGCAACGCTGTTTTTTCTGTCATCCCACACCAAGCTGGCGTTCGATCCGCAACCCCACGACATCGGCGTGGGCACCTGGGTGGGGGTGCGCGTTTCCAATCCGCATGGTACGCGCGATCTCACTGCGTGGATTGAACAGAACGGCATGAAGACGACGCTGATGCAGACCAAGGACCCGGCCGACCGGTTCAAATTCTGGCTGGCACAGGTTCCCGATCAGGACCTGCACTTCATGGCCGGGAGCAAGGCGGCTCCGAGCTTGAAGGAAGGACCGGCGCGGCTGGTGGTGGAGGCGCAATCGAACGATTTCCGCGGCGCCACCGATAGCGTTTCAACCGACGTCGACGTCATGCTTCGCCCTCCCTCCATTTCCGCGGACGGCTTTCAGCACTACATCAATCAAGGCGGATCGGAGATGGTGCTCCTGACGCCAACGGGGTCCTGGAGCGAGGCGGGCGTGCGGGTGGCCAAGGACACGTATCGGAGTTTTCCGATCGCCGGGAGTACGCAACGTCTGGCGCTGTTCGCCTATCCCTGGGACACGCCGATCGACACAGCGCCGGTGGTCTTCGCGAAGAATGCGGCAGGCACCGAGGCTACAGCCCGATTCTGGTTCAAGATCTTTCCGAAGAAATTCCGAATGCGCGATCTGCCCATCGACGATAAATTTCTCGACAAGGTGGTGAATCAGATCGATCCGGGAGGGTCGGGCGATCTGCTGACGCGCTTCCTCAAGATCAACGGGGAAATGCGCCGCCAGAATAACAAGACTCTGGCGGACCTGAGTCTCAAGACTGCTGACAAATTCCTGTGGACCGACTCGTTCCTGCAGTTGGCCAACTCCAAAGTAGAGTCCGAATTCGCCGACGTGCGCAGCTACATCTACAAAGGCAAGAAGGTGGATCAGCAAGTGCACCTGGGATTCGATCTGGCCGTTTCGGCGCATACGCCAGTGGTGGCATCGAACGACGGCCGGGTGGTGTGGGCTGCACTGCTGGGCATCTATGGCAATTGCATCGTGGTGGATCACGGCTACGGCTTGCAATCGATCTATGGACACTTAAGCTCGATTGGAGTGAAGGAAGGCGACATGGTGAAGCGCGGCCAGGAGATGGGCAAGAGCGGATCGACAGGCCTGGCGGGTGGCGATCATTTGCATTATTCGATGCAGGTGGAGGGAGTGGAAGTGAATCCGGTGGAGTGGTGGGACGAGCACTGGATTAAGGATCACGTGCAGAACCGGTTGAAGCAGCAATAGCGGCGAGTCAGACTGAATTGTCTCTTGGTACAGGCCAAACGCGCCTGCATACTAGCCGTAATATGGACGAAAAGCAGAAAGATCTCGACGAGGTGCTGCAGCAGGAAAGGCCGGCGCGGGTGCAGGCCGATTGATTTCGAGGCCAGGAAGAAGTGAGCTCAGCAATTAAGGGATTCAAGAAAACTTTTGGAAACGGCTATTGAGGAAGAGTTCCTTACGGCTATGAGCGCCGCCGGGCTGCGCGACGGGTCCCCTGAGTTGTTAGAGGCTCCGGGACTTGGCGCGGGTACCGATCCTAGCGGCTGCTTGGCGGAATGCGGCCGACTTAGCCTCGCGCTCGGCTGGGGAAAGCGAATCAAAGTAGTTTTCCAGGAGCGCCGCTAATTCCTTGGTCGCCTTGTCTAGTCGCTTTTTCTGCTCCATCTAGCAATAGTTTATCTCAGTCCTGCCTCCCGGCGCTCTAACAGGCTGCTGAAAAGCATAGCCGAAATTGTTCCAGCGACATTTTTTGAGTTTGAGAACAGCTTTCGCGCGGCGGATGAGGGTTCCGCGAGTAGATTCACGACCTCGAAGTGGGCGTGA
>Ga0187856_1002626_pt1 | contig 13079 bp, 10 predicted proteins | sample June2016WEW_8_40_FD_132443 | JGI IMG/M metagenome (GOLD analysis project Ga0187856, IMG submission 132443) | Peatland microbial communities from SPRUCE experiment site at the Marcell Experimental Forest, Minnesota, USA - June2016WEW_8_40 | ecosystem: Environmental > Terrestrial > Soil > Wetlands...
GGTGCGCGATGCTGAATATTAAGAAGATTCTTCTGCCGGTTGATTTCCCGAACGCCTCGCTGCGTGTGGTTCATCAGGCTGCGACATTGGCCCACCATTTCCATTCTGAGATCGTGATGCTGCACGTCGTGACAGCGCAGAGCCATGCCGCCGGTGTGCCGCAGGACGGCCCCGAGCTCGCTGGTTGGGATATGCTTGCTGAGATGGTTAGAGGGGCGCAGAAAAACCTGGACCAGTCTCTCGGGCCGGAGCTGGAAGGCCTTGCCATCCGACGCGTGTTGGTCAAAGGCGACCCGGCCCAGGCAATTGTGCAGACGGCTCAGGTGGAAAAAGCCGACCTGATTATGATGCCGTCCATGGCTACACGTTCAACCAGTTTCTGCTGGGCTTCACCAGGTCATAGAAAATGTTACCGCGGTAGTAAAAAGCATCCCCATCTGTAATTTCGAAAATAATTCCTCTGCCTCGACCCAGCATCAGTGGAACGGCGTAGTGGGAAGTGATGATGTGCGAATGGATTGCCTGCTTCAGCATCCGCAGGCCCTTATCGAGGTTGACCGTCCAGAATGTCTTGCCCAATTCCGTGAGCGCGTCGCCGCCCCACACGTCATTGACAGAATGTCCAGTCCCTTGTGCCGCCGTTTGATACTGGCGACCAGCCTTTTCACATCCGGCAAACCGGAGAGCGCCGGGATAAACCGGCATGTTGTAGGGGATGAAAGAGCCCTACAGGAAAGGAGAACCGGTGGGTTCCCCAACCCCGCACTCTGCACCCTTACCCTGATGCACGCTTCGCCGCCAGCCATCCACGGCAAGAGCCGTATGCGTAAACGCGCTTGTACGGATCTGCGCGGGGGGCGATCAGCGATGGTCGTCCCTACCGCGACAGTAATCTCAGTGCACTTTGCGGTGTTGCTCTGACTGTCATCGGTCACGGTCGCTCTAGTTGCCACCGCTGAGTGGTTTTTCGGGTTGATCGGCTTTTCTTTTGTCATTGGAAGCGAAAAAGAAAACGGCCGGGAAAAACTCCCAGCCGTTTCTCGGGGCCCCGACGAAGCTATTTCAGCCATTCTGCGGCCTTACCACCCCTCATCGGAGTCGGCTCAGGGTGTTCAAATTCTGGACATGTGGGGCAAAACGCTCCGACGAAACTCAGGCGTGATAGACCTGCTCGTGCTGCCGCGCTTCATACCACAGCGCCAGCTCCACGCGGTTCCACAGTCCCAATTTGTCGTAGATCAATCGCAAGTAATTCTTCACAATGTGCTCGGTGGTCCCGAGAGAATCGGCGATCTCCCGGTTCTTGCAGCCCTCGGCTACGCGTTGAATGATGAGTTGTTCGCGTTCGCTGGGCCGGCGGATGTTTGTTCTCTCTCCAACCATAGTTGTCTCCTATAAAGCAAAGTCGCGAGCTTAACCCGCTTGATGCCGCCCTTGATTCCGAACCGCACAAACAGGCGGTTGAAATGCGCTTTCACCGTTCGCTCGGCAATATTCAGATCCCGAGCGATTTCCGAGTTGTCACATCCCTGGAGCAGCAGATCAATGACCTGCCGTTCCCGAGGTCCCACTTCGTTGAACTTCTCTTCCATAAATACTGCACCTGACCGACGCGCCCCAGGGCCGCGGCAAGTAGCGCTGAACCAGGCCCCCTCGGCACACCTGGATTCGGGTCTTTGCGTCTCATTGTGAGTTCACGCGGCCCAATCGCATCCAACGGATGTTAATTTGGATACTCCTTATTGTTTGTGGCGCCTGGGGCTGGGGGAAGGGTCAGCTATGGGCGCTTACGAACCCTTAACCTTTGGTGAGTCCTTTACAAGTGCCCACGTGACTTAGCCCAAAAACACTAAGGTCCGGAAGCTACTACTTAGGGAGTAGTTCCCCAACCCGGCACATACGGAAAACCGCAGCGGGCGCTCAAGATGAAAATTGTTTCACAGTATCGCGAACGGCCGAGATAGGTGTACTATGGCCGCCGTTGTTGACGTCAAAAAGGAGATTCGCCATGAAAGCCGTGGTCGTGAAGCCGGCCAAGACGAACAGGCCTGGGAGATCCTTAAACGAGAGCGGTGAGGGGACCACATTGAGACGTCGGATCTGTTATCTGTTGTCCCTCCTGAGAATCCACAGCCCAGATTGTGAACATTGTAATGCTCGCGAAACGCGTGGGGATGAGATTCGAAAGCGACTGGAAGAGTTGTCCTGGCGGACGCAGCCGCGTTCGCTCGCACTAGCCCCGAAATCTCGCGGCGTTCGAAGAACAAAACGCCGCAATCGGTGAATGAAGTTCTTACCCTTGCTCATTGACGGTCTCTTCTTGTATTCGAGCCACCAGTCACACCGCTGAGGTCACTGTCGTTCTAGTCGCCACCGCTAAGTGTTTTTTCGCGTTGATCAGCCAGGAAAGAACAGTGATTTCTTCAAATGCGATGAAATCAGGCCCTGTTAAATGTGCTTCGCCACGTTCATAACTTCCGAATTGCCCGTTAATCGCCAGTTGGCAGGGCGACCTGCATGTCCAGCCTAAGCATCTAGAACGAAGCTTCAGCGTCGCGATGCGATGTCGGCAATTAGACGGCACCACGAGTAGATGCGAAGCTGGAGTTCCACGCGGGGCGTATTTTTCGCGGATGGGATTAATTCTGACCGACCTGGAGACGCCGACGAAAACGAACCGTCGCATCCCGCCGCCGAAATCGACGCGCCGGTTTAGTGGACTCCGCGCCCGGATCATTCCATACTTGAACCATGCATGGGCGGAGCGCATCCGTGAAATGGGCGCTCTTGTTGGCGCTGGCGGCGTTGTGGGTGATGCCGTCTCTCGCACAGCCGTCTTCGTCTTCTTCGCAGCGCACCGCTTCCGAGCGCGTTTCTTCGGAGCACAGTGCCGCAGGGCAGAAGCTTGCGGTCACCGTGACGGACGAAAACGGAGCGGCTGTCATGTCCGCTCGCGTGCAGTTGCAAGCGCCGCCGCCCGCCGTCCCGCTGCGCTGCGAAACCGATTTCGCCGGGCATTGCGAATTCACCAACTTGTCTTCCGAAACCTACGAACTGCGCGTGGAGAAGACCGGTTACTACGCACTGGTTCGGCCCGATGTACAAGTCGGCGTCACCGCCAATGTGGACGTGACTCTTTCCCATCAGCAAGAGGTGCGGGAAGTGGTGAACGTGGTGGAATCCTCGCTGGCCATCGACCCGGCGCAAATCTCCACCAAGGAGGAGCTCACCGGCGCGGAGATTGTCGACATCCCCTACCCAGCGACGCACGATTACCGCAACGCTTTGAACTTCATCCCCGGCGTCACGCCGGATGCCTTTGGCCAGCCGCACGTGGCGGGGGCCGAGAGCTACCAGACGCTTGTGCTTCTGGATGGCTTCAACGCGACCCAGCCGACGAACGGCGCGCTGGCAGTGCGGACCAGCGTCGAGTCATTCCGCTCCATCGAAGTAACCCCAAGCCGCGAATCGGCCGAGTTTGGCAAGGGCTCCGGCGGTGTGCTCGGGTTGAACACACGAATGGGAGACGATCACTTCCGGTTTACCTCCACGGATTTCACTCCCGGACTGCAGACCATCAAAGGGATCTCCATCGGCGAATGGACACCCATTTACACGATGTCCGGCCCGATTCGCAAGGGGAAGATGTGGTTTATCGACGCGCTCAACGGCGAGTACGACAACACGATCATTCGGCAACTGCCATCCGGCTCCGATACGGACCACCTCTGGCGCGTGGACAACCTGGTAAAGTTGCAATCCAATCTGACCACCCGCAACATCGTGACCGTCAGCTTCCTGTCGAACTACTATCACGATCAATACGCCGGACTTTCGTTTCTCCAGCCTCAGCCGACCACCCCCATGGATGCCGAAACCGCCTACATTGGTTCGCTCAAAGACCAATACTATTTGCGCAGCGGGGCGCTGCTCGAAACCGGATTCGGTGTGGGCCAGTACAGCGTGGCGCTCGCTCCTCACGGAGATGCTCCGTACATCCAGACGACACAGCAGGCTGCGGGCAACTACTATTTGCGCGAGAACACGCTGGCCCGCAGAGTGCAAGGCCTGGCGAACCTCTACCTTCCGCCACATCAGTGGCACGGACGCCATGACATCAAAGTCGGCGCCGACTTGGACCGTTTGAACTATGACGCGCAGTTCCTGCGGCAGCCGATTTCGTTCTTGCTCGCGAGTGAGCCGCCGAAAGGACAGTTGCCTCAGCCCTGCGCTACCGATGCAAATGGCGTTCCCGTGCCTCCCTACACATGCGCGCGCTATTCGGTCTTCTCGGGAGGCAACTACTCTACAACTTATAACTTCGAGGCCAGCGCCTACATCGAGGATCGTTGGCTAATCACCAATCGCCTGCTCGTCGAACCGGGCTTGCGCTTCGATTGGGATGAAATCGTGCGGGTGCCGCTGTTCTCACCGCGCCTGGCGGGGACTTACATTTTCGACGATGAAGGCAATACCAAGCTGTCGGCAGGAATTGGGGTCGTCTATGACGAAACCAGTCTGGGTTTGATCCATCAGCCCCTGGAAGGACAGAGGGCGGATTATTTCTTTGAATGCCTGCCGAACTCCAAGGGCGGCTGCACCGTGACGCCAACAGATGCAAATGGCAACCCGACCAGTGAACCCACTCCCGTGCCGACAACGTTTGCCGTGAATCGGAACACGCTCGCCGCGCCACGGTTCTTGAACTGGAGTATCGGGCTAGAGAAGAAGCTGCCGGCTGCCGTCTTTCTGAAAGCGGAGTTCCTCGGGAAACGCGGCGTGCATGGCTTCGCCTACAACACTCTGAATGGCGCGGTGGATGGCAACTTTCTCCTGGGAAACGGACGCGACGACCGCTACGACGCCTTCCAGGTCAGTTTGCGTCACCGCTTTCGCCAGCACTACGAGATCTTCGGCGCCTACACGCGCTCCCGCGCGCGTACCAACCAGGTGTTCGATTTCAGTTTGGACATTCCGCTGTTGAGTCCGCAGAGGCCCGGTCCCTATCCCTGGGATACGCCCAACCGCTTCGTCGGTTGGGGTGTGCTGCCGTTTTTCAAGCTGCCCATCATCCACAAGGTGGACCTGGTCTATTCAGCCGAAGCGCGCACCGGTCTGCCCTTCAACGCGACCACTGACCAGGGACAGATTCCTGCGGGCGATCCTCCGGGAACGTTTCGTCTTCCTACTTACTATTCCCTGAATCTGCAGTCCGAAAAGCGCTTGCATCTGTTCGGACGCTATTGGGCCCTGCGCGGGGGCTTCGACAACGTCACCAACCACGCCAACGCCTCGCTGGCAAACGGCATCCTCGATTCAGCCCACCGGTTGCCGACTTTCATCGACGGCTCCGGGCGCGCCTTTACCGGCCGCATCCGATACCTGGGACGACAGTGATTCTCAAATCTTGCATTCTGACCAGTGGACCCTGCAAAAATTCCTCCGCGCGGGGAGCAGGCTACTTTTTCGGATAGCCAACAGACTGCGCCAGGAGAATCTTCTGATTTGGCCCCAACTTCATGATCTTGGCTAACGCGGCGCGATCCACAGAGCCTCGGACAACCGTTGCCAATCCCTCCGAGGCGCAGAACAGATAGACATTCTCACCGATGAAACCTGCATCGGCGGCAGTGAAGAGTTCTGCCTCACTCCCCGATTGTCCCGTCTTGCTGAGATCGGCGACATAGACGAGGTTCAAAGGCGCAGCGGCGACAAAGGCTTGCAATCCAGTGGCGGCACGCACATCTTGCGCCAGGATCGGCTCAAGACGGTTTGCTTTGGCATTGTACAGAAATAGGCCATCGCCCATAGCGACGTAGATGTCAATTTCTTGCCAGTTCATCGCCGAAGGCGCGGTACGTCCGCCCTCCGGACGGTTAATGCCGAACCCAGCCCAAAGGAGGTTGGCTAACACCTGCACTGGCAGCTTCTCGGCGCTAAACTCCCGTCGAGTTTTTCGTTCCTTAAGCACTTGCATGAGCGGACGGCCACCCTCGGTCTGTGCCGTTGGCAGTTGGATTGGTTTCAGATCCTGGGCTTGGATGGCGATGCTGGCAACGAGAATGAATAGTGAGGCCGATTTACGCATAAAGATCCTCAGTAAGAGATGCTCTCGGGAACAGCTTCGCTGCCCAGCCCTGACGAATAGACAGAGTGCGGCTCAGAGAGTCCGAACCCACGGAACCTGACGGCGAGCATCTGATGGATTTTACAGAGAGCGTTCTGAAATCTCGGCCCGTCACGAAGTGCCGCGCGGTCTTCATCGCGGGCGAGCCAATCTCCACACCGCCCGCCCATCCTGACCGCCTTATCGAGCAAATCCGAGGCAGCAGTGTTGCCGATTCGCAGCAGCGTCAGTGCCAGAACGAGGCACTTGTAGCGGAAAATGGTCTGGCCGATCATTGGGACGTAATCTTAGGCTGGGTCACAGCTGCAGTCAATCGGCAACCCGGATTTCGCAGGTCGCGTTTTACGGCATTTTCCATCAGGAGGGTAGCTTACGCCAGGATCGCCCCGTCACGCTCAAAGTTGGAATCGACCCAGCCAAGCCTGACGTGATGAAACGTCACATGAACCTATTGAATGAGCGCTACGACCTAAGCAATCGCCCGGCAGCCGATGCCACCATGAGCCGAGGCAAGCCGTTGCAGGAGGGCGTGCGTGTAAGGCTAACCAAGGCACCACGTGGGAGCAACTAGCGCAATGACACCGGAAGAGATCAGAACGAAAGTGAGTTCCGCTAAAATCCGCACGGGTTGGCTAATGTGAGCACACCCTTCCTACTTACGAAATCGCCGGGACAACTTACTAGGAGCTTATTGAAAGGCTTCATGAGTTGTCATCCCGAGCGAAGCGAGGGATCTGCAGTTTGTCAGAAATCGGCGAAAACTGCGGATTCTTCGTTGCCTTTACCCATGTTCTCGCCAAGTAAACGAAGGGGTTCGACCTAGTCACACGCTGTGGGCGTCGAACAGATGCAGCGCCACATGTGCCGCGCGGATCTGCCCGAGGGGTGTGCCCAATTGCGGAGCAAGAAACATACCGTCGTCACTGACCCCTTGCCGGGCAGCACTCCATTCGACCGCGCGTCCGATGTTATCTTTATGGTGGTAGTGACGACGAAGTCGAGTCGCACATGAATGTTTCAAAGCGCGAAGCCGCCATTTCCCATATTCTTGGAGCTGGCTCAGCCATAGAGTGAAAGCGTTCTTTAGCTGTTAGATGATTTGTCAAAACTGAATCGCTGGAAATCGCATTCATGGAAGTTCTCAAAAGACTTTTTGAGCAGCATTTTCACGCACCGGTCGAGCGGGTGCAGCCGCTGCAGGGCCAGCTCGGCGGTTCGGGCCGCAAGATCACACGACTTTCCAGCGAAAAACTCAGCGCGATTGGCATTCTGTACGACGTGCGCGAAGAGAATGTCGCCTTCCTCGAATTTTCCCGGCACTTCCGCCGACACGGTCTGCCTGTCCCTGAGATTTATGCCGAAGATTTAAGCCATGGCGCTTATCTCGAAGAAGACTTTGGCAGCACCACGCTTTTTGAGTTTCTCTCGGACCATCGCAACGGCGCGACCATCGCTCCCGAAGCGGTCGAGGCCTATCGCAGAGTTGTAGCCGTGCTGCCGCGCTTTCAGGTCGAAGCGGGCCGCGATTTGAATTACAAAGTTTGCTATCCGCGCGCCAGCTTCGATCGCCAGTCCATCGCCTGGGATTTGAACTATTTCAAGTATTACTTTCTCCGGCTCGCCGGCATTCCCTTCAACGAGCAGGCGCTGGAACACGATTTCAGCCGCTTGACGAAATTCCTGTTGAGCGCGAACCGCGATTATTTTCTCTATCGCGATTTCCAATCCCGCAACATCATGTTGCGCGACGGCCAGCCATTTTTCCTGGACTATCAAGGCGGACGCAAAGGAGCGCTGCAATACGATATCGCCTCTCTTTTGTACGATGCCAAGGCCGACCTGCCCCCGGATCTGCGCCAGCAATTGCTCGATCATTATCTCGACAGCCTTGCGGGGTTCCTCGATCTCGACCGGTCCGTGTTCATGCAGTTTTACTACGCCTACGTTTACATCCGCATCATGCAGGCGCTGGGCGCTTATGGCTTTCGCGGGTTTTACGAGCGCAAAGAGCATTTTTTGCAAAGCGTGCCGTACGCGCTGATAAATCTGCGCTGGCTGCTTCACAATGTGGAGTTGCCGATCGCGTTGTCGACGCTGATGGAAGCGTTCAAAAGCATGGTAGCCTCGGATAAGCTGCAAGGCCTGGCTTCTGAACCGGAAAAGTTGACCGTGCGGGTTTTCAGTTTTTCATTTCACCGAGGTCTGCCGCAAGACGAGACCGGGAATGGCGGAGGATTCGTTTTCGATGGCCGCAGCCTCCCGAATCCCGGACGCGAAGACCGCTTCAAAACCCTCACCGGCAAAGACGCGCCGGTAGTCGACTATCTCAATCGGCAGGAGAGCGTGCACCAGTTTCTCGCCGACGTCATGTCGCTGGTGGACGCGAGCGTGAGCGCTTATCAGCGTCGCGGCTTCAAGCACTTGATGGTGTCGTTCGGTTGCACCGGCGGCCAGCATCGCTCGGTCTATCTGGCGGAGCAATTGGCGAAACATTTGCGCGGCAAAGATGGAGTGGACGTGGTGGTGCATCATCGCGAGCAGGAGCAGTTGAATCCATGAAAGCGATGATTCTCGCCGCCGGCCTCGGCACGCGCTTGCGGCCTCTCACCGACGATCGACCCAAAGCGCTGGTCGAAATCAACGGCCGCACGCTGCTGGAGATCACGCTGTCTCGCTTGCGCAACTTTGGAGTTCACGAGGTGATGATCAACGTGCATCACTTTGCCGACATGATTCTGGAGTACTTGAAAACGAACGACAACTTCGGCATGACCATTGAAGTCTCGTGCGAGGAGGTGTTGCTCGACACCGGCGGTGGCCTGAAAAAGGCCGCTCATTTCTTTGTCGGGGATTCTGTCGACGATTCCATCCGTCCTGAAGAACCCTTCATCGTCCACAATGTCGATGTCCTCAGCACGATTGATCTCCGGCGCATGGTGCAATTTCATACTGAAAATCAGGCGCTCGCAACCCTGGCGGTGCAGGACCGCAAGACATCTCGGTACCTGCTGTTCGACGACCAGCTTCAGCTCTGCGGCCGGCGATCTGTGAGCGATGAAGAACCTGAACTTGTTCGATCTTCGCTTGTTCAATCTTTCCAGCAAGCGCACGCGCTCGCTTTTTCCGGCATCCACGTCATTTCTCCTCGTCTTCTTGCGATGATGATTGAAGACGGCGCGTTCTCCATCATCACCTCCTATTTGCGTCTCGCTGCCCAGGGAGAAAAAATCCTCGCCTTCCACGCCGATGAATATTATTGGCGCGATCTCGGCAGGCCGGAAAATGTGGCGCAAGCCGCTCAAGATCTAAAGCAAAGAATCGTGCCGCAGTAGGTCCAGCGTTATCATCCGCCAGCCGCGAAGCGGCGACACAGGAAAGCCCGGCACGTCAGTGCCGGGGAACGGAGGTGGCACAGTCGAGTCCCGTGAGGGACGGCACCCAGGCTACTCTGTACCCCTCTCAACTGATACTCTCAAACAGGACATCGAAATCTCAGGGACCGCAAATCATTGCCGCCCATTGTCAACGCACAGGAAATCACGAAAGCCTTCGGAGCGAACCCGCTCTTCCAGAATGTTTCTTTCACCATTTCTGAAGGAGACCGCATCGGCCTGATTGGCCCCAACGGATCCGGTAAAACCACCCTTCTCCGAATTCTGGCTGGCGAGATTGCTCCCGATAGCGGGGAAGTATCGTTCCGGAAACGAACTCGTCTCGCCTGTGTCGAGCAAGACTCGCGCTTCAAACCCGGGGTCACGGTACGTTCGCTGATCGAAAGCGCTCTCGATGGTTGCGGCGTCTCCGGATCCGAGCGCGGCGCCCGCTTTGCCGAGACCCTCGGCCGCGCCGGCTTTGAAGATCTCGATGCGCGAGCGACCGAGTTATCCGGCGGCTGGCAGAAGCGTCTCGCAATCGTCGAAGCCCTGGTGCAACATCCCGACATCCTCTTGCTCGACGAGCCCACCAATCATCTTGATCTTCCGGGAATCACCTGGCTCGAAGAGCTGCTTGAAGGAGCGGCCTTCGCCAGCGTCATCGTGAGCCACGACCGCTACTTTCTCGAGAATGTCACCACCGATATGGTCGAGCTTAATCGAATTTATCCCGATGGTTCCCTCCGCGTGCACGGCAGCTACAGCAGCTTTCTAGAGAAGAAGGAAGAATTCCTGCACGCGCAGTCGCGCCGTCAGGAAGCGCTCGAGAATCTTGTGCACGGCGAAATCGAGTGGCTCCGCCGCGGAGCGAAAGCCCGCACGCGGAAGTCTAAAGCGCGCATCAGCAAGGCCGGCGAGCTCATGGGAGAGCTTGCCGACCTGAATGCGAGAACCCGCAGCGCCACAGCGCAGATCGATTTTTCCGCCACCGACCGCAAGACCAAGCGACTCGTCGAACTGCGCGAAGTCACCTGCACCATGGGAACTCGCGCCTTGGGTACTCGAGAATTGTTCGACGGGCTCAACTTCATCCTCACGGCTGGAATGCGCGTGGGCCTCGTGGGGCTGAATGGCAGCGGCAAGACGACCCTGCTCCGCTTGTTGCAGGGAGACCTCGCTCCGACCGGCGGTGAGATTCGCCGCGCCGATTGGCTGCGCATCGTGTGCTTCGACCAGACCCGCACCCTCGATCCCAACGTAACTCTGCGCCGTGCGCTCGCGCCGGACGGCGATTCCGTCGTGTATCGGGATCGCGTAATTCATGTGGCCGGATGGGCGGCACGGTTCCTGTTTACCGGCGAGCAACTCAGCCAGCCCGTCGGCCGCCTTTCCGGAGGCGAACGCGCGCGCGTCCTGATCGCGCAGCTCATGCTCCAGCCCGCCGACATTCTCCTGCTCGATGAGCCCACTAACGATCTAGACATCCCGACCCTGGAAATCTTGGAAGAAAGCCTAATCGATTTCCCCGGCTCGCTCGTACTGGTGACGCATGACCGCTACATGCTCGACCGCGTATCGAGCATCGTGCTAGGACTGAACGGAAAGGGCGCCGCCAACACCTTCGCCGACTACGCGCAATGGGAGGCATGGCAAGCGCTGCGCTCCAAGCCAGAAGTGGCCGGGTGCCCCACTCATTCGCGTTCTTTGCGAATGAGTGGGCAGGAGGCGACACCAGCGAAAAAGAAACTTTCCTACCTCGAAGCGCGGGAGTACGCCACCATCGAGCAGCGAGTGGAAGAGGCCGAACAGTTAGTGCAGGCCAAACGCGCAGAACTGGAAGATCCGGCCAACGCGCTGGACGCTCCGCGACTCGTAAGCGCGCAGGCGGCGCTAGACGCAGAGCAGCAGGCGCTCGATGCCCTTTATGTGCGCTGGGCCGAACTGGAAAAAAAGAACGGCTGAGACCTCCCAGCAAGCCAATGAGGTTACTGGTGTAATCGCGATGTTACGCCAGTTGAAGGGATGCAAGGTGCAAGTGCTAAGCCTAGTCGCCAAGCAACGCCATGCAGATTAGCCTTCTGACTTGCTTCCCCTCTCTCTGCGGTTTGGTCAATCTCAAGCGGGGCCGAGATCAGACTGACGGGCGACTTCCTCCCTAAGACGCTGGATGAACGCGCTCGGGTCTAATTGAAAACCGTTCAGAGGTATAGCTGCGGCAACCCGGTAAACGGCGTCGTCCAATCCTGTTCCACGTTGCCAATCGGCCAGGACGCCTTCCCGAAGCATAAGGCCGAGCAGCGCACTACGAATCCAGACAGCGCCCATGTCAGCTCCGGGACTGCATACACTGGCCATCAGACTAGTTTCGATGGCTACATTCCCTCCAATGCCTAGGTCACGACGTTGTGCATATGACTGCTCGTAAAGCTCCTGAACGTGCCTTAAGTCGATTGGATCAACCAGAGGGATTGGAGCGCCCAGCTCGACGCCTTGCATAAACGAAAGGACTCGCTCCGACTCAGATGTCGTATTTAATTCGTCTAAGGCATTTTGCACAACCCTCAACGATTCTGGGGCGTGATCTTGTTTGGACAGAATCTCGAGTGCGTCTCGCACAATCGCCAAGTTGGTGCTTGCTATGCCGTTTTCATATTCCAGCTGTTGGGTATCGACATTCATCAAACGATAGTGGTGCTGAAGTCTCCGATAACAATCTGCTTCGTCGCCAGAAGACGCGAATTGCCTATCAGCAGTCCCGGCGACCTCGATACCTTCCCCTCGAAGACGGTGAACGAAAGTATCGGGCTTCAAATCCTGACCTTCAAACGGAATGGTCGCGGTCACTCGCAGCACAGCACCATCTAGCTCTGTACAACTCCGCAACGGAGCGAGATAGCCTTCCCTGAGGAACATTTCGAGTAATCCATTGCGTAGCCACAAGGCTTGAGCGTTCGCGCCGGGGCCGCACACTCGTTCAACCACCTTCTGCAGCCCAGAGACAGCGATTGAACCTTTTGGCCCCTCATCGCTATCTGTCGAAACGTCTAATTCCGCTGCAAGGCTCTCCAGAAGCTCCCGGTAACGCCTCAGGTCATTAACATCGACGGGTGGCGTGAGAGTATCCGTAACCAAGAACAAGCATTGTTTCTCAGGCGGGACACTGTACATATTTAACTCACTCAACGCCTCTCGTGCGGTTCTCAGTACTTCGGGCGCATGATTCCCGTTGGCCAACGTCTCCAGCGCTGTGCGTGCAATCGGGAACCTTCTCCTGATCATTTCAGTCTGACGTTGAATCCGCTGTGCCTTTTTATTGAGCTGACGGAACTGCTCGCGCAAATCCTCAGACCTTGCCATACGCACCTCGGTTTAAGAATTGACCCAAAGCATTAGCATGTCAACTTCCCTAACGATTATCGGATGACTAAAACACACGATCACTGTTGTAATCAGGCGTGGCTGTTGAAAAACTCATTCTCTGAAAAGTCGTCAAAATAAAATTGCGTCAGGATGACCTATAAGCGATCTTCTCGGGTCGCCTAGACATTTTCTATCCCCCCAATTTTGGCGGTTCGGGA
>Ga0187856_1002628_pt1 | contig 13074 bp, 9 predicted proteins | sample June2016WEW_8_40_FD_132443 | JGI IMG/M metagenome (GOLD analysis project Ga0187856, IMG submission 132443) | Peatland microbial communities from SPRUCE experiment site at the Marcell Experimental Forest, Minnesota, USA - June2016WEW_8_40 | ecosystem: Environmental > Terrestrial > Soil > Wetlands...
GACGCCCACGCGATCGGCGTTCTTGGAGATGGAGGGCGGGGAACGGCGGAGCATTTTGGCCTGGAAAATGAAGTGGATCTCATCATGGGAACTCACAGCAAATCCCTTGCCACGATCGGCGGCTTTGTCGCAGGACCTTCAGATGTGATAAGTTGGATCAAACACCTTGCTCGCTCGATGATGTTCAGCGCCAGTCCCCCCCCCCCTCTGCTGGCAGCGGCGAGTACCGCTTTGGACATCATTGAAGAACAGCCAGAATTAAGAGCCCGGCTTTGGAGAAATACGAATAGGATGCTGAAAGGATATAAAACGCTCGGGTACGATACAGGAACGAGCGAAACTCCGATCATTCCCGTCGTTATCAAAGACACCATAAAAACTTTCGAGATGTGCAGGCTCCTCTTCGAAAACGGGGTCTTTGTCAATGCAGTCATTAGCCCTGCAGTCCCGCAAGGGCGAGACCTCCTTAGGACAAGTTACATGGCGACCCATACGGAAGAACAGTTGGATAAAGTCATAGCTGCCTTCGCAAAGGTGGGAAGACAGTTGGGAGTGATCTGAAGGAAACCGACGGTACGACAACATACCGCTGGCATAGGAAGGATGGCTGTGGACTTAAATGCAATGGACAGACTGGTTATTTTGACTTTTATTTTCAGAGCAAAGATCGCAGCATACGCGTACCATTTCGCATTTAGCCTCTCAGTTATCCCGTCTCCAGTGCGGACGGTTCCTACCCGTGAGCGCCGTGCAGACTGATGGTGTTGCACTTCATCTTTATACCTTGAGATTTTGATCATTTCTGCTTAAATGCGCCCATAATCCCTCAGACATCTCCTCCACTTCCTTCATCTTTCTGATCTTCCTTCCGATCCTGCCCGATGTCGTAGTGGCCGAGGGAAGCCTCCTTACCCCAAAAAGATCGGTAAACACTTCCTGCCAGCCAAGATACAGCAAATGCGAAAACCTGCTGCCTCCCACGTAGATCAACAGTATGTATGCCAACACCTTGCTGTAAATCCCTATGCCATTGGCATAGCTCTCTCCAATAGGGATCACTGCCGCGAGAGCAAACGGAAGCCCCATATGCCGTCATCTTCTTATCCGTGAATTCGATCCTCACTTTATTTATTTCGACATTTTGTGGTACATTTTTAGTGTATGCTTGTATTCTCCTTTCGTTTGGAATTGATGGTCGCGAAACCTATTGATTCTGATACGAAAGGAGAATCTTTTTTTAGACTTGCTTCAGTCTAAATGCACTTTTCTGATTATAGTATGTGACAGTAAGTTTGATACCGGAGGAAGAAACTGTGTCCACCACGTTGGAAAGACTGCAGCAACTTTTCATAGCCCGCTTTGATTACAATATTAAAGAACTTGAGGCTACGACGACGCTCGAACATTTAGGCCTCGATTCTCTCGATATCATCGAGTTCATGTTTGATATCGAAAATGAATTTAATATTAGAATTCCTGACCGAGAGTTTAAGGTAACAACGATACAGGACATGGTAGATGCTCTGGATCGGTTCATCTCGGGACAGGATTCGCAACATGATGCAAGGTTTTCAATTCATGATTGAGTTCAATGTAAATTAGTTATGAAACGGAGAGTTGCCGTCACAGGACTGGGCATCATTTCTCCCTGTGGGAATACTATCGATGATTTCTCATTCAATCTCATGGTTGGCAAGTCCGGAGTCAGAAGAATCTCTTCAGCCTACTCAAGCCTGCTTTCGGTAAAGATCGCCGCTGAAGTCGATTTTAATCCTCTCGACTATTTCATTAAGAAACAAGTGTCCAGTATGGACCGTGTCACCCTATTCGCTTTAGCTGCCGCTTCTCAAGCCTGGAAAGATTCAGAACTGTCTCTCAATGCGAAGGAAAAAGAGCGAGCGGGAGTATATATCGGTTCAGGTATGGGCGGGGGAAATACCATAGAGGATTTATACGATCAACTATTTAAGAATAATGCCAACAGGGTAAAACCACTCACGGTGCTCATGATAATGAATAACGCTTCTGCCTCCCATATATCGATAGGGTATGGTCTGTCAGGGCCCTGTTTGACACTATCCAATGCCTGTGCGTCCTCGGCGAACGCAATCGGAGAGGCTTTCCGGCAAGTCAGAGATGGTTACGTTGACGTGATGCTCGCAGGAGGGGCCGAGGCCTTTTTGACCTATGGAGGTTTCCGAAGCTGGGAATCTCTCAGGGTCCTTGCTGTCGAAGACCCTAAAGACCCGTCAAATTCCTGTAAGCCATTCTCCAAGAACCGTACCGGTTTGGTACTGGGTGAAGGTGCTGCCATGGTGGTGCTTGAGGAGATGGAAAGGGCCATAAGACGGGGAGCACCGATTTACGCAGAGCTTATTGGCTATGGTTCCACATCCGATGCCGGTCATATTACTAGACCCTCTTTCGAAGGGCAGGCACGAGCGATGGCGGAAGCACTCAAAGAGGCAGGCTTATTGCCCAAAGATATAGACTACATCAATGCTCATGGGACAGCAACTCAGTGGAATGATCTATTGGAGACGCAGGCTATCAAGAAGGTATTCGACGATTATGCCTGGAAAGTTCCCGTCAGTTCTACAAAATCGATGCATGGCCACACCATGGGAGCAGCCGGCGCCATTGAATTTATTGCTTCACTCCTTGCGATAAGAAATCAAGCCGTTCCCCCGACGATTAACCTTGACCAACCTGACCCGGAATGCGACCTCGACTATGTACCGAATATTGGCCGTAAGGGGGTGACGGTGGACACCGTGATGTCAAATGCTTTCGGTTTTGGAGGTACCAATGCAGTGCTTATTGCCAGGAAGATATAAAGTGGCACGTGTTGAAGCAGAGCACCATTTACTCCCGCATAAGGACAAGGATAAGAAAATATTTAGTCATCATAATGAGTCACATCGTATAGAATGCGATAGAAATAGCCAAAGAAAATACTGGCCCACACAAAAGGGGCGAATAACATGACAGTGATAAAGAATATTGGAATGCTTTTGCTGGGAATCTGGCTCATTTTGATTGGCCTGCTGGATGTGTTGGGGGGTGGAATTCTAACGATACGTACCTTGCTGGATATTCTTGCTATTGCTGCCGGCGCCTTTATCCTGATTGGTAAGTAAGCGGTTCGTTTCTGAATGAAATCAGCACCGTCGCTGGCAAGAGCTCATGTGCGCTGAAAAGGGAGAAGACGTGAATCACTGCTGGGTTCAAATATGTTTGTTACGAACGGCACAAAATCGTTATTACAAGCAGAACCTGCTTTCGGGCATAGGAAGGAATCATGCGTCTTGGCCTCTGGTGCCTACGCCCTTTTTTAAAAACATTCCGGCAAACTCCTCAAGCTCCTCGGAACCGACTTTGCCCGAGGCTGCAAGCTTCCGATATGCGCCAACCGGGTCCTCATGGACAGCAATGGCGACTATCTTAGTAGCATTCGCAAGGAGGCCTATCCTTTCGTCCACTGCTTTGGGAAAAAAGAAAAGCCATTAACCTTGTAAAAAAATCCAACGAAAGCGTTTTCGACCTTGATGTAGCCGGTGGTCGTTGAGTCTACTGAGGCTCCCGCCTCACTGATTTTACCGCTTTCCTATTGAGTTGGAAGCCCCTGCAAATGGCTGTGGATTTCTCAGGCCTTTGAAATAACGTTTACGGGTAGATAAATTGACCCCAGCGTACGCTTGACAACCGAGTAGAGTCCGTTTCCATGGGCTCATGCCAAGAAATCGTTTCATCATTGCGCCGAAAGAATAGGCTTGTCTGTTCAACCTGGCGAAACCGTTAATAAGCTCGTCAGCAGTCATACCCTTTGGTTGAAAAAGGAGTGTATCCGGAGGATAACCACGGAGCCACCAGTCATGCACAAACAACCTGTTTTCGCTTAAGAGACGCTTATATAACCGTGTTCCCGGATAAGGAGTGAGAATCCTTAGCTGGACAACATCCATACGAGATCTCATTATAAACTCAAGGGTCTGCTCGAACACATCCTTGTTTTCGTAATCAAAGCCAAAAACAAAGGAGCCCAGTATACCGAAACCCTTGTCATGGAATCGATGCATGGCCTCATAAAAATCGATCCTCAGGTTCTTGATTTTATTTACCTCATTCTGTGTGCCTTTCTGTACCGATTCGAATCCGATCAAAAGCCCTAGGCACCCCGCACGTTTCATTAAGTCTAGCAGCTCCAAATCCTCAGCTAACGACACTGTGCCTTGCGCCAGCCATCGCCGCCGAAGAGGTATCATTTCAGTAAAAAGCTTTTTCGCTACATTCCGGTTTAATCCAAGGGCGTCATCGACGAAGAAGAGGTGAGGGGAATCAATAGCCTCTATCTCGGCAATCACCTCTTGAATTGGCCTGACTCGATATTGCTGCCCCAATGTCTGGCCAATGCAACAGAATTCGCAATCATACGGACACCCTCGGGATGTCTCGACGCCGATCGGGACCGGAATATAACCTTTACCCTTGGTCCCGGGGATGAGATCTCGCCGCGGTTTCGGTAGGCCTTTGAGATCAGTCATTTTATTGGCCCGATATATTCTTTGCATCTGCCCCGTCGCGGTATCCGATAGAAGTTGCGGCCAGACATCATCCGCTTCTCCCACGACTACAGCGTCTGCATGCTCTAGGGCTTCGTCAGGCAATACCGTGGGGTGTATTCCTCCCATCACCACCTTCACATCCTTCTGGCGATAGGTGTCAGCGATCTGATAGGCTCTTAGCGCAAGTTCGGTCAGGACGGTAATACCCACCAAATCCACGTCTTGATTGATGTCATCGGGCGCAAAAGCTTCCTCGACAATTGTAATCGCGTGGCCAGGTGGTGTGAGCGCCGCCAATAGAGGAAGATTTACCCTCTGTAGTTTGAAGGGGCTGGATATCGCGTCTTCACGGTGTTCATGGGGTGCAATAAGTTTTATTTTCATTGGGATAGAGTCAGACAATAGGAGAATTGGACGAAAGCAACGAAAACAGAAAGAAGGAGGACGACAGTGCGGAGAGGTATCGAGAGGAGGGTGATTAGATAGAAGAGGGCGCCCGAGAACTTCATGATGCCGACACCGGGAGTGAACGCAGTAGAGCACAGTAATCACTGTACCTGAAAATGGAATCGATCAGGACAGCGAGCGTTGCTGCCAGCAATGCGGTAATGGCACGAAGGAAGTACTTTGTTATCACTGGCCCTCTTCCCATTTGGTGGCTATTATGCCGAGGACGAAGACCACGGCTGCAAAAACCCCTATAATCGCGGAGTATTTCAACGCGGCCATGTTGTCTTCAAATACCATCGATGCCCGGAGCCCCTCGTTCACATAATACAGAGGCAGTATCCTGGCGAACGTCTGCAGGAAACCTGGCATCATCTCAATGGGGAAGAAGCTCCCTGAGAGGAACATCATCGGGAAACTGATAGCGTTTGCGGCCGCGGCGGCGCTCTGCGCCTCCTTCACAAAGCGGGTAAGTATCATCGCGATTCCGACGAACGCGAAGACGTCGAGCAAAATGAACGCAAGGAGCCAGGCGTTTATGTGCAGGCTGACATTAAACACGGCGTAGCTCACCAGCAGCATAGCAATCGTGGATATTACCGCGAGTATAAACTGGTATAGGATGTTCGACAGTATCCAGTCGGTACGGGTGATGGGCGTCGTGGATAGCTTCCGGATGACACCCTTCTGTCGCAGTTCCGTGTTCAAGTTCACTGTGCCGAACAGACTCAAAGTCATCACCGCCATCGCGATGATGCCGGGAATGAAGAACTCGATGAACCGGTATTTCTTGGTGAGTATCGATGTCTCAGCCGACCTGATGAACGGCGGCTTCCCGGACATCTTCTGGTTTATCCCGTCGAATACCGAGTTCAGGATTTGCATCTTCGTGGACACCGAACTGGAGCTGGGGTCGTATATATATGTGATGATGACAGATGCGTTGGGGTCGCTGAGCATCACCCTCTGCAAGAGGGACCTTTCGTAGCCTTTGGGAATAACGAGGACGAGGTTCACCTTGTTGTCTCTGACGTACTGGGTGGCGTTGATGGCCGGGTCTACCCGGGTTATCTTAAACTTCCCGTTGAGCACGAGAGTCTTGATGGACTGTGCGGACGAATTCGTCTGGTCGAGGTCCTGTACGCAAAGAGGGAAGCTCACGTTGTCTTGGTCCTTGAAAATGGTGCCGAACACGAATATCAGGATTATTGGGAACGCAATCGTGAAGAACATGGCGGTCCTCTCGCGGTAGAAGCTCATGAGTTTCACAACTAGATTTGCGCCGACAACACTCAGGTTCACTCTGCCACCCTTCTCCCGGCGGGACCATCGCGGAGCGCCTCGCCGGTCAGTTTCAGGAAGACCTCTTCAAGGTTGGGTTTCCGAGCGTCCAACCCGAGGTATGATGCCCCGGCCTCCTTGATGGTATTCAGTATCTTCTGCACATCGTCCGTGTGCTCCACCCTGATCATGACGTCTCTGTGGTTGTTAAGAACCGGCTCGCAGCCCATCTTCCGGACGATTTCAAAGACTTTTTCATCGACGGACTGTAGCGTGAGGACCAGGTAATTCGCGTTGTATTCGATGAGTTCCCCGGGGGAGCCCATGGCGACTATCTTCCCCTTCGATATGATTGAGACCGTGTCTGCAAGAAGCTCCGCTTCCTCCATGTAGTGTGTGGTCAGAAATACTGTCTTCCCCTTCTTCTTCAGTCCCAGCAAGACTTTCCACACCTCGCGCCTTGCGCGGGGATCGAGTCCTGTCGTCGGCTCGTCGAGGAACACGACCTCGGGGTCGTTCACAAGCGCAATCGCGATTCCAAGGCGCTGTTTCAAGCCCCCCGAGAGGTTCTTGTACTGCTCTTGGGACTTGTCCTTGAGGTTCACGAGCTCTATCAGCCCGTCGACATCGGTGTTCCTGCAGCCGAAAAGCCGCGAGTAGTACTGTAAGGTCTCTCTGACCGTTATCCTGTCGAACGAGCTGAACCCCTGCGGAAGGACGCCGATGCGGGGGACGATGTCGTGCTTCTTCTTCGTGACGTCCATCCCGAGAAGGGTCACCTTTCCAGACGTGGACGTGCGGATTGTATCGATGATCTCGACGGTAGTGGTTTTCCCGGCGCCGTTCGGGCCCAGCAGGGCGAAAACCTCGCCTTTCCTGACGGTGAACGATATGTCGTTGACCGCCAGGAAATTCCCGTAGCGCTTCGTCAGTTTTTCGACTTCAATTGCGAGCTCAGCTTCCTTCGTCATGGATCGAACACCGTTATTATAACACTCCCGCCCATCGCCTCATCGATGTTGCCGATTCAAGAGGGCGATGGAAAGCCACACCTTCCTCTGAGGAAGCGAACGTACCCATAAGAACCGGTCGGCAGCTATGGGAAACCGCATCAGGGCTTTCCCTGATAAGCCCACCGGAAAGGTATACCCGCCGTTCCCCCCTACTGCCCCCCCTGCCGATGGATAGACGGTGATTTGCCGTGGATCCACGAGATGGAATGCACATCCGAGGGCCTTGACGACGGCTTCCTTGATAGACCAGAGCAGGGCCGATGCTTTTTCCAAATCTCCGCCTGCCAACCTCAAGGCATGTTGAAGCTCTTGTGAATGGAACGCCCGGTGAAAGGGGTATTCTCTGCGGAATGCATCGGGCCCTGCCACATCCATGCCGATATCAGACGCATCTCCACAGAGAGCAGCCCAGACTTTTCCTCCACTCTCGCTGAAGGAGATGGCCGGACCCAGATCTTCTCCCAACAGGAGATGGGGTCTGCCAAGCAGGCCGCGGACCACCTGAATTGGGGCAGCTCTGTTGGAAGATTGATAGCACTTCCAAAGAGGACTTTCCATCGCCACAAGGTGATCCCACAGCATGGAAACGAGGCGGTGCTTGTCCCCTGCCCCGTTAGTCCCACACCCTTTGAGGGTTTCATTGGCAGATGCCATGGATGCATAAAAAACTGGTCCCCTTCCATGAACAAAACTCACGGCATGAACGGTTAATCCTTGGCAATCCTTTTCCATATCTACTCTCATCTTTCCCGATCTGCGTTCTTTCCGAGCCCTGAAGGCTCAGTCGGAAATCCAGTGCATCAGAATACCATAAATCTGCATGATTGAGCGGCCTTGATCGTCAATCCCTCTAGCATCCCAGGCGAGGCCTTCATCGTCCCGGGCCCGCATGCGAGCCTCCAGCGTTATCTTTTCCCCTAGCCGGCATTTTCGCAAAAACCTCATCTCCCCGATCTCGACGGGAATCATCGAACGCCGCTCCGATGGGTCTGTTGCCGCGATGTGGAAGCCGACCAACTGCAAAAGGGCCTCGAAAAGGTAGGGAGAGTATTGGTAGCGTGCGTTCCGCAGATTTGCGAAATCACTTGTCTCCCGATAGGTGGTTCCACCTCGTACGACCCCTGGGCCTGCGCCGTCGAGGAACTCTATCACGCGATACCTGCCTTCGAAACCGCTGTGGTCTTTATACCATTTAAGCACTTCCTTATGATCCATGGGCCTCGTCCGCAGTTCGTCCAACCGGACAGGAAAATCCGGGAGCCCCTCCCCGAGATATCTTCCGCCGCCATCAAGGATCACTTGGCCCTTACAGTGCGGGGTGAAGCGGTCGGTCAATCTCCCGGCCGGGGAGATCTCCTGCGTTGAGAGAGAGACGTCGCACAATACCTCCCGAAGGCCGTTGCCGGCTCGGCGGCATGAGATCCTGGAAGGCCGTGGAACCCCGGGAGGACATTGGATCATGTCTATGAGCCGCATCTGGCGAACTCCTCGCACCTGCAGGTGGGGATACAGGATCAGGGCGGATTCCATGAATGTCTCCAGAACCATGGCGGCTGAGACCAGAGGATGCTTGACGAACTTGAAAGGCCTGTGATCCGCGATCCAAAGATCCTTCTCCCTAGAGAATGATCTGAAGGCCTCCAGTTCTTCCCGATGGAGGTCCAGGCAAGAGATCCTTTCTATCATGGGAAAGTCCTCTGGGCTCAAGGACACGGTGCCTCCATCCAGGCCTCCACTAAGTGAAGGACGAGTTGTATCGTTAAGCAGTGCCGTCCTCACGGATGGCAGCCTCCTCATGAACATCACCCAATCGTCGTCAGCTGGGGCTACAAAGAGCTCCCGGCAGAAAAGTCCTGCAAGCTCATTTACATGGATGTACGCCACACCCTTCCGCTTCATCAGCTCCCGGACTTCTGGATCCTCGGCCATGCCCGCCCCCTCGACAGGGGGAAGCATCAAAGCCTTGAATCGGATGGCGCCGTTTTTCCGGCTGAGGATTCTGAGTAACGCGGACATCATCCGGTTGGCTGCAGCGTAGTTGGCCTGTCCAGGATTCCCCTGGATCGCGGACGCCGAGGAGAGGCCCACGAAAAACCTTAAACCGGCCTCCTCCGCAGCTGAAAATAGATTCCAGGCACCGAGGAATTTGACGTCTGTGACCATGGAGAAATCATCCGGAGTCATTTGGCTTAAGGGACCGTCCCTGAGGACACCAGCGCCGTGAATGATCCCATCGATCTTGCCATAACGGCTTACCACCTCGTCCATGATCGCGCGAACCGCTTTGGGGTCGGTCACATCGCAGGTATGGTACGTTGCCTCGATCCCAGAGGAGTGCAAATCCGCCAGGGTCCGAGCGATCTCCGATGCCCTGGGGTCGAAAGGGCGCGTCTCTGAAGCCGAATGTCCGGGGTGCTGCTTTGCAGAATTGATGCCCGGATCGAGAGGGGTCCTCCCTAGAAAGACCAGACGAGGCATGAAAGGCACAAGGCAGCGAGCCAGGTGGGCGCTGATCCCGGTTGCGCCCCCAGACATGACAACAACGTCTCCAGGGCTCAGATTCATACTTGACGAATTCCCGAAGGCCGACGGAGCTAAGTGCCCCTCCGAAGTGAAGACCCTTCCGTCACGATGAACGATCTCGACCACGGTGCATCCTCTATCCAGGGCACCGCGCAGCGCAACGCGAAGGTCGGTATCCCTCTCGATTTCCAACGTACGAAACTGGACCGATGGATGTTCCTGCGCTGCGCTCAGAAAAAGTCCGAGCATCCCTTCCACCAACAGCCGACCGATGGTTTCGGTATCTTCCCTGGAATGGATCAGCACTACGAATTTCTTTGCTGGTGATTGAAGAAAAGCCTTCAGGAGGAGAAAGAGTTCCCTAAGAAGCCGCGAAACATTCGCCATGCTTTTTAACTTTCCCGATCCGCCTTGATGTAAGGTGATGACCACCCCTGCAAGGGGCGACTGGCCCGCTATTCTATCTACAGTCCTGGAGGCCCCTTCACCGGTTCGAATGTCGTAGCTCTCTTCGCCGGGACCGCAGGTTCCTTGCATGAACAGAATCGGAACCGTATCAACCCCATGATCCAGTCGGAGGATGTCCCCTACACTTCTGGCAATCCCGTCATCCCCGCCAGGTGAGAGAAGGAGGACTGACTCGCCCGGGCTCAATTCCATGGGAATAGAGGCCGTCAAACCTACCATGGCGTGGTTGAATACGAGCCGCTTTAAACTCGCCCCATCCTCTGCGGGCTTCAGGATGTCATCCCGCACTGGTTCTGCGTCAACCGCCTTGGTGGACTGCGGCAAGCTGGCACCTTCTTTCTTCGCAACTATCTCGGAAATCTTCTGGGCGATGTCCTTCACCGTACAGACCTTTATAAAATCCTCCATTTCGATAGTGATCCCGAATTGACGTTCCGCAGCATCCATGATTACCGGGAGACGGCTGGATCGAATAGAGAGATCCCTTCTGAGATCCATATCGGGTTGGATTTCATCCCTGTTGAATCCTGTAGCGTCCATGATGATTTGAATAAGTGCCTCCACATGGTCCTGATGCCCAGACGTTTCAGTGATGACAGGAAAGGCCTGTCCGTTCAGGGGGTTGCGGTCAGATGCGTGAGTCTTCCTGAATGCCGAAAGGGACACAAACCTCGGCTCTCCTTCAACCTTCAGATGACCTTGAACGAAGAGCTGAGCAAGAGCGGTCTTGCAGGTCAGGCCCTCTTCGGAGGGAAGACACGTCTGGATACATGCCGCTTCAGGTAGCGTATCTGCGATGAGATCGCTTAACACTTCTCCGGGGCCCACCTCCACAAAGAGTCGCACTCCGTGGTCATTCCTAAGGGTCTGGACATTATTCATCCAATGGACGGTAGATACCAGGTGGGCCATCAGGATTCGTCTGATCTCAGCGGGGTCTGATGGATACGGTGCCATGGTCGTATTGGAGATGACGGGAATCTGCGGGGAATGAAATGGAATGGAGGCAATGTACGTCTCGAGCTCATCGTGGATGACCCGCATGATGGGAGAGTGGAAGGCCATGCTGACCCGCAACAGGGTAGCCCGGTGGCCCATTTCCTTCACTCTCTTGCTAAGATTCTTGACCGCCTCGGTGCTGCCACTCAGGACAACCTGGTTCGGTGAATTGATATTTCCGATGTAGATGTCGTCTCGTCCCTGTATCATCTCTTTCAGCTGATCTAGTGGGATGTCCACGGCCGCCATGACGCCGGGGTCCACGTGCATGGCGGCGGCCTTGTCCATGCAGAGGGCCCTCTTGTTGACGATTCGAAACCCGTCCTCCGGGGAATAGACACCGGCTAGGCACAAGGCGGTCAGTTCGCCCAAACTATGGCCAGCCATGACCACAGGGCGGATGCCCAGGGTGGTGAGGTATCGGGCCATGGCGTATTCCATGGCGAACATGGCGGGCTGCTGCCACCGGGTCTTTTCAAGGTTCTCCTCACGATCGTGGAACAATAAGTGAAGAAGGTCGAAGTCCGCTCCAGCTGCAACCCGATTCATCCACTCCCTGAAGACAGGAAAGGACTCGTAGAGCTCCTGCCCCATTCCTCCATATTGTGATCCCTGTCCGGGAAATACAAAGGCGAGCGGTAGAGCTGGCAGATCCTCGCGGCTCATGAAAATCCCCTGCTGCGCCAGTGACCTTAACCCCTTGGATGAGGCGATTCCAGCTTCCGCAAGGGAGGCCGACCTCTCGATGACCGTGAGCGCCTCCTCTCCGGATCGTGCCACAACGGCCATTCGGCACTTACGGCTGTCGATTTCAGTTCGGAAGAAAAAGACGCCTTGGAGCGTGGGAGAGCCGCCCACTTTCTCACCATCGAAGCCAGGTTCTCTGCCTGGTGAGACCAGGATCGTATCAACTTCATCCATGGCCTGTTCCACCTGTACAACGTAGTTGGAACCTCCGAACCCGAAGGCGTTGACCTGAAACCTTCTTGGCTGGCTGTCCCTACCCTTCCAATTAATTGGCTCCGGGGCGATGAGGAGGCCCGATCCTTCTAAGTCGATTTCCGGGTCTGGATGCATATAATTGATGGTGGGAGGAAAAACCCCCGCCTTCATGGCCATGACTCCTCGAATGAGGCTGTTTATGCCCGAGGCGCCTAGTGTGTGTCCGATCTGGGATTTGAATGAGGTGATCACGGTGCGCTTGGAGGAATTGAAGACGGCCTTCAGGGCGCGGACCTCCTCCACATCCCCTTGCCGGGTGCTCGTAGCATGGCATTCTACCATATCCACTGCATCGGGCCCATAGGGTATCCCTCGGAAAGAGGCGCGGATGGCCATCTGTTGGGTGACATTGGAGGACTCCACCATGCCTAGATGGTTGTTGCTTGCTCCCATGCCGGTCACAAAGGCGTGGACAAGGGCCCCTCTTGAGTGGGCCAAGCTTTCCCGCTCGATGACGATCATTCCCCCGCCTTCGCCGAGGACCATCCCGTCTCTTTCAGCATCAAAGGGGCGAGAGGTCTCATGAGCGGGTCTTTCGTGTCCAGACAGTCCGTACAGTGCGCCCAGCGCGGAGAATTCCAGAAAATGCAAATGTGCGAGATTATCTTCACCCCCTCCGACGATGGCGGCATCGATGATGCCATTGCTGATCATCTGGATGGCGCTGTAAAGTGCGACCAGTGAGGTCGCGCAGGCTGCGGAGACAGAATAACTGGGCCCCATGAACCCATACCGGTTGCAGATGAAGCCGGCCGCTGCGCAGTTGAGTCTGCCCA
>Ga0187856_1002630_pt1 | contig 13072 bp, 11 predicted proteins | sample June2016WEW_8_40_FD_132443 | JGI IMG/M metagenome (GOLD analysis project Ga0187856, IMG submission 132443) | Peatland microbial communities from SPRUCE experiment site at the Marcell Experimental Forest, Minnesota, USA - June2016WEW_8_40 | ecosystem: Environmental > Terrestrial > Soil > Wetlands...
ATCAGGCGACGGCCACGCGCCGATCCCGTACAGAAGCAAGTCCCCGGCGAGTGGATGGAGCAAAAAGGGATTGACTTATAGAGGCCCGTTACAGAAGCCCGCATGAGCAAAGCGACATGCGGGATAAGCAGCCGGAAAGGCGGAGACCCCGGATGTCGCTCCGCTCATCCGGGCTACGCTGGCTGTACGGGGGTCGGCGCTCAGTTAGTCTTGTGCGGCAATTTGCCAGCCGCTAGCGTCCGAATCGTGAAATGCACAGCATGCCTGACAAAACGTCGTTGACTTGCACTTGTTGGCACTGCCTGCGGTGAGATCCATGATTGAAATCGGGGTTGAAGCGAAAAAGCTCTCATCAGCTGTAGCAATTGCTACAAGCGGAGCGAACAACGAAGCAAGCCTTCGTCACGAAATCGAGAAAGCACTTGAGGTCGCATGTAAGAACCTCGGAATAATTTGGACGCCTTTTACGCTGGATCAGACCCTCTGGGCAGATAATGGTGCAGGACCGCGATTCGTCGATGTGGCCCATGGAGCCGTGGTGATTGAGTATGAGCCGCCGCACTCGTTTGCCGGCATGGAAGGAGCGAATCTCAGTCACGCTAGAATCCAGGCTGAAGACTACACCAGGCTCATTCAGCAAGAGGAAGGCCGGCCACTAAGCGAGTATGTGCTTGTTGCGTGGGATGGCGCTCACATAAGTGTCGGTCACTTCCTCGACGAAACTGCAAAATGGGAGCCTTTAGTCCCATTTGACGAGAATCAGGCCCAACGCGTACTCCAGCATTTGCGTGATGACGGGCGGCCTCTCGTTCATCCCCGGCTCTTATCTTACTTGATAGGCCCTGAAACCGAAGTAGGCGCTGCGCTAATACCCTGCTTCTTTCACGCTTTGACTAAAGCGACAAAATCAAGTTCCCCCACAACTAAGACGAAGTTGCTCTTTCGGGAATGGAATCGACTCTTTGGCCAGGTCGTTGGAATTCAATCGCGTCAGCTACAAGAGATGTTGCGTAGACAGGGGGCCTCCCACGGGGAGGCGTATTATAAATACATACCGCAGTATTTGTTCGCATTGAATACTTACATCGCGCTCGTTGCAAAGATAGTGGCGGCTTTGTCTTTGTCAGGAAGCAGCCAAAATATTCTCGATGCATCAGTGCTTTTAAGGAATAGGCTTTTCTCTCTGGAACTCGGATCGGTTTTTTCAGATGCCGGAATCGTGAATATGCTAATCGGAGATTTTTTTTCGTGGTACATCGACAATGTCGAATGGAAATCATTTGAAGGCCCGATCAGTGAGCTTGTTACCAGATTGTCTGGAGTCAATTTCGATGTGACTAAAAAATCACCTGCGAGCACAAGAGACTTATTTAAAGGGGTGTACGAGACGTTTGTTCCAAGGGAACTACGACACGCTTTGGGTGAAGTATACACTCCCGATTGGCTTGCATCGCATGCGCTCGACTCGCTTGGCTGGAAACCGGAAGACGATCTACTCGATCCGACTTGTGGTACGGGAACGTTCCTTTTGGAAGCAATCCGGCGCCGTCTGATGGCTCGGAAAGCAAGCGGTACTGCGATCGATCCAAGAGAAATATTAACGGGACTCTTTGGAGTTGATCTCAACCCACTAGCTGTGTTGGCCGCCCGCGCCTCAATAGTCGTGTATCTGGCGCCGTTCTTGAAATCGTCGGCACCCATACAAATCCCTATCTTCCTTGCAGACGCGATCAACTCTGCCGATATCGTCGGTGGCACGTTCGTTCATACGCTTCAAACCGAACTTGGGCCAAAAACCTTCACGGTGCCGTCGAAAATCGTCAGAAGAAAAGACTTTTATCGTCTTTTTGAGAGGATTCGAGGGCTTATTGATGGGAACCAGCCTGCAAATGAAATTGGAGCTAGGATCGCGGCCGAGTTCGACCTAAGCGAGTTGAGTGGTGACGAGAGCTTTATTCTCAATGAGACTTTGCGCACTCTTGAAGACCTCCACAAAGAGGAGTGGGACGGTATTTGGTGTTCGATATTAGCTGATCGATTTTCCGCGGGTGCGCTGCCCCGTGTTTCATACATTGCTGGCAACCCACCTTGGGTGAAGTGGAGTCATTTGCCCCCTGAATATGCCTCGTTCATTAAAGAACGCTGCTTGAAACGAGGCGTTTTCAGTGACGATCGTTGGGTGGGCGGAATTGAATCAGATATTTCGACGGTCATAACGTTTGAAGCGATTGGAAAGTGGCTAGGCAAAGCAGGAAAGTTAGGGTTCTTCATTACAGGAACAGTGTTCGCCAACGAGTCAAGTCAGGGATTTCGGCGATTTAATATCGAAGATACTGGAGCCTCAGCTAACGTCATCGAAGTTCAAGATTTCCGGGCAGTTGCGCCTTTTGATGGCGTCACAAACCATCCAACTCTCTTGCTGCTTGAGCACGACGGGGGAACACAATTCCCTATCCCCTATACCATCTGGCAACCCGCCACGCGCGAGGGGCGACCGATACGATCCTATTCGGATGCCGCAACTTTTCGGAAACTAGCGGGTCGCATCGATCTGTTGGCAGCGCCAGTTCCAGGAACAGACGGTGGTCCCTGGTTGAAGGGCACGCTCGCGCAACACAAAAGATGGAAGAGCCTTTTCAATGCAGCACAATCACCAAATTATGTAGCGAGAAAGGGCGTAACAACAGATCGAAATGGAATTTTTTTCGTCAAAATACTGAAGGACGCCGGACAAAGCTCTTGCGTTGTCGAAAATGACCCGAATATCGGCCGAACTGATTCAATTCCAAGAGTACGGCGGACTATCGAGAAGGAGCATCTGTTCCCTTTGATTCGGGGGCGCGGGGTTGATGCATTTGTCGCTCGGCCAGACCAGAACTATTGTGTGCTGGTCCCCCAGCGCAGTATGCACGGTGATCCAAAATTACCGGCTACTGCGCCACTCACGTACAGATTCCTTTCGACTTTCAAGGAAATCCTAGGGCAACGTTCAAGCTATAAGCGATTTCAGAAGGGCCAGGTGTATTGGTCGCTTTGGAGCACAGGACCATATACATTTTCGCCATTTAAAGTTTTATGGAGAGAGATGGCAGGCGGCCGGTTCTCTGCAGCATACATTGGAAGTGCGAAACACGCCGTGCTGGGAAGGAAAATAGTAGTTCCAGACCACAAGCTATACTTCGTCGCAGCAGATAACGAGGAAGAGGCCGCGTTTCTAACCGGAATACTTAACGCGCCGACGATATCGGAATCCATATCCGCGTATGGCGCGCAATTGAGTCTCGGGGTGAGTGTAGTCGAATATTTGAAGGTCCCTAAGTATGACAAGCAGAACAAAGTCCACGCGGAAATTGCAGCTCTCGCGATGTCGATAACTCAGCGCGCAGATGGCCCAGACAAGAAGGAACTTCGGCGTTTGGACACTCTCGCGGCCCAGGCTTTCGAATAAGGCGCCCCTCCATCGCGCTTCCACCTTCGCGCTGCGCGCCACGGTGGACAAGTCGCGAGCTTCGGCATAGCCGACGCTTTGCGTCGGCGTTTTTACGTAAAGTACGGCGGCTGGGAGGCCGCCTATGCCCCCTTCCCCGCACTACGTGCGGGGGCGGGAAGCATCACCCGCGCGATTTCAGGAATTGCGCAAACGCCTTGAGCGTAATTTCCGAGACGTGGTGTTCTATTCCCTCGGCATCCGCCTCGGCCGACTCGGTCGGAACGCCCAGTGCGCAGAGCAGATCGACCACCAGCCGGTGGCGCACGCGCACGCGGTCGGCGAGCGCCTGGCCCTTCTCGGTCAGGAACACCCCCCGATAAGGAAGCGCGGTCGCCAATCCGGCGCGTTTCAACCGCGAGATGGTCTTGACGGCGGTGGCGTGGGACACGCCCAGACGCCGGGCGATATCCGTCGGCCGGGCTTCGCCGCCGCTGACCAGGAGGTCGGCGATCAACTCGACATAGTCTTGCAGCAATGCGGTCGACTGTGCCGAGCGGGTCTTGCCGAAGCGGCGCGCCTGGGTTCCTTCCGCGGGGAGCTTTCCCGTGGCGCGACCCTGCTTGCGTTTCGCCGTGTCCGACACCGCCAAGGTCATGGTTGCGAAGTCATCCCGATTGCCGCCTGCAAGCGGAGAACACACTTTTCCGATCATGTCAAAATATAGCATATGCTACATTATGTAACCATTGACGCCAAGGTGCGGCCGCCTTATCATGTAATAGATACTACACTTTCTAGTAGGTACTTCATGCTAGTGGGTGCTGCATGCTAGTAAGTGCTTCGTGCCGGTAAGTGCTTGTGCACGTGAACATGAGCAATTTGACCGGCGGACGCCGGCGATCGCTGTCCGAACGCACCGTCGCCAGGGCGCGCCGGGTGCTGGAGGGGCAGCGCGGCGGGTTGCGCGCTTACTTGGCTTTCGCCGGACCCGCGGTCATCGCCTCAATCGCCTATATGGACCCGGGGAACTTCGCGACCAACATTCAGGCGGGAGCGAAGTATGGCTATGGCCTGCTGTGGGTGGTGTTGCTCGCCAACCTGATCGCGATGCTGTTCCAGGCGCTCTCGGCCAAGCTCGGCATCGTGACCGGCCATAACCTCGCGGAATTGTGCCGCGATCATTTTCCGCAGCCGGTCGTCTGGGCGATGTGGGTCGTCAGCGAGATCGCCGCCATGGCGACCGATCTCGCCGAGTTCCTCGGCGGCGCCATCGGTCTTGCTCTCTTGATGCACATGCCGTTGTTGGCCGGGATGGTCGTTACCGCGATCGTGACCTACGGCCTCCTGATGGTTGAAGGCTTCGGCTTCCGGCCGCTTGAACTGATCATCGGCGCCCTGGTGAGCGTGATCGGCCTTTGCTACCTCATCGAAATGTTCATCGCCCCGGTCGATTGGGCGGCGGCGGCCTTCCACACCTTCACGCCGCAGATCGCCGACGCGGAGGCGCTGCTGCTTTCGGTCGGCATCATCGGCGCCACCGTCATGCCGCACGCGATTTATCTGCATTCCGGCCTGACCCAGGCCCGCATGCCGGTTCGCGACGACAGCGAGCGGCGCCAAGTGCTGCGCTTTTCCAACCAGGAAGTGGTCCTCGCGCTCACTGTCGCCGGCCTCGTCAACATGGCCATGGTGATGATGGCATCGAGCGCGTTCCACGCCGGTCATCCCGAAGTCGCGGAGATCGAGACCGCCTATCACACGCTGACGCCGCTGCTCGGTGCCGCAGCGGCCGGTGTGTTTTTGCTCTCGCTCGTCGCCTCGGGAGTGTCGGCTTCTACGGTCGGAACCATGGCCGGCCAGATGATCATGCAGGGCTTCGTCGGTTTCCATATCCCGATCTGGATCCGCAGGCTGGTCACGATGCTGCCGGCCTTCGCCGTCGTCGCCCTCGGCGCCAATACGACGAATGCCCTGGTCATCAGTCAGGTCGTGCTCAGCATCGCGCTGCCGCTGCCGATGATCGCGCTGCTCATCTTCACCGGCAGGACCGATATCATGGGCGCCTTCACCAACGGCCGGCTCACCCGCATCGCCGCCCTGATCGCCACGGCCATGGTGCTCGTGCTCAACACCGTCCTCATCGCGCAGACATTCGGCGTGGAAATTCCCGGTCTGTCCGGCGGGCGTTGATGGACCGGATCGGCGCTACGCCCTTCCAGCACCATCACGGCCGCAGATGGATCACTACGCCAGGAAGGATTTTATGGCGGCGTAAACGTCGTCGGGAAATTCTTCGTGCACCGAAAGCTTGCCGCGCGGTAATCGCTCGGTGCGTATGCCGGGCAGCGCCGCCAGCGCCTCCATCTCGGCGCGCGATCGCGGCGGCGTCTCGGCGCCGTAGACGAGCAAAAGCGGCAAAGCGGCGCGGGCGGCAAGCGCCAGGAAATCGTCCCTCGTCGCCACGCGATCCAGCCCACCCGTCACGAAGGCCGCCGACGCAAAGCGCGCGCCCGGCGCTGCAACGACCTCGCGCTTTTCCGCAAATCGCGCCGTGGTGAGGAAACCCGGATCGCTATAGACGTGGCCGGCGACCATCTTGCGCACGACGAAATCATTGACGTTGAGCCGATAAAGCAGCGGACCGATCAGAGGCGCCTCGACGGCGCGCCTGATCTTGGCGAAGAGAGGACGATCGCCGCCGGCCATGGTCGGCAGCGGCCCGCGCCAGGTCGGAGCAACGAGAGCGATGCGGTCCATCGCGCCGGGATGATGAGCGGCGTGATGCAGGAGATAAGTGGCGGCATGCCCCGCGGCCACGATGCGCGGCGCGGGCTGGGCAATGACCGATTGAAAGAGATGGCTCAAGAACGCCGACAAGACATCGGGCGTCCAGTGCACGGGCGGACGCGGATGCGTGCCGAACCCCGGCCAATCGACGGCGACGACGCGAAAATCAGGCGCCAGCCGCTCCATCAGCGGGCGCATCTCGCCTCGGCTCGAAATCGAGCTCAAGGCCGGAAACAGCACAACAAGCGTCCCTTCCCCGGCCTCGTCGAGCCCGAGCACGATCTCCCGCCCCTGCCAGACCCAAGAGAAATCGCGAGCTGTGATCACCACTTATCCTACTCCGGGACCGCGGTTGTGCACCATCTCAGCGCAACGCCGTGTAGACTTTGGAACGAGAGACGAACGTAGGGGAATTCGCTTATGATCTGGAGGACGAAGGGCCGCCCTTTTTTGAAGCGGTCCATCACCAGGAGGAACACCATGAGCAGGAACTTGTTTGCGGTCGCATTCGCGGCACTGGCGCTGTTATGGAGTGCCGGATTGGCTAGCGCCCAAAACGGCACGGCAGCGGAAGCGAAAGCCATGCTCGACGGCGCCGTTGTCGCGCTCAAAGCCAACGAGGCCACGGCGCTCAGCGCGTTCAACGACAAGAGCAACAAGCAGTTCCACGACCGCGACCTTTACGTCTTCTGCGGCAACATCTCCGACGGCAAATTCACGGCGCATCCCAATCCGTCCCTGATGGGCACGGACATCCGCGCCTTGAAGGTCAAGGACGACCCGTTAGGACAAAGACTCTACGACGCGATGAAGGGCTCGCCGGAAGGAAGCGTCGCCACGGTTGACTATAATTTCCCGAAGCCGGGAACGACCGAGGCCGTTCCCAAACAATCCTTCGTGACGGTAGTCGGCAACCAAGGTTGCGGCGTCGGCTATTACAAATAGCCGAGCCGACTGCCATTAGAGACGAGATCGGAACGGAGACGAGACCGCCGCTGCGGTCTCGTCGTCAGCCAACGGTCTTCAGATTCTCGGCGGCCGATTTGCCGGTCTTGCGGTCCACCACGACCTCGAACGCGACCTTCTGGCCTTCTCTCAGCTCGCGCAGCCCGGCGCGTTCAACGGCGCTGATATGGACGAAGACATCCTTGCCGCCACCGTCGGGCTGGATGAATCCATAACCCTTTTGCGCGTTGAACCACTTCACTGTTCCGTTGCTCACGGGACACTCCTGCTTAGGAAACAAGATATGAGCCGCGCGAGATGCACGGCTCGGTTCGCTCGAGGTTTTGGTGAAAGATCGTCCGTCAGGCGCGTTTATCGTCGCTGCAAGGCCAAGTCATTCGGCCGAAAACTCGATCCCGTCTATTTAGCCAGAACTCGCATAGTTCGCAAGAGCGAGAAAAGCGGTTCCCATCGACCGTGTGCGGTTGCGCTTAATTGCGGGTTTCGGCGCCACGCCGGATTCGCGGTCAATACGGATGATCTCGCCGATCAGCCCGGCATCGTACTGGGTGCGCCGATCAAGATCATCATTGAGCACGGGCCGTCTCGGAAGTCGCCACGGTACTGGCGATCATGATGCAAGGTTGAGCATCAGGCGCAAAGTGCCGTACGCTCATCCGCGCGTGAGCGGCGCCAAGCGTGCACCCCGCTCGGTCAAATGCCTGAGGAGCTATCCATGCGGATCATCGATCTTTCGGTTGCGCTCAAGACTGGAATTGCTTCGGACCCTCCGAGCATGATGCCGAGCATCGAGTATCGGGACCATAAGGAAGGCGCCAAGGAGTTCATGGCCATGTTCCCGGGGCTCAAGGCCGAGCAGCTTCCGGCCGGCGAAGGACCGGCGATCGAGCGTGTCACGATCACGACGCACAACGGCACCCATCTCGATGCGCCGTGGCATTTCAGCAGCACAATGGACGGCGGCAAACCGTCACTGAAGGTCGACCAAGTTCCCTTGGAATGGTTCTTCTCTTCCGGCGTGAAACTCGACTTCCGCAGCAAGCCGGACGGCTATGTCTGCAAGGCCGATGACGTCAAACGCGAGCTCGACCGCATCGGTTACACGCTCAAGCCGCTCGACATCGTGCTGGTGAACACCGCGGCGGCGGCCGCTTACGGCGAGCCCAACTTCCTCGACAAGGGTTGCGGTATGGGCCGCGAAGCCACGCTCTATTTGCTCAAGCAGGGCGTCCGCGTCACCGGCATCGACGGCTGGAGCTGGGACGCGCCGTTCTCGTTCACGCGCAAGCGGTTTACCGAGACCGGCGACGCCAGCCTCATTTGGGAAGGCCACAAGGCGGGTCGCGAGATCGGCTATTGCCACATGGAGAAGCTCACCAATCTCGACAAGCTGCCGCCATTCGGTTTCAAAGTGTGCTGCTTCCCGGTCAAGGTCGAAGCCGCCTCGGCGGGCTGGACCCGCTGCGTGGCGCTGCTCGACAACTAGCGAGTGACCACGATGCCTGGCAAATCCCTGCGCCAGAGCAAGTCGGCCGGCACTGAGCCCACGCAGAAAAAAACGCCGGGGGGCCGGTCGAATCCCGGCCACGCATGCCGGCAGGGCGGCCCCGACACGACGACGACCCTCCATGCGCTCGTCGTTGGCTCGGATGCCGGCAATTGACCTAGCTCAAGGCGGAGTTCGCTTTTCATTCTCATTATAAGCGCCAATGTTGGCGACTGGCCGATCCTGGCGGCTTGCAAAATTGCCATGTAAAGCGAGGACCAACCTCTATGTTCCAAGTGCGCATCCACGGCCGCGGTGGGCAGGGTGTCGTCACGGGCGCAGAACTTCTATCGGTTGCCGCCTACCTTGAGGGCAAGCATGCCCAGGCCTTTCCAAGCTTCGGCTCGGAGCGCATGGGCGCGCCGGTGATTTCATTCTGCCGGATCGACGACAAGGAAATCCGGCTGCGCGAGCCGATCCTCGAGCCCGATGCCCTGATCGTACAAGACCCGACGCTGTTTAAGGCAATGGACGTCTGCCAGGGCCTGAAGCCGAACGGCTATCTGCTCGTCAACAGCAATCGCAGCCTGACTGATCTTCATCTCGACGCCATCGCCAGGCAACTGCCCGCGGGCCACGTCCTGACCGTGCCGGCATCCGAGCTCGCGCTTAAGCATGTCGGCCGCCCGCTTCCCAATGCCGCTCTGCTCGGCGCATTTGCCCGTCTCACTGGCATCATCCATTTGCAATCGGTCGCCGCCGCGATCCGTGACGCATTTCCCGAAAAGATCGCAATGGCGAATATCGCCGCCGCGACCGCCGCGCATGACGCGCTCGCCAGCGCCGACGCGGCTGCCTGAAGGATCATCGCCATGCTCAAGCAAATCGAAGGCTCACGGGCGATGGCCGAGGCCATTGGTCTTTGCCGGCCCGAGGTGATTTGTGCCTACCCGATCACACCGCAGACCCACATCGTCGAGGGCCTCGGCGAAATGGTGCGGACCGGCGAAATCACCAAATGCGAGTTCATCAACGTCGAATCCGAATTTGCCGCGCTGTCGGTCGCGATCGGTGCGTCCGCTGCCGGTGCGCGTGCCTATACCGCCACCGCCAGCCAGGGCCTGCTGTACATGGCGGAGGCGGTCTACAACGCCTCCGGCCTCGGCTTGCCGATCGTGATGACCTTGGGTAACCGGGCGATCGGCGCGCCGATCAACATCTGGAACGACCATTCCGACGCCATGGCCGTGTGCGATTCGGGATGGATGCAGCTGTTCGCCGAGACCAACCAGGAGGCCGCCGACCTGCATATCCAGGCCTTCCGCCTGGCCGAGGAATTGTCGATGCCGGTGATGGTCTGCGTCGACGGCTTCATCCTCACGCACGCGGTCGAACGGGTAGACATTCCCGAGCAAGTCGATGTCGACGCTTATCTTCCGCCCTACGAACCGGTGCAGGTGCTCGATCCGCAGGACCCGATCTCGATCGGGGCGATGGTCGGACCGGACGCCTTCACCGAGGTTCGCTATCTGCAACATTATAAGCAGACCCTCGCGCTGCGGCTCATTCCCGAATTCGCCGCCGAGTTCAAAAGTAGTTTCGGACGCGACAGTGGCGGGCTGCTCCGTTCCTATCGCTGCGAGGACGCTGAATTGATCGTCGTCGCCATGGGATCGGTGAACGGCACCATCAAAGACACCATCGACGAGATGCGCGCCGACGGCCTGAGCGTCGGCCTCGTCACGCTGGTGTCGTTCCGCCCATTCCCGACCGCGGCGCTGCGCGAACAGCTGGTTCGCGCGCGCAACGTCGTCGTGATCGAGAAGAGTCTGGCGGTCGGCATGGGCGGTCCGCTCGCCAATAATGTCGATCTTGCCTTGCGCAACGTGGCGGGGGCGCCGCAAGTGCATTCGGTGATCGCCGGGCTCGGCGGGCGGCCGATCACCCGCGCGGCGCTGCATCGCGTGCTGCGCCTCGCTTTAGTGCAGCCATGGGAAGGCTCGCATTTCCTCGATCTCAATGAGAAAATCGTGGCCAAAGAACTGCATTACGTTCGCAAGGTGCGGCGCTCGGGTCCGACCGCCGAAAACCTGTTGCGTCGCCTCGGCCAAGCCGGCGAAAAAGCCGCCGTATAGGGGGAAAGCCGGTGAACGATCGCACAACAACGCTGGATGCGACGCAGAAGCTGCACTTCTATCAGAAGGGCACCTTCACGGTCGGCAATCGCCTCGTCTCCGACCAACAGCGCGCGGTGCAGGCCTCGATCGACCGCTCCAATGCGCTCACCTGCGGCCACCGCGCGTGCCAAGGCTGCGGCGAGGCACTGGGTGCGCGCTATGCCATGGACGCCGCGATGCGGGCCACCCGCGGCAACGTGATCGCCGTCAACGCCACCGGCTGCCTGGAAGTGTTCACCACGCCCTATCCGGAAACCTCGTGGCAGACGCCGTGGTTGCATTCGTTGTTCGGCAATGCGGCCGCGGTCGCGACCGGAGTTGCCGCCGCGATGCGCGTGAAAGGACGATCCGAAGTGCGCGCCATCGCTCAAGGCGGTGATGGCGGCACCACCGATATCGGCTTCGGCTGCCTGTCGGGCATGTTCGAGCGTAACGATGACGTGCTCTATATCTGCTACGACAACGAAGCCTACATGAATACCGGCGTGCAGCGCTCGTCGGCGACGCCGCCGGCGGCACGCACCGCGACGACGCCGGCCTTGGGTCCGGAGCCGGGAAACGTTTTCGGTACCGGAAAGAGCGTGCCAAAGATCGCCGTCGCCCACGGCATCCCCTATGTTGCCACCGCCACGGTCGCCGACCTGCATGACCTCGAGCGCAAGGTGATGAAGGCGATGGGCATTCATGGCGCGCGCTATCTGCATATTCATGTGCCTTGCCCGCTCGGCTGGGGCTCGGCCTCCCATGATACGATCCGGCTGGCGCGGCTCGCGGTCGAGTGCGGGCTGTTCCCGTTGTTCGAGGCCGAGCACGGCGTTGTCACCGGCAGCCGGAAGATCCGTCGGCAGGTGCCCGTCGCCGAATACCTGCAACCGCAGCGGCGCTTCGCCCACCTCTTCATCTCGGACGAGGGGAAAAGGCGCATCGGTCGGTTGCAGGCATTGGCCGACCGCAACATCGCCGAATACCATCTGCTCGATGCGGAGGGAGACGCCTGATGGGACATCCCTTCGCCATCAGTCTCGATGTCGGCTCCAGCCTTGCCAACCTGACCGGGTCGTGGCGCACCTCGCGGCCGGTCTATGTCGATCGTTTACCGCCCTGCAACGACGCCTGTCCGGCCGGCGAAAACATTCAGAGTTGGCTCTACCACGCCGAATCCGGCGATTACGAAACCGCATGGCGCACCTTGACGACCGACAATCCGCTGCCGGCGGTGATGGGCAGGGTGTGCTACCACCCCTGCGAAAACGCCTGCAATCGGGCGCAGCTCGACGAAGCCGTCGGCATCAATTCGGTCGAGCGTTTCCTCGGCGACGTGGCGATCCGCAACGGCTGGCGATTTGCGCCGCCGCAAGCCGACTCTGGCAAGCGCGTGCTGGTCGTCGGCGCGGGTCCTTCGGGCTTGTCCGCCGCTTATCACTTGCGACGGATGGGTCATGCCGTCGAGCTCCACGAGGCCGGCCCGCTTGCCGGCGGCATGATGCGTTTCGGGATTCCCAAATATCGTCTGCCGCGCGACGTGCTCGATGCCGAGATCAAGCGCATTATCGACCTCGGCGTCGTGGTGAAACTCAACAGCAAGGTCGACCGCATCGTCGACAGCATGCAGACCGGCCGCTTCGATGCGGCGTTCCTCGCCGTCGGCGCCCATATCGGCAAGCGCTCCTATATTCCCGCCGGTTCGGCGGCGAAGATTCTCGACGCTGTCGCGCTGCTGCGCTCGATGGAAGGTCAAGACCAGCCGCTGCTCGGCCGGCGCGTCGTCGTTTACGGCGGCGGCAACACCGCCATCGATGCCGCCCGCACCGCCAAACGGCTTGGCGCGACCGAGGCGATCATCGTCTATCGCCGGACCCGCGGTCGCATGCCGGCGCACGACTTCGAGGTCGAGGAGGCGCTGCAGGAAGGCATCATGATGAAATGGCTCTCGACCATCAAGCGCATGGACGAGGGCGTGCTCACCGTCGAAAAGATGCAACTCGACGACAAGGGCTTCCCGCAGCCGACCGGCGAATTCGAGACGCTGGAGACCGACTCACTGGTGCTGGCGCTCGGCCAAGATGTCGATTTATCGCTGCTCGACGGCGTGCCCGGACTGCAAATCAAGGACGGAGTGGTGCAGGTCGCCGCCAATATGATGACCGGCTATGCCGGCATCTTCGCCGGCGGCGACATGGTTCCCTCCGAACGCACGGTCACGGTGGCGGTCGGTCATGGCAAGAA
>Ga0187856_1002631_pt1 | contig 13062 bp, 8 predicted proteins | sample June2016WEW_8_40_FD_132443 | JGI IMG/M metagenome (GOLD analysis project Ga0187856, IMG submission 132443) | Peatland microbial communities from SPRUCE experiment site at the Marcell Experimental Forest, Minnesota, USA - June2016WEW_8_40 | ecosystem: Environmental > Terrestrial > Soil > Wetlands...
CATGAAAAAGAACGCTGACGAGATGATGCCCGCCGGCATTCAAGCCGAACAACTGGCAGTCCAGCATGTGCGACAAGCAGGTGAGCGGATGCCAGAAGTCCCCATACCAACTGGTGAAGGCGTATTTTACTCCCGCCCACGTCAGCCCGGCCTGGACCATCGGGTTCTCCGTCACGTACTTCCCATCGTCAAGATTAACAAATGAGTAATGCCGCACCGGCAGGTAAATCAGCAGCGTGACCAACGCGAGCAGCACACACACGATACGCGGGCGGGACATGGGTCCAATTCTATCGTAATGGACCAGGGTATCAAGGAATGCTGGTAGTGGGTCAGATTCATTGGTAGGGACGCCGCGCTGCGGCGTCCGGACAGCGCAGCGCGCTGTCCCTACCTTCAAAATAGCCCATTATCAGGATGCTCCCAAAACGTTGAACCGGTGGAATGCGTGATGTTGAAAGTTGCAGGGTGCGGTGCGCTCAAACGGAATGCGCTCGCCTATTGAGTTGTGGATGGCGTATTCGTCAAGCTGCTGTCGCGGAAGGGGGCGCCCTTTTCATAGCATCCGATTTGTATCCGCAAGGCATCGGCGACGGCGGTGTTGGTCTGGGCGGTGGCCAACGCCAGGGCTTTTTGAGCGGTGGTCATGGCGTCTGGAAAGCGCCCGGCCTCGGCGTAAGCTGCCGCCAGTATGGTGATAAGGGCCGGATCCTGGCCGCCGGAAAGCTGCTCCGCTTGTTGGGCCAGCTCGATTGCCCGGGCGCCGTTCCGGACGGACGCCTCCGGGCAGGCCGCCAGTATCCAAGCCAGATATTTGTGTGCATCTGCATTGTTGGGCTGCAGTTCCAAGGCCTTTTGGAAATTACCCACGGCCTCGCCAGCCTGCCCCTGCCTGAGAAAAATAAAGCCGAGGTAGTTGCAGGCCACCACGTTGGCCGGGTGGATTTGCAAGCCCTCCTGCAAAGGAGCAACGGCCTGATTCATCTGCCCCTTTTGGAAAAGAACACAGCCAAATTTGATGAGCGCATCGCCAAGCTGGTTGCGCGCTGCGGTAAAGTCAGGTTGAAGCCGCAGGGCCGTTCGGAACTGGGCGATAGCCTCCTCCACCTGCCCGTTTTGGAGCAGCGCCAGGCCAAGGCCATTATGAGCTTTGGGGTAGTTTGGCTCCAATTGCAGTGCTTGCTCGAAGTGGGTGATTGCCTCCGTCGGTCGGCCAACTTCGGTCAGCGTGATGCCCAGATCGCAGTGCGCCTCTAGTAAGTCAGGTTGGAGTCGCAGCGCTTCCTGGTGGTGCTTGATGGCCTCCTGTGGCTGACCGATCTGGGCCAGGGCGACGCCCAAGTTGTTGTGGGCCATGGCATAGTCAGGTTTAAGTCGCAACGCCTCCTGAAAGTGCTCGATTGCTTCCTGTGGCTGACCTGTTTGGAGCAAGGCGTCGCCCAAGTTTTTGTGGGCTGTGGCAGAGTCGGCATCGTCAGATTTAAGTCGCAAAGCCTCCTGAAAGTGCTTGATGGCCTCCGGTGGCTGACCTGTTTGGAGCAAGACGTTGCCCAAGTTGTTGTGGGCCAGGGCAGAGTCAGGTTTAAGTCGCAACGCCTCCCGAAAGTGTTCCATTGCCTCCTGTAACTGACCTGTCTTGGTCAGGGCGTTGCCCAAGTTGTTGTGGGCCTCGGCATTGTCAGGTTTAAGTCGCAACGCCTCCCGAAAGTGCTCGATTGCCTCCTGTGGCCGGCCTGTTTTGAGCAAGGCGTTGCCCAAGTTGTAGTGGGCCGTGGTATCGTCAGGTTTAAGTCGCAACGCTTCCTGGTAGTGCTTGATGGCCTCCTGTGACTGACCGGTTTGGAGCAAGGCGTTGCCCAAGTTGTTGTGGGCCGTGGCATAGTCAGGTTTAAGTCGCAACGCCTCCTGAAAGTGCTCCATGGCCTCCTGTAGCTGACCTGTTTGGGCCAAGGCGTGGCCCAAGTTGTTGTGGGTCATGGCAGAATCAGCATTGTTAGGTTTAAGTCGCAACGCCTCCTGAAAATGCTCGATGGCCTCCTGTAAATGACCGGTCTGGGCCAGGACGCCGCCCAAGTTGTTGTGGGCCATGGCATAGCGAGGTTTAAGCCGCACCGCCTCCCGAAAGTGCTCCATGGCCTCCTGTGGCCGGCCTGCCTCGCTCAAGGCGTTGCCCAGATCATTCTGTGCGATGGGATTATCTTTTGTTACTGCCAGGGCGTGTTCAAACAGGGTTTCGCTATCCCGCCAATACTGGAGTTGTCGTGCCGTCGCAAACAAACAGCCTGCCAGAACAATAACCGCAACCGAAATCATCACCATCGGTTTAAGCCGCAGTTTCTTGGCCAGATCACCCAGGCCAAATACCGCTGCGATGAACACCCCGATCAGCGGCAGGTAAGTGTAGCGATCGGCCCTGGCCTGAAAACCCACCTGCACCAATCCAACCGCCGGCACCAGCATCCCCAAATACCAAAGCCAGCCCGTCACCAAATACGGCCGTTGCCGCCGTGCCCGCCAAATCAACCACGATATCACCGCCAACACCATCATGGCCCCCGCAACCTGCACCCACGGAATTTCCCTGGGCAGCGGATATATGACCGCCAGATTCACCGGATAAACGCTGTTAAAGAGGTATTTCACATACGCCACCGCCGCATTTCCGATGCGGGCAGATAGCGGATACCCTTCCAAGGGGGCGACCGCCGCGCCACGTTTTTGTGCGACAAACGTCACCACACAAGAGACCGCCGCCAGGGCAAAGAACGGCCACTTCTCCAGAAGCAGGGTTGACAGTTGCCCGCCTTCACTTCGTTTCGGCGCGGTCGCGCCGTAGCCAAAGGCGAAGGCGGAAGAGTTGAGAGTTGAAAGCTTCCCGACCGACTTTTTGTCGCCTGTCACCTGCCACCCGTCACCTGTCACCCTCCTGAGCGGCCAATAATCCAGCAACAACATCACGAACGGCAGCGTCACCAGCATCGGCTTGGACATCAATCCCAAGGCAAAAAACAACAAGGCCAGCCAGTAGTAACGTGACGCGTGACACGTGACACGTGACTGGATGGAGCTCGTCCGTGTCACTTGCCGCATGTCACTGTTCACTCCTTGCGCGTAGCGCACATAAGCCATCAGGGTCAGTAACCCGAAGAACGTGGAAAGCACGTCTTTCCGTTCCGCCACCCAGGCCACCGATTCCACGTGCAGCGGATGCCAGGCAAACAGGGCGGCGATGAACGTGCTTTGCCAGAAGGCACCGGTCAGGCGCAATAACAACAACAATAAAAGCACGGCGTTGGTCGCATGAAAGAGAACGTTGACGAGATGATGCCCGCCCGCATTCAAACCAAACAACTGGCAGTCCAGCATGTGCGACAACCAGGTGAGCGGATGCCAGTTGGACGCGTCCAGCGTGGTGAAAGCCCACTGGAATCCTGACCACGTCAGCCCGGCCTGGACCATCGGATTTTCCGTCACGTAATCGGGATCGTCATAATTCACGAAGGTATGATGCCGCGCCGGCAGATAAACCAGCAGCGTGATCAACGCGAGCAACGCACACACGATACGCGGGCGGGACATGGGTCCGATTCTATCGTAATGGACCAACGTATCAAGGATGCTGAAGAAACATTGAACCGGTGGAATTCGTAATGTTGAATCCCGATAATAATCGGCACATATTCCAGACGGCAGGGCCGCGCTGCTGAGCTGTCTCAAAACAATTTCTCCTCGGAGGGGCGAGTTACACGAGTCCCCATTTTCAGGGGCATTCTATGGGTCTGGGGCTCGTATAACTCGCCCCTCCGATACAATTGTCTCTGGGAATTGGGATGACCTTCCGGCGGTCTTGTTCCAAACGACTTTTTGCCCAACTGGTAACGACAAAAAAAGACCGCTGCGTTTCGGCAGCGGTCTTCAATTTGAAACCAAACTCAGTTTATGCCGTATGACGGCGGCGAATCAATATCGCCAAAACACCCAACCCCATCAACATCATTGAAGTGGGTTCGGGAACTACAACTTCAGTGGGGCCAACAGTTACCGCCGTGTCAAAATCGCGAATACCAGATGTGCCACCGGTTTTACCTTCAAAGTCTTGATAGGCCCATTGATAAGAAGAGCTGTCCACACCCCAGCCCATCCCTTGCTGATAACCTACCACGCTCGCAGTGCCGCCGCGAACCCACCAAGTATTGGCAGCAGCACCCGCCGCACCCGTCGGGTCAACTGAAATCGCATAAACCTCATTAGCCAGCAAGTATACACCTGCATCCGCAACTGTGGAGGGGGTCAACGTGAGATCGCTGCTACTCGCACCAGTGGTGTAGGTGAACTGGTCGCCTGGCGTAAGCATATCCACTTGGGAGACCGAACTGGATGTTGGCACAAAATTCATCTGCGTCGGCGTAGTTGGATACGACCCCAGCGCCGCTGTAACGCTGGCCAAGGTCCCCAGATCAAAAAGCTCAATGTTGAAGGTCTGCGTGCCTCCCGTGAAAACCATTTGAATATTTTGCAAATAGCCGGCTGTCCCGAGATAAAAAGTTTGGGCAAGACCACCAACACTATTATACCCACCCAAATAACCGCTACCGGACGCCCAATTATTATTATCGTTTGAAGTGCCACCGTTACCGGTGGTCGGGGCTGGTCCTGTGGAATAACTTGGCGTGCCGATCCAAGCACTGCTTGAAGATTCTGAGGAAGTTAATTGAGCTTGAACTGACGTGGCCAATGCCAGTGCCGTCAATATTGCCAGGGTTTTGATATAACTTTTCATACGACTTTTTTTGTTACAAATTTCTGTTTTTTAGGTTAACCGTTGCAACAATATTATCACCACTCTCAATTTTATGGAATGGACAAAACTATGATTTTCATGGAGGATTCTCCACTGGCAAAATGGCACTTTCCCTTTGTAAACATTGGCATTGGCAAATTTGATGATTGATACCATTTCCCGATAATAATCGGCACATTTCCCAGACGGTAGGGCCGTGCTGTTGAGCGGCGCGGCATCATACCCGGCGGCGTCCCGACCAGTCGGGACCCTACCATTGCACCGATTGTCTCTGGGAATGGGTATGACTCGCTCATGGGCCGAGCTGGATGCGATAAAAGCGGATGGGGTAGGCGCCGAAATTCGTGTCCATCAGCGTGACCGGGATGACCGGCGAATTGCTCGTAAACAGAACCTGCCAGCTCATCAGATTGGTCGAGGCCCATAATGTGTAATCCGGCCCCACCGCGCCCGTCGCCACCAGACTCACCTGCCCGCCCGACACACTGATTGAACTGACCACCGGTTGGGCCAGCGGATTGACGGTGACCGTAAAACTGTTGGTCGCACTCAGGCTCGCGCTGTCCGCCACTTGCACCGTGACCAAGTTGGTCGTGTTGGCCTGGCTCACCAGCGGTCGCCAGGTGAAGACGGCGTTGGTGTTGTTGAGCGGCGTGAGGGTCGCGTTGGTGGGAGCGCTGAGCAGGCTGAACGTCAAGGTTTGAGGCGGCGGGTTCGTGTCGGTGGCTGCATTGGTAATGACCAGGGTGACTCCCGCGTTGATCGTCTGGTTCACAACCGGCGCCAAGGTCGGCGGCGTGTTGGTTTGTTGCTGCCCCACGAAGGTCACCACGCTCAGGGCCGGCAGCGTATAGGCGAATGATGAATTGCTGACCGTGACGGCATTGGTGCTGACCAGCGAAAGATTGCTGGTGGTCAGCCACGGCGTCACGGAACCGGCGGTGAAGTTGGTAAGATTGAAGGTCTGGTTGATGGCCGTGCTGGTGTTGGTGTTGACGGCCACAATGGCAAAGTTGCCGGAGTTGGTGTCATTATAGGCGCTGATCAGGGCGGTGCCGGTATTGATTGCGCCAATGCGATAATAGCCGGGACGGACAAAGCGGCTGTATTGGCCAAACACAAACATGCGCGGGGTCGGATTTGCGTTGGTGTCCATCAAACCCTCGTTGCCGGTGCTGTTGCCGGAAATGAGCCACCAGTAATGGTAGGCGTTCGCTTGCGCCACGGTCATGAACAGGTAAATCCGCTGGCCGTAATAAACGCCATTGGTAATGCTGCTGTCACTGCCGGAGAGCAGGGAAACTTCCGTCTCCCAAAGCGCCTTGCCGTAACTGTTTTTCGTCAACGTCGGCGGTCCGCTGGTACCGTCATAATTGTGGTCGGCGATAATGCCCACGTCCGCCGCGACATTCGCGTCGGTCATGGCAGTGACGGCGAGATTGGAATAGTCCTGCCAGTTCTGGCTTTCGGGGAGCATGATCTTGGTCGAAGCCACGTTGCTGGCCACCAGCGCGTTGTAAAGGTTGGTGGTAAAATCATGGATTTGCTGCGCAGTCCAATTGCACGATTCATAACTGGAAACGATGGCATCGGGTTCGTTCTGAATGGAGATGGCGTAAAGGTTGATGCCACTCTTTTGCATACTGACCACATAATTGGCGAGCTGGCTAGCGTATGCCAGATTGGTGGCGTTGGCTCCGCTCCCGAGATAGCCGCCACCGTCCTGCGCTTTGTTGTTCTTGAACCCGAACGCCGGAGTCCACGGCGCGCTCCAGACCCTGGCGCCGCGGGCCTGGGCATACTGCATGATGGCCGTTTCGGACGTGGACGGCGTGGCACTTGCCGAAGTCGAACTGGCCGAGGTGATGTGGTTGCGCAGCAGAGAAAGGCCGATGCCGTTGTTTGTGGAAACGATGGTCTTGTTGTTGTTGGTATAAACGATGCCGTTATTGGTGGAAAAAAACATGTCGGCCAAATTCGTGGTCCAAGTGCTCCGCCAGGCCGAGGATGCGCCAAAGCCGTCTATCCTCTGGTACACGTTGGTCCAGTTCACGGTGCAGGTCTGCGCCCGGCCCGACAGGGCTGTCATTGCCAGCGCCAGCAAACCAACCGACAAACCCGTTCGAATCTTTAAGTGTATTTTCATTTTGAGAAATTTTTATGTGGCCAGCCGCCCACTGAAATTTTCAACTGCAGCACAATTGTGTTCCGGGTTTGATAAAAACCATCCCCCCATAATATTTGGGATGGTAATATTTGGGATGGTGTAGTTTAACATATTTTCCAACCGGGGACAAAATTTATTAACATCACGGTCAAATCTGGTTGCGGTGGAAGCGGACCGGATCGCTGAAAAGAGGAATTACCGGCCGTGTTGTTTCTGAATTCATAGCTTTTGCCTGAAATAAAAGGGCGGCAGAAATGCTCGTTGGCAATTCTGCCGCCCAAACTATCAACCGGCACCCTTAAGGCGACGTTACTCTGTAGAACGTTGTGCCAGCAGTTTGACCCGTAAGTGTTACGGTATTGGCACTAATGCCAGTCTGAACGGTTGACCAACTGCCGCTGTTCAACGAACCCCGGCTCCACACCGTGAACGAGAACGATCCAGAAGGAACGGTGCTCCAATTGAGTGTCACAGAGCTTCCGCTCTTGCTGACGCTGGTGATTGTGATGCTCGTCGGGCCAGCCGGGGGCGTCCCCAGAACGAAGCTCCCAGCCGGAACCGGAGTTCCATGGTTATACCCGCTGGAGCTCAGGTAGAAGTCGTCCAAGAGCACCATGTTCGTGCCTCCCGAGATACCGGGGGCTTCGTCAATGAAAACCTTGTTTAAGCTTCCGCTATTTGTATCTTCATTCGATACCTTATTTTGGAACAGACAGACTTGAGGTCCATTATTCGTTTGGAGATAAACCGAGTAGTAGGATGATATGTTGTTCACCGGATCGTTGGTGATCTTCTGAAAATCAATCCATACGTTATAGACCACACCCGTCGCCAGACCGGCGGAATTGCCGTTGATAGCATCGCCAATATAGCTGTATCCCGATCCCAACGGCTGATCGGCACCATAGACAGCTTGCAAGTCAATGGGGCCGCCATCGCCAAAGGTGCTGCGGTAGATGGTAATGCAAGGACCACTGTTGGTCCCGGCGAAATCCAGCGGATCCCGCAATATTTTGTCCGAAAGACCGACGGAGAGAACAACGTCCGGGATGATGCTTCCATTAGCGATGTCCAAAATTTGGATTGACGGATCAAGCTCGAAGCGGAAGAAAAGGGTGTTGCTTTGTCCCGCTGGAACGTAGTTCGGGCCAAGGGCGGCCGCAGTCAACACCGGATCTCCAAAGACTGTCAGTCCGTCCAATCCCAAAACCTGGTTGCCCGTGACGGTTTGGAGCACTTGCGGCATGTCGCACCCTTGGCTTTGGGGACTGCTGTAAAGCGACGTCCAGTTCCCCTGGCTGGCCAGGTCGCCAAGGCTGTCCGCATCGAAACCGTCAATATATATCCACCCGGCGGGTGCGTTAAACGCATGAACTGTGATTGACGCCGTCACCGGTGGTTCTGCGTTACGGGTTGCGGTTATCGTATAAGTGGTGATTCCGGCTGGGGGCGTCACCGTTATAGAGCCGCTGCCGCAAGTGGTTTCCGACATCACGCTGCCAACGCCGTTATTAATGGTCAGGCCGGTAACGTCTGAACTGGCATTCCAAGACAATGTAATCGAACCGCCTTGGTTGATGTAAAAGAGAGGGGTGGAGTACTGTGAAATTGTCAGCGGCGACACCGGAGGAAAGTTATTGGTGATGGCCTGTGCCATGTATAGTTGAATTTCATTTGTGGTCAACGCACGGCTCCATTCCGCAAGGTCAGAAATGACCGCGTTGGTCAGATAATCCCAGTTAATTGTACTCGCGCGCAAAAATGTGCCAATACTGACGCAATCCAAGTTCCACAACCCTTCCGGCTTTGCAAAGCCGCTTGCGGCAGTGTCAAGTACACCGTCCACATAAACGTTCCACACCCCTGCGTTTGTTACGGTAGTTCCAACATTAGTCACTGTCACAATCGTTATATTGTGCCAATTACCGTCGTAGGCTGTGATATTCCCGTCCTCATGAGTGCCCCCGCTGAAATTACCAAGACTTTGAGGACCACCACCAGGGCCATTCTGACGGACAAAAAAATCTACAGTGGAGGACGCATTTATTTCAATATCTATGTCGTTGGCCTGGTCCGCAGTGTATTTTGATTCGGACCAAACGCGCGCCCAATTGGCGCCACCGTTCATTGCCGCCCGCGCACCTTCAACCTTTTCAAAGAATGATATGGTGTTGGGTGCCGGCGCATGCCGGTTGATAGGCACCAAATCATTGGTGTTGACGGATTTATAAAGCAATGAGCATAACGTTCCGAGTGGTTCCTGAGGAACACCAAACGAATTCGGTTGACACGGAAAGAACATTGCGTTTCCCCGAACTGGATCGTTCGTCAAATAAAGCGTGTTAACTCCGAAGTTGGTATAATTTAAACCATTAAAAACCGGCTGCATGTCGTATCCGTTAACAAGATCAGGGGTTTTGTTGGTGTTGCATCCGGTTATTCGATCCAGCGGCCAGTAAGCGCACAGGCCGTTGGTCAGACCTGGACCTGTCGCCTGCGCGAAGGTTTGAATCGCCGTGGTTAATACAAGGAATACTGTCGCGAATAACGCGATGATTATAGTTGATGGGAATTTTCTTTTCATACTTTTGTTGTGGGTTTTTATGGTTAATGCTTTATACTGTGCAAACAAAGTCAGTTGTTTTTTTATTTTTGACGTTTTCTAATTCTTTGTCTTTGGCTCAGCGGAAGAAAAGATCACTCGTTTCATTTCGCCCAGCGTTTTAACGCCGCAAAAAACTGCCATTCTTAATAAAACCAAACACTTAATTTATCACTTGATGGCTGTCTCGCACTGATGCTTTGCATCCCGTCAGACGAGACATGACCGTCAGCAAAGCCCAAATTGACGGAATTCAACGTACCGTTGTAAAAATGAGATGTATCAGTCCTTATATCCGACAGTTTTGTATCAGCTGTTGTGGCTGGGAAACCGGCGGTAGTGCCACCACTGTAACATTCGTCGCTGATAAAGGGCACCTTCGACGCAACCTTGTCGCTCGTTTTCACCGGCCAATCGTATCCCGAATCGCTGGTGTTGTTATACGCGATTCCGGATTGCCGACACGGGTACCAGCTCTTATCGTTGGGGCCGGGGTATATGGGGATGGGGACGCCACCATGATAGCGCGGAATCCACAAATTGTGATATATCAGCGTCTCGCCCAAATTCGCCCGCTGTATCAATGCAAGCGTCAAATCATCAATAGTTACAAGCGGGCGGGAATTTTTCGTTTGAAATGTATTACACAAATTGTTATACTCATCCGGTCTTACCGGGCAAAACCACATCGGCACCGTCATGCCACACTGTGCCATAACCGTCACAAAATTAGTGCCTACGTCCCACATCCAGCCACCGCCTGCCGGATTTGGCACAGATGGCAAATAGTCCTCATAGTCCTGCGCATACACATTAACCGACACCCCCCACTGTTTGTAGTTGGAAGTACAGTTAAGGACTTGGGACCTGAATTTAGCTTTGGCCAGCACTGGCAGCAGAAGCGCCGCCAAAATGGCGATGATGGCAATGACCACCAACAGTTCAATCAGGGTGAAGCCCCTAGGCCGGAGGTTTGTTTTTTTTGACTTGTAGAACATATGATTTGTAATAATGGCTTGAATTAATGGTTAAATTCCAATCGGCATTTTCCACCGTTCCTGTAACCGGATATCCCCATGCTGATTCCGATTCGGCCTTTGGCGCCGTCCGGATCTTGTGCCGGATGCGAGCCGTTGCGCTCCAGACCGGTCCTGGATTCACTTGGATGAAAAAAGCGCAAAGTAATCCCGCAGTTCCTGACCGCCTCCTTGTCCCCATTTTTCAGCAACCGATACTCACTGGGCGCAACGTGGTTGACGGATTTGAAAATGCGGGAAAAGTAGAAGGGATCGTCGTAGCCGAGCGTGGCGGCGACTTCCTTCACGCTCATCACCGTCTCGTCCAGCAGACGGCAGGCGTGCTGCATGCGCAGGCGAATGAAGCAGTCAATGGGCGCGCAGCCGGTTTGCCGTTTGAACAGCGCGAAGAAGTGGGACGCGGAAATATTTGCCTGGGCGGCGAGCGTGGCCACCTGCAGCGACTCGTCCAGATGCCGCAACATGTAGGTGATGCTTTGTTCAATCTTCCGGACCGCTTCCGATTCGCAAGATTCCACCTGATCACCGGCATTGTTTTGCCTGGCCGGCTTCGGCGGTTCGATTTCGACGGTTTTCATTGGTACTTCTGTGATAAAATTAGTTCGACACACGAACAATATAGACCATCACAACCATTTCAGTTTTGTTAATCGGTTTCATGCGATCAGGGGTGCGCCGAAGTGATTTTGGAGAACCAGCGCAATGGTACCCCGCAGCCGGGGTTGCGCTTCCGGGTCAGTGGGCAAAATCCGGGTGACGGCATGGGTGAAAGACCGGCGTTTGACGGCCTCAGCCACGACAGGGCCGACCTTGTCCCAGGCGCGCGTCACTTCTCCCACCACCACCAACACATCCGGGGCCAGCCCGGTCACCAGCATGGCAATGCCGGCACCCAGATGACGCGCCATTTGATTCAAGGCCTTGCAGGCCCGGACGTCATTCTGTTCCACCAGCCGCAAAATGTCACCAAATGGCAACTTGGCCATGTCACTCTTGGAGCCAACTTCGCCCTTGCGGACGGAAGCCGACTCCGCGTAGTAGCGCACGGCGGCGGCATTGGACGCCAGCACCTCCCAGCATCCGCTGTTGCCGCACCGGCATTGGGGACCATCCGGCTCCTGGGTCACATGGCCAAATTCTCCCGCCACACCCGTTGAACCCCGCACCAACTGGCCGTTCATGATCATGCCCACGCCGATGTCATCCGACACCGTCACGGCCACCAGGTTGCGCACTCCATCCAAGTGCCGCCCCGACCACAGTTCGGCCAGCGCACAGGCGTTGGCGGCATTCTCCAGTTCCACCGGCAATCCGATGTTGTCTTCGAGGTGCGTCTTTAAATCCAGCTCGCTCCAGCCCAAGGTGGGAGCAAATATCAGTCGTTGCGACGAAGAATCCATCCGGCCCGGCAGGCTGATGCCAATGCCCTCGTAGGAGTTTCTGGGATGTGCCCGCATCAAATCCTTGATCCGGCGGCTTAACCGGGCGATGAATTCGCCCGGATCTTTTTCCGTGGACATGGACTCCTGGGCCAAAAACTGGCTGTCCATGCTGGACACCGCCAGAGTGGTTGTCGCCGGTTGAATATCCACACCGACCACCCCGCAGCGCTCGGTATTGAGATGCAGAAAGGTCGGCCTGCGTCCGCGCGGCAAATTCCCGACCGCCCCCTCCTTCAACCAGCGTTCCGCAATCAGCCGCCCGGCGATCGCCGACACGGTGCTGCGTTGCAATCCCGAGTAACGCATCAAATCAGCCCGGGAGACGGGTTGGTGTTTGCGCACCAGATTCAACATGATGCGGCTGTTGATGTCGCGGACCGTTTCACTGGTCGCCACCTGAAAGTTGTTCAGATCAATTTTGCGCACAAAATGCCTTCAAGACATTGCTCAACAGGATTAGTTCGTGTGTCGAACTTAATCCGTTCCTGTCAGGGTGTCAAGGATAAAGTTCGAGGTGCGAACAAATTCGTCGCAATCAAGCCAATATTAAAAACTTAAAATCAAACCATTATCAGCAATTATCAGCCAGGCGGATTTCCCGCTGCTTAACGCGGTTAATACAGGTTTTTTTGCTGCCTCCACCGGCAAGCAAACTCTGGATATCTGCAGACTTCAGCCAAGACAAAGCCGATTGGAGAATCCGGTAGTGGGCTGCTTTCGTGCCACAATTTTTAGCGCCGTGTTGTTAATTCCCAAAACAACCTCAACAGCGCGAAAACAAACGTGAAGGCCCCCAGACCGAAGAGGAGACTTTTGTAAAGTTCGCGTTTCAACTCGGTTCGGTCAGTGCCACTATTTTCCTTGGACTCCATACGTAGTCAGTAATGCCAGCTTCCATAACCGGTATCACGCGCAAAGTCTTTTACATAAGGTTTGCGCTGCGTTTGGGAAGCATACAACCCCACAGGAATGCCATAAGACTCGAAGCGCGGATAGCCTAACGACGAAAACCG
>Ga0187856_1002632_pt1 | contig 13061 bp, 5 predicted proteins | sample June2016WEW_8_40_FD_132443 | JGI IMG/M metagenome (GOLD analysis project Ga0187856, IMG submission 132443) | Peatland microbial communities from SPRUCE experiment site at the Marcell Experimental Forest, Minnesota, USA - June2016WEW_8_40 | ecosystem: Environmental > Terrestrial > Soil > Wetlands...
CGGAAAGCTCAACCTCAGCCGCGCACAGGACGACGCAAAGCGGATGGTATAATCAAAATTTGTCCCCACGTTGCCGCCGGCAGTGGGCGCGTAGCTCAATTGGCAGAGCAACTGACTCTTAATTCCCGCTTGAAGATGTGGCGAATTACCTGTTAGTTGTTACAAACAAACAACTTGTAAACTATCGTCCCGCACAGAGACTGTCAAATCTGCCGTTCACAACGCTCAATGCGTTCAATGACTTACGAACGTGCTGTTTTTCGTGCGACACAAAAGTCCCCACATTCGGAATTCGGCCACATCTGGCTTTTTCAAGAAGAACCGGGGGAACAAAGACGGGAGTCGAGCGAGAATAAGAGAAGGGCTATTAGCTCAACGTCAGCTGTCGGTCAACGAAAAAGGATTTTTTGCGTAGCGGATCTCCGAAGAGATTCATGGCCAATGATTCTAAAGGTGAGTCTCCCATTTCCTTCATCACGTTCTCATTGGCAGCAAATGTAGCTTCGATCACAGAGTCTCCCGCATTCCACCGTTCTAGGAACTTAGGCAACCAATGGGAAGGAACTCGGGTGTCCAGAGGCCAAGGCGATGCAATCACAGTTGCACATCCTTGGTTTAATATCTGGCGGACAAGCCCAACCGTAGTTTCAGCAACTGGATGGGTATCGAGGCGGCCCCCGCTGCAAATAAAGAGCACTACGACACCGGACGCCCGGACGGCCTTCGCAAGCGCTGCGGGGTAGAGGGCCAACTGTGCGTCGTCTGAAATCCGCTGGATGTATCGACCCTCAGGCAAGATGCCTCCATGGGCGGCGATTACTGCTATCTCTGATTCAGCGAGATCGTCTGGGATCTCTGCGGACGTGTAAAGAAGAATCTGTTCTGTATCAAACGTCTCTCGAAGTCGCTCGGCCACCATAATCAGCGCTGGATTCCTATCCTCTGCGTATTCGGTCGAGATCCATGCCACCTTCTTACTAGTAGAAAAGGTGCGCGAGATCATTTTCCACACCCAGCTCAACGAGGGAGCTGCAGCCATCGGCGCTTGCCTACCAGCAAAATCTTCCCCGGCCAAGATCAGGTTCGGAGGCATCTGTTGTAACGAGTTGTCCATGACAAGCAGAGTTGGCCGCTGAGGGGCAAGACTGATTCCAATACCCGAGAGCGTGAGATAGAAAAGGTTCGTTGTGTCCTTAGCAAGCGCATAACCGTAGGGGTATTTCTGTGTCCACGTCTGAAATTTCGACCCGTCAAATACATTCTCGGGCTCTCTTTCAAGGTGACCGACACCATTCGCAACGTGAAGACGAACGAGTATGCCTTTCTCGCTCAACCCCAGCATGACGACATCAATGCCTTTGCGCGAGAGATCCCCTGCAATTGCTAGGCTCCTGCCCATCTCCTTAAACGGAGAATCCTCAGTTCCGATCAATGTATCGTTGAGGGCATGATCCGTCAGCGCTTCGAGCGCGAACGCGGCTGTAGCGGTGTCTCCATCATCCATAGTTGTGTCAAGAAAGCGCCGGGTCGTTATGCCCAGGATCATTAAGTCGAACGCAATATCTTCTGGATTCCTGGCGACTTGAATGGACTTTGCGAGTTTTAGAAGTTCGCTTCCACTCGTTGATGATGCATCTAACAGCTTCACGAGGTCGGCTACCGGGCGAGCAACGTCGCCCAGCCTCGTTTCTAGCACTTTCTTGACTTTCTCGTTCACCTCAATGCCTCGTGCAATCGACTGCTGTACGCATTGGGCCAGGATGGCGACGGCGGGCGATATCTCTTCTCCCTCTTCAACGAGCTCGACGCAATGCTGCGCGACATCGTTTGTCAATTGTGGCAGTTCATTCTTCAGATTGTCTGAACGCTGAAATACGTCGATCATCCGGATTTGTAGCACCAAGGTCTTGACGCGTTGAGAGTAAGCCCTGTCCAGCCCGAGGTCGGAGCTAAGCGTAAGGAGATGATCAGCGAGCTGCTTCGCATCAGAAGTGAAGTGAATGTCGCGATAGATCCTGATCAATAGAGATCGTTCGTGATACAGTTGCTCCCCATCAATCGGTATATCGATCGATAAAGCGCAACAAAGACCCAACAGTGCTTCATTGAAGCTGCGCACCCGGTGATAGATGTCTGCAAATGCTATCCATGCCAGCCTTTTTCTCACGGGTGTATTTGCGGCGCTCTGCAACGCTTGTTCGGCCAAGTCCCTGGCCAGCTGGAACTTATTAGCGCCGATGTAGCGAGCGCCGGCGTAGCGCAGCAGATCGAGATCTTCATCAGGCTCTGCAGTCTGTGGCGCAACGATTAAACCTACCATCATGATCTTGTAAAAGGTGTCCTCTTGCGGCGTCGCCCTGAGGTCGGAATTGGACTTGAGGGTGTTCTTAATGAGAGCAAAGACGGCGTCCGGAGGCACTGCAAACAGCTCCTTTGGTACCCTAGTTCGACCAGGAATTAATGGGCTCTCGCCTGCGGCCCACTTGAAAATATCTTCCACGACCGCCAGACACGCATCGGCATCCGCCCTTGGCTTGGGCATCATAGCCGCAGCACTCTCTTTGACCTTGACGGCTCTGCTCAGGCGGTTGGTGATTGCAACCAAGACTACAAGCCCGAGCAGACCAGAGGTTTCAACTGAGAGCAGGCTGGTGAGTTTCTGACGAGTACCCGCGTCGCGAGGATTGTTCGATAGATAAGCGATCACCGCCGAAACTGGCGGAATCATTTCGTCGCCACTAATTGCTAGCTTTTGCCCCCCGCCGGTACGCTGAAGCAGTAGATCCTTCAAAGCGGCGATGAGAACGGTGGCGGTGCCCTCAGAAAGAGAGCGCCCGCTTTCCGGCATACAAGTCTTAACAGCCTGAAGATACTGTCGGCGCTCGATGGCTTCGTTCCCACAAACGAATTGGCACCAGTTTGTATATTCTGGGACCGATGAGATCACTGTTTCAAAGAGCAGGCCGAAATCAACTGCTTCTCCCGAGAAAAATGCCGATCCGACGGTAAGAAAGAAAAACCTGCGTCGAGGGTCTATGGAAGCTTTTGAATCGAGCAGATGCTGGACCAGGTCAGAGTAGCGCCGCGTCCGCAAATACAACCCCAGTCGTTGGTCTAGGAAGGATGACGAGCCAGGAAAGAGGTCATCGGCACGTGCAAGAATCTGCTCAACCAGCTCAAATTCAGCGAGATCGTCGGCCAGATCGGCCGCCAAGAGAAAGTCTTCCGCAGACCGTAGTCCTTTAACAGCCGATCGCAGTAGCTCAAGGGATAGTTGATCATTATTGGCGCGTTCCGCTATCTGTGCGATCTTAAGTTTCGCACGGGAATCGGCCTTCGAACGAATGGTCGGGTCTTCACGGAGGAACCGCAGGATCTCTTCAGGTGGGGCTACCGATTCTATCAGCTGTAGTTTAAGAAACGACTTGTGTGCGTCCATCCAAGAGGGCAAACGATCTATCGAGGCGAAAACAGAACCTAGCCGCCCTTCCTCTGCTAACGATCGCCAACTCGCAATCTGCTCAGCAATGACTTTCCCGGCGTCATGCGTACTGTAGATGCCAAAGACTCCGAGTCCATCAATGCTCTTCATGCGTTCGTAGTTCTCCGGTCTCTGCGGCGAAGACTCTCCTGTATCCAACAAGAGGTAGAACTTCTGCGCTTTGGCAACAGCCACGGAACGTACGGCCAGGTCGCAAAGATGAGGCACCCATATGTCGTCAGGGAGAGGTGCGGAGGGCAGAGGCGGCGCGCTTTGCCCATCGATACGGTAGAGAGCTGCATAGGGCACAACAACCGCTGAGCCTTGTTGTGTGGACTTCATCGCCCCGACCGCCGATGACACGAGAAAATTGTCCGCGTGTACGACACGCACGAACTTAGCGACCGCACCTTTCTCTTGTTCCGAAAGGGACCTCTTGAAGAGTGCTTCCGCCGCTTCCTGAGTCGCTCGTTCAATTTCCTTTTGATCACAACCGAGATTCGATTGAACTGGCGGGGCGACCACCAATACACCACGTACGTGATCTCCACCCTTTCCCAACGTCGCTTGGTTCATTAGGAGCACAAACGATCCGACCCGATCTGCCACGCCGAGAGAATCGTCCATGAAGATATCGGCTACACCGAATTCGAAGGTCGTTTGTCGGTAGGCCTCCAAAAAATGATCGAAGTAGGTGCTCATAATCTGATGATAGCCTCTGACGCTCATGTGCTGATCCTCTGATGCGCTCGGCATCGCCTTGACCTCGTGTCAGAGCTTGTTTAAGAGCAGATACGCCTAGGTATTGCGGGTCATTTGGCAGAGTGTTGGGGGGGAGTCTCACTCGGATTTCCCGCAGACAGAGCCGGGTTCTCCGCTACACTATCGATTGAGCCGCACCCGAAGGCGCCGCGCACGTTCTCGGAATGCGTTCTCGCCGCCTTCAAGAATGTCGCACACCGCATTTCGAACATCGGCTTCTTCCAGGCCACCTGCAACATAGCTAATTGGAGGTAGACCTCCGGCTGGGTGCGATCCTGCACTGGCGATAATGATTTGATCTGCATCCGTGTTGATCACAAGGTTGGCGTTGTGAGTGACGATTATCACTTGGCGTTTTGCCTTCGCCGCGATAAATAGTGAAACAAGCTCATCGAACACCGATTTAGGATCCAGGTTCTCTTCCGGCTGATCGATTATCAACGGACGATCGTCGGCATCGTCGAGCGCAAGATACAGCAGCAGCAGTACGATGCCTCGCGTACCGGGAGACAGCTTCCGAATGTCGACGCCGTCGTAGGACATTTCATATCGGACAATGATGTGATCCGTGCTGAACAACCACTGTGCAAACTGTTTTAACCAAGTGCGAAATTCCTGCTTTTGTGTGGGGACAAATGGTGCGTGGTTGAGTAGGTCCTTCCAATACTTCGCAATGAACTCGGCCATCGCTGTCTGAATCTCGACCGCACTCCCGGTCTCCCAAGCTGGCTTGAGTTCAGAGTTCACACGCGTAGCCAGCGAACCGCGGCCATAAAAGGGTCCACTCTTACGGCAATCAATCAGTTGGTCTTCAGCGAGTCTGGCCCATGTGTCCGCATCGGCAACGCGAGAGACGGAAAAACTGAGCTTGCGTAATGTGCCAGATGAATTCGCAAGCCGCGCCATCAGTGGTCTATATAGGTCCACCAGTTGATCCTGTTCACTTATGATCGCGCCGAACACTCGGCCGTAAGCCGCTTCGCGCTCAATTTGGAGAGCTTTTCGGCGTGCCGCCGCACCCTGGGCATCCGTCAGGCGGGTCTCAAGAACTTTGAGCGCAATGTTCTCTTGAGCAATACGCGAGGACAGTGCAGCGTATTGTTTACGAATAATCGTGTCAGCGCTGATGAACCCTTCGAGCCGCAGCATTTCAGCCTTGATCACTGCAAGTTTGACGGTAGACAGATCTTCCCCATCGGGAATGAGGGGCACGTTCGAATCGCCGGGTGGCGGAGATACACCGTTTATGTTGGCGATCTCTTGGTCAGCCCATGCGATGTAGCCTGAAAGAGCCTGGTCAACGTCACCCTTGTAAACAAGCAGGAAATGATCCCATTGCGCAGCATTAAGACCGCTCCCCGGATGTCGTGCCTGTAATTCACGCAGCATCTCAGGCGCTTTCGTTGCGCGCATGTTTTTCACTTCGTCTTGCATGGTGAGGAAGGTGCGACGTTGTTGGGCGAAGCCCTGTATTCTCGCGTTGAGTGCCTGTGCCGTTTGGCTGAGTTGTGCGTGACGCTTAGCCTGTGCTTCCGTGCCCTTGACCACTAGCTTGGCCAAGTCCGCGTTATACCCAGCTATCAAGCCTTGCTTCTGCGAAACCTGGTTGGCCAGCGGTCCGACGAAACCCTCCTTCTCCAATTCTTCGGCAATCCGCTCCGAGATCAAAGCTATTGCCTCGGCCTCGCGCTGACGCGATTGCTGGAAACGTGTGATGCGGGACCCAAGAAGCTCAGAAAAGTTCATAGCGCCATCGCGCTGGTCTTCTGGATGTGCCTCGAAAATGACACGCTCGATTTCTTGGATCAGTCCCTCAGAAGCTCCCGTTGAAGAGCACAGCTCTTCAACAAACTGCTGGGAGAGGTATCGCGCACGGGGATACGCTAATGATCCGCCGGCGTCATGGCCGTCCAGTGCGCGCGTGACCGTATTGCCGCCACCCCATCTCAATGTCACCTTGGCATTGCCGATTAACGTTCGGGCTCGGGTCAAGAACGAGGGGCTTATGTTTTCGTCAGCGTTCCAGGCGGCCGAGGTGATGGCGTCGGAACCGGCGGCAATCACATCGGTCAAAGCCGTCTTTCCCGATCCGCGTGCACCGATGATAGCGACCAGTCCGGAATTGAGAGGTACCTTGGGCGTGACGGCCCATGAAGCCTGAGTTATCTCGACCTCCCAGATAACCTGTGACGGCATAGCACGCCGCGGTGGGTCTGCGCCAACGTAAGCACGGTCACCCGGATCGATGCATGCCTGACGTAGTGCATCGAACGTGAGAGCACCCTTGATCCACGTGAAGCGGTCATCAACCGGCTGGCCAGTTGCCATGTGGTCGTGAGCGTCGCTGCCGTGAAGACATGGCTTACAGCCGTTGTAGCGCGCCCGGAGCTCGTCAACCGTGACAGAGCGCTGCCCCAGCCAAAACTCGCGCTGTGCTTGACTGCTAGCAAAAATGATGTGTGAGAACTTTTCGATCTCCTGTCGCAGCGTTGTATCGGCGGCCTGACGCATACCCGAAGTCCCATCGTCAGCACCGCCCGCCACTGCGATCAAGATGTTCTTTTTCGCCCAGTCGCTCTCGCCAAAGACCTCCCGCAGTTGGGCAAAATTAACTTTGAACTGAGTGGCACCGTACCCGAGCGCGGCTCGATTATCCGTTATCGTGGGATCGGCGCGTTTGCCAAGTCGGATCAGTTCCTCGCGGGTACAGTCAAAACGATCGCCATGCGCATTGAATTGTAGACGTGAAAGAATGCGCCGGACCTGCACGAGATGATCTGCATCTTCCGGACTAACCAAAAGATGGAGGTTAACGAAGCCCGATCTCGCCGCCACATCAAGCCTGACCTCGATATTCGGGAAGATAAGACGAATGTCGGGAAGACGCCCTGGAGTACGTTGTCGGAGCACCTCTTCGTACGTGTCGGTGACGTAATAGTCTGTAACACCGATGGCTTCAATCTTGGGTGTGACACTTTCCAGCGCGGTCAGATAGTTAGTCCAAGCGTCGCCGCCTCCGAATTGATTGTTCAGAACGGTGCCCGGCGCATGGATGTGAGGTTCCCAGCGCCTCCACTCCGATCCTCGATTGACCGTCGTTCCCACGCATGCACCCGGTTAGAAAGCATCGATCACTTGCGCTGGCAGGATTGTTCCGCGGCAACCGTCAAAATGAAGTCGGCCAACAGGTTCGAACTTCGAGCCACTACCAGTGCAGTCGATATTAGCCCTGGAATCTTAGGGTTGGAGATATTGTTACAGAAAAGATCGTCTGCAGACAGTTGTGGGGCTTGATGTTATGGGGACGCGATGCTCACCCCGGACCATACGAACCTGACGAAGCCGAACTGGATTTGATTGTATAGCGGTGGATCATCTGAATTGCGGTTGGTTTTCCCCTCATCGTACCGCTCCGCCGGGAAAACGCATTCTTGCGACAAAATGAGAAAATAGTAGTTTCCGGCCATGAGCAAGAAGTTTCCAGTCAATGCCCTCTGTCCGTGCGGGTCGGGCAAGAAGTACAAGAAGTGCCACGGCAGCGCGCGGACCGCGGAGAAGACGCCACTCCTCCGCACGCCGGAGACGTTCGGCGAGGATTGCATTGCGTACACGGACGAAAGCGGGAATTCGGGGAGTCATCTTTTCGACAAAGATCAGCCCGAATTCTGGACCGGCACGCTGGTCACTCCTCCCGACTTCGAGAAGATCGCCGCGCCGGTGGTGACGGAATGCCTGTCGATCGTCGGGCAGAAAGAACTGCACGGGAACGCGCTCGGCCTCTCTGGCATCGACAAGATCGGGGACAAACTCGGCCACCTCTTCGGGGGAACGGGAGCCCAATTCCTCTTCACGAAGATCGACAAGCTGCATTTTGCCGGGGCCAAGTTCGCCGATACGCTGCTCGACAGCGGCACGAACAACGCCATGAGCCTAGTGCAATACGGGCCGTCGGCGACCCGGCTTCCGCTCGCGCTGCAACTGATCCAGCTTCTCAGGAAGGACGACCTCGGGCGATGGTGGAAGGCCTTCGAGGGCAATGACGCACAGGGATTTTCCAAAATGATGGAGGGTCCCCTGAAGCGTCTGGAAACGTTCGAAAAAAATAACGTGTACGACCCGCGCACGGTGCGGCTCCTCCGGGACGCGCTGACATGGGCCGTCGCCCACCCAAAGCGGGTCTTGGAAGGCGGGTTCAGTCCGCTCGATACGCCGAACGTTGTCGCGGTAACGCTCGTGGTGAACATGTTGCATAACCTCCACGAGGAGACCGGTGCACGCGTCGTCACGTTCATTCACGATGAGCAGAATCAGTTCATCAAGCACATCAAGTTCATCCACAGTCACTCGAAACAGTTTCAGTTGGACACCTCGAACATCTGCGCTCCGCTGCCCTCCGTGCGGGGAGCGTTGACGTTCGGGTGCGACCTTGAATCCAGAACATCGGACAAGCGAGTCGGGCTACAACTCATCGATACGGTGCTCTGGCTTGTCCGCCGGTTCCTCAAACTGAAAGGCGAGGTTGACGGAGCCGCGCGACGGCTGGCGATCTATGTCGTTGCGACGGGCAACATCACAACGTTCGACCGGCCGACCATGATCAAGCAAGCGGAATCCGTCTGTCAGCAACTCTACGCCCGGCCCCTCACGGAGGAACAGATGAGAAAGGGTAGGAAGCTAATGCGCGAGTTCGAGGAAAACCGGGTAGCCCGGATGAACGCGGTAGTCGAGGACGAATAGAGCCTCCGCGTTGCTGTTGGAGGCCTGAGCAAATCAAAAGCAGCCGGTTGGGTCCGGCTGCTTCGTTTGCTCTGATCGTCGGACCTCACTGCTCTTTCAATCGTTTATGCACTTCGCGCACAAATGGAGAAATGTCGGTTTGTCTCAAGTCGCCGTTTTTCTTACGGTAGACATTGCCAAAGACAAGCGCCACAACGCTTTTTGCCCGAGTGAAGGCAACATAGAACAAGCGGCGTTCCCAGCGCAGTTTTTTCGGGTCCCAAGGGCGCTCAGGGAAAACCTCATTTACGAGTTCTGGAATTACGACAGCGCCGAATTGCCTGCCTTTGCTGCTGTGATTTGTCGTGAGAGTTAGCTTTCCTTGTTTCTTGCCCTCCGTACTAAAGTCCTCAGCCGTATATCCATCGAGCGGTTTGCCGCTTTGAGCAGAGGTTGACAGGAAAGCCCATGTATCCCGGTCACCGTACAGGTCTTGTGGGTTGTGCATGAGCCGTGAAATGTCCAAGAGAGTGTCCAGGCGCTTGAAGATGTCGGCCAATGGTTCCTGTGGGTCCTGCACGCTAGTAATTGCCTTGAAGAGTGCCACTCGGCTTTCGAGTGGACTGGCAACACTTCCATCGACCTCGATAAGCATAGCGTCATAGGTCCGTTCAAGTTCATCTAGATCGAGGGTTGAAACTGCTTCGTGTTCTAACTCCAAACCAGCCTGAATGATCTGTTGAAGCCAGCGAGTCACTCTGGTCTTTGGATATTTGTCGTTTTTTTCTAGGAAGTACGGAATTTTGGCCTTGTCGAATGCTTGTATCAGCTCAGAAAAGAATCGGTTTTTCCTTTTATAAAAAACTGCGATATCTTCGTATCGTAGGCTGCGTGCGATGAGTTCAGGGATCACTTGATTCACGATCACGTTCGGGTGCTCATCTGTCGATGCTCCCTTGAAGAATAGGATTTCCCCCTCGTCTGTGCGGGCGGGATCGGGTTTGTAATCACGGGGGTCTGATTCAGCAAGCGCGGCTTGAGAAGCTGCAATTAACTTTTTGCCGCTTCTGTAATTAAGATTCAAACGAACCGTTTCAAAGTCCTTCCTCGTCGTGAGTTCCAAGAAGTAGCTGGGTTCAGCGCCGGTGAAATCGTAGATGCACTGATCTGGGTCGCCGACTGCGAAGATCCGAATACCTCCCGCGACCAATTCCTCAATGATTTTATGAAGAGGGCCGCCGAGGTCTTGATATTCATCAACCAAAACCCAAGGAAATCGGGCCGCAAGGAAATCTCGGACCCAAGCATTCTCTCGGATGATTTCCAATGCTTGTTCGACAATCCCTTCAAAGTCAACAAGGCTTTCCGATTTGAGAGCTTGTTGATAGAGTTGCAGAATCTTGAGATCAGAATCGGCGAAGCCGCTGTAGTCCTCTTGGCAGGCCATGCGGCTCCTTAACTTCGTGATCATTTCCTTAAGGTCAAAAGGGTGGAGGTCCGGCCCAACTTTGTTGGCAGCTGATTTTAGGAACTCCGATGCCCGAGGGTCGGTGATTACCTCGATGTCGCTCATTCCAGGATCGACCAACGGGGAAAAGGGACGAATTATGCAGTTGAGACAAAAACTGTGAAGAGTCCCTAAGAAAACGCGCCCACTCGCTCGAACGCCCAGACCTTCAAGCCGATTTCTGAACTCGGAAGCAGCTTCATTGTTGTAGGTGATACATGCGAGGCCACGCGGTGGTGGAATTATTTGGGCCAGCAGGTACGCAGCTTTGAGCACAAGAGTCGCCGTTTTGCCCGATCCTGGGCCCGCAAACACAACGGTGTTACCCGCCTCTTCGACGGCAACCTTCTGCTTGGTGTTTAGTCTTGCGAATTCTTTATAGAGCGACTCCACTGCGTTTCAACACCTTTTCCACAATTTGTGCGATCGCTTCGGCAATGTATTTTGGTCCGGGACGTCCTTGGACCTTATTCGAAAGCCGTTGGGCAAAGCGGCCTTTCCCGAGTCTTTCGATCTGGCTAAGCAGTTGGGAACGTTTATCAAGGGCTTGTTCGTCGATTTCCTCCATCTGACCTAACACATCCACGGATTTTGCGAACTTGTCCGCCCGTCTCTCAGAAACGAGTTCTGCGAAGGCCTTCTTTGTCTTACTGGGGTATTGGAGGGCTATTTCAATTTCTAACGTACTAGAGTTCACAAAAAATCCATGACTCATGAGCAGCTTTTGCAGCGTCTTCACCTGGCCCTTTGTGAGCAAGGTCTCAGCCGCTTGTTTCTGGTTAGCAGGAAGAAACTTGATCGCACGTTTCAGACCGGCGTATACCAAACTGCCATCGCTGATAGTCACGTCTCCATCGCTGATCAAGACAAAGGGAATGTTCAGCCCATCTGGTCCAAGAAGCTTCACATACGGCAGGAAATCGGTGCCGTAAACGGCGCACACCGAGATTCCAACGCGATCTAGCTCCAAAGGATCAGTGCCATTCAGTCGTAGATTGCTTGCGAATGCAGGTATGAGGAATTGCTCAGCAATTCCTTCTACCAGGATCACCCCCTTTGCAAAGGCCATTTCTGCTTTCGTGACATCAAAGTAACGCTGCAGATCGTGCTCTTCCCATTCAGTCAGCGGGAGCCGGGAGGATGCATAAGCCTTGGTGCCGGCAGGCCCTTCTTTGGTTAACGCGATCAATGATTTCACCGGGGCGACACTCGCTATATGTGGCGAATGAGTGCTAACGAGAACGGAGTGTTCCCTTTGGAGAAAATAGCGAAAAAGAACCCTTTGGATGTGGGGATGGAGATGTGCTTCTGGTTCTTCGATGCTGAGAATCAGAGAGACCAATTGCTTCTTGGCAAGTTTCGTCTCTGTCTCTTGCATCAGGAGCGATAAAAGCAAGATATTGGCAGTTCCCAGGCTGGCGTCACTAATCTGCCGCCCTTTCGCACCATCGATGAGTAATTTGACAGAGCGCAGGAGCTGCTTCGGATCGCTGGATGCTAAGGCCAGTTGGGTTTCGATGCCATGGATTTTGCCTACCATCTCGTCCGTTCGGATCTGAATCTCGAATGCCAATGAGCCAACTGCCGGAATTTTGAGAAGGCGTTTGCTAACCTGGTCCAGGGATTTCGCGATCTTCTCGATACGCTTGGGAGCGAGAGAGAGATCTTCCAGTAACCTTCTGACGGGAGAACGTTTCCAGTTCGACAGGTCAGACTCGGCATCTCGCAATGCGGGCAGAACTATGAATTGAACATAGTTGCGGAGCTGAAAATCGAAAGGAACCTGCTTGACCCCGCCGAAGAGAACGGCTTCATAATCGAGCACGCTCTGGGGTTGTGCTCCTTGCAGAGTCTGCCTGGGGCGAAACTGGTACGTGAGCCTAGCGATGGGAGGGTTGGCAGAGATGAGGTATTTCTGGAGAATTGCTTTCGCCCCGATATTGGCATCGAAACCAGAGAGCTCAACTGAGACTTCGACGGTCTCTCCGATGGGGTTTGGTAGACCGTCATAAAAATCTTCCGGGCGCAAAATTCGAGACGAATCGGGCAGGGTGTTGTCGAGAACGAGTCGAAGAGCAAAGAGGAAGTTTGATTTACCAGCCTTATTCTCTCCTAGAAGGACAGATGTTGGCTGAAGTAGCACGTCCATGTCGGCGAAGTTGCGGAAATTCTTGATCTGCGCTCTTGAGATGTGTAAGCTCACCAGGATTCCTTTTCAAATAAAAGAATTCCACCACGCTACCAAAGGGTCGTCATCAGGTGGCCTGAAGCGCGCCCGGATGCCAATTGCTTCGAGAACTGGTTTGATTTCGGCTCGGCCCCTGCCAGTGGCCCAAGCATAGAGGATTTCAGAAGTAGAAACGACACGCATGTGCTTCGCGCTGTCGCGGATGACTCGTTTGGCCTTTTTTTCGTCGGTCGCGAGAGGCAACTTGCGGGCATGAGCTATCGCAAGACTCATCGCTTCGCCGTCGTCTAGCTCTAAAGCGTAATCCACGTAGAGCTGCTCTTCTGCGTCGTCGTCGCAATCGCACGCGGCGAGGATTTTCTTCTCGAAGAACGGATCCAGAATAACTAGTTCAGGTTGCTGAGTGA
>Ga0187856_1002633_pt1 | contig 13060 bp, 13 predicted proteins | sample June2016WEW_8_40_FD_132443 | JGI IMG/M metagenome (GOLD analysis project Ga0187856, IMG submission 132443) | Peatland microbial communities from SPRUCE experiment site at the Marcell Experimental Forest, Minnesota, USA - June2016WEW_8_40 | ecosystem: Environmental > Terrestrial > Soil > Wetlands...
AAGGCAGCCCGTCAGGAGGTCGGAGTCGCACCGAGTACCGCTGCCGCTGCACCGGCACCCACCTCCGACCACCCGACCCGGCGGTCGGCAGGCGCAGGGACCCTACTTCAGCACCCTGCTAGGAGCAGCCGGCGTCGCAGCTCGTGAAGCTCGGCAAGTGGGAAGGGAGGGCCAGGGCTCTTCTGCTGGCGCCACAGCTTGGTGGCCGCCTGCAGTCGCTCGAGCACCGTCGCTGCCTGGGTCGTGGTGAGCCGCGTACGCACCCCGTCCAGGGTGCTCCCCATCTCGATGACCGTACCCAAGGCCTGATCGGCCAGAGCTCCCTCGAGACAATCGATGGCCTCGGCGATAGCGGCGTCGGCCACCTGACCCTGCCCGGTAGCCAACGCAAGCTCGGCCGACCGGCGCAGCGCGTCGGCGATCTCCAGGTCGCGGCTCGGATCACGCGGCGCCTGTCGGAGTAGGCGGGCGAGGTCGAGATAGGCCGCTGGCCCCGCCGCGACAGCTGCTGGGCGGTGGGCCTTCGAACCCGACTCCCAGAGGACATCGGCGAGCCGCGCGCGCACCCTCGAGCTCGCCGTCTTTGCCATCCGTGCTGCCAGGGCGTCGAGCCCGTCCGGGCTGGTGACGGCTGGGGGGAGGTCATCGGGGAACCGCGGCTCATCTGCCTGCTTGCGGGTCCGCGGAGCCCGAGCCACGAAGGCGGCCGCCTCCGCGAACAGGGCGACGGTGACCTGGTGAGCGGGTCCCAGCTCCGCCTCGGCTCCCTGGTGAAGCTGGGCGATCTGTTGGAAGTGATCGTCGTGGCCTCGGCAGGGGTCGTTTGCCAGCTCGTCGAGGCCCACCAGCGCCGCCTCCCAGGCGACGAGGTCAGCGCCCATGCCCGGTTCGCTCGTCACTCCCCGTCCGGCCGACTCATAGGACCGCCTCCTCCTCGCGGGGCTCGCCGGTGGCCGTAGCCCCTCTCACCGCTGGGCCCGCTCCGGCGGCATCGCCGAGATCGCCGCCCGCCGGCAGGAACGCCTCGGCCTCCTGGCGCCGTCGTCGGGTCTCAGCGATGATGACCGCCTCCCGCTCACGGATTCCCCGGAGGGTCGCCTCGGTGCCGTCAGAGACAACACGCCAGGCATCCTCAGCACCACCGCCGCCGCGGCGGATACCAAGCATGAAGGCGGCACCATTGGGAACAATGACCAGCTCAACATCCTCCTTGATCAACGCCCAGCTGGTGAGGTTGCCGATCTCGCCGGGGCCAAGTGCGCACTCCGAGAACCCGCGATTGATCTCCGGGCGGAGCCAGGAGACGACGAGAGCCTCGATCACATCGAGGCGGCGTTGCTCGATCGCAGCAAGGAGCACGGGCGCCGGCAAGGGGACCTGGCTCGTCTGTCGCCGGCCCTTGCCTCCCCTTCCTTGACGGTGATAGTCGAGGTGGAGCTGCATCTCCCGGTCCGCCTGCAGCAGCCGAATGCAGCGATCGAGATCGCCGTAGCTGCAGGCAAGCGTGAGTGAGAGCTCGATGGCGTCACAGGCGTAGCCGGCCACGGCGTACGGCTCCCGTGGGACGTTGATCGTGTACAGCTCCCAAGGCCCGACCTCACCGCTCAGGTGAGCAGCCTATCCCCACACCGCCCCGCCTCGCGGGCCGTCATTGGTCACCACGCCAGGAAGCGTCCCGGTGAGCACCACGAGATCCCCTATTTCCACCCCGTGGCTCGCCCAGGTCGAGCCTCGACGCGCGAGGAACAGCGAGTAGCTGGTCGGCGGCGCCAGCAGCCGAACCGTCATGACGGACCGGCGCAGCACGTTCTGATAGGCGACCCAGGCCGCGAGCAGGAAGCCCGCGACGCCGGCGGCACCCCCCAAGATGCCTGTCCAGTCCGCGGGGGTCATCCCCGGTCCATGCCAAGCATCGATGCCATCCGGCTCAGCCCGCTAGCACCGTGGGGGCTGCTGCGGCCGAGGGACACCGCTTGCCTGGCCTCCCCCATCCGGCATTCTCCTTCCAAACCGATGTTCGTCCACGATCATAGCTCGCAGCCACCCCAGGTTCGCTCACCCTGGCCTCAATAGCATCCTCACCTGGCAGCGCCCTGCTGACCACCGGACCGGTGGTGGTCTGCCCAGCGGGGTCCTCGGATTCAACCCCTGCCTACCGAACCCGCTGGGCAGGCCACGCTCGGCGGGTCGAGCAGCCGAGTAGCCGTGTAAGGTTTCCGGCGTGACAGACGGTCATGCCGGAGCGCCCAGTCGCATCTACCTTCGGGTGTGCGGTGGGGGTGGCGTCACCGAGGCGGCCTGGGAGGGGCCGTCCGACGCCGGCCGGGACGCGCTGTTGGTCTGGTTGGAGCCACTGACCGGCGCAAGCGTGGCCAGCGCGCTCGCTGACGCCATGACCGACTTCACCGGCCCTCCACAGCCCGAGAGGTAGACCGGCGCGATTCCCCTCGGGTACTCGTCTCTCCGAGCCGGGGCGTCGCCACGAGAGGCGCGGATCAGAGAACCCGAAGTGCTCCCCTCACCGGGGTAATGAGGACAGCGCTGCCTCAAGGGTGATTGCCGGACACTCCGCTGGCCGAGTGTCTGCGAATGTCACTTGAGCGGCGTGACGGACGTAGATCGTGGTGGGGGGCGGCATTCGTCCCACGCTCTTGAGGGAGATGGGTGAGGCTCCAATGGTTGGCCGGCATCGCGATGATGACGGTCGCCTGCGCGCCGGGGACCCACCCGTCGACATCCTCCACCTCGGCATCGTCCGGCGCCCTGGTCACCTCTCCGAGGGTCTCGCCCACCTCGACGCCTCCCCCGGCCAAGGACTACGCGACACCGACGCCCCTGCCCGCCTCGGCCGGGCCTTACGTTGGGGACCTGACGTGGGTCAGCGACTCGATGGGGTGGGCCCTGGTTCAGGTTCCGTGCGCGGAGCAGCTCTGCCCTGGGGTGGCGGAGACCACCAACGGGGGCGTCACCTGGCAGGGTCTGCCCAGCCTGCCCGTATCGCGCGACACGGCCGCCGTGGCGCAGGGCGACTGTGAGCAAGCGGATCCCTGCGTCAGCCACACCCGCTTCGCCACCTCGAAGATCGGCTACCTCTTCGGCCCGGCTCTCTTCATGACCGTGGACGGCGGAGAGAGCTGGCAGGCGCTGGTCAGCCCGCCGATCGAGACCCTGGAGGCGACGGGTGGATACGTCTTCCGCGTCGTCTACGACAACACGGGCTGCCCCGGCCCATGCAACCGCACCGTGGAGGAGGCCCCAGCTGGGTCCAACACCTGGCACACGCTGCTGCAGATTCCCGAGGGGGGCGACCTCGACACGGCCACCCTCATCCTCCAGGGTAGCCAGACCATCTACCTCCCCATCTACGGCAACCCAGCGGGTGGAGGCATCGGCGACCAGGAGGCCACCTTCTACCGCTCTCTGGACGGCGGCCAGAGCTGGCAGCACCTTTCCGACCCCTGTGCCGCCGCCGTCGGCGATCGTTCGGGCACAATTGCCTTCGCTGCGGCGCCGGAGGGCTACCTCGCCGCCCTCTGCGAAGGGGTGCCGGGCTGGGCGGTGCTCGCCTCCACGGATGAGGGCTCCACGTGGGGGCCCTTGCTCTCGGTTCCCGGGTCGTACGTCGGCCTGATCGCCACACCCGGCGCCGGCACGCTGGTGATCGCCTCTGCCCCTGTGGCCGGGGGAGGCCCGGACACCAGCACCCTCTGGATCTCCACCGACGGCGGCCGGAGCTGGTCCGCTGCCGCCACCGACCAGGTGAATTTGAACACGGCGCCGCTCGGCGCCAGTCTCTACCTCGGGTTCGAGGACGCGATGACCGGCCGCTGGGTGGGCGATGATCAGACGATCTGGACCACTACCGACGGTGGGACGGACTGGACGGCGCGCCCGTTCGCGATCGGGTAGGTGGCGATCCCGGGCCGCCCGCCGGCCACCGCCAACCCTTGGCAGGCTTCAGACTTCCATCCCTGCGGCGAAATGAGACCAGTCTCGCCTGGCCCAGTGTTGGGGAATGACCCTTGAGAGGTCGGCGTGAGGCGGCCTGCGCGCCGTCAGCGCTGGGAGGATATCGTCCGGAAGCTGATCCCTTCGCCCCGTGGTCCGGCGTCGGCCGGCTTGGTCTCTTCGATGCGCAATGTCAGCGACCGCTCGTTGGCACGGAAGGCCGCGAGCACGAGGAGGAGACCGCGCCACTCACCCTCACCGGGAAGGTTCCAGGAACTCCAGCCGACCACGTCGTCGGCGCGGCCAGAGATCCGGGTCCACCCGGCCTCGACCAGCTGTGAGGCGAAGTGAGCCTCCAGCTCGGCCACGGTGAGGTCGGTATCAACCCGCGCCTCGGAGTTCCATCTGCCCCCGCCGCCACCACTACCCTGGGTCTCCAGGGCCACCCCCTGCGGCGGATGGAGCCGGGGCATGCGAGTGATGCCTGACATCTCCATCATGTGGTGGCGGGCCCTCTTCTCGGACTCCCGTGGCATCTGCCAGTCGAGCCACAGCCGGAGGTCGGTGAGTGCGCCGTCAACGGCCCATGCGCGTACCACCAGCACCGGACCCTGCCCGCCTCGCTGGAGCTTCCGGGCTTCACCGGCGGGAGGACCCGGCCGGAATCCGCCGTCCATGGGCCCGGGTGGGCCCTCGAACGGGGCGAACGGCTCCCAACCACGCTCCTGCAGCTCCCGCTCGAAGGTGTTGACCACCTCGGTCGGGGTTCTGGTCGCATCCAGGACCACCTGCAGGTCCGCGAGCAGCCCTTGGTGACCTATGACCATGCTTCCCACCAGCCGAGCTCCCGACGGCAGCGGAACTTCGTCAGCGAGAGCCGGTGGCAGGCCACCCACGATCAATTCGCTCTCCACGGAGGCGGAGGTGGATGGGCTCTTGGTCATGAACCGGCGGAGCAGTTCCAGCTCCGTGGGCTGGTCGCGAGTGATGGTCATCGGACCCCCCCTGAACCCGCACATAACTCTGCCGCCCAATGCCGGATCGGCATCGGGCGATTGGAATCGTAGCCCACCATTCATCAGCCCGCGTCGGGTTATCTCGGCCACCTCCACATTGCGGGTCCGGACAGCGGCGAGAGCTGAGACGCCGACCCTTGGAATGCGAGTGAGGGCATCCTCGCCTGGCCCAGTGTTGGCGAATGTCACTTGGTGGCTCTCGTTCTAGTCACGTGCGCCCAACGATGACGGCGCTCCTCTGACCACCGGTCCGCCGGAAGTCGTCCTGGTCCGAGATCAGCCAGCCGCCGAGCCGCTGGCTGCGGGTCGCCGGATACCGCGCTCGCTGGCGCTCAGGCAGCAACGATGAACGGGACCGGCGTCCATGTACTGCCGCCATCTGACGTCTGGAGGAGGCCGGACGCCTGGGTGGTGGAGTTGAAGGTGGTCGCCCAGCCGAGCTCCGAGCTCACGAATTGCACACCGTTGATCTGGTCGGCGCTGGCGCGGGCGGAAACCTGGTTCCAGTTAGCCCCTCCGTCGGAGGTGACCCACAAAGTCGTGGCCAGGGGTGGCGCTTTGACTGTTGTGGTGGCGAAGGTGAGCAGCCAGCCGTCCGCGTCGTCGCGGAAGTCCGCGGTCTCCGGAGTTTGCCCCGTGCCAGGCATCGCGATCTGGCTCCAGCTCCGGCCGGCATCCGTGGTGATGCAGACGGTGGTGGTCGACTGCCCTGACGGCTCGAAGCTCTGGACACCCACCAGCGCGCCCTCTCCTGACCAGACCTGGAGCACCTGGGTGGACGGCTGCAGGAGTCCTGCTGTCGACGGCAAGGGCTGGAGGCTCCAGCTGCTCCCGCCGTCCTGGGTGACCCAGAAGAGGGGACCGATGCCGGCCGTGCTGCTTCCGATCCACCCAGTGGTGGCATCGATGAAGGTGGCGCTTCCCTTGTCACCGCCGAAGGGGATGGAACCGGGAGAACCGGCGGGCTGGGGGCTCTCCGGGTTGGTCTCAGCCACCTCGCTCCAGTGGACCCCGCCGTCAACGGTCCGGTACAGCGCCATGCCCGACGATCCGGCGGCCGCCCCCTCGTTCACCGAGAGCCAGCCGTCCTCGGGGTTAACGAAATCCAGGGTCCCACCCGGGGCGGCCGGCACCTGGAACGTCCCCTCCTGTGTCCATGTCGTCCCGGCGTCGATCGTCGACCAGGCGATCAGGTCGGCACCCTCGGGCCCGGGTGCCGGATAGCAAGAGAAGAAAGTGCCGGTGAGCGCCTCGGAGGTGCTCGCGTCCAGGAAGGAGGCGGCCACCATCCGCTGTCCTCCGGTGAGGGGCGGGGACGCTACCGTCCACTGTGCGGCGGCATCGACCGTACGAAGGATCGCCCCGTCGGAGACGCGCTGCGCCCACCCGCTGCTGGTGCTGAACATGCTCAGGTTCTCCAGCTGATCCTCGCTTCCGGCCGGCGGCGTGGGGGCGGCGCACGGAGAGGGCGTGGACGTCGCCACTGGCGTTGGAGTTGCGACGGGCGTGGGTCTGGGGGTCGCCATGGGAGATGGCGTAGGAGTCGGGCGCTGCGAGGACCTCGGAGACGTCGGAGCCAATAACGCCGCACCAGGGCCGCAGCCTCCCAAGACCACCGTCACCAGGATGGCGACCAGGCCCACCACTTTCACCAGAGCAACCTCCGCTACCTGTGATACGCGGCGGTTGGCTGGCACGTGACGGCGATAACTGTCGGTCGCGTGCCCGTGCTGCAGCGCTGGACGGGCCTGCTGAAGGCGCACGACCCCTTCGTCCCCGAGCCCTCAGCGTCGATTCGTGTGAGCAGTTAGCTCGAATGAGAGTGACAGCACCCCAGGCTGGCCCAGTGTTGGGGAATGACACATGACGCGTCTCGCGCCGACGACCACCACTCCCTCGACGCCCGGAGCCGTGCGCGTCGCAGGCGCCAGAGCGCATTCGGCGAAAGTACAGATCAGGGGATCACGTGGACGGCAAGCACCGAGCATCTCCCGAACGTCGTCTCGCCTCGGGATCCGGAGGGTTGGCAGGCAGCGGCGACTTGCAAGAGCGCCGAACCAGGCTTCAGAGCGCTGAAGCCAGTCGTCACCCCTCCGTCGGCGATGGCGAAACGGGTCAGGACCTGAGAGTCGGAGCTCTGGGGGACCGGCCAAAGTGGAGCGAGGACGCTGCCGTCGTCCGCGGTCGTGTTCGCGGCAACCCTCAGATCGAGTTCTTGGCCGACTCCTATGGTCAAAGAGGCGGACGAGCTGCCGAACCAGCCCGCACAGCCACCCAGAGCATGCGATTCTCCTCCATCGACCCGGTACCACGCGGGAGGACCGCAGGCGCTGGCCGTCCCGAAGGCGAACTCCCAAGGCCGGGACACGAACCCGCCCTCTGGATAAGCTCCGGTCGCCACTGCTCCGATAGCTGCGGCGACAGCCGCTCCGACGATGGCGATCCGAAGCAAGACAGCGCGGTCCACTCTTCTATGACGGCTCTGCCTCCGGAATGGTTCCTAGCCTGGGTTGCCGGTCCGGCTGGCACGCCCGAGATGAGGGTCGCTCCCGGGTGCCAGGCATTCACACAAAGGGTCTTCTTGCCCCAACGATAGTGAGAGGGCACTCCGCTGGCTCAGTGTTGGGGGATGTCATGGGAGACGATCCCGGATCCGGACGCGGGTAGCAACTCGCCGTCAGGATGACGGAGGCGGAGTGGCGCCGGGGAGGGGGCCGAGCACCGTGATCTGGGTCCAGCTGGTTCCGTCGGTGGTGCGGTACATGCCTTCGGCACCGAACGCCCAGCCATGGGTGGCATCGACGAAGATGACTTGCCCGGCGCCGGCGGCGCTGCCCCCGAACTCTCCAGGCACTGCCGAAGCAGTCCAGGTGACGCCGCCGTCATGGGTCTCGTACATGTCCTCCCGGCCCATGGCCATCCAGGCGTCGCGCGAGGTTGGCATGGCGATGTCGTACGGGTAACCCCACGCCGGGATCTGGCCGATTGGTGCATCACCCGACGGCGGAGACCAATTCGTGCTGCGGCTCAGGAGGGTCCAATGCGATCCCCAGTCCGTTGACGCCCATGCCTCCTTGGGCGCGAAACCCCCGCCAACCTCGACCGCACAGACGTCGAGCAAGGTGCCCGCCGGGGAGGCGCCGAGCTGGTCAGTGCTGTCAGCGCACGCCGATGGCAGGTCGGCCAGCTCCCAGGTCCGGCCGTCTGGGCTGACGGCGAACTCGCCGCCGCTCGTCGGGCCGAAGAGGATCAGGTGCGAGCCGGCAACCATGGCCTGGGTGAAGCTGGCGTTCGTCCCGTTGGGATGCGGAGGCTGAGACGCTGTTGGCTCGAAGGGCGAGCCGGGCGCGGATGACTCCCAGAGCGTGGTTGCGCAGGCGACACACCCGCTGACGGCCCAGACGGAGCCGTCGAATGAGACCACGCCCGCCACCGAAGCAGCTCCGGTCGGGGTCACCATCGTCCACGTGGCGCCGCCGTCCGTGGTCTCCAGCAAGGGGTCGACCAGCCACCCGTCGTCGAGGGAGGTGAAGTAGATACTGGCGCCCTGCGGCCAAGTCACCCCCGGTCCCACGTCCTCCTGGGACGGGAAGGGGAGCAGTGACCAGGAGGCGCCGCCGTCGTCGGTCCGGGCGACACCGGGGCGGCAGTTGCCCTGCGCGTCACAGGCAGAACCGAGCACCCACCCGTGGCTGTCGTCGATGAAGCTCATCGAGGTCGGCTGCAGGTAGGCAATCGGCCCCGGCGTGGCCGTCGGCGTGGAGGGAGCGGGGGTGAAGCAGGGCTTCCCGAAGACAGCCGTGAAACAGCTCGTGGGAGTCGGGGACGGCGTACGAGTGTGGCCCTCGGGGAGCGACGGTGATGCCCGTCCCAGTCCCGGCCCGGCCCCGGTGGCACAGCCCGCCAGGACGGTCGCCACCAGGATGACGGCCATACGCGCCCTCTTCACCGATACGACCTCTGCCCGGCGCGTCAGAGGCAGGCTCTCGAGGGCGATCGGGGAGCCCCCAACCCCCGGCAGTGCGAGCCTTCCGCCCACAGAGATCACATCCTTCAAGACGTGGCCATCTGACCATACGTGACGTTCTGTAGAACGGCGGTGGCGAGGCACGGGTACGCCCCGGCGGGCCAAGGCCCACGGCGGGGCGGCCATTGGTCTGGCAGGCCGCCAACCTCAGCAGCCGAAGGGTGGGCCGCCGCACCGGGTCAGGCCGAATGGCCCAGGACGCAATCCCTCCAGCCGAGGCGCTATTGGTTGGATCGGACGCTCCGCTCAAGCAAGAGGACAGAGCACAGTGGGCTGGCCCAGTGTTGGGGAATGACACTTGGACGGCCTCCGCGCAACGGACCGACGCATCCGGAGGGACACCGCCAGACCCTTCGGCAGGCCTCCAGGACGGCCAGCCCCTGGTCCGGCGCAGTCTCGCAGGGCCGTGTAACGCAGTCCCCCGAGGTCACGTACAACTAGTGCAACACCCTAGAGCTCGTCACTCGCGGACGCAGCTTCGAGTTATGTTCCCTATTCAAGTTGAGACTTGCCCTCACGTCCTCGCACCGGCCGCCGCGGAGCGGAACACGTAGGTCGTACGCTCAATCCCGCTTACCGCGTCGATCAGCAGCGGCAGGGCAGTCTCCTTTGAGACGCGATCACAGAGCCACGACTCCTCGGCAGAGTCCCGATCGTCGAGCAGGTCCGGCCTGTAGCGAACGACCGATGACAGGTAATAGATCGCGGCATACCGAGCCAGACACGGCGGTAGGATCACCCCGGGCGCGCCATCCAACGTTGCAAACAGATGCCCGTCCGCGCCCGGGTCAGTCGAGCTGGATATGTGCGGACTCAGCTGAGTCCACATCCGCGTGCACGCCGCCTCGATAGCCGCGCCGAATTGCGCGGGGTCCGGGTCTCGCCGAATTGGCACACGCTCCTGCCAAACCGACACCCCAACATAGCTCCGCCGGCTGATGGCGAACAGTTGCCGCCAGTCGAAGTTGCTCGTGTCTACCTCCTCATAGCTTGCCTCAACCAAATCGCGGAGGTCCGATAGTTCGTCAAGCATGTTCTGTGGCACGATCGCGAGCTCACCCCAAGTTGATGCGGCATCAGACACCACGGTAGACACCACGGGCAACACCGTCGGCGTCGCCGCACCTATATGAAGAATCTCCCACCCCACCTCGGGCACGCCGCCTATGAGACCCTTGAACGGCAAGTACGTCCCGGGCGCGATCGTCAGTCCCGTCCTCGCCTCATACAGCATGGAAAACACGCCTTTGCGTACGACCAGACCCCCCGATACCACTCCTCCCGCCTTGGGTCGACGGAACGACAAACCGTGTCCCATCTCACGCGCCATCACGGCGCGAGCGTCCACCCGCAGCAATTCGGCCTTAGCAAGATTCAGAGCCGCGTAGTAGTACAAGAGCGCCGAGGAACTCCCAGGCACCGCACTTGCCGCAACATAGTAGTTCCATCCTTGGCGCACGAGGTTCCGCAACTGCTTGATCAGCAGGTCACGGTCACCTTGGGTATCTTCGAACAAGGCGCTGGCCCTTTTCGGAACCTCAATCCGTGCCCTCAGGATCGCCCACAGAAGTTCGGGCGACGCCGCATCGGTGAAGTGCGCCACGCCCTCATTGGGCGAATGCAGCGGAATCGGGAGATACTGCTTATGAGCACGCTGCAGACTAGCCACCTGACATCCTCCCCCCGTCGATCTAGTTCACGTACTCCCAGGTGCAACCTGAACCGTGGTGCTGGCCCCAGTTGTCACATGCTGGGAATCTTTCCCCAGCCTTGACGTTCTTCTGAGTCCCCTGGTACTGGGTGCACTTGACTCTGCCGGTCTTGGGCACGATATCGCCCGGCTTGTACTGCATCGCCACAACCTGACCTCCTCTCCGGGGCTTCCAATCCTCCATTAATCGTACATCGGTTCGGTGCGCCCTCGCGCCGCCCCTGCCCGCCCCCAGCTTCCGCTGCGACTAGGTATGTCTGCCAAGCCTGGCATGGGCCAGCATCTTCTTCCCGGCCCCGTAGGGCCCCGTATCGGCAGCACAGACGGCTACCTGCCCGGTTGGGCTCAGGCAGGCGCTTGCCTTGCGGGCAACCGCTGGGGTGGGCGCTGGACCGTTCCGAGGGCGAGCGTTAGCAGGGCCAGGAACGAACCGAGAGCCGATCCGATGATGACAATCAGGAAACCCGGGGCCAGGACGAGAAGATGCGAGTACATGGTTGGCATGTGGAGCACCCGCGTCGGGTCGACGGCGTCCAGGCCGGCCACGCCCAGTGTGGCTAAAGAGAGCAGGAGCTTGGCAACGAGAAGAGGCGTCGAAAAGCGGGCGACGGCGACTAGCCCAAGTAGAAGGGCGACGGCGACAACGGCGACGAGAATCGGGCCATCCTGTCCCGCGGCAAGAGAGGTGTGGGGCAGGAGCAGTTTGATCAAAATGCACGGCGAGTTGATGGAACACCCCTGCTGGACAAAAGGAACGAAGAGGCCTGCAAGAGCTACTGCCATCGACGCAACGTACGCCCAGCTCAACCCGAGGGTAACCGCCGTCTGGACTCGCCTCGTTCCGGACACGACCGCTCGCATACACGTCCGACGCCCAGAACCATCATAAGGTTCCCGACAAGCCGTGGACCCCGCTTGGAGGACGTGCCGGGATGCGGAATACGACGCCCTAAGCAGAGACGCTACTAACTCCGGTCGGGGCGTCTGGGTAGATTGATACATCCTCGCCTGAGTGGCGATGCTGTACCCCGATCACGAAGCGTGAGCCTCTATCTGGCCCAGCCTCACGAGCTCTTGGTCCATTCGCACGGTTTGCTCAAATAAGGGTGGCCCCGCCGGGTGGCTCCGTGGGAACGTTCGGGGAGATAATTGCTTACCACGTCCATGCCGCCCCGCCTGCTTCTTGGTGCGCTTGTGGTGGTTCTGGCAGGAACCGCTGCCTGCTCCCCCTGCTCCCATGGCCGGGGATTCAGCGTCTCCCTGGTCAAGGACAGCGGCGGAGAGACTCCCCCCATCGCGGCGGCTGAATGGTTCGCCGTTCACGGTGGCGTTTGGTCGGACATCCCCACGACCGGCTGGCACGTGATCGGCAGCCCGGGGCCGACCACCAACGTACAGTCCGGCTCGATGACACTTCAGGTGGTGCAGGGTACGGACGGCACCTGGCAGGTGGTGAGCGGCTCTGAGCCGGTGTGTTGACGTAGGCCGGACAAAAGCTCGTTGCCCGTCTGGCGTCATTAGCGCACCCTCGCATGGGCGACGCTGATATCGCTGGAGCAGACCTGTGGGTGCCCAGCTCGTCAACGGCGTGCGCATGTCGACTGATCTGTCGCTCTTCGGCCATCTGAGCCGCGCTCAGATAGTGGCACGGCCGGCGAGCTTTGGAGGATGTCGTCACATGAGTCGGTTCCCCAGTTTGGGCTCGCCGCGTACCCCCACCCATACCCCCACCCCGACGACACGGGGAGGTACCAGGCGGCACGGAGCTACCACAGCCGAGTCGTGATTCGTAATCAGGACGACATGTAGCGACACCAGACAACACGTCAATCGGCGCACTTGAAAACCGCAAGGGCCGCCAAGCCCTCGGGGGTTCGAATCCCTCTCCCTCCGCCATTTTGAGATCAGATTCGAGCTTTAGCGCACAGGCCGCTGATCCACTCAGCGGAAATGGACTGCCAATGTGACTGCCAGTGGCCCTGGAACCACCAGCGACCGGAGCCAAGCGCGGCTACCCTCTTCACGAGAAAGGGCCGCGACAAGGGGCGCACAGGTCAGTCTCCCCGCCCTGTCCCCGCCCGGACAGCGTCCCAGCCCTCGCGGTAGTCCTCCAGCCAGCCATCCTCCACGCCCGGCGCGGCCTGTAAACGGCAATCTAAAAGGGACCCACTTGGGGCGGGAATGATCACCTAAAAGGGGACCACCTTGATCGGCTCCGGATCTTCTCTACGTTGTCGGCGTGTCCGTGGCCACGTCAGACTCCCCATCTGTGGCCACGAAATTCCCCACTGACGGCCACGACGTAGCCGGCGGCTGAGGGGCGCCGGGTCCAGCCCGAGCGCGGTGGGGAGGAGCCTC
>Ga0187856_1002637_pt1 | contig 13042 bp, 9 predicted proteins | sample June2016WEW_8_40_FD_132443 | JGI IMG/M metagenome (GOLD analysis project Ga0187856, IMG submission 132443) | Peatland microbial communities from SPRUCE experiment site at the Marcell Experimental Forest, Minnesota, USA - June2016WEW_8_40 | ecosystem: Environmental > Terrestrial > Soil > Wetlands...
ATTCCTTCGTGAATGTGGGGAAGAATACCCCGAAGAAATCGCCCGCTGGTGAGGTCCGCCGGGGTAGCGTCGCTGCGCAAAACCAGCCGGCAGGGAATTTACAGAAACGATGTTGCACTAACCAGCAGAATGGTCCACGCGTTCCACGCTTCTTGTATGCGAGCGTCGAGCCGCACCAAGCGCATGTATTCTCTTTCATCGCGCTCTCCTCTCTTCCATCCTTTTAAAGATAAGCCAGACTCCAACGATTAAATGAACCCAGAATATTACCCAGAAGCCGAACCATGCTGTTAAGTAGCGCATGACACCAATCCTATGGTCGGCGGTTTGGGCGACCGGCATTGGGCACTTCGCACCCACTTGTCATTGGTCGCCTCCTTGGGGCGTCGGCAACAACTCAATCCGTGCGCAACGCCAGCCTTACGCTAAAAATTCTCTTCGTCGGCCGCAAAGACCCGGATCGAGGGAGGAAGTCGACCCGGGCCGAATCTAGAGCCCGCAGCGAAGGGACGGAGTTGGGCCCATGAGCCAATCAAAGCTCGAATCGTTAACGAAGGCTTAACCCGGGCTCGCGGTTGATTTGCGTCAGGCAGGACGCAATTTCGGCACCGCCCCATTCCCGCTGCTCTATACCCGCACCAGTCCGATTTGATGGAAGCCGCGCCAGGCACGCCGAACCAACGAAGCGGCGCGAACTGGCGACTGTAGGGAGTGTGCGCCGGTGGAGACTATATATTGGCTGAATTGGTCAATTTCGGAGGCCTTCCCATGGGCGAGCACTGGCTCATATCCGGCGCCAATCGCGGCATTGGACTGGAGCTTTCGCGACTGCTCCTGGCGCGTGGCGATCACGTGACTTCGAGCGTGCGCAACGATAAGGCGCGCACCGGCCTTTTGGCGAAGCTCGCGCCCCAGAACGCACAGGCCGACATGCTTGTCTTCGACACCCGCGACGAGGAGGCGATCCGGGCGGCCGCGAGAACGGTGAGCAAGCCGATTGACGTGCTCGTCGCCAACGCAGGCGCCTATGGGCCGAAGCGGCAATCGACGCTCGACATGGATTTTGATGGCGCGCTCGATCTCTTCTCTGTCAATGCGCTCGGCCCGTTGCGGGTCGCGCAAGCATTTCTGCCATTTCTCCTACGGGCGACAAGTCCGCGTATTGTTTTCGTATCCAGCGTGCTCGGCTCAATGGCGCTGGAGGGCTCCTTCAACATCGCCTACCGCGCGGCGAAGGCGGCGTTGAACAAGATTGTACAGGGATTGGCCGAGGATTTGAAGGCTGACGGGGTCACGGTGATTGCACTGCATCCGGGCTGGGTGCGCACCGATATGGGCGGACCCGACGCGCCATTGTCGGTGGAAGAGAGCGCCGCCGGAATCATCGAGACCATCGACGCGCTGACGATCGCGGCGACGGGAAACTTTCTGGATTATCTCGGCGAGACGGTCGCGTGGTGAGGCTCCGCCATCTCACCGAGCGTCGCCAATTGGCCTAACGGAGGTCCACGACCTGCTCGACAAGATCGTCGGCCGCGGCGCGCCGACTGTCGCGAATCGGTCGCTCGCCTTCATTTGGGCGCTAGCGAGGCCTTGGACTTCGAGGTGGGCGATTGAGAGCGGGAATGAGGTTAACGTGTTTTAATCGTGCGGGATGAAGACCGATTGCCGGCGTGGGCCGGAGGAACGACACAATCGTCGCTTCGCGTGAGTCGCCATTGCGTCGACTCGTGCGGCGCGACATAAGATGTCATCTCGGCGGGTCCGCTGGGGGTCCGCTAACGAAGATAGCATTTTTGGTGGTTTATCTAAGTCTTTGTTTTATTTGGTGCCGCAAGAGGGATTCGAACCCCCGACCCCATCATTACGAATAATGCGCTCTACCGACCGAGCTATTGCGGCGAGTCTTGCGCCATGGCGCGTGGCTTCTATGTTTCCCTTGCCAAACCAATCTGTTAGCCGCCCTTTGCCCATATTGTCCGACTCATCTTACGGGCCTGAAAATGGGTGATCAAGCACCGGATTCGGTCCGTCGCTGTGACAGCGGCAAAGTCAGCTATCCCCTGCCCTTCTGAATGCCCAGGGGCGGTCAAATATTCCTTTCGGGCTTGGTCCGTTGACGAAAGCGAGCCTACCAAAAGGACTCGCCCGAACATTTCGCCATATCCAGCCTTCGCAAACTGATGCAAAAATCTCTGAGGCCACCCCAAGGTCGCCCGGTTGAAGTTCCCCCCATGGCCGGGCAGAGATGGCCTCATTCATAGGCCATCCAATCGCGACCCCGCCCAATATGGAGTGCATGCGGTCGATTGTGTGGGAGATTCCGTTTCCTGATGGGGGCATGTTTCGTGCGAAACATGCCCCCGCCGGTTGCTAGTTTTGGTATTTATATCGATGTGTTGGGCGACTTCATCGGTGAGGTCGCAATTGTGCGCGTATTCACAGTTTAAGGGCTTCGCCGCCATCGCGCTGGCAGAGCCAGCGCTCCACAGCCGCCCGGTCGAAGAAGTTTCGCCGGCCCAACTTTATTGGGCGCGGAAATTCACTTCCAGGATCGTTCATCCACCTCTCAATTGAGCGCCTGGAAACGTCGAGTTCGAGCGCAAGCTTTACGGCGCTGACAAGGCGCAGCGGGTTCTGATTCTCCGACATAGGACACCATCCCGTCGGCGCGAGCCGACAGCTAAAGGGGTGGTGCCGCTTTGAGGATGCGGGCCAAAGCTCGCAGTGCCTATTTAACAAATTGGGTGACTTGGGGTGCGGCGTATTGGCGCACTTATAGGAGCGCCGCTACGCGACGTCAAGCGAAAACAAGCGACACAGCCGCGAATACGCTTTAGTCAGCTTGGAATTTTGCAACTACGCTCGACTAATACTTTGGACGTCTTTGCGATGAATTGGTTTTTACGACTATGCGGAGAGGCGGTCGTAGCGGCCTGAAGGCGTCACAAAGCAGGGGAAGCGGGCGAAGTATTTAAGCTGCGACGAGGCTTGCAAGTAAGTCGTCGTCCCAGCCTGCGGTTTTGCGCTTTAGGCGTTGGGAATCCTTGCCGCGCTGCTCGCCGATCAATGCATTCCGCGCGACAACAGTCCAAAAAGAGGAAGCCGGACGCCTAATCAAATGCGATTTCCCTTCATCTTGATGACTTTCACCTCGCCGCTGCCGGTGACGACGCGCTCGATGTGGTTCGCCCAGCGCCCCAACGCGGCGCGTTTCTCGGGTTCGAACTGATGACGCTGATAAATCCCGGCGACGCCGGCGAAAGAGCCGCTGATGTGGTTCACGATCCGCTCGATGACCGGCAGCTGCACGTCGATGCTCGCCAGACCGGACACGACGCTGCGCCGAATATCGTGAACCACCCAAGGGGCAATTGGCTCGCCGCCGTTCAGCGCCGCCATCGCCGCGTCCAGCCGACGCTTGGCGCGAGTGAAACCGCTTATCGCGGTCGCGCCTGTCATGGTAAAAATCAGATCGCTGTCGCCGATGCGCGGCAGACTCTCCAGAATTTCGACGGCTTGTGCCGGCAATGGAATCGTGTGCGCGCGCTTGTTCTTGACGCGCGAAAGCGGCAGGCTCCAAAGCCCGGCGCCAAGATCGATCTCGGACCAGTGCCCTTCGGAAATTTCGGATTTGCGTTGGCCGGTGAGGATCAACAGCTTCACGACTGGCTCGAACGGCCAGCCGAGCCTCTCGCTGGCTTTCCAAAGGAGGGCGAGTTCGCGGTCGTCGAGCGTGCGGTCGCGGCTCGTTTCCTGCGACGGTCGGCTCATTCCGTCGCACGGGTTTTTCTCGATGATCCCGCGCGACATCGCCCAGCGGCACAATTTGCGCAGATGCGCGTAAATCCGATTCGCCAGCACCGGCGCGGGTCGGTCGGCGATGCGGTCAAGCAGCGCATGAATGTCGGCGCGAGTGATTTCACTTAAGCGGCGCCCGCGCCATGGCGCGACAATTTCCCTATCCAGGAAGTGCGCCGCCTCGCGCCATGAGCGGTTCGATGGCTTGTGATGGCGTTCGACGAAGCTCGCGACCACGGTCTCGATGTCGTCGTGCTTGACCGTCGCCTTCTCGCGCTCCGCTTGGCGCACGACGGCGATCTGCGCCGCCTTGGCGGCGCGCTTTTGCTGCGCCGGGTCGAACCCGTCGTCGCGCAGGTTGCGCGCCTCACGCGCCCGCTTGCGCGCCTCGGCGAGGCTCACCGGGCCGAGGGTCAGCTTTCTCGATTTGTTTTGGAATCTGTAGCGCCAGACGAAGGTGCGGGCGCCGCTTGGCCAGACGAGGGCGTAAAGCCCGGCTTCGGCGTCGTCCTTGACCTCATAGGGCGCGGTGCCCGGCGCCAACGCTTCGAGTCGTTTGACTGTCAGACCGGTGGATTTGCCCATGACACTGGCTCCAAAAGGTGAGCGTTAGAGGTAAGCGCCTGCCGCTGGCTGACCGTGTCGGGCGCTGTCTGCTTATGTCGTCATAGGATTGCTGAATACAAGGTAATTGCTGGTCTTACGAGCGATTTAATGTCGGGGGCCGTCGGGCGCTGTCGAGGGTCGGCGTGTGTTCGAGAGACATTGGAACGCCGACGTGCTGGCGTATATTTTCGGCCTCATTTTTATCATGGTCGGGATCGCCGGCTTCATCCCCAATCCGCTCGTCTCGGACGCGGGCGTCTTCCAAGTGAACGGGGCGCATAATCTTATCCATATCGTCACGGGCATTCTGTTCGTGGCCGGCGCCTATTTCGGCGCGTCGGTGTGGACGATCCGCGCAATCGCGGTGCTTTACACGATCGTTGCGATTGTCGGATTCGCGATGCCCGACAATATGCTGCTCGGGGCCGTCGCGATGAACTTGGCCGACCGCTGGCTCCACGCCGCCTTCGCGGCGGTCCTGCTGCTGGTCGGTTTCGTGACGCCCGCGCATGAACCAATGCGCCAAGCCCATCAATAGCCGTCGCCCGAGCGAGACCGCTGACGATGGCATAATCCGACACTGGGGCGAGGCCGAACGAAGACGGCCTCGCCCCGCTGTTCACGCCGCCGCGTTGGTGTCGAGAATTCGAACGCCGCGAAAGCGCGCCACCGGCGCGCCGTGCGAGACCGGGGCGAGCTGCATCGGCTCCGCCTTGCCGCAGGTGAAGACGCCGTGAAGCTCATATGTCGAGGCGTCGCCGAGGCCGTCGAGCCCGCGCCAAAAATCCAGCGTGCGGCCCTGATAGGCGGCCCCCTGAACCATCTCGCCGAGCGCGCCGTTCTTGATCTCGAAGAATAGCTGGCCGCCGAACTGAAAATTGTCGCGCCGCTGGTCGATGCTCCAGCTTCCGGCGCCGATGATGTAAAGCCCGTCATCGACGCCGGAGATGAGATCGTCCAGCGAACAGCGCTCTGGATTGGGCGCCAGCGAAATATTGGGCATGCGCTGGATTGGAAAGGCGCGCGGGCTGTCGGCGTAGGCGCAGCCGTTGGAGCGCGGCAGGCCGATGAGATGCGCCTGCCCCAGCGCCATCTGGAAGTTCTCGAACACGCCCTTTTCGATGATGGCGAAATCGGCCGAGGATGCGGGGGCGCCGTCGTCGTCGTAGCCGATGGTGGCGAGCCCGCCTTCCTGCGCGCGGTCGGCCCGTATCGTCATCAATTCGGAGCCAAAGCGCAGACCGCCGAGCATGGCGGGCTTGACGAACGTCGTGCCGGCGAAATTCGCCTCCCAGCCGAGCGAGCGGTCGAGTTCGGTGGCGTGTCCGACCGTCTCGTGGATGGTCAGGAACAAATTACTGGGGGCGATCACCACATCGCGCACGCCGGCGCTAACGGGCTTCGCGCGCAGCTTTCGCCGGGCTTCCTCGGCGCCCCGCCGCGCCTCCTCGACCAAGCCGCAACCAGCGGCGTAATCCCAACCGGCGCCGCGCGCCGGCGCGAAGCTGTCGCGCGTCGCGAAGCGCCCGGACGCCTTGTCCACGGCGGTGATTGTGAATCGCGGCTCCACGCGCGTGCGCGTCTGCGCGATGCGCGCGCCATTGCCGCTGGCGAAAAGCCGCTCCTCGCGCGCCGCCAGAAATGTCGAGAGACAGTAATCGACCCCGGCGTCGCGGGCGGCGGCGTTCACGGACAGCAGAAAATCGGCCTTGTCGGCGACCGAAACCTCGAAAGGGTCGATCCCGAACGGCGTCTCCCAGCGCGCCTCGACGCCGGGAAGCGTTTCCACGATGATTTCGCGCGGCTGGATTGGCTTCACCGCCCGCGCATTGGCGAGCGCCGTCTCCACGCCGGTCAAAATCGCGGTGCGCGAAAAAGTCGACGCGCCGTAAAATCCCCAGCAGCCGTCGCGCAGCACGCGCAGGCCAAAGCCCGCGTCAGCGCTCTCCCCGACATCCTCCAGCCGGTCTTCGCGCGCCCGCAGAAACTCGCGCCGCGTTTCGCCGAGCCTGATGTCGACGTAATCGGCGCCGGCTCTCCGGGCGGCGTCGATCGCGATGTCGGCGAGGTCGAACAACCCCGCTCTGTCGAGCGCGAAAGCGCCTGGCGCGATTTCGGGTTGTTTGCGCTCGCCCAAGATCGTGGCTCCTGTCTCGCGCGAAAACCCGGTCGATTTTCGCGGCCGCCCCGCTTAAACCATACTCCCGATCGCGTCTCGCGATCCACCCGCGAGGATAGGCTCTTGTCCACATATGATTTCAAAGCGCAGCGTCTATTCGTCGAGGCGCCGCTCGATATTGGCGCGCGCGTCGTTCCGACGCCAGCGGCGCGAAACTATCTCTTGAATGTGCTGCGCCTGCGCGCGGACGATCCAATGCTGCTGTTCAACGGCCGCGACGGAGAATGGCGGGCGCGGATCGAACTGACCTCTCGCAAGGAGGCGGCGCTTATCGCGCTGGAACAAACGCGGGCGCAAACCGCGGCCGGCGATCTCGACTACGCCTTCGCGCCGCTCAAGCAGGCGCGCCTCGATTATATGGTTCAGAAGGCCGCGGAGATGGGCGTCGCCCGGCTGATCCCCGTGCTCACGCGGCGCACTCAGGTTCGGCGCGTGAACCTGGAGCGCCTGCGCGCCAATGTGATCGAGGCCGCCGAACAATGCGGCCTGCTGAACCCGCCGGAGATCGCCGAAGCGCGGGATCTTTCGGACTGGCTGGCGTCGCTGCCCGCCGGGCGGCGGCTGATCTTTTGCGACGAAGACGCCGAGGTCGCCGATCCCATCGCGATTTTGCGGCGGGCGGCGCCGGCCGGCGAACCAAGGCCCGGCGCCTCCGCGACGCTGTTGATCGGGCCGGAGGGCGGTTTCGACGAGGCCGAGCGCGAGAAAATTCTTCGGAAGCCCAATGTGTTACGGCTGTCGCTGGGGCCGCGCATCCTGCGCGCCGACACGGCCGCCGTCGCCGCCCTTGCGCTCGTCCAGTCGGTTCTGGGAGATTGGTCGTGAACATCGGGCGGGGCGACACGATGCTGCCACGATGTTTGCGTCTATTGCCACCAGCGACGAAGCGGCCGGAGGAAGCGCAAGTTCCGCCTCCGGCGTAAAAGTGGTCGCCAGCGTATGCGTTAGCTTCCGGGCGAAGTTCCTCGGCTTTAAGGGAATGTTCGCCGCATCGCGGAACGTTTTCGAGGGCTGGTTATCGCGCCATCCCGTCCACGAGAATCACAAGGTCAACGCGCGCATGAACATTTATTCCCGGCGTAATTGCTTGCCGCGAACGAGGGAGGCCCGGGGCCTCTTGGCGATCGTGGGGCCCCTAGGGGTCGCCGCGCTCGTCATTTGCGCGCCGGCCCACGCCGAGAGTCCGGGCGCCGCGACCGGTGATCGATGCGCCCGACTGGGCGCTGATTTCGTGGCGATTTCAGGCGCGCAGCGTTGCGTGCGAGTCGGCGGGCATGTACGCGCCGAAGCGCCACGCACCGATGTTCCGCGGGTCGCCGCCCCCCGCCAGGCCCTCCCCGGGCCAAACGGTTACGCGGCGGCCGTGCCGGACGGACTGCGTCCTATCTCGGACATTTTCCACATCCCCGCGGGCTCCGCCTCCGGCGGCTCGGGCCTCTATCGACGCTAGGGTTGCCTCGCTCTGATTGAAGACTTTAGATGCGAGCCTTCAGACTCGCATTTTCAAGCCCCGGCAAACAGAACGAGCGACCATTTTCCCACGCACTTTAAAGCGCGCATTCCTCGAAAGCCGGTTCGACCGATTTCCGCCAGCGGCCGTGGAACGCCTCGAGCCGTTGCGCCGCGAGCGTCTGGCCGCTTTGCGCGATGGCCTCCAGCGGCTCCAAATAAATCGTCTCGTCCGCGCCGGCGGAGTCCCGTCGCGCGCGCCGCGTCAGCCCCGCGCGGGCGAGAGCCAGCATATCCAGCGCGATTTCGCGCGCGGAGCGGCCTTGGATTGAAGCCTCCAGCCCCTTGAACGGAACTTCGTCGCGTAGATTTTGACGCTCGATGGCGCTCCAGCCGCGAATCAATTCCTCAGCGCCGTCGAGCGCCGCGCCGTCGTAAAACAAGCCGACGAACAGCGCAGGCAGCGCCGTCATGTGAGCGCGCGGGCCGGCGTCGGCGCCGCGCATTTCGAGATAGGTTTTCAGCCGCACTTCCGGGAAAATCGTCGAGAGGTGATTGGCCCAATCGGCGATCGTCGCGCGCTCGCCCGGTAGTTGCGGCAGCTTCCCGGCCAAAAGATCGTGAAAGCTCGCGCCCGCGACATCGTGATAAATCTCGCCACGCTTAACGAAATACATCGGCGCGTCGAGCGCGTAATCGACATAGCGCTCGAAGCCCATGCCGTCTTCGAAGGCGAAGGGCAGCATGCCCGTGCGGTCGGGATCGGTGTCGCGCCAGATGTTTGAACGCTGCGACAGCGCGCCGGTCGGCTTGCCGTCGAGGAATGGCGAATTGGCGAACAGCGCCGTGACGATCGGCTGAAGGGCGAGGCCGACGCGCATCTTGCGCACCATGTCGGATTCGCTGGTGAAGTCGAGGTTGACCTGAATGGTCGCGGTGCGAAACATCATGTCGAGGCCGAGCGACCCGACCTTGGGCATATAGGCCGACATGATCTCATAGCGTTGCTTGGGCATGACCGGCGTTTGCGCGCGCGACCATTTCGGACTGGCGCCGAGATCGAGAAAACCGATCCCCAGCGGCGCGGCGATGCGCTCCAGCGCGGCAAAATGCGCGTCGCGCTCGGCCCTGGTCGCGTGAATGTCCTCGAGCGGCGCGCCGGAAAGCTCGAACTGCCCGCCCGGCTCCAGCGAAATCGCGCCGCCGCCCTCGGAGTCGTAAAGCCCGATCAGGGCATCGCGGTCGAAGATCGGCGTCCAGCCCTGCGCCGCCCGCAGACCCTCGATCAGCGCGCGAACGCCGCCGGGCTCATAGGGAACGGGCGCGTGGTTCGCCTTGTAAAACGGGATTTTTTCGTGTTCCGTTCCGACGCGCAGGGGGCTCCCCGCGGGTTTGACGCCAGCCTCGATCCAGGCGACGAGTTCGCGCCGCGACGAAATCGGCGTTGTGTCGTTAGCGTCGCGAGCCATTCTTCGCTTTCGTGCCAAAGTGCGGTTGGGTGGTCGGCGCACGCGCCGAAGGGACAGGCGCCCCGATTGCCGCAAAAGCCTCCCGCGCGCAAGCCCACGCAGTTTTGGCGCCAAACCGCCTAAACGCCTCGCCGCGTGATTTCCCTTGTTTCTTTTCGCGCCGCAACCATAATCGCGGGAGACCGAGCGCGGCGAGCCGGCGGCGCGGCGAGCCCCGAAAGGACAACGTTTTGGTGGAATCAGCGACGCGCATTCACATCACCCGTAAGTCCGTCTACTTCACCCGCAAATCCGTTGAATCCATCATCGCCGCCAATAACGCCGAGCGTCATGGATTGAAGCGCACGCTGGGCTGGGCGTCGCTGTTGGCGCTCGGAATCGGCGGGATCATCGGCGCCGGCATTTTCGTGCTCACCGGCACGGTCGCCGCCAATGTCGCGGGGCCGGGGGTGATGGTTTCGTTCCTTCTGTCGGGAATCGCCTGCGCCTTTGTCGCTTTGTGCTACGCCGAACTCGCCTCGCTGATTCCCGTGTCGGGCAGCACTTACACCTATACTTATGCGACGCTTGGCGAGATTTTCGCCTGGATCATCGGCTGGGATCTGGTGCTCGAATATGGCGCCGGCGCCGCGACGGTCGCCGTCGGCTGGTCCGGCTATTTCAACAAGGTTCTGCAAGGCTTTGGCGTCAACCTCCCGCCCGAACTGACCCACGCCCTTTTCGCAGGGGCGGCGCATGCCGGCGAGACGGCGCCGCATGGGTTGTTCAATCTGCCCGCCGCTGGCGTCATCCTGATGCTGACGGCCCTGCTGGCGCGCGGCACGCAGGAAAGCGCGGCCTTCAACAACGTTATCGTCGTGGTCAAGGTCGCCGTGGTGCTGGCCGTCATAATTTTCGGCGCGCCTTATGTCGAACTTTCCAACTGGACGCCGCTGACGCCGGAAAACTCCGGCGAAGCGCATTTCTTCCGCTGGGCGTGGGAAAGACTGACGAATTTCGGCGGCGCGCATGTCGAGCCGGATTTCAACTGGGATTTCAGCTGGTTCGGCCATTACGGCTGGACCGGCGCGCTGCGCGGCGCGGCGTTGGTCTTCTTCGCCTACATCGGTTTCGATGGCGTATCGACCGCCGCTCAGGAAGCCCGGCTGCCGCAGCGCGACGTGCCCGTCGGCATTCTGGGGTCGCTGGTCATCTGCACGGTTCTCTACATCGGCGTGTCGGCGGTCGCGACCGGCATCGTCTCCTACAAGCAACTCGGCGTGCCCGATCCGATCGCGCTCGCGATGGACCACACCGGCCTGCCTTTCATCACCTGGATCGTTAAGTTCGGCGCCCTTGCCGGGCTCACGACGGCGATGCTGACGCTGCTGTTCGGCCAGACGCGCGTGTTCTATGCAATGGCGCAAGACGGTTTACTGCCGCCGGTCTTCGCGAGATTGCACGACAGATATCGCACGCCAGCGATCAGCCAATGGCTGGTCGGCGCGCTGACCGCCCTGACGGCGGGCCTCCTGCCCATCGACATCCTCGACGAGATGGTCAGCATCGGCACGCTCGCCGCCTTCGCGCTGGTGTGTTTCGCCGTGCTGCATCTGCGCCGCCACAGCCCGCTCATCGTCCGCCCGTTCCGCGCGCCGGGAATTCCCTGGCTGCCCGTTCTCGGCATTTTGTCCTGCCTCGCGCTGATGGCGGCGCTGCCGGGCGAGACCTGGCTCCGCCTCGTCGTCTGGATGGCGATTGGGCTGGTTATTTACTTCCTCTATGGCGTGAAGCATGTCCGACGGTGAGCTTCACGCCCCGACAAAATGCTTCGACAGTTTCAGCCCCTGCCCTTGATAATTGGACAGACCCGCGGCGCCATAGAGCGCCCGCGGCGGCTCGGCCATCGGCTCGTAGACCAATCGTCCGATGAATTGTCCGTCTTCGAGTATAAAGGGCACTTCGCGGCTGCGCACCTCCAGCACGGCGCGGCTGGCGGGCTCCCCTTGCGCGCCAGCGCCAAAACCTGGATCGAAGAAGCCGGCGTAATGCACGCGAAACTCGCCGATGGCGGCGTCCATCGGGGCCATTTCGGCGGCGAGATCGGCCGGGATGCACAGCCTCTCTTGAGAGGCGAGAATATAGAAATCGCCGGGATCGAGAATAAGCCGACGGTCCGCGCGCGCCGGCAGCACGTCCCAAAAATCGCCCACGCTGTAACCACCGACGCGGTCCACGTCGATCACATCGGTGTGCTTTTGCGCGCGATAGCCGACGACGCCGGCGTGCAACTGGCCCGAGAGATCGACGCGAAGAACCACGCCGTCGCGCAGATTCAAGGGGCCGTCCACGAGTTTCGCCCGCGCGTGAATTGTCGCCAGTTCGGCGTCGGAGAGCGCGAAACTCGTCTGTTGCGGCGCGAGAGGATCATGCTGACGAAAACGCAACTGATTGAGACGCGAGCCGGCGCGCGCGCGCACCGAAAAACTGCGCGGCGAGACTTCGGCGAAGAGCGGCCCTTCATAGCCTGGCTCGGCGAGATCAAAACGCTCGCCGCGATCGGTGATGAGCCGCGTAAAAATATCGAGCCGGCCGGTCGAGCTCTTGGGGTTGGCCGCGCCCGACAAATCCTTGGGCAGAGCGAGCCGTTCCATCAGCGGAACGACGTAAAAACATCCGCGCTCCAGCACGGCGCCGTCATCGGTGAGCGAAATCTCGTCGGATTTTAGTTCGCGCAGCAGTTCCCCGACGGTGCGATCCCGGCCCGGCAGAAAGCTCGCGCGCACGCGAAAGGCCTTGGCTCCAAGGCGCAGATCGAGGCTCGCCGGCTGAATCTGATCCGGCGCCAAGGGCGCGCTGGCGCCGATCAGACCGGCCTCGGCCAGCGCGGCGATCTGGCGGCTGGAAAGGACGCCCTCGCGCCGCCCCGCCCCGCTGGGTTCCGGCAGACCTGCCTCGCTCATCTCGCGCAATTCCTTACATATGCGAGCGCGATCCGGCGCGCTCCTGGCGGCGCCGTTCCTAGCACGAAAAAACCGGGGACGCGCGACCGACCCGAAGCGATGGGCGATCCGGCGTTCAAGCCCGACGTCGCAGGGATTTGCGCGGATAGAACCTCGGCGCCTCGGCGCCCTGCGGCGTTCTGGCTCTGCGTTGCGCGCCATAGGGCGACATCGGCATGAGATCCGGATCCATCTCGTCGGCGACGTCCATGTTCTCCGAGGCCTCCCGCTGGCGCGCGCGATCGAGGAAATCGTGCCCCGACCAGGTGAGCCCCTTGAAACGCAGTCCGGTGGTGGGTTCGATTGTCACGACATCGATGAAACCGGCGTTGCAGAGCAGGGAGAAGTGAAACTTGATCTGATCGAGACCATAGCCGGGAACGGCGATCTCTTCCGCCCCCCGCTTGAGAAGCACTCCGGAGCCCACGGCAACAGGCATATCTTCCAGCAACAGGAGCATTTCGAGGATCAAATTCATGTCTCGTCTCATAACGCCCCTTACGCCTTCCGTTGATTAAACGCGCGCACGATGGGCCCGAGCTTTTTTTCCATCGGGC
>Ga0187856_1002645_pt1 | contig 13032 bp, 6 predicted proteins | sample June2016WEW_8_40_FD_132443 | JGI IMG/M metagenome (GOLD analysis project Ga0187856, IMG submission 132443) | Peatland microbial communities from SPRUCE experiment site at the Marcell Experimental Forest, Minnesota, USA - June2016WEW_8_40 | ecosystem: Environmental > Terrestrial > Soil > Wetlands...
CTCATACAATTTCTGGACGTAGGGGAAGAAAGCGTCCGTTGCCGGAACGTCGAGGAAATAAGGTATTGTCCCTGCACACCTTACCGACGCCCCAGCCACCCCTCCATTGCAGGTGAAGTTTACGGTGCTTTGCCCTGCTGCAACTTGCGTTGCCCTCACGAGAAAGGCAGCCATCTCATCTCTTGTCACCTGGGCAGAAGGACAGTAGTCGCCGTTTCCGCAGCCGGTGGTGATGCCGTTGTTGTAGATCGCCTCGATGTAGGTCTCATACACCGACGTGTTCGACACATCACGGAAGGTAGGTATATCCTTGATGATGTAGTGAGCGGTGACCGTTTCAGCGGCGAACATGGCGATAACGCAGGTGCCACTCGCGTTCTCGCACGCTCCCGACCAGCCGGTGAAGGTGGAACCGGAGGCAGGGGTAGCTGTAAGGGTGACACTCGGGCCGCTGCTGTAGATTGCCGAGCAGGTGGTGCCGCAATTGATGCCCGAAGGTGTGCTCGTTACAGTGCCTGAGCCGGTGCCGGAATTGGTGACGGTGAGGGTGGGAGGCGTGGGGGTCGCCAGACCCGTATGTTTAAGGTCATGATGGAACATGGGCCAGGATGATGTTGCGAGACCCATGGACGAACTATTGATGGCGTAGAGGTTACCGTTCGCCCACGATCCCACATAGATGGTGCCGTCTACGCCGATGGCAGGAGATGAATAATTGCCGGCAGTCGATCCTATGATATAAGACCACTTGATAGTGCCATCAGGATTGAACGCATAAAGATGACCGTCATCTGACCCCACATAGATGATGCCGTCTGCGCCGATGGCGGGGGAAGAACTGATCGAGAGTCCAGTGAGATAGGACCATTTAAGGGTGCCGTTTGGATTGAGGGAATAGAAGTGACCGTCATATGACCCCACACAGATGGCGCCATCTGTGTTAATGGCGGAGGACGAGAGCGCGATCGCACCTCCAGCAGCGTAGGACCACTTGAGAGTACCATCAGGATTGATCGCATAGAAGATACTTTCATCTGACCCGACATAGATGGTTCCATCTGATCCGATGGCCGGGGAAGAGATTACATATCCAGTGCTTAATAACCACTTGAGAGTGCCGTCTGGATTGAGGGCATTGAGACCTTCCATCGTATCCACATAGATTGTTCCGTCGCTTCCGATGGCCGGGGAAGAGAATATTATGCCTCCAGTAGTGTAGGACCACTTGAGAGTGCCGTCTGAATTGAGGGCATTGAGAATACCACCCTCTGATGTTACATAAATGGTTCCATCGCTTCCGATGGCGATGGTAGAGTCCATCTCGCCTGAAGTGCCATAGGACCATTTAAGGGTGCCGTTGGAATTGAGGGCATAGAAAGTACCATCACCCGATCCCACATAGATTGTCCCATCTGCTCCGATGGCGGGGGATGAGTTAATATTAGAAGTATTCCCATGTATGTAATAGGACCATTTAAGGGTGCCGTTGGAATTGAGGGCATAGAAAGTACCAGTTACTGACGTCACATAGATTGTCCCATCTGCTCCGATGGCGGGGGATGAGTTGATCAGGCTTCCTGTGGCATAGGACCACTTGAGGGAGCCTGGTGTCGTGGCCCCGTGGGCTATGCCGAGAGAAAAGATCAGGAATAGACACAGGAATGCTCCGAAGAGAACGTTCTTCATATCGCACTCTCCCCTCTCTACTTGGTTGTCTCCTCGTACAAGATAGCTGTATTCGGCAACCCGGTGGTCTTACTGATGAGCAGACGGAGGCGGGTGACTGAGACCCATCGGTTTCCGCTCCACCATCACAGGGGGTTTGTCTTTCTTCGGATTGTTTCCCATGTTATAGTGTGCAGCACAAGTTGTCAAGGGGAAAATGCAGGCTCGGAAACAATAAATTGCTTTCGCTTTCAAGCGATAATCCGCACTCACCCGAAAAGTCCCTATGCGTGTAGTTGTAGGTGAAGTAAAGTACGTATATCTTCCTGGAAGAGAGGATCGTGAGATTTTCCTTGAAGTTGAAAGATGCAGATGGTAATGACTAAGCATGGGGCGGGCGCGGAGATGGCGAAGGCAAGGCCGGAAAAGCGGCCTATTCCCCTTTTCTTTCAGGGAAAGAAGTTATTTACTTTCTTAAGAACGTCCCCTTCTCCCCCATGCGTGACCTTCCTCCTTATCCACATTCTTGTCTTTCCTCTTGCGCAACTCCCCTTCAAGTGGTAAAACTAGTGGGCTTAGAGACGGCCTGATAGAAGATCCCGTCCACCGAAGCTAGAGGCAGTGACGGCAAATCTGTGATTATAACGTCCGACTATAGTACCTTTTCCTGGGAGGACAGGTTTGCTGATAGGGAGGGGTGATCATGTACACGATCAAGCGGTACAATGGTTTAGATGCAAACCTTGATACGCTTCCTAACGAGTGCCCATATTGTCATTTCACTATCAGACCGACGCCCATTTCCGGATATGATTCGGGGGGCATGTTTATCGCTTTTTTGGCCTGTACAAACGCATCTTGCGGTCTGGGCTTTGTGGCCAATTACAAGTCCCGAGGTAATAATCAATTCAGTTTAGAAAAGATTGCCGTGCCTAAGGGCAAAACCAGACAATTCAGGCAGGGAATTATTGGGATATCCCCAATGTTCGCTGAGATCTATAACGAAGCACAGCAGGCAGAACAACTAAGCTTGCTCCAAATTTGCGGTGCCGGGTATAGAAAGTCCTTGGAGTTCCTAATCAAAGACTATCTCACTACGATCTTGCCAGATAAAGAACAAGAAATAAAGGACAGCCCACTTGGAAGATGTATTAGTCTGTTTGTCGACAATCCGAATGTGAAATTGGCTGCGTCAAGGGCTGTTTGGCTTGGGAATGACGAGACCCACTATGTCCGAAAATGGGGAGACAAAGATTTAGGTGATCTGAAGAAGCTAATCGATATGGCCCTTCACTGGATTGAGATGGATTTGTTAACAAAGGAGTATGAAACTCAGATGCCAGGCAAGGGATGACTGGGGTGACAGCCGAAAACGGGGTAGGGACTTTTTTTCGGGAACGTAATTCCCCGTTTTTGAGAACAACGGAAACAGACAAGAATAAACGATGGACCGCAGGCGCCCTCAGTGTATGAGAATGCCCTTGTCCCGTAACACCATGAAGGAGGCTTCATGCCCTACTCAGCACATCTTAAACCAAGAAAGGAAACGATTTCAGACGAAGGCATCGAGGGAATCATAGATTTAGCCAACCTCTATGCTGGCGTTTCAAAAAAGATAGAAGCGAATCCGGAAGCTTTCTTCGGGCTTACTTATCCCACATCCGACATATTGCGGGTTCTCGAACAGATTAACCTCCGCTTTTCCGCCGAGAGAGAATCATCGGGGTTGTTCCTTTTTGAGGGTCTGAAAGGGAGCGGAAAATCACACCTTCTTCTTCTTGTTTATAATCTTTTTAAGTATCCTCATATAGCTCTCAAGTGGGTTAACCGTCATAACATATCATGCAGCATCCGTGATGAATTTGTCGTAGTCATAAATAAATTCACAGACAATCCCTACGACTCCATCTGGAGCCTTATCTTTGATGCTCTCGGAGCTAAGACTCACAAAGGCAACACCCATCCTCGCCTGGACGAGTTTATCAATGCACTCGGCACCAGGAAACTTATACTTATTTTTGATGAGCTTGAGCAGGGCATAAAAGTAATAGCGAACTCCGCGCTCCAGGCCCAGAACGTCGCTTTCCTACAGATGATTTCGGAGCTGAGCAATAGATCGAAGCAGGTAACCCTTTTTGCAAGCATTTACAGCGACCGGGATGAGCCAGGGAGCACACTCAAGCGCGTCCCAAGATGTACGGTGCAGTTCGACAATACAAAAGATCAATGCAACGTCGTATTACATCGGCTGTTCGAAAACTATCTCTCGTTCGACACGACTTCCATCGGTCCTGTTATCGACAGCTATGTCGAGTTGTGGCAAAAACACGCCGCAGCTGATGGAGAATCATTAAGAAGCAGGTTTAAAGAAACCTACCCCTTTTCTCCTTCGTTGATGGACGTCATGCTTAAGAGAATACCTTCGAGGGGCGGCTTTCAGAATGTCAGGGGTGCGCTGTCATTTTTGGGCAATATGGTTAAACTCACCCATGCTACCGCCGATATTGTGACGCCTGCCGACGCCTCCCTGCAGGACAAGGCGCAAGTCGTGATGCTCAGGGACCTCGACGTCAGTGGGGACCTTATAAATAGAGCGAAAGAGAATATGGAAGAACTGAAGGCGAAGGTGCCTATTGCCGATAGGCTCGCGTCATGCGTACTTCTGTATACCCTTACAGGCTTTGAAGCGGAAAAAGGTGTTTCCAGAAACCAGCTTACAACCGATCTCCTCACGCCCACCACTGATATTAACGAAGTGAACCACGGGATAATTGGTTTTCAAAAGTATGCTTCCTACTTTCATCCCGTGGGAGACCGATTCTTCTTCGACCTCGAAGAGCAGCCGGAGGCAAAGGTTGAGTTGAAATCCCTCCAGTGCCTTGACGAACCGGCGCAGGATCTGGTCGCCGACCTTATGAAGGGCGACATATTTAAGGAAACCTCGAATGTCGCTATTTTCAGGTTTCTTGAAGAGACGCAAGAACGGCTGAACCAATTCGACAAAGGGCGGCCTCGGTATGTCATCACCGGAAGGCGTTTGACCCAAGAGGAGAGACACAGCATATATTACGGCATGGATGTGAGGAATCTGATCATCCTTCTTGAGCCGAAGGATGATCAGTTCCAAATGCTCTACGACAAGGACATTCTGAAGTGGGCCAAAAGGACACTGTCCGCCAAAGAGCTTGCCGAATCCCCCCAAAAATCCCCCCGTCAGGCAGACTACGAGCGAATAGCCAAGACCGACCAGTCTTATATTGTGGACCGTATCAAGAAAGCCGGGTTTGTATTTGTGCACTGGGATGCTTATGGGACCATGGTAAACGACGACAGGATCGAACTAGAACCTATCTCCGGGGATTGTTCCAAAGAGAAGGTACTTGAAACGCTGGGGCAGGATTACTTCCCGACCATAGTCATCAAGGAACACTTGGAATCAAGGCTCGACCACATAAAGGATAAGCTTGTAAGAGATATTGATGCAGAATACAAAGCCACCCTAGGCTTTCCTGTTCCCACCAATGTGCGTTCCGTCTCGAATGCCATAAGGGAACTTTGCAAGGAGGGCACCGTAGGCATCCAGCACAGCCGTGGGAATTACTGCAAACGATACATTGACCTCACCGAGACAGAGTTCTTTAATGCCAAAATCGTACCTCCCTTCGAGGAACAGCCGATTCCTTCGAAGTCCTCCGGGGGGCTGGAAACCACCCCTCAACCGAAGCCCATCCCCGAGGAACCTGGTCCTAAAGCGACGTGCCCTAAATGTGGACAAATGGTTTGCGTCTGTCCCAAGCGAGAGACGGTTTTTGTCAAAATTCTTCCGCAGAAGATCGTCGGAAACTTGAGGAATGAGACAGCATCCCGATTGCAGCAGTATAGCAATGCCGAGGCTATGAAGATTATGTTCAAAATCTTCTTTCAGCAGACAAATATAGGTGACCTCAGTACCCTTCCGGCACTGCTAAGAGGAAATCTGAGCGGGCAAGGGGACGTCATGGCAGAACTGTCGATAACAAAGACTGGAAGGTTTACCAAATCCGAGATAGAAAGCCAGGTGGAAGCACTTCCTTCAATCCCCGGCGCCGATTACTCAATTGATTTAACCCTCGAGGTTGAGAGGAAGGATACATAGTTGGAGCATTTTGATACTGCCCTGCTCGGAAAATTGACGAGTCCTGGTCCGCGACTTCCTTGGGTAGCGGAATGGCTCATGCGAGAAGTGTGGACTCCTGCACTTTATGAGAGCCTTGTCCGCACGGAATACCTCAAGAAAGGCGAAGAGGCCGTCAATGAATTCGAAATTCTGATTGCGGCCGCAGCTCAACGACTATATACGGAATTGCTCTCTGATGGTGACCCCGAGAGAAGACTATCCACTGCCCTTGGTGAAAGCGGTACCGCCGTGGTGGTGTTTGATGGTCTTTCCCTGAGAGAGGTACCGATCATATTGAAGCTTGCAGCCGCGACGGGGCTGCAACTAAGAGACCTGACTTTTACGCAGGCAGCGATCCCCTGTGAAACCATTGACTACATTGAGCGAGAACTTTCGTGCGGACGTATAGGCCCATCCCAGCTTCCGGGCAGGAAGGAACTAAAGGAGAAAGGTATTTCTCCTTACTATACCCCTCATCCGACACAGAGGATCACTATCTCAGAAGATAACACCTCCATTCTTATCTGGTCAGCCTTCCCGGATAGCACCTACACTGACAGTGGGGCAAAATTTGAGGGCCATTTTGACAACATACATGTACAATTCGAGACAGCATGGATGAATACCGTGCAGCAAATCAAAGGGAAAAGGAAGATCGTTATTACCAGTGACCACGGCTATGTATTTTTCGGCACAGCTATGGACTTCCTCCGGACGGGTACTGAAATGAAAGATTTGAACGATTACTTCGGCAACAACAGATACGCCTATCTTTCGGAGAAACCTGCTCCTCCGGACTCCGATGACGTCATTGTCGACAGCGCCAGACAGGTCGCTATGGTCAAAGGTCGTATCAGAACCCGTTCCACGGGGGGAGCTGCGACAAAACTCTATCGGCATGGAGGATTATCCTTGATGGAAATGCTGACTCCATGGATCGTGTTTGAGGTGTGAAGGCCGATGAAACGGGCCATAGAAGTATCCTTTCCTATTGTGGAGATTAATAAATTGGCGGTTCCCGAACGGAATGCCTTCAAACCGATTTATCAAATGCACAAATGGTTCGCCCGAAGGGCGTCATGTGTCTTTAGGGCAATACTTCTTGGGTCTCTGAAGCCCGCAGGCAAGAATATTATGGACGAATTCTACAGGGACCATACGGATGATCTCGATACCAACGGTGTACGAATCCTAGATCCCTTTATGGGAGGCGGCACCACTGTTGTTGAGGCCCTCCGTCTCGGGTGCAAGGTGACCGGCATAGACCTCAATCCCGTAGCTTGGTTCATTGTGAAGACAGAAGTTGAGCCGGTTGATATTGAAGAGCTTCGGGCGGCCTTTAAGAGGCTTAAAGACCGCGCTACTGCAAGCGGGAAGACGGTTAAGGATGAACTTTTAAGTCATTATAAGACCGAATGCCCTTGTTGCGGAGCCGGAAGAACTGATGCGGACATCATTTATACCTTCTGGGTAAAATCGGCGATATGCACAAACCCGAACTGCCCGAGCTCTAATAAGGAAGTACCTCTTTTCAGCAACTATATTATTGCACAAAAATCACCTACCATCAGGTACATACCTGATTACCCCTGCCCTTGTGGAAAGGCTTTTGATCTTGATCTTGATCCTGCCTCTCTCATTGCGGAATCTTCCCTTTCGGTGAATAACCCGAAGGACTCGTCAGGGGATCTCCGCCCTAACAAGAGGTGGGCGCTTTACAATGAGCTTGCCTATAGCTTTACGTGCCCGTGGTGTCAAAGAGAACATAATGGGGCAACAATAAAGACTAATCTTAAGACGAGGCAGTTGAAGCCAGTAAAGAAAAAGGTCGTCTTAACAGTCCTCCTCTGTCCTCATTGCTACGCAGTATGGCAGTATCGTGGCACATTACCGGAGATTGTTGCCTGTCCGGCATGTAGGAAAGACTATGCTCCTGAAAAGGGGAATATCCCGTCAAAGGGCGAGTTTTTATGCGCATCCTGCGGGCAGAAAGAAAAGATAATCAATTCAATCCGCAAGCTCCCCGAAGATAAGCGTTTTCCAACAATGCCCTATGCCATTGAGGGTTATTGTTCGGCCTGCGGCGGGGATGGCGATGAGACAGACCTCCTGGGTGAGACAGCAAGTAAAGGCAGACAACCAGACCACTTCTGCAACATCTCGAAGAATAACGGAAAGTTTTTCAAGAAATTAAGTCCTGCTGATCTAAAAAAATACCAGGGTGCTGAGAGAAAGTGGGAAAGCGAAAAGAAAAACTTGCCTTATCCTAAGAGCGCAATCCCTGACGGACAGGAAACACATAGACTGATTGAGCATCACTACCGATACTGGTATCAGATGTTCAACCCTCGGCAACTCCTCTGTCTGTCAACCCTGCTGAAGGCCATTGATGGGGAGAAGGATCAGACACAGAAGGAGATGCTCTTATGTGCCTTTTCCGACTGCGTAGGAAGAAACAATCAATTCTGCCGGTATTTCAACGATAGAAATACCATTCAGGAAATTTTCTCCCGCCATGACTACCAGCCAAAACTTACGTATGCAGAAGGCAATGTCTTCGGAGACAATACAATACGCGGCACCTATCCGCAGATGTTCGGGAGGTTGGTGGAGGGCAAGGGATTTAGCGTGAATGCCTTTGATTGGCGTCGAGTTGGTGAAGCCGGGAAACCTGCGAAAAGCTACGTGGATAAAAGAATTGATGGGCAGCAGGCGAATCTGAAATGTGGTAATTCTGCAAGCATGATTTCTTTGAATTCAAAAAAATTAGGTCATGTCGTCACCGATCCCCCCTATGCCGGTAATGTAAACTATTCCGAACTGGCTGATTTCTTCTATGTCTGGCTCCGTTTACTGCTCTCCAAAACTTACCCCCAATTTGCCCCCGAGATCACCCCAAAGTCTGATGAGATTGTTGAGAACCCGACGAGGGGCAAAACGACCAAGGATTATGAAGCGGGGCTAACAGAAGTATGGAAGAGATGCCATAACAGCCTCGACGAAGATGGCGTTATGGTATTCACCTTCCATCATGCCGAGGGAAGCGCGTGGGAATCCCTCCTTGAATCCCTCTGTAACGCGCATTTTGTTATAGAGGCAATTTATCCTGTTCATGGCGAGTCTGAAAGCTCCCTCAACCTTGTAGACAAAGAGGCCATTTCCTACGACCTTATTCATGTGTGTAAGAAACGCGACGGCGACAGTGATTCGAAAAAGAGATCCTGGGCAGGAGTAAGACAGGAGATCAGGAAAAAGGCGCGGGAGGAAATCCAGTTGATTGAAGCCGGAAGGTACGGAAGCCAAAAGCTGTCGCCAGCTGACATCAATATTATCCTCATCGGTAAATGTCTTGAACTCTATAGTAAACACTACGGTGCAATTATCGACCACAATGAAAACGTCGTCCCGCTGAAAACCGCTCTCTCTTCTATCAGGATGATGGTTGAGCAGCTTCTGACGACACAACAGCCCTTGCCATCTGAGCTTGAGCACATAGACCCAGTAAGTTTCGTTTATCTCACATGCCTGTGCGACAGGAAAGAGATTCAGAGCGACGAGGTTCATAAAACAACACGAGGTATTCTTGAGGTGGACGCGCTTATGAAGGCGGGCGTCATGCGAAAAGGCAGGGCAAAGAGGGGCAGGACTTACGAAGTAAAGCACCCTGACGAAAGGTATGATGACCTTCAGGACGTTTTTAAAAAGAAAAAGAAGGCTTACAATATGGACTTTCTCTTTCCCCAAATGGAGGAGGAGAAATTCGATAATGTTGCTCTCGTTGACATTATCCATTACCTCATGGGGCTTGCAGATAAATCAGAGAATGTGATTCCTTGGCTGACCGAATTCCAGCGCGTAATGCCACAGGTACGGGTCGCCGTAGAGTACCTAAAGGGCAGGAACCCTACGTTTCAAGCGCCAATAGACAAGATACTGAGCCTCATTGAGGTGTAGAGATGCCGGGTTATGAAATATTTGAAAAAAAACACCTGAAGCCTTACAAGGAGGATGGCATTGTATCCTGTGACATCAAAATCGGTTTTCTCGATTTCCTCAGAGAGATCAAGAACTATGCCGAAGAGATACCACCTCTATCTTCCTTCACTGTGGTGGGCATAGAAGAGGTCCTTTACAGAATACATCCTGACGAGTGCCAGACTATGGCAAGGGCGATCCACACCATCCTGCAGAGAGCAGCATCCACATTAGAGCGGAAGAAGGTACAGGTTCAGATTACTTGTAAAGACAGACTTATGCGAGGGGAGTCTCTGTGGCTGGAGTACCGTGGCGAACGCCTGCCAATCGATTACATTTTCGGGTCTACCATAACAAATGATATTCGTGGGATGAAAGTCTATACGGCGGGCTTCAATTTATCGACGTGAACACATGAAGGTCAAAGAAAACACAAAAGTTCATGTCAAATGCCGTCCTGATCTTGAGTCTGGACAAGTGATCAGGATCTCCGGTGCCGCCGGAGAGTGTAAGGTCGATGTGGTCTTTGAGCGTGATGGCAAAAGGATTTTTGAAACCTTTCCCGAGGATCTCCTTGAGCCGGTCGAGGATATCTTTCAACGATTCGAAAGGGGCCAGTCTGATAAGCCCTTGCAATTCTTCTTAAAACAACTCGCTTATCAATTCCCCCTCGAAAACTCGGGTGGAGAGCTATCAAACAGCAAAACCGACCTTCTTCCCCATCAGATTCTATTGACCCAAGCAATCGTGACTGCCAGAAGGAGGCGCTTTCTCATTGCCGATGAGGTCGGTCTCGGAAAGACGATTGAAACAGGCATGGTCATTAGGGAGCTTCACGCAAGAAAGGAAGCGAACAGGATACTTATCATCTGTCCGGCAGGACTTACGGCAAACTGGCAAAACGAATTGCGGGACTGCTTCAAAATATATTTCGATATCTTTGGCCGGGACTTCACGGATGTGACACCCTATACCTGGGAAAAACACAACCTTGTCATAGTGTCCATCGATACGATCAAGAAACCTACCAGGCTCGAAAGGCTTATGAAAGGGCCTGACTGGGACCTAATTGTCTTTGACGAAGCCCATCACCTCTCGCGTAAGCGGTATGGAAAGAAAATTGAAATCTCTCAGAATTACAGGTTAGCAGAGAAAATCAGAGGATCTGCCCGCGACGTACTATTCCTCTCGGCTACCCCTCATCAAGGAGACGGATATCAGTTCTGGTCTTTAATCCAACTTCTCGATGACCAGTTATTTGAGAATCCTGAAGCAATGGAAGACCACCGGGGACTTCTCGGAAGGGTGATGTTCCGCCGGACGAAGAGAGAGGTGACCGATGCTGACGGGCACCCAATATTCATGAGGAGAGAAGTCCATTCTCAAAGCTTCAGTCTCTCAATGCAGGAGCAACGTTTTTATGAGAGACTGACTGAATACCTGAAGGAAGGATACAACGCTGCCGGGTTGAGCCAGGAGAAAACTACTACACAACAAAGGGCTGTCGGTTTTGTTATGGCAACCTTCCAGAAGATCATGTCGTCGAGTCCACGGGCGATAAAACAGGCATTACGAAGAAGACTCATCGCAATCTATGCGAGAAAACAGATGGCCCTCGAAGGCGGCCTCCACGGCCCAATCACAAAGCCGGATGTCTCCACCCAAATCATGAAATACCAGGAAGAGATGCGAAAAGTGGCCGTCGATCTCCTCTCCTATGAGAGGGGAGCAATCGACTATACCGATGCCGATACCCACATCGCCCAGCTAAAACAACGGCTGAAGAAGCGCCCGAAATTCGAAGACGAGATTACTAACTGGGCGCTCGATGCCATGGAAGTCAGCGATGACGCGATTGAAGCAGAGGCAAATATTCCTAATGAAGATAAAAAGGTGAAGGAACTGATAGAGCTTCTGGACGACGGACCGGACAGAAAGTTCGATACTCTTATTCGGGCAATAGAACAGATAAGACGGGAAAACACAGATGAAAAAATCCTAATCTTTACGCAGTACCTTGAGACCCTCTACTTTCTTAAAGAAGAATTCGGGAAATACTATAGCCTTGAAAAAATAGCCACCATCAAAGGCGGCCCACTGGACGAGAAGATAGCCTCATGTGAATCTTTCTGGGATGAAAAAGGGGCGCAATTCCTTATATGCACGTCCGCTGGGGGAGAAGGCATCAACCTTCAGGTATGCAGAATCCTTTTCAATTATGACCTGCCCTGGAACCCAATGGCGGTCGAGCAAAGGATCGGGAGAATACACAGGTATGGCCAAGCTGACACAGCACAGGTGTACAACTTGGTGGCTGAAGGCACTATAGAAGAGAGGGTGTATCTGATCCTCGAACAAAAACTCCTTGAAATAGCAAGGACCATCGGGAAGGTCGATGACGTCACGGGAGAGGTCATTGAGGACTTCAGATCGGAGGTTCTTGGTTTCCTTGGTTCGTCCCTAAATTACAATGAATTATACCGGGAAGCTCTCATCCACCGAAACTATGAGAGAACAGAGAAGGAGATTCTGGAGGCGATGCAAAGGGCGCAAGAAGCGAGCAACGCCTTAAGACAGTTCTCACAGGATCTGGAGACGTTCAATCTTGAAAGCTATGTCAAGTCAAGAGGCAAGTATTCGCTTGATGATCTGAAAATCTTCTGCGAAAGGGCTATCATCGGCCTCGGCGGAAGTTTTATCCCTTCCGGAGAGATTGTCGCCATCGGTGTCCCTGAGACACTCAAGAAGTACCCAGGCGTTTCTTCGCGATATGAAAACGTGACATTTTCAAGGCATGTTGCCACAAGAAAAAAGGGCGTTGACCTAATCGGTATCGGACATCCACTAATAGACGCCCTGCTTGATTACTGCGGGACTGATGCTGTTTCCGGCGAGGTATTGAATGTCAGTAACAATAAACTGCTCGAAACAATGTCCGCTAGATACTTGTTTGCAATCGATTTTGCCGATGGTTCAAAACGGGAAGCGTATAAAGAATTCTGCCTTGCAGGGAACCCTCATACTCGGGACATCGAGCTGCTCCGTGCAAATCGCTGGACTGAGGGACCGGTTAAGCCACCGGTGGCGAATTTGCAGAATGATCTTGCCCTGCTTGTCAGAAACTATGAAGCCCAGCTCAGGTCCGAGTATGAGGCGGTTGTGAATATCAGGAATAACTGTGTAGGGTTGATGTTATTACGAGGGGGTAACAGTTTAGTCCCTTTCCTGCACCACGC
>Ga0187856_1002647_pt1 | contig 13019 bp, 5 predicted proteins | sample June2016WEW_8_40_FD_132443 | JGI IMG/M metagenome (GOLD analysis project Ga0187856, IMG submission 132443) | Peatland microbial communities from SPRUCE experiment site at the Marcell Experimental Forest, Minnesota, USA - June2016WEW_8_40 | ecosystem: Environmental > Terrestrial > Soil > Wetlands...
AAATCTGCTCGGCGAACTTGAGGTAGCTCTCGCCTTTCGCGCCGTACTTCTGCTTGAGCGCGGGGTTCTTGATCATCTCGCCGGCCATCAGGACGATCGGGCGGAACACCATGGCGTCGCTGAGGAAGCTGTCGGCGTTGAAGTCGTCCAGGTTATCCACCGCGGTGCCGGCCGCGGCTTTCGAGGGCCAGCCGACGCAGCCGTCGGGCTCCTTCACGGCCCGCTTGAGCAGGGAGTCCGTCCAGTCCACCAGCATGTCCACGTACTTGGTGTTCTTCGTGGCCATGTAACCGTAGTAGAAACCGTTCATGGTGGGCGACACTACCCAGGCGATGTCCTCGCCCACGGCACGATCACACGTGCGCCAGTTCCTGGCTTCGCCGGAGATCTCCTTGTCCCAGAGGGCGAGCCAGTCTTTTTGCTTCGCCTCATCCATCTTCGTGAGCGTCATGGCTGGGCGAGCGGCCTGCGCCAGGCAGAGGGGCGCCGCCAGCAAAAGTCCGGCGACGCACAGCCCAATCATCTTCTTCATGCTTTCTCCTCCCGTCGTTAAAATGGCCTTCCCGCTGCCGCCTGCCGCTTCTTCCAGTTGGTTGAGATGTGGCGAGGCGTCCTGATGATAGCCGTAGCATTTCAGGTGATCGGCGCGGCAGGTATCCGTCGAGATGACCAGAAGATTGTATTTGATCGCCGGCGCCGCCGACGAGAGGAATCTACCACAAGAGCCTGACAACCGCAATGGTCCCGCCCCATCGGCCCGTCTCTAGCGCAGGTGCATCAGCAAGAACTGATCGTTGGACAGCGTGATTTCAGCCCCGTCTCGGAACGATTGCGAGATCGTCGCCCATCCTGGCACGTTCTCCTTGTTCAGCAGAAGCCATTTCACATTGTACTTCCGGATGATCGCCTCTCGTTCCGGCCGGAGACCGGACTCGCTGAAGAAGCGCTGCACGTCGTCCGTTCTGACGGCGCTGTCAGGCACGAAGGGCAATGGCCTTGGAACCGCGACGACCTTCCCCGCAAAGGCAGGCACATACCAGCTTGTCGCCAAGTCAGAGAGCACCACGTCGTACTGCGGAGTCGCGCCCGAAAGGAATCTATATCGGTCATACTCGCTGACCTCGGTCGGCCGGAAGCATCGAATCAGGACCGGCCGGGCACGGTACAAGAAGACCAACGCCATGACCGCAACCAGGCTCGCGCCCGCAAGTTTAAGCGACGACGGCGACAGCAGGCGCCCTCTCAGCAAAGTCTCAGCTCGAGCGGCAGCGTCGGCCATGGCCATGTGAAGCATCAGAACGATATACGATATGACGCGTCCATAGGTCCAGTGGTGTGACAGCGCCCCATAAGCATAGACCAGGCTCAGGACAACCGTGATCAGGAACAGCGGATCCGTTTTGTTCGACTTGAACCGCCAGACGATGAGTGGAATCCCCAGAAATGCCGGCCAGATGTGTTTCACCACATCTGAGTACATATCCATGTTGTTCGCGTGGTACAAGGAAGAGTCCTGCAGGAGCAACTGGAAGAACGGGTAATAGGGCCAGCACGTCGCGGCGATCAACGGCAGAATGAATACGCAGGCCAGGAGACCGGCATATTCGCGGAAGAGCAAACGGCCGGAGGGAATACCTATGGTCAGCGACAGAATGCATACGCAGAAAAAAATGAACGTCGGCGGATGGGTCAGCGCAACGACGACGCTCGCCAAAGCGGCCGGGACGAGCCCCAGGCGATTTCCGGTTCTGAGCGCCTTGCAGTAGATGGACGAGCCCAGTAACGCGATGGCCGCAGCGAATGTCGAAGGATAGGGAAGGACATATCCCAGCGCGCGCAAATGAAAGAACCCGCTGAATGTCCAGGCCGATCGTCCCCATAGAACGAGCGTGAACAGCAAAACGTAAAAGGCGGCTTCCCGTCGCCTGAGCAGCGCAATGCTGAACATCCGGAGCGAGATCAGAAAAAGGGCGAGATTGGCAATGCCCAGCACCGCCAACGTTCTAAGGCAATCCATGCCGGCCGCCCGCGAGATCCACCCGGCGACTACCGCATACGGTGAATAGAAGGCATGGGGCGCGTCGGAGAGAATCTGCGGGTGGCGCGGCGAAACAGGGTTTGTCGCCAGCTCTCTTACGACGGCGGCATGCTCCCAGAAATCTCCGATCCACAACTGTTTCGAAGTCTGAACCAGCATCAGCAGCGCCACGGCGGCTGACAGAAGCGCGTAGCGGTATCTGGACAGCATCGAAAGCAGAACTTCCAATCTCGGAGTGCCTCGCAACCGAAATTCTATCCTGGTTCAGCGAGAACCGGAATCCGCCCAAGGGCCGCCCTCCACTCGGCGGTCAGGCATTGAATGGCATATTGTGATGACTGAGGCTGGCTCCGTCAAGCAGTTTTCCGGCGGTTTGCCGCTCTTGGACAGTGTTCCAAGGCGGTGAGCGTGGCGGTTGTCGAGACGACGATTGTACCCGTGACCGGCGCGGGCTGGATGGACAGCGGATCAGCCGCCGACCGTGTACTGGGCCACGACCGTCGTACCGGCGGTCAGCGTGAACGTGACGGCCTTCTGACCCGCAGTCTGCGCCGCGCCGTTGAGCGTCCAGTACGAGAAGGTGTACCCGGCCGGGTCCGTCGCCGGGGCCTGAAGGTTTACGCTCGTCCCGTACGCGACGTTGGCCTTCGTGTAGTTCGTCGTGCCGCCATGACCCGTGCTCGAGCCGATACTCAAGCCGGTCGGCGGCGTGGACTGCACAGTCAGCGTGTAGGAGTTCAGCATGTACCGCGCCACCGCTCCCATGGACTCGGTCATCGTGAAGGCGAGCGACTTCTTACCCGAGGGCTGCGCCGTGCCGTTGAGCGTCCAATACCAGAAGGTGTACCCGGCCGGGTCCGTCGCCGGGGCCTGAAGGTTCACGCTTGTCCCGGACGCCACTGAATTGGTATAGCTCGTCGTCCCGTTGTTGCCCGTCGTCGAACCGACGCTCACGCCGCTCGGCGGAGTGGACTGCACACTCAGTGTGTAAGTGGGTTCGTACACCGCCACGGTCGTCGTGCCGGCGGTCACGGTGAACGTGAGCGACGTCTGACCCGAAGTCTGCGCCGTGCCGTTAAGCGTCCAGTGCGAGAAAACATACCCGGTCGAGGCCATCGGCGCCTGAAGGTTCACGTTCGTCCCGTTCACGAGGCCGGTCTTCGTGTAGTACGTCGTGCCGCCATGACCCGTGCTTGAACCGATGCTCAACCCGGCATGCGGCGTCGACTGCACGCTCAGCGTGTAGATCGGCGTATACATCGCTATGGCCGTCGTGCCGACGGCCACCGTGAACGTGAGCGACTTCTGACCTGAAGTCTGCGCCGCGCCGTTGAGCGTCCAGTACGTGAAGGTGTACCCGGCCGGGTCCGTCGCCGGGGCCTGAAGGTTCACATTCGTCCCGTACGCGACGCCGGTTTTCGTGTAGTTCGTCGCGCCGCCATGACCCGTGCTCGAACTGATGGTCAAGCCGGTCGGTGGCGTGGACTGCACGCTCAGCGTGCAGGCATTCGGCGTGTACCGCGCCACCGCTGTCGTGGCTGCGGTCATCGTGAACGTGATCGCCTTCTGACCCGTGGTCTGCGCCGCGCCGTTGAGCGTCCAAGACGAGAAGGTATATCCGGCCGGGTCCGTTGCCGGGGCCTGAAGGTTCACGCTTGTCCCGGACGCCACGGAATTGGTGTAGCTCGTCGTCCCGCCGTTGCCCGTGCTGGAACCGATGCTCACCCCGGTCGGCGGCGTGGACTGAACCGTCAATGTATAACCGTTCACCGTGTACTGAGCTACGGCCGTCATGGCAGCGGACATCGTGAATGTGACGGACTTCTGCCCGGAAGTCTGCGCCGCGCCGTTGAGCGTCCAAGACGAGAAAGTATATCCGGCCGGGTCCGTCGCCGGGGCTTGCAGGTTTACGCGGGCGCCGTACGCGACGCTGGAAACCGTATAGTTCGTCGTCCCGCCGTCGGCGGTGCTCGAAGTGATTGCGATCCCGGTCGGCGGCGTCGCCTGAACAATCAGCGTGTAAGTGTTCAGCGTGTACTTCGCCACGGCTGTCGTGGCCGCGTTCATCGTGAACGTGATCGCCTTCTGGCCGGAAGTCTGCGCCGCGCCGTTGAGCGTCCAATACGAGAAGGTGTATCCGGCCGGGTCCAGCGCCGGGGCTTGCAGGTTCACGTTCGTCCCGTACGCGACGGTATCGGTGTAGCTCGTCATCCCGTTGTTGCCCGTGCTCGAAGCGACGCTCACCCCGGTCGGCGGCGTGGACTGAACCGTCAATGTGTAACCGTTCACCGTGTACTGAGCCACGGCCGTTATGGCAGCGGACATCGTGAATGTGACGGACTTCTGACCGGAAGCCTGTGGCGCGCCGTTTACCGTCCACTGCGAGAAGGTGTACCCGGCCGGGTCCGTCGCTGGGGCCTGCAGGTTTACGCTCGTCCCGTACGCCACGGTATCGGTGTAGCTCGTCGTCCCATTGTTGCCCGTGCTCGAGGTGATCGCAATCCCGGTCGGCGGCGTGGCCTGCACGTTCAGCGTGTAGGTGTTCAGCTTGTACTGCGCGACGGCGGTCATGGCCGCGTTCATCGTGAACGTGATCGCCTTCTGGCCGGAAGGCTGGGCGGCGCCGTTGAGCGTCCAATACAAGAAGGTGTATCCGGCCGGGTCCAGCGCCGGGGCTTGGAGGTTTACGCCGGCGCCGTACGCGACGCTGGGAACGGCGTAGCTCGTCGTGCCGCCGTCGCCTGTGTTCGAACCGATGCCCAGGCCTGCCGGTGGCGTGGACTGGATGGTCAGCATGTAATCGTTCAGCGTGTACTGCGCCACGGCGGTCATGGCCGCGTTCATCGTGAACGTGATCGCCTTCTGGCCGGAAGGCTGCGCGGCGCCGTTGAGCGTCCAATACGAGAAGGTGTATCCGGCCGGGTCCAGCGCCGGGGCTTGGAGGTTTACGCCGGCGCCGTACGCGACGCTGGGAACGGTGTAGTTCGTCGTGCCGCCGTCGCCGGTGCTCGAACCGATGGCCAGTCCGGCCGGTGGCGTGGACTGGATGCTCAGCAGGTAACCGTTCAGCGTGTACTGCGCCACGGCGGTCATGGCCGCGTTCATCGTGAACGTGATCGCCTTCTGGCCGGAAGGCTGCGCCGCGCCGTTGAGCGTCCAATACGAGAAGGTATATCCGGCCGGGTCCGTCGCCGGGGCCTGAAGGTTCACAATCGTTCCGTACGCGACAGTATCGGTGTAATTCGTCGTCCCGCCGTTGGTGGTGCTCGAAGTGATCGCGATCGCGGTCGGTGGCGCCGCCTGCACGTTCAGCGTGTAGGTGTTCAGCGTGTACTGCGCGACGGCGGTCATGGCCGCGTTCATCGTGAACGTGATCGCCTTTTGGCCGGAAGGCTGCGCCGCGCCGTTGAGCGTCCAATACGAGAAGGTGTATCCGGCCGGGTCGAACGCCGGGGCCTGAAGGTTTACACTCGTCCCGTACGCGACGCCGGGAACCGTGTAGTCCGTCGTGCCGCCGTCGCCTGTGCTCGAACCGATGCCCAGTCCGGCGGGTGGCGTGGACTGGATGGTCAGCGTGTAATCGTTCAGCGTGTACTGCGCAGCGGCCGTGGTGGCCGCGGAGATCGTGAACGTGATGGATTTCTGCCCGGAAGTCTGCGCAACGCCGTTGAGCGTCCAAGACGAGAAAGTGTATCCGGCCGGGTCGGCCGCCGGCGCCGCCAGGTTCACCACCGTGCCGTCGGTCACACCCGAGGCCGAATAGTTCGTCGTCCCCGGATACATCCCGGTAATCCCAATTCCCTGGACCGGCGCGGAGTTCACTGTCAGCGTCCACAACTGCGGCGTGTAATCGGCCTGCAGCGTCGTGCTGGAGTGGATATTGCCGGAGACCGTCGCGCCCGAAGCCGTCCAACCTGCCGGGGCGGTCCACTGGACGAAATCGTAGGTCGTTCCGCCCGAGACGAACGTTGCCGGCGCGGTAAGGCTGACGGCGGTTCCATCCGCGATGCTCGGGACGGAGTAATCCGCCGTGCCGGGATTCGTGCCGCTGATCCCGACTCCTTGGACCGGCGCGGAGTTCACAGTCAGCGTCCACAACTGCGGCGTGTAATTGGCCTGCAGAGTCGTGCTGGAGTGGATATTGCCGGAGACCGTCGCGCCCGAGGCCGTCCAACCTGCCGGGGCGGTCCACTGGACGAAATCGTAGGTCGTTCCGCCTGAGACGAACGTCGCCGGCGCGGTAAGACTGACGGCGGTTCCATCCACGACGCTCGGGACGGAGTAATCCGCCGTGCCGGGATTCGTGCCGCTGATCCCGACTCCCTGGACCGGCGCGGAGTTCACCGTCAGCGTCCACAACTGCGCCGCGTAATCGGCTGTCAGCGTGGTGTTGGAAGTGATGTTGCCGGACACCGTCGCGCCCGAGGCCGTCCAGCCTGTCGGGGCGGTCCACTGGACGAAATTGTAGGTTGTTCCGCTCGAGACGAACGTCGCCGGTGCGGTAAGGCTTACGGCGGTTCCATTCGCGATGCTCGGAATGGAATAATCCGTCGTGCCTGGATTCGTGCCGGTAACGGCAACTCCTTGGGCCGGCGATGAGTTGACGGTCAGCGTCCACGTGCTGGCGACTGCGGTCGGGGTGAAATTCGCACCCCAAACGTCACCGGAAGCAGTGTTATAGTCCGAGGATGTGCCGGTGGAGACGTTCTGAGGTGAGAACGTGTACCCGGTCCGGGCCGCGGTGAGGGTGTAGGAAGACGCGGAGGGCACATAAGGGAAGGCATAAATGCCGTTGGCATTCGTGGTGGCCGTATAGACTCCGCCCCCGGCGCGTGCGGCGGTCACGGTCGCGCCGCTGATGGCTGCTCCGGTGCTGTCGGTGACCCGCCCGCTGATGATCTCGCCGCTGCCGGCCGGATAAACGTTGTAGATGCAGAAGGCGACGATCTGCCAGTCGTAACCGCCGGCGTCGAAGTCGGGGAGGTTGTACCAGGCAGTGTCATAGCCGCCCCAGCCCAGGTTCAGGTGGTGATAAAGCGTGGAAGAATCATATCCATATCCGTCGGGGACGATCTCGTGGCCGGAGCCGTTGGAGGCGTATATGGACAGCAGGCACGGGAAGCCCGCGTCGAGGTTCGGGTTGAGCATTCCGACCAGGCCGCTTCCGATATTGTTCCCATTGCCTCCGCAGATCCCGTTGCTGAAGAAGAAGACGCTTTCCAGAGCGGGCACGATTTCGACCGGGTCTGCGCCGGAGCCGTCCGGGGCGTATTCCATATTGACGGATACGCCCGCGTCGTAACAGAGTGCGCCGATGGCCTGGCGTTGCGCAGCGGTCACACCGTTGGCCGGCACCAGCGGCATCTGGGCCCAATTGTAAGGTCCGCCGCTTCCATTGCCGCCGAGCAGGTCGGCCGTCTGCGGGTTTCCATTGACATAGATCGTAAAGCCCGCTGTCCCTACGCCTGCGGTGGGGTACTGATAAAAGCGCATCAACTGCGCCATGGCCGTCGCAACGCAGCCATCCACGTCATTGTCCGGCGTGTAATAGTTGTAACAGGTGACGCCTGCGGCGTCGCCCTGGTCCCACTGGCTTTGAGTGAGCGGAGCCACTCGAAGGTCCGACACGCTTGAGAGTCCCGGCAGCACAGCGCCTACGGTCCCTGCGACCCGGAGCTGTGCCCATTTGTGTTGCGCCTTTTGCTGGTGCGGCGGCAGGTTGCCGTCGGCCGGCTTTGCCCGCGCCAGCGCGAGCCGGGCGGGGACGTCACGCATCACCAGCGCGCCCAGCGGGTTCTTTTCGGAAGCGACGTACTGGCCGGCCGGGCTGAAGCTAAGGATCGGTTCGACGAGGTCGTCGGCCGGGACAATCACGAAGCCTGAGGGCCGGAGGTTGACCACGAAATAGAGCGGGGCGCCGGCGGCATCGGTATAAACCTCGGTGTTTTTGACCGCAGCGCCGAGCGGCGTTCTCAATCCGTGTCCGGGCTGCTTGAGCCAGCCCTGGACTGCCGTCGCCGCGTCGTTTTGGACGACCGGCTTCGCGAAAGCTGCGAGCGGCGACAGTGTCAGTGCGACGACGACGGCCGCTGCGAACCCTGCGTTCCGTAGGCGGTCAGAGCGAGTCATCTTGTTCCACTCCACCGGGCGAGGGCGCGGCGCTGGCGCGGCCTGCCATGACAAGAAACGGTCGTTCCGGATTTCGCTGGTTCAGTGGCTTGATTGCGGAGAGAAACGCGAAAAGAACTGTGAGCGCACGGCTGCACTGGACTGCAATCTCTCAGGCCATGCTGTACGGTGCGTCGCCGCAAATCCATCAACGTCTACCTCGTTGCGACAAACCCGCCTTGAGACGCAGTCGCATGGCGCAAGAGACGCCGCTGCCACTGGTACACGACGCAAATCAGTTCTAAACATGCCCCCGGTCGGATCCGGCTTGTGCTCGTCTTTGCCGAACCGCGCTCATTATATCTGATTCCGGTCAAGTTGTCCAGAGAATCCCGAATCACCAAGTAATCCTTGCGCAGTGTGTGTCTAATCCGATACAATTCATCTTAGCAGCCTCCTTTTTGGAAGCGACCCGCAAACATGGAAACCGCAAACTCCGCACGCAGACTCATTCCGGCCGGCCGCAGGGCGCTGATTCTGGCTGCGTGGCTGCTCGGCGCGGCGGCCCCGTATCTGACCGCTCAAACGCCGGCCCCGTCCGCGCTGGCGCCTCGTCCCGACGCGCAGCAGCCTTCGGGCAGTGAACCGGGACAGTATTGGTATGACCAGGCCCAGCTTCAGCAGCGCTACGGGATGACCGACGAAGCGGAGAAGTGCTACGCCAAGGCCATCGAGGCGGCCAAGGGGCCGCAGATCAAAGTGCAGGTTTTCACCAGTTGGGGCGATCTGCTGCAAAGCCAGAAAAAGCCGGCGGACGCCGCCGATAAGTTCAGCCAGGGTCTGGCGCTGGCCCAGGACCCACCGACCCGGTGGCGCCTCGGGCAATCGCTCGCCCAGGTTCTGGAAAACAGCGGCAAAACCGACGAGGCGTCCGTGCAGTACCAGGCCCTCTTGAAAACCGCCCAGCAACCCGGTCAGCGCGAATGGGCGCGGGACCGGTTGATGGACCTCTATCGGCGGCTCCAAAAAACCGACGACCTTATCCGAATTTTCCAAGACCTGGCGGCGAGCGACCCGCAGGACACTGTGGCCCTGCAGGCGTTGGTGTGGATTTATCGAGACTGGAAGCAGGACCTGCAGGCCGCGCGCGCGGAGGCCGTGAAGCTGCTGGCCATCAAGAGCGACGATGCCCAGGCGATCCTGCAGCTGGCGGACATCGAGGTGAGGCTGAAGAACACCGACCAGGCCATCGCGCTGTACGAGAAACTGGGCGGGTCCCAGCCGGCGCAGAGGGCGACCTGCTACGAGCGGATTTCCAATGCCTACTTTTTCTCCGATCAAAAGGAGAAGGGCTTCGAGTGGGCCGAGAAGGCCGCCAAGGTCGAACCGCAGAACGCGATGTCGTGGATGCGCTACGGCGAAATCTGCTGCAATTACGGAGAAGCGCCGAAATCCCTGCCCGCGTACGCGAAAGCGGACGCCCTGGCGCAGACCGAAGGCGATCACGACATGATCAAGCTGCACCTGGCCAACGCCTATCGCAGCCTTAAGCGCGACGAAGAGGCGATTGCGTTCTACAAGGAGCTGGCCGCGAAGCCCAAGTCGCCGATGCGCGAGCAGGCCAAGCGCGAGTTGTTCGAACTCTACTCGCAGCGGGGATTGCTGGACAAAGTCAAGATAGACCTGGTCGAGACGCCGGCCACGCCGCCGGCTAAATGACCGGCCCCACAAGGCGCAACATTTCCTGCGAACTTTGATCCCCGAAACCGCCCGGCTGAAACCCTCACCTGCCGACCTGTTTCGCCCATTCTTTGAGCGTCGCGGCGAGGTTCGGTTGGCCGGCGGGCCTCTTGAGAGCAAGCCGCGCGGCGAGGCCGCCGGGGACCATCCCGGCGACGGCGTCGAGCACTCCCTCGCCGCCGGCCCCATAGAAGGTGCAGACGGCGCAGACTTTCTTTCCGGCGAGGTTGACCTGCTTGAGGTAGCTCCGCACGGCGGGCGGCAGTCTGAATCCCCAGATGGGCGTCGCGATGACGATCGGCTTGCGCCCCTCGACACTGTGCTCGCTGGTGAGGTCCGCTTCGCGTTTGAGCGTGGAGTCCCACGCGGCGCTCAGCAATCCGAGCAGGCCGGAGCGGTCCTTCGCCTCGCGGATTTCCTCGAGGTCGGCATTGAGGACCGCGGCGAGCTGCTCGGCGACTTTGCGCGTGCCGCCGGTGCGTGAGTAGTACGCGATCACGATCTGTTTCACGCTCCCCTCCTCTGCTCAACGCAAGACTTCACCGCCAGGAACGCGAAAAATATGAAAAACGATCACGTGAACCAGCGTTTTGAAGTCCGTCCTTCGTGTGTCCTTCGTAGTGAAAACCCGCGCCGCCTATGCGCCGTTCTCGTGCTCGGGCGCGGCGGCCACCCGGCTTCGGGCGAGGTCCATCAGCACCTGGTGCGTGCCGAGCAGTTCCGCCTTCGCCGCGATTCCGCCGGCCGGGTCGGCGGAGGCGGGCGGCCGGCGCTGGACGTAGGAGCCGTCGGGCTGCATGTCCCAGGCTTGGCGCCGGTCGTGGAGCGTGACCTGGACGATCGTCCAGACCATCTCGCGCAACGGGCGATCCTCGATGGGCGCGCTGATCTCGACCCGTGCGAGCAGGTTGCGGTACATCCAGTCGGCCGAGCCGAGGTAGAAATCCCCCAGAAGCGGATCGGCGTTGCCGTTGCGGAAGTAGATGACGCGCGAGTGTTCGAGGAACCGGCCGATGACGGAGATGACCCGGATGTTCTCGCTCACGCCGGCGACGCCCGGCCGCAGGCAGCAGAAGCCGCGGATGATGAGGTCAATCTTCACGCCCGCCTGCGAGGCGCGGTAGAGCGCCCGGCAGATGGTGCGCTCCTCGAGCGCGTTGCACTTGACGATGATCTGCGCCGGCCGGCCGGCTTTGGCGTGTTCCGCCTCGCGCTCGATCATCGCGAGGAACCGGTCGCGCATGCCCAGCGGCGCGACGAGCAGCTTGCGGTACTCTCGCTTCAGCGACCGCCCCGTGAGGTAATTGAAAAGCTCCACCACGTCCTCGGTGAAGTCGGTCTTGCAGGTCATCAGGCTCAGGTCGGTGTAAGTGCGCGCGGTCTGCGCGTGGTAATTCCCGGTGCCGACGTGGACGTAGCAGCGCACGCCTTCGGGCTCCTGCCGAACGACCAGGGCAGCCTTCGCGTGCGTCTTGAGCCCGACGATGCCGTACACGACGTGGACGCCGGCCTTTTCGAGCGCCTGCGCCCAATAGATGTTGCGCTCCTCCTCGAACCGCGCCTTGAGCTCGACGAGGCAGACGATCTGCTTGCCGGACTCGGCGGCCCGGATGAGTTGCTGAATCAGCGGGCTCTCGGCGCCGGCGCGGTACACGGTCATCTTGATCGCGAGGACCTTCGGGTCCTCGGCGGCGGAGCGGATGAAGCGCTCGACGCTGCACTCGAAGTCGTCGTACGGGTGATGGACGAGCAGGTCGCCGGCGCGGATGATGGTAAAGATGTCGGCCTCGGCGTTGTCGAGCGCGGGCGGGACGAGCGGCGTCCACGGCTCGTAGCGCAGCTTTGGCAGGTTGATCTCGGCGATCGGCCGGACCCAGGCGAAATCAATCACCTCGGTCAGGTCGTACACGTCCTGCTCGGTCAACTGGAGCTCGTCGAGGAGGAACCGGAGCATGCGCGGGCTGGGATTCGGCGCGCATTCGAGCCGGACCGCGCTCTCGAACCGGCGGCGGCGGATTTCGTCCTCGACCATCTCGAGCAGGTCGTCGGCGTCCTCCTCGTCGCGCTCGACGTCGGCGTTGCGCGTGATCCGGAACGTCATCACGTCCATGATCTCCATGTCCGGGAAGAGGTCCTTGAGATTGTGGCGAATGAGCTCGATGAGCGAGATGAGCCGGTGCGCGCCGGGCTCGCCCGCGTCCACGCGCACCCACGGCGGCAGCACCTGCGGCACTTTGACGCGCGCGAAAAGTTCGCCCTCGCGGTCCGGGTGGCGCAGCGTTACCCCGAGCGAGACGGAGAGGTTGGAGATGAACGGGAACGGATGGCCCGGATCCACCGCCAGCGGCGTGAGGACCGGGAAGACGCTGGTCTTGAAGAACGTCTCGGCCGAGGCGAGCTCGGGCGCGCTGAGCTCCTCCCATTTCAGCAGGTGGATGCCCGCCTCCGCGAGTTTCGGGCGCAGGACTTTCGAGAAGCACTCGGCCTGCTGCGCGATCATCGGCAGCAGTTGATGGCGGAACGCCGCGAGGAGTTCGTGCGCCGGCACGCCCTCGGGCGTGCGCGGCAGGGCGCCCTCCTCAATGCGGCGCTTCACCCAGCCGACGCGCTTCATGAAGAACTCGTCGAGGTTCGACGCGCAGATGCCGAGAAACTTCAGCCGCTCGAGCAGCGGTGTGCGCTCGTCGAGCGCCTCGTGCAGCACGCGCCGGTGGAACTCCAGCCAGCTCAAGTCGCGGTTGAGGAACTCCGCCGGCGGAGCGACGGCCACGAGCGCGCCGGCCGTCTCCGGCGCGGTCACCGCAACGGAGAGCTGCGCCGCCGGCGGCGCCGGGTTGCCCGCCTGCGGCTGATCCGGTCCCAGGAGCGGGTTCATGCGATGCTTTCGCCTTCTTCGCTTGTCAGAAACAGGTCCCATCGTCCGCCATTCTGCAAGGTGAAGGTTAGAAAAGGATGGTTGTCCCGTGAAAATTCAGTATAGATTCCCGGGCGGGCGGACGCAAGGCGAAAGTGGATGATCTTCAAGAACACGCGCGGCGTGGACTTCAGGCGGGCGCTTTGGTAAGGTTGCGGGGGAACGGAGGACGATGGACGATAGACGATAGACGATCGTCCATCGTCCATGGTCCATCGT
>Ga0187856_1002652_pt1 | contig 13007 bp, 8 predicted proteins | sample June2016WEW_8_40_FD_132443 | JGI IMG/M metagenome (GOLD analysis project Ga0187856, IMG submission 132443) | Peatland microbial communities from SPRUCE experiment site at the Marcell Experimental Forest, Minnesota, USA - June2016WEW_8_40 | ecosystem: Environmental > Terrestrial > Soil > Wetlands...
ACTGTAGTGTGCGAGGGGCGCCAGGCGCTGCGGCCGAGCAACACGCCGCGTCCTGGCATTGTCGAGCACCCCGACGACGACATCTGGTTCTCGATAGGCGAGGCGAGCCGTCGGGCCATGGAGGCGTTCCCGGGCGACGTCGCAGACATCGCGGGCGTAGGCCTGTGCACGATCCGTTTTTGCAGAGCGCTGCTGAAGGCCGACGGGACGTTGGCCAGTCCTGTTATGAGCTGGATGGACGCGCGGGTGTCGCGACCCTATGAGCACACCGACCCCGACGTGGCCTATGTCACTACCTCATCCGGGTACATAAGCCACCGGATGACAGGTGAGTTCAAGGACACCGCTGCCAACTACGCCGGCGTGTGGCCGTTCAGCTCGGACCGCTGGGAGTGGCTGCGCGACGACGAGGGCTTCGCGAAGTTCCAGGTCCCACGAGAGATGCTTTTCGAGCTGTTGATGCCCGGCGAGGTCCTCGGCCATGTGACACCAGAAGCCTCGCGTCATACGGGAATCCCGGCGGGCCTGCCCGTCGTCGCGACCTCCAACGACAAGGCCGTCGAAGCCCTCGGGTGTGGGCTGCGCGCGCCCGACACTCTCCTGGTGTCGTTGGGCACCTACACCGCGAGCATGACCACAGGCGAACGCAACGTACCGGACGCCAAGAGCTTCTGGTCCAATTTCGCCTCCATCCCTCACCAGTATCTCTATGAGAGCTACGGCATCCGCAGGGGCATGTGGACGGTCAGCTGGTGGCGAGACCTGCTCGGCGAGGAGGCGAGGGCGGCGGCCGAACGACAGGGCCTGGGAGTCGAGCGTTATCTCGACCTGGAGGCGGAGAAAGTGCCACCCGGCTCGAACGGCCTCATGGTGATCCTCGACTGGCTCGCCCCGACAGAGGCCCCGTTCAAGAAGGGCGCCATCGTCGGGTTCGACGTTCGCCATGACAGGTTCCACATCTACAGGGCCATACTCGAGGGAATCGCCCTCACGATCTGCCGGTGCGGCACGGCCATGGGGCGGGAGACGGCGCAAACCTACGACCGCATAGTCGTTTCGGGCGGAGGCTCGAACTCCGACGTGTTCATGCACATCTTCGCCGACGTGTTCGGGGTCCCGGCCGTGCGGAGCAAGATGAACAACGCTGCCGGGTTGGGCTCGGCAATATGCGCGGCCGTCGGGCAGGGCCTTTATGGTTCCTGGGACGAAGCCATCGAGAACATGGTGTCCTGGGAAGCGCCTTTCGCCCCTGACACCAAGAACCACGACCTGTACCAGGCCATGTCCGCTGTATACGACGAGATCCCGAGCCTGACGGACAAGATCTTCGAGCGGTCCTACGAGATCTTCGGCTGACCGGCTGCACCGGCAGCGTCGCTCACCTGCAGGCTTCTCAGCTCACCAATGGGGATGTGACAGCGCATCATGTGACCCGGCTCGACCTCGACGAGCGCAGGCTCGCTCGACTCGCACAGCCCGTTCACGAGGCGCCTCGGACAACGCGTGTGGAACACGCAGCCCGACGGTGAGTGTGCGGCGCTCGGGATCTCACCTGTAAGCCGGATCCGCTCGCGGGGCGTCCCGTCCAGGCTCGGCACCGCCGAGAGCAACGACTCGGTGTAGGGGTGGTGGGGACCGGAGAACACCGTCTCCGCCGGCCCGTATTGCATCACGCGGCCGAGATAGAGCACTGCGATGCTGTCGGAGAGGTAGCGCACGACACCGAGATCGTGCGAAATGAAGACATAGGTGACCCGCTCCCGGCTTTGCAGATCGGCGAGGAGGTTGAGGATCGCAGCTTGCACCGAGACGTCGAGTGCCGAGGTCGGCTCGTCGCAGACGAGGACCCGGGGAGCCCCCGCGAAAGCCCGCGCGATGGCTACTCGCTGTTTGAGCCCACCGGAGAGCTGGTAGGGGCGCAGGGGCAGATGGCGCTCCTCCATACGCACAGAGCGGACGATCTCGAGAAGTCGTTGCTCGCAAGCTTGACCGGAGAGGCCCGCGAGCTTCTTGAGAGCCCTCGTGACGATGTGGCGCACGCTGTGGCGCCGGTTCAAGGCGGAGTCCGGGTTCTGGAAGATGATCTGCATTGCCTGCAACTGCTTGCGGTCGCGCTTTGTGCACTCGGGAGCGAGCGGTGAGCCTTCCAGCTCGATGACCGATCCTTCGTCCGGCACGCTGAGGCCGAGCAGCACGCGGGCGAGCGTCGTCTTGCCCGACCCCGACTCGCCGACCAGGCCGAGGGTCTCGCCCGCTTTGAGGTCGAGGTCGACGCCGACGACGGCGCGCACGTGCTCACCACGAACGTGGAAGGTCTTCGACACGCCTCGCAGGCGGATCACCGGCTCTTCTGTCGAGTCGGGGCGCCGCAGCTGGACGTCCTCCGGGGTTGCCCTGGGCAGCTCAGGTGCCCGTTCGTGATAGTGACAGAGAGACGTGCGTCCCGCGGCCACCTCGTACATCGGTGGCGTCTCCTCGCGGCAACGCTGGCCCGCGAGAGCACAGCGCTTGGCGAAGATGCAACCGACCTGGATCTCACCCGGGCCGGGAAGAAAGCCCGGGATGGTGTCGAGACGGCCGTGGTCCTTGCGCTGGCCGCCACGAGGCACGCAACGCAGGAGCCCGACTGTGTAGGGGTGCCTGGGGTTGTCGAAGACCTCCCGGGCAGGGCCCTGCTCCACGATCTCGCCGGCGTACATAACCCCCACGCGGTCGCACATCTTCGCGATCACTGCGAGGTTGTGGCTGATGAACAGCACCGAGGTCTGGAATCGCTGGCGCAGCGACGAGACGAGGTCGAGTACCTCGGCTTCCACCGTGGCGTCGAGGGCGGTCGTGGGTTCGTCGAGTATGAGCAGCGAGGGCTCCGAGGCGAGTGCCATGGCGATCATGACTCTTTGCAGCATCCCGCCCGACAACTGGTGGGGGTAGGAGCGCAACACGCGTCCCGGATCCGCGATCTGCACCATCCGCAGCAATTCCTCGGCGCGCGCCAGCGCCTCGTGCCTCTTGGTTCCGGCGATCTCGTACACCTCGGCGACCTGACGCCCTACTCGGATGGACGGGTTGAGGGCCCGACCGGGCTCCTGGTACACCATCGAGATTGTGCGGGCGCGGAATCTGCGCAAGGCGCGCTTGTCCATCTTGGCGGGGTCATGCCCGTTGACGACGACCGATCCGCCGCTGAGGCGCCCGTTTCGGGGCAGGTACTGGGTGATGGCGAGGGCGGTGGTGGACTTGCCGCACCCCGACTCGCCGACGAGCCCGAACGACTCCTGGCGCCCGATGCTGAACGAGACGTCGCGGAGGGCCAGTCGGTCCTTGCCCCGCACGCGATAGGCGACATCGAGGTGGCTCACCTCGAGGGTCGTGGGCGGCTCCTCGACGACGACGGCCTGGTCGAACGATGTTGCAAGGGTCATTGGACGAGCACCGCCTCGATCGAGTCGCCGATGAGGTTGATCGCGATGATGAGCGAAGCGATCGCGAGCGCGGGGAAGAGCGTCTCCCACCAGTAGCCGGCGGCGAGGTAATTGGAGTTGATGGCGATGTCCGCGCCCCAGTCCGGCGTAGGCAGTTGCACGCCGAAGCCGAGGAACGACAGCGTCGCGATCGTGAAGATGGCGTAGCCCAGCCGGACGGTGAACTCGACGAGGATGGGGCCGAGCACGTTCGGGAGGATCTCGATGTACATCACGTGCAGGACGCTCTCGTCTCGCAGCCTGGCCGCCGCGAGGTAGTCGAGCTCGCGCTCCTGCAGGACTGCGGTACGCACCGTCCTCGCGATGATCAGTGAGAAGACGAAGCCGATGACCACGATGAGGGTGAGAGTGCTGGGGCCGACTGCCACGACGAAGAGAAAGGCCACGATCACGATCGGGAGAGAAAGGGCCGCGTCCACGATCCTGCCGACGAGCATGTCGAAGGCGCCGCGGAGGTAGCCCTGTGCAAGGCCGATCGTCGTTCCGAGAACCGTGCCCAGAAGGGTGGCGAGAGGAGCGATCTCGAGAATGTCGCGGGCGCCGACGATCACCCGGGACAACACGTCCTCGCCGACGTCATTGGTCCCGAACCAGTGCGCCGCCGCCGGCGCCAGCTGGGTGCTCACGATGTTCGCGGCCGTGGCGTTGTAGGGAGCGAACAAGGGCCCGAAAATGGCGCAGACGATCCACCAAAGGAGGATCACCGAACCGACTATGAAAGCCTTCGAGCGGATGAGCTGGTGAAGCTGCTCACGGCGGACTCGCCCTACGGAGACGTCGAGTGCGCCCGCCGCGCCGGTGGGGGACCCCTCGGCAGCGCTTGCGGCTTCGGCGTCGACCGGAGGCACGACCGGGTCGATGCCGGCCGTCATTCCGCACTCCCGAGTCTGATCCGCGGGTTCAGCACCGTGTAGAGGATGTCGGCGATGAGGGTCGCGGCGAGATAGACGATGCCGATGAAAAGGACTCCAGCCTCGAGCGTGGGAAAGTCCTTGTCGGTCGCGGCTGTGATGATCAACGTACCGATGCCCGGGTAGACGAAGAGTTTTTCGACCACGACGAGACCGCCGATGAGGTACCCGGTCTGGGTGGCGATGACCGTGATGGTCGGCAGCAACGAGTTGCGAAGTACGTGCCGTCGGATGACGACCCAGCGGGGCAGCCCTTTCAGGGTGGCTGTGCGCACGTAATCCGAGTCGAGCGCCTCGACCGTGCCCGCCCGGGCCATTCGGGCGATGTAGCCGAAGAGGATGAACACGAGAGGGATGGCGGGAAGGATCAGGTATTTCAGCTGGATGAGGAACGACGAGCCTGGCGGGGCGTTGGCCGAGACCGGCAGCACCTTGAGGCCAAGTGCGAACAAGACGATCAGGACCACGCCGGAGACGAACTCGGGCACCGTCGAGAGCGAGAGGCTCGTCGTGCTCAAGACGCGGTCCACGACGTTCCCCCGGTTGAGTGCCGCAATGATGCCGCCGAGGATGCTGAGAGGCACGACTATCACAAAGGCGAAGGCCGCAAGCTTGAGGGAGCGCCCGATGTAGGGGAAGATGAAGGAACTCACTGGTGCCTGTTGCTGGTAAGACGTCCCGAGGTTGCCGTGCAATATCCTGGTGGCCCAGCTCCAGTACTGGACGATGAGCGACCGATCGACACCAAGCTTGTGGTCGAGCGTTATTACGGCCTGTTGCGAAGCGAAGGGGCCGAGAATCGCCCTTCCAGCGTTACCGGGCAGCACCTGACCGGCGAAGAAGATGATCATGCTCAAGAGCACGAGCGTGATCAAAGCCAAACCAATACGTTTCAACACGTACAGCAGCAACTTTGCCCTCCTGCCGTGTCACATCCCGGTAGAGGTCATATGGCCAAGCCGAGACTGGAGGCTAATCAGAGCCAGAAGCTAGCAGGACAACGGGTCCATCCGCCGCCCGTGCGAGGGGCGCTGTTTGCAAGCGTCTTGGATCGAACGGAAAGCCAGCGTGTCCCGAGAGCTTGGGCCACGAAGGTCACGACGGTTAACATGGCAACGCCATGCGCGCGGTTCGACATCGACACGATGCTCGGGCTCATGTTGGACCGGGCGTCAGCGCAGCTCGGCTTCGCCGGGAGCGTCGATGTCGTCGGCTGGCCCCGAGATGCCCGCGGTAGAGCTCTCGATCGCCGGGCGGGTGGTCAAAGGCCCCGGCGAGCCGGTCCGCGGTGAGATCCGCGTGGCCGGGGGGCGCATCGTCGAGGTGCGCGAAGGCGAACCGGCCTCCGGCTCGGCCGCGAGGCTGATCGACGTCGGAGCCGCCTGTCTGTTCCCCGGTGCGATCGACTGCCACGTCCATTCGGGCAGCACGACGGCCGAAGGGATCCGGGCCCTCACCGCGGCCGCCGCCGCCGGCGGTGTGACGACCGTGATCGACATGCCCTACGACGTCGCGGCACCGGTCGTGAGCCCGGAGATACTGGCAGCCAAGCGTGACAGGGTCATGGCTGAGGCGATTGTCGACGTCGCCCTGTTGGGCACCGTACGCCCCGGAACCGGTGGCACCGACGTCGGCCCGCTCGTCGAGGCCGGTGCCGTCGGGTTCAAGCTCTCGCTGTTCGGCACCGACCCCCACCGCTTCCCGCGCATTCCCGACGACCAGTTCCTCGAGGTTCTCGCGGCGATCCGGGAGCACGGAAGCGTCGCGTGCGTGCACGCCGAGAACGAGGAGATAATCAAGCCACTCCTGGCACGTGCCCGGGAGGCGGGGGATTCCTCTCCACTCGACCACTGCCGCTCGCGACCGCCTGTGAGCGAGACCCAGGCCGTGCTCACGGCGCTCGAGTACGCAAACGAGACGCAGGCACCTCTTCACCTGTGCCACCTGAGCCTTGGCCGCTCGGTGGACCTGACCCGTTCGTATGCCGCAGAGGGCCTGCAAGTGACGATCGAGACGTGCCCGCACTACCTGTGCTTCTCCGAGGACGACATGGAGCGCCAAGGCGCTCGCCTGAAGATTAACCCGCCGCTGCGTCCGCCAGCCGAGGTGGCCAAGCTCTGGGAGCGCCTGTCCGCAGGGCGGATCGACGTGGTCGCCTCGGACCATGCACCCTGGCCACTGTCGGACAAGACGCGACCGGCGATCTTCGATAATCACTCCGGCGCGCCGGGCACCGAGACCCTCGTAACCGTGCTGGCCGCGGGACTTCTCGCCCGGGGCGGGGACCTCAGCACGCTCTCGCAGCTCGTGGCGGCGGCACCCGCGCGGATCTTCGGGATCTCGCACGCGAAAGGCTCTCTGGCGCCCGGCATGGACGCCGATGTCATGGCCTTCGACCCGGCGAGCCCTTTCACCCTCGACGAGCGGGCACTGCACTCGAACGCGGGCTGGAGCCCGTATCACGGCATGGCTTTCCCCGGCCGGGTCGTGCTCACGGTCTCGCGTGGAGAGGTGGTCTGGGACGGCTCCAGGCTCCTTGGATCGCCTGGCCGAGGCCGTGTGCTGCAGCGTCCGCGGGGGGCACCCGACGATGGCTGATCCGGGCAGGCCCGAAAAGGTCACGGCCCAGCGCGGCGATCGCCTGCGTTGCCTGGGCTGGCGGCAGGAGGGGCTGCTCCGGATGCTCGAGAACGTGCTCGAGATCGGCGAACGTCCCGAGGACCTGGTCGTCTATGCGGCGCGCGGCAAGGCCGCCCGGGACTGGGAGTCGTACTCCAGGATCGTGGCGTCCCTCCAGCACCTCGGTGAAGACGAGACGCTCGTCGTGCAGTCCGGCAAGCCGGTGGCCGTCTTCGGAAGCTCGCCCGAGGCCCCTTTGGTCGTGATGGCCTGCGGCAACGTGGTCGGTCATTACGCGACCCCGGAGTACTTCGACGAACTGTGTGACCGTGGCCTCATCATGTGGGGCGGCCTGACAGCCGGAGCCTGGCAGTACATCGGCTTCCAGGGTGTCCTCCAGGGCGTCTTCGAGCTTCTGCAGGCAGTCGCGAAGGAGCATTTCGGCGGTTCGCTCGCCGGCAGGTTCGTCCTCACGTCCGGCCTCGGCGGCATGGGGTCGGCGCAACCACTCGCCATCGCGATGGCAGGTGGCAGCGGCATCGTCGTCGAAGTCGACCCGGACAAGTGCGCCCGGGCACAGGATCGGGGCCACCTCGCCTCGGTGACCGACGACGTCGACAAGGCGCTCGCGTTGGTTGCCAGCGGGGAGGCGGGCAGTGTCATCGGGCTCGTCGGCAACGCGGCGGCGGTCTACAGCGAGCTTGCCGACAAGGGCATTGTGCCCGACATCGTGACCGATCTGACGGCAGCGCACGACGCCGTCTTCGGCTACTGCCCGGTCGACTACTCGCTCGAGGAGTGGAAAGCCCGTCGTGAGCTCGACCCCGGGGACGTCGCGGACCGGGCGCGTCGGTCGATGGCCCGCCAGGTCGAGGCCATGCTGGAACTGAAGGCGGGCGGTTCGGTCGTCTTCGAGGAAGGTAACAACCTGCGCGTGCAGGCGAAGGGCGCCGGAGTGCAGGGGGCCTTCGAGATCGACGGGTTCGCGCAGAGGTACCTGAGGCCCCTGTTCTGCCGGGGAATCGGGCCCTTCCGCTGGGTGGCCCTCAGCGGTGAGCACACGGACCTCGCCGAGCTCGACCGGCTCGTCGTGGAGATGTCCTTCCGCCCCGAGGTGGAGTCCTGGATCTCACTCGCCAGAGAGCATGTGAAGACCCAGGGGCTGCCCGCGCGTAGCTGCTGGCTCGGCCACGGGGAGCGCTCCCGGTTCGCCGTCGCGGTCAACGAGCTCGTCAGGGACGGGCGCCTCGCCGGGCCGGTGGCATTCACGCGGGACCATTTCGACTCCGGCGGGATGACCCACCCGCACATCGGGACCGAAGGCATGGCCGACGGGTCTGGTGCCGTCTCCGACTGGCCGATACTCGACGCTCTCTTGCTGGCGGCTTCGGGGGCCGATCTTGTCGCCGTGCACGCCGGAGGTGCAGGTTACGCAGGCTATATGCAGTCGGCTGGCGTCACGATCGTCGCCGACGGCAGCAAGGGGGCGGGCGAGCGCCTCCGCCGCGGGCTTGACGCAGACAGCGGGCTCGGCGTGTTGCGCTATGCGGACGCCGGCTACACCGAAGCGCAGTCCGCGGCCAGCAGCGCCGGCCTCGGGCTCCGCCACGAGCGGGAGGAGAAGAGATGACACGAGAACTGACCGGAGACGACGCCCTCAACGCCGTGTGGGGCGGGTCGGTGCTCGCTTGCGGCGGAGGGGGATGGGTCGACCACGGCATGATGATGGGCGAGCTCGCCACACGCGTCGGCCGCCCGGTCCTCTGCTCGCTCGACGAGGTCGACGACAGTGATCTCGTCGTCACGGTCACCGCTATTGGAGCTCCCGCTTCACCGAACAGGGAGATCCGCCCGCTTGACTACGTGAGAGCACTGCAGCTTGTGGCAGCCGAGGTGGACAGACCGGTCGTGGCCGTGATGACGGCCCAGAACGGCTCGTCGACGACGCTGAACGGATGGATCCAGTCCGCCGTCCTCGGAGTGCGCGTGCTCGACGCGGCGGGAGACGTGAGGGCCCACCCGACTGGCAAGCTCGGCGCGATGGGCCTCACCACGAGACCCGGATACGAGACGCTACAAGCGGTCGCCGGCGGGAACCGTGAGCTCTGCGGCGGCCTCGAGGTTGTCGTTCGTGGCCAGGTGATCGCGACCTCCGACGTCTTGCGCGACGTCTGCGTGCGCGCAGGTGGTTTCATCGCCGCAGCCCGTCATCCCGTGGAGGCGGCATATGTCAAGGAACACGCCGCCATCGGCGCCATCAGCTACGCCTTGTCGCTCGGGGCGGCGATGCGCGCCGCCACAGACGCGCCAGCCGTGATCGAGGCGGCGGTCGGCGCGACCGGCGGCAGGGTCGTCGCAAGCGGTCCCGTCCGCGAAGTCGACCCCCTCCGGACCGCGGGCGGCTTCGACCACGGCTCTTTGTCGGTCGGCGGGTACGTCGTGCGCTACTTGAACGAGTACATGAGCGTGGACCTCAACGGTCTGCGCGTTGCCACCTACCCCGACGTCATCGCCACGTTGTCGCTCGAGGACGGCAGGCCGGTCTCCATCGCGGAGATGACCGCAGGACGTGAAGTGGCGATCCTCGTCGTCGACCAGTCGCTGCTGCCCCTCTCCTCGAGCACCCGGGACCGGTTCGCGCTCGAGGAGGTCGAAAAGATCATGGGCATCTCGCTGATCGGACAAGGGGCGTCGGGGACGCCGTCGTCGTGAGCCGGCTGCCGTCCCCCGACCTCGCCCGCGTCTCGGACGACCTCGAGACCCTCGCCTCGCACCGGGACCTTGAGGCCCCCGGCTGGACGCGGCGTGTCTTCTCCCGTTTCGACCGTGCCGGGCGAGAGTGGGTGGCACAGAGGATGGAGGAGGCGGGCCTGACGATCCACACGGACGCAGCCGCGAACCTCATCGGACGCTTGCCCGGTGCGGGTGGGTTGCCCGGCGCGATCGTGACCGGTTCGCACACCGACACCGTGTACGGCGGCGGCCGCTACGACGGCATCGTCGGTGTGCTCGGCGCCATCGAGGCGGTCCGCTGCCTGCGTGCCGCACAACTCGAGCTCCGGCACGACCTCGTCGTGGTCGACTTCCTCGGTGAGGAGCCGAATGACTTCGGCCTGAGCTGCGTCGGTAGCCGCGCCATATCGGGCGCGCTCGACGAGGGTCACCTCGCCCTTTTGGGCCCGGAAGGGCGCAGCCTTGGCGAGGCGCTTGCCTCAGCAGGCGGCCAGCCGTCCGCGCTGGCTGGGGCACGCTGGCCGGACGACCTGCACTGCTATGTCGAGCTGCACATCGAGCAGGGCCCGGTGCTCGAGCAGGCACGGGTCCCTATAGGCGTGGTGACGGGCATCGTCGGCATCCACCGGCTCCTTGCACGCATCGAGGGGCAGCCGGATCATGCCGGGACGACCCCGATGAGCCTCCGCCGTGACGCGCTCTCGGGGGCGGCCGAGGTTGCCCTCGCCATCGAGCGGCTCGCCTCCGGCGGCGTGGCGACGACCGGTCGCCTCGAGATCCGGCCCGGTGCCCATAACGTCGTACCGGGAGAGGCCGACCTCTGGGCCGAGGCGCGAAGCGCGCACGAGGAATGGCTCGAGAACTTCGGGCGTAACGTCGCTGACGAGATCGAGGCCATAGGTGCCCGGCGTCACCTGGGCACCACCCTCAGCTGGATCTCGCGCGAACCTCCGGTCACCGTCACGGCCTGGGTGGCGGCCGCCATCGACGCGGCGGCGAGGTCTCTCGGGATCGAGCCGCTCAAGATCCCGAGCGGCGCCGGTCACGACGCTTCCCACATGGCGCGCCTCGGCCCGATGGGCATGGTCTTCGTGCCGTCCCGGGCAGGCCGGAGCCACTGTCCGGAGGAATGGACGGATCTGGAGGACATCTGTCGGGGCATCGCGGTCCTGGCGGAGTCGTTGGTAGTTTGCGATCAGCGAGAGGAGGAGCGCCGGGGGAGGCGGCGCAGTGGGCTGCATGACTGAGCGACGCGTCGAACTGACCGGGGACAACCTGAGCGTGCAGGACGTGGTCGCGGTTGCACGCGGCCGGGCGCGGGTGTCTCTGTCGGCCGAAGCGCTCCGGCGGATGCGCGAGGCCCGCGACGTCGTCGACGCGGTCCTTGCGAGAGGTGAGGCTGTGTACGGCCTCAATACAGGCCTCGGCTCATTCGCCCGTTACCGGATCCCGATCGAGCAGCTCAGGCGCTTTTCCTTCGACACCGTTGCTGACCTGAGCTCGTCCTACGGCCGGCCGCTTCCGCCTGACGTCGTGAGGGCGATGATCGTGGCCCGGGCGAACGGCATGGCCAAAGCCGGCGTCGGCGTCCGCTGCGAGCTGGCACAGCTGCTCATCGAGCTGCTGAACCGGGACGTCGACCCTGTGGTCAGGGAGATCGGCTCGGTCGGCCAGGGGGACCTGTCGGAGATGTCCGACATCGGCAAGGTGCTGATCGGCATCGGGCATGCCGCGGTCGGGGGCGAGGTGATGAGCGGGCGGGCGGCACTGACACGCGTTGGGCTCGAGCCGATCGAGCTCGCGCCGAAAGAGGCGCTTGCGCTGATCAGTGCCAACGGTGTGACCCTCGGCCGGGGCGCCCTCGTGCTGAACGACGTGGCGGAACTGGTCGACTTGTTGCAGGCAGCGGCGGCGTTGGCGCTCGAGGGCTTCGCCGGCAATCTCTCGATCATCCATCCCGGCACGGACCGTCTCCAGCCGCAGCTCGGGCTCACCACAGCTGCCGACCGGCTGCGCCACATGCTCGAGGGCTCCTACCTCTGGGAACCGGGCGCGGCGCGCAACCTGCAGGATCCCCTCTCGTTCCGTTGCGTGCCCCGCAGTCACGGCGCGCTCTACGACGCCCTCCACTACGCCCGCTTCAACCTCGAGACCGAGCTGAACGCGGCCAACGACAATCCGCTCGTGTTGGTCGGCGAGGGAGTGATCGTCTCGGGTGGCAACTTCGACGTGGCGGGACTCGCCATGGCCTTCGACCTGTTGCGCCTCGCCATCGCGAATGCCGTCAAGGGCACCAACGAGCGCGTCCAGAAGCTGCTCTGGAACCACTTCAGCGGCCTCCCGAGCGCGCTGGCATTCGAGCAGGGACCCACGAACGGGCTCAAGCCGATGGGCCGCTGGTGCGCCGCGCTCGCCGCCGAAGCCCGCTCGCTCGCGAGACCGGTCACCCTCGACTACGCCGGGCAGGTGGCAGAAGGGGTCGAGGACGACGCCAGCATGGCCCCGCTCTCAGTGCGCCGGACACACGAGCTGGTCTCGCTCGTGCATCGCACGGTCGTCTACGAGCTGATCACCGCCGCCCAGGCGATCGACATGCGCGAGCGGTGGCCGATCGGGCGCGGGACTGCGGCTGCCTACCGGGCCGTACGTGATCACGTGCCGATGCTGCGCGTGATGCGTGGTTGGGACCCCGACATCGAGGGCCTCGTTCAAGCCGTCTCCGGCGGCGAGCTCAATGCCCGTATAGCGGCCGCGATCGGCGGGCGCAAGCAAGAGCCGCGGGTTTTGATGGTGCAAACGGCGGACCCACAGCAGCCCTAGGCAGCGAAATCGACCAACCGGCCCGGAGGTCTTCGGCGATCGCGCGCCCGGATCCTCGGCCGGATCGCAGCTCAGAGATGCCCGATCCGAACGGCGCGCGCGGGCGCCCGGACGTGAAAGGCGAGCCAGCCGACAGCCAGGCCCGTTCCCAGCACGACCTGGGCAATGGCGGTGGTGGCGCGCGCGCCAAGCGGGCCGACGAAAGCACCGGCGACGAGCGGGCTGACGACCGTGGACAGAGCCCATACGAGATTGAGCATGCCCATCACGACGCCGAGCCCCACCCCGGCCCGGTTGGCCCCTGAAGCGCCGAGAGGGTACCCGACGGACCACAGGACGGACCGGACCGCGGCCGTCGCACAGAGCATCACGACGACGAAGAGCGGTGCTGTGCTCGCGGTCGCGGGAGACATGACGAGGGCGAGCACGACGCCTGCACCGA
>Ga0187856_1002657_pt1 | contig 12998 bp, 9 predicted proteins | sample June2016WEW_8_40_FD_132443 | JGI IMG/M metagenome (GOLD analysis project Ga0187856, IMG submission 132443) | Peatland microbial communities from SPRUCE experiment site at the Marcell Experimental Forest, Minnesota, USA - June2016WEW_8_40 | ecosystem: Environmental > Terrestrial > Soil > Wetlands...
CATTGGGCCCGGAGATCACCCCGCTCAGCGTCTCGGTGTTGGCGCCGGTATCGATCGTGCCGGCCAAGACGCCGAGCGAGATCGCGTTCGGCAGATTAAGCCCGTTTTGCGTGAATTGAAGCGTGGTGCCGTCGACCATGCCCAATGGGCCGCTGCCGAGCGCGGCGTTGTTGCCGACCGCAAGCGTGCCGCCAAGCAGGAACGTGCCGCCGGAATAGCTGTTGGCGTTCGGCAGCGTCAGCGTGCCCGGGCCATTCTGAGTGAGCGTGCCGGTGCCGGAAATGGCGCCGCCGAAGGTGATGTTGTCGGAGCGGTTGAAGGCCAGATTGCCATTGTCGGTGACGTTGCCGGTGATCGCGCCTGACGTGCCGCCGTTGCCGATCTGCAAGGTGCCGGCGCTGATCGTCGTGCCGCCGCTGTAAGTGTTGGTAGCGGTGAGGATGAGCGTGCCGCTGCCATTCTGCTGCAAGGCTCCGCTGCCCGAGATGACCCCGCCGAACGTCACACTGTCGGAACGGTCAAAGGCCAGCACGCCATTGTCGGTGACGTTGCCGGTGATCGCGCCTGACGTGCCGCCGTTGCCGATCTGCAGCGTGCCGGCGCCAATCGTGGTGCCGCCGCTGTAAGTGTTGGTAGCGGTGAGGATGAGCGTGCCGCTGCCATTCTGCTGCAAGGCTCCGCTGCCCGAGATGACCCCGCCGAACGTCACACTGTCGGAGCGGTTGAAGGCCAAATTGAAGTTATCGACCACATTGCCGGTGATCGATCCCGTCGTACCGCCATTGCCGATCTGCAAGGTGCCGGCGCTGATCGTCGTGCCGCCGCTATAGGTGTTGGTGCCGGTGAGGATAAGCGTGCCGCTGCCGATCTTGGTGAGCGCGCCCGCGCCGTTGCCGTCGCCGATTGTACCGGAGAGCGTCAGCGTGTTCGCCTGCGTGTCGATGGCGCCGCCGGTCGTATTGATGGCGAACGCATTGGTGAAGGCGAGCCCCGCAGCGCCCGACTGGAAGGTGCCGCCGTCGAGCGTGACCGTACCGGTGCCGACCGAGCTGGTGTTGGTCGCCTGCAGCGTGCCGGCCGAGATCACCGTGCCGCCGGAATAGGTGTTGGCGCCAGAGACGATCAGAGTCCCGAGGCCGGTCGTCTGCACCCCGCCCGATCCCGTGATCGGCGCCGAGATCGTCGCGGTCAAGCCGCTACCGACGTTGATCGGCGCTACTCCCGTTGGCGTCAGAGCGCCGCCCCCCGTCGCCGTCACGACATAGCCCGTGGTCAAGAATTGCAGGCCCTGATAGGAAATCGCTTGGCTGACTGTCACCGTCCCGGTCGCGCCCGCAAAAACGGCCATGCCGCCTTGCCAGGACGTGTTATTCGCGCCGTTCGACGTCGTCCAATTGGTGGTGCTGTTGTTCCACGTTCCGCTGCCGCCATGGATCGTCCCATCGCCGGTCGTCGTCGCGCCGTCCCAGAATTGCGTCAGCGAGACAGGACCTGAGACGACGAGATTGACCTCGCCCGGGATCGTCGTCTGAATCACGCCGGTATCGCTGTTCGGCAGCGTTCCGACGGCGAGTGCCCCGCTGCCGCCGAGCGCGCCGGTGTAATCGATGATCTGATAGACGCCGGGGCCGAACGAGCCGGAGTTGGTCACATTGAGGGTGCCGCCGTTGATGGTCAGGTTGCCATTGACCATGGTCAAATCGTTGGTCGCCCCGCCGACGACGTTGGGCGTGCCAAGCTGATAGGACAGGATCGAGCCGGCGTTCAGCGTCAGCGACCCCGCCACAGTGATCGTCCCCGGCGCATTGCCAGGCGCCAGCGTGCCGCCGGAGGTGACGACGGTCGACGACACCGTCCCAGTCCCAGCCAGCGTTCCTCCAGAGTTCACAGTCACGGCGCTCGACGTCGCGATCGAGCCGTTGACCATGAGCGTGCCGGCGCCGACCGCAGTCGCCCCCGTATAAGTGTTGGCGCCGGCAAGGGTCAGCGTGCCGGCGCCGTTTACGGTCAAATTCCAGCTTCCGGCATTGCCGCCGGTGCCGCCCGAGCCGGTCTGATCGGCGATGACGTCGGAGATCGTCTGCGTCTGGCCGCTGCCCGGCTGGAAGGTGACGGTGCCGTTGCCCTGCAGGAATATGCCAGTGCCGAAGGCCGAGCCGTTGCCGCCTGCGGAAGCGCCTGCACCGCCCGAAGATCCCCCGGTGCCGCCGGCTATGGTGTTGCCGTTGACGGTGAGCATTCCGGCAACAGTCAGGCTGCCGCCCTGCTGAACGAACACGGCGCCGCCCAACCCGGTGCCCCCGCCGCCGCCCGCACCCAAATTAATATTGCTGCTATTGCCCCCGGCCGCGCCGCCGTAGCCGCCAGCGCCGCCCCCATTGCCGTTGCCACCCCCGCCACCGCCACCAAAACCGCCGACGCCCACGACGTTGCCAAAGCTGCCGCCCCCGCCACCGCCACCAAAACCGCCATTGCCACTGGGCCAGTAGCCTATGGACCCGCCACTACCGCCGCCGCCGCCGAACCCGCCGTTGCCTGCACTGCCACCGGTCGCAGGGCTGCCGGCGACCCCGCCGCCGCCACCGTTACCGTAGTAGCCCCCTGCGCTGCCGCCGCCGCCGCCGTTAGCTCCGCCGGCCGACCCAGCTACTCCATGGCCGGCGCCGCCGGAAGCCGCGTTTAAGACGATTCCACTAGAGCCGCCGACGAGTAAGCCGCCGTTTGCCCCGAGCCCGACTCCGCCGCCGCCAGCGCCGCCGCCATTGCCGACGTTGACTATTGTGCCGCCACCATTGCCGCCCAGTCCACCGCCGCCGCCACCGGCGGCGAGGTTATAGCTACCGCCAGTCCCGCCGTTGCCGCCGGTCGCATTATTGGACAGCAATTGGACGTTGCTCACGGTGAGGTTTCCGCCTGCCGCCACGAACAACGCGCCGCCGGCGCCAGCTCCTCCGCCGCCACCGCCAGCCCCACCGGTGCCGCCAGCCCCGCCCAGCGCTTGCGTGTTCTGGATCGTGAGGTTGCTGATGCTGACATTTCCGGAATAGACGAAGAAGCCGCGCTGCACGCCGCCGCCGTTGAGCGTGAAGTTGCCGCCGGCGATGATCAGCGGGCTCGTGGTGTTGATTGCCGGCAGCGTGTTGGACCCGCCGAGCGTAATGTTCTGGGTGATGTTGATCTGGTAGCTGGTGGCGGGATTATTATCGACCGTGGTGAGCGCCTTCACGAGAGTGGCGCCATTGCTCGCCGTGAGCACGGTCTGCGCCTCGGCCGTCGTGGCAAGCGCCACACTCGCGCCGATGAGCGCCATGCCCGCGAGCGCCGCGCGCCACCCTCGCCGCTCGCCCCCCGCATTGCAGACAACGCGACGCACTCGCCCCTGCCCTTCACTCACCCGGTCGAGCCATGGCCCGACGCTTCCGCCATGCGCCGCCCTCCCGGTCGCATGACGAACGATTGTTGAAGAAATCTGGACCGGTGTGCTGCGTGCGGCAATTGCGAATGCTAGTTTATCAACGGAACCATTGCGATTCAGGTGCGGTGTGGCAAAAACACAACGAGTCCCGTACCGCAAGAGCGGGAGGCTGACACCCGGACGTCGCTGCCGCTCCACCCGGAACTACATGTTATGCGCGCGAAGGATTGACGCGAAACAATGACGAAGAAACGCCTTCAACTTGGCCGGCCCGCGCCGATCCCGGCCTCGCCCGGCGAGGCGGTGCTCGACCGCGTGCGCAATCCCCACCCGGACACGAACTACGTCGCCCGGTTCACCTTTCCCGAATTCACCGTGCTATGCCCAATCACCGGCCAGCCCGATTTCGCCACGCTTGTCATCGACTACGTGCCGCGCGTCTGGCTCGTGGAATCGAAATCACTCAAGCTTTATCTCAACAGCTTCCGCAATCATGGCGCCTTCCACGAGGCGTGCACGGTCGCGATCGGGAAAAAACTCGTCGCGCTGTTGCAGCCGAAATGGCTGCGCATCGGCGGCTATTTTCATCCGCGCGGCGGCATGCCGATCGACGTGTTCTGGCAGGCGGGAAAGCTTCCGGCAGGCGTTTGGGCACCGGAGCAGGGCGTCAGCACCTATCGGGCGCGCGGATAGCGAGCGAGCCCTTCAGCGTCGCGATCAGCGCGCCGACCTCCCGCGCCGGATCGGCCGCGCGCATGACGCCGCCCATCACCGCGACGCCGGCGGCGCCCGCGGCGATGAATTCGCCAAGGCGCGCCGCATTGATGCCGCCGATCGCCAGCACCGGCACGCGCGCGGCGCAGGCGATTTCGAAAAAGCCTTTGCGGCCGATCTCCGGGCCGTAGCCCGGTTTGCTCGCCGTTTCGAAGGCCGGGCCGGCGAGCGCATAGTCGACGAATGCAGGATCGATCGCTTCGGCTTCAGTCACCGTATGGATGGAAACGCCCATGAGCTTGCCGGGACCGATCAGCCCGCGGGCCGCTGCGGGATCGCTGCCCGACGGCAGATGCACGCCGTCGGCGCCGGCGGCTTTGGCGAGCGCTGCCTCGCCGTGCAGCATCAGCATCGCCCCATGCGCGTGCGCCGGCGGCGCCCGCGCCCGCGCCAGCAGAATTTGCTCGTCTTGCGGCAAATCCTTTTCGCGCAGGCTCACCCAGCGGCAGCCGGCCACAAGCGCGGCCGTTACGATGTCCTGAAGCGGACGCCGCGCCTGCCGACAATCGGTAATCAAAAGAAGCGACGGGTCGGGAAGCTTCACCCTGTATTCCTTCGTCATTCCGGGCTTGCCAAGGGCCGCGTTTGAAACCTCGCAGCGTTCATGGAATAACCCGCGTCGAATTTCCATGGTTCGAAGCGAATGAGTTCGAAGCGGATGAGCCGGTCAACGAAACAACATAGCCGGACTGCGCCTATGCCGCCGCCCGTCGCCACGCGCGCGCCTTCGGTGAGCTTCGTCTCGCTCGGCTGTCCGAAGGCGCTGGTCGATTCCGAGCGCATCATCACGCGGTTGCGGGCGGAGGGCTATGAGCTCGCGCGCCACCATGCCGGCGCCGACCTCGCGATCGTCAATACCTGCGGCTTTCTCGAGAGCGCGCAGGCGGAATCGCTCGCCGCCATCGGCGCGGCGCTCGCCGAAAACGGCAAGGTCATCGTCACCGGCTGCATGGGCGCGGAGCCGGAAAAGATCACCGCCGTGCATCCGAACGTGCTCGCGGTCACCGGCCCGCAGCAATATGAAAGCGTGCTCGCGGCGGTCCATCGCGCCGTTCCGCCGCAGCACGATCCTTATACCGACCTCATTCCGCCGCAGGGCATAAAGCTGACGCCGCGGCACTATGCTTATCTCAAGATTTCAGAGGGTTGTAACAATCGCTGCACCTTCTGCATTATCCCCAAGCTACGCGGCGGCCTAGTGTCGCGGCCGGCTGCCGACGTGCTGCGCGAGGCCGAGCGGCTGGTCGCCGCGGGGGTCAAGGAGTTGCTCGTCATTTCCCAAGATACGTCGGCCTACGGCGTCGACCTGAAATATGCCGCGAGCGAATGGAATGGTGGCGAGGTGCGGGCAAAATTTATCGACCTTGCGCGCGCGCTCGGCGAATTCGGCGTCTGGGTGCGGCTGCACTACGTCTATCCCTACCCGCATGTGGACGAGGTGATCCCGCTGATGGCCGACGGCAAGGTGCTGCCCTACCTCGATGTTCCGTTCCAGCACGCCAGTCCCGCCGTGCTCAAGCGCATGCGCCGGCCGGCGGCGCAGGAAGAAACGATCGAGCGCATCCGGCAGTGGCGCGCGGCATGCCCCGGCCTGACCATCCGCTCGACCTTCATCGTCGGCTTTCCCGGCGAGACCGAAGCGGATTTTTCGCTGCTGCTCGATTGGCTAAGCGAGGCCGAACTCGACCGCGTCGGCTGCTTCCGCTACGAGCCGGTCGCCGGCGCTGCGGCGAACGATCTCGCCGCGCCGGTGCCCGAGCCGGTCAAGGAGGAGCGCAGGCACCGCCTGATGCAGCGCCAGCAGGAGATTTCGGCAAAGCGCCTCAAGCGCAAGGTCGGCGCCCGCGAGCGCGTCATCATCGACGAGGTCGACTCCTTCCCCGGATCCAGTCCGGGGACCGCCAGGGGCCGCAGCAAGGGCGACGCGCCGCAGATCGACGGCACCGTTTTCATCCAAAGCCGCCGCCCCCTGCGGGTCGGCGAAATCGCGACCGTGAAGATCGAGCGCGCCGACGCCTACGACCTCTACGGCACGGCGGTGGGCTACTGATCAGCGGCGTTGGCCGAGCCATTCGCCGAGCACCGCCTCCACCGCTTGTGTCAGGGTCGCGAGCTCCTCCGGCGCGATGGTGAAGGCCGGCGTCAGATAGACGATCGAGCCGAATGGCCGGATGAAAACGCCCTCCGCGACGAAGCGCTGCCGCAGGCCGCCGAGATTCTCGATGCGGTCGAGTTCGACCACGCCGATGGCGCCGAGTACCCGCACGTCCTTGACACCCGGGAACTCGCGGCAGGGTTCGAGCCCGCGCGTCAGCGCGCCTGACATCGCCGCGACCTGTTCGAGGCGCGGTTCGCGTTCGAACAGGTCGAGGGAGGCGTTCGCCGCCGCGCAGGCGAGCGCGTTTCCCATGAAAGTCGGCCCGTGCATGAGGGCCTGTGCCGGGTCGTCCGACCAGAATGCGTCGAAAACTTTTCTGCGCGCGACCGTGGCGGCGAGCGGCAGCGTGCCACCGGTCAGCGCCTTGGACAGCGTCACGATGTCGGGAACGACGCCCGTGGCTTGCAACGCGAACAAGGCGCCGGTGCGGCCGAAGCCGGTAAAGATCTCGTCGAAGATCATGAGGAGATCGTACCGGTCGGCCGCGGCGCGCAGCCTGCGGAGTACTTGCGCATCGTGAAAGCGCATGCCGCCGGCGCTCTGCACCAGCGGCTCGACGATGATGGCGGCAATCTCCTCGGCGCGCTCCGCCAAAACCGCTTCGAAGCCGGCGATGCTTCCTTCGTCGGCCGGCAGATCGACCGCGATCTGCTCCGGCAAAAGGCCGCGGAAGGCGGCATGCATGCTGTCCTGCGGATCGGACACAGCCATGGCACCGGTGGTGTCGCCATGATAGGCGCCGTTGAACGCGAGGATGCGGGTGCGGCCGCGCCGGCCCCGGTTGAGCCAGTATTGCACCGCCATTTTCAACGCGACTTCCACCGCGACCGAGCCGGAATCGCTGAAGAAAACCCGCTCGAGGTCGCCCGGCGCGAGCAGCGCCACGAGCCGCTGCGCCAAGGTCAGCGCCTGTTCGTGCACCATGCCGCCGAACATGACGTGCGGCATACGCGCAAGCTGGCGCTCGATCGCGGCGCGGATGTGGGGATGGTTGTAGCCGTGGCAGGCGGTCCACCACGAAGCGATCCCGTCGATCAGCTCGCGACCGTCAGCGAGCACGATGCGGCTGCCGCGCGTGGCGGCGACCGCAAGCGGCGGGCTTGCCGTCTTCATCTGCGCATAGGGCAGCCAGACGTGATCGAGCCCGGCTGCATACCATTCGGGTTCGACGCCGCTCGCCAATTGCTTGTTTTCGCTGGTATTGCCTGACATTCGGCGCTTTCATGCCCGCGCGGCGTTGTTGCCCGCGAGGATCGGGACCCACGTTGCGGAAATCGGTACTCATAATGGCTTTGCTGACGCAATGACCTTAGCCCCTCTCCCAGTCACAGCGGGAGGAAAACCAGGTGGCATGCGCTCGCTTGAGGAATTCGCATGCAGCAAGCTCGCGGCGCTCGAGCACGCGGGGCTGCGCCGCAAGCCGGTCACGACGGCGCGCGCCGGAATTTGGGCCGAGCGCGGGGGCAGCCGCTTGCTGTCGTTCTCGTGCAACGACTATCTCAATCTCAGCCGGCATCCCGATATCGTCGCGGCGGCGATCGAGGTAACGCGGCGCTATGGCGTTGGCGCCGGCGCCTCGCGCCTCGTCACCGGCAATCATCCGCTCTATGCGCAGCTCGAAAGCCGCCTGGCGCGGCTCAAGGGCAGCGAGGCGGCGTGCGTCTTCGGCTCCGGCTATCTCGCCAATACCGGCATCATCCCGGCGCTGGCCGGGCCCGAGGACCTGATCCTGATCGATGAATTGTCGCACGCCTGCATCCATGCCGGCGCGCGGCTGAGCGGAGCGCGGCTCCAGCGCTATCGCCACTGCGACATCGCCCATGCCGAAGCACTCATCACAGAGCACCGGGCGCGGCATGCGCACGCGCTCATCGTGACCGACAGCGTTTTCTCCATGGACGGCGATCTTGCACCGCTTAAGGCATTGGCGGAGCTCGCGGAGCGCTTCGATGCCTGGCTTCTTGCCGACGACGCGCACGGCCTCGGCGTCGTCGGCTCGGGCCGCGGCTCGAGTTTTGCCCTCGGCGCCGGCGTGCCGTTGCAGATGGGCACGCTATCGAAGGCGGTCGGCGGATATGGCGGTTATCTCTGCGCTTCGCGCGCCGTCGTCGATCTGATGCGCACGCGCGCGCGCACGTTCATCTATTCGACCGGCCTGCCGCCGGCGGTCGTGGCCGCGGCGATCGCCGCCGTCGATCTGATCGCGCGCGAGCCTGCCTACGCAGCCGAGCCGCTACGCAAGGCCAAGATGTTTACCCGGGCGCTGGACATGCCGGAGGCGCAGAGCGCGATCGTTCCGGTGATCTTGGGAGAGGCGGAAGCGGCGCTGGCCGCATCGCACCTGTTGGAGCAGGAAGGCTTTCTCGTCGTCGCGATCAGGCCTCCGACCGTCCCGGCAGGCACCGCCCGGCTGCGCTTTGCCTTTACCGCCCTGCATCCGGACGGAGAGGTTGAGCGGCTTGCCGGGATCGTGCGAAGGCGCGTGCTGAGGCGCTGAGCCGTGACAGCGATCTTCATCACCGCGACTGGAACCGACGTCGGCAAAACCTTCGTCGTCGCCTCGCTCATCCGGCTGTTGCGGCAAATGGGCCATGCGGTCGACGCCATCAAGCCGATCGTGAGCGGATATGATCCGGCGCAAGCGACGGCGGGCGATCCCGGAATCCTCATCGCCGCGCTCGGTCTGCCGTTCTCGCCGGAGGCGATCGATCGCATTTCGCCCTGGCGCTTTCGCGCCGCCCTCGCGCCGGACATGGCGGCCCGGCGCGAGGGCCGCAGCATCGATGTCGACAGCGTCGTGGCCTATTGCCAAAGCGCGGTCGAGCGGCACCGCGACATCCTGCTGATCGAAGGGATCGGCGGCATCATGGTGCCGCTCGACGAGCACCGCACCATCCTCGACGTCATGATGGCGCTGCGGCTGCCGCTCATCCTGGTCACCGGCAGCTATCTCGGCACCATCAGCCACACGCTCACCGCGCTCGACTCGCTATTCCGGCGCGACATGAACGTTATCGCGACCATCGTCAGCGAGAGCCCGGGCAGTAGCGTGCCGCTCGACGACGTAGTCGCGACCATTGCGCGTTTCACCGAGCCGGTGATCGGCCTGCCGCGCCCGCGGCGCCAGGGTTGACGGGTGTGCTCCGGCAACGCAACGCGCGCCGATCGTTCAGAGCATGTCCCGCAAAAGTGGAAACCGGTTTTGCGAAAAGGACATGCTCCAAAAAACAGTTAGAGCGAGATGACGATTCGAAGAAAAGTCATCCCGCTCTAGGAGAAAAATCGTATCTGCAGCACGGTTTCCACCATGCCTTCGAGGTTGAACAATGCGTGCAGCAAGAACGTCAGCAGCGTCGATCCGCTGCGCCAGCGCATCCAGCCGAGGAACAGGCCGATGATGAAAATCTGCAGGATGCCGGTCCAGTCGTATTGGACATGCAGCGCCGCCCACAATATCGAGATCGCCACGATCGCCGGCCACGCCGAGCGGTCCGAACGGGCCCAGCCGCGGTACAGAAATCCGCGGAACATGATCTCTTCGCCGGCGGGCGCCACGATGATGGCTCCAGCCAGCAGGGCTGGAAGCCATCCCTGCGCGGCGGCGGTGGTGTAGGATTGCAGCTGAAACGGCGAGACCAGCGCGCGTCCGCTGAAATAGAGCAGCGCGTCGGCAACCGCGACCAGACCGATCAGCCAGACGATCCCCATCGTCAGGTCACGCGTCCGCGGCAATTTCAGCGCCAGATACTCCGCTTGACGGGCCCGCGCGAGCCATACGGCAAGCGCAATCACGGCAATCGTGATCGGATTGGCGACCAGGATGAAAAGCGTGACCAAGACGCCGTCGAACGGTGTCGCGAGGAGCGAACTCAAATCGCCGACCTGCAACCACAACAGGACCGCCAGCGCGGCGAATTGGCCCACCAGGAAGGCGAGAAACGCCCAGCCGAGCGTCGCCCAATAGCCCCAAATCCTCATTGAATCCCGCAAGTCCTCACGGCACCAGGATGGAGGAGCCGGTGGTGGCGCGACTTTCGAGATCGCGGTGCGCTTTGACGGCATCGCGCAGCGCGTAGGTCCGGCTGACCGGGATTTTGACCGCGCCGCTGCCGACCACGGCGAACAGGTCGTTGGCGATGGCGAGCAAATCCTCGCGTTTGGCGGCATAGGTGTTCAGCGTCGGGCGCGTGGCGAACAACGAGCCCTTGACCTGCAGGAGGTTGATATTGAAGGCCTCGATCGGTCCCGACGTACTGCCGAAGCTCACGAACATGCCGAGCGGACGGATACAGTCGAGCGAAGCTGGGAAGGTCGTCTTGCCGATGCTGTCATAGACCACCTCGCACAGCTTGCCGCCGGTGATCTCTTTCACCCGCGCGACGAAATCCTCCTCGCGGTAGAGGATGGTGTGATGGCAGCCATTGGCGCGCGCGAGCGCCGCCTTGTCCTTCGAGCCCACCGTGCCGATCACGTTGGCGCCGAGATGGTTCGCCCATTGGCAGAAAATGAGGCCGACGCCGCCGGCCGCGGCGTGAATAAGCACATTCATGCCCTTCTCGACTTTAAAAGTTCGGCGCAGGAGATATTCCACCGTCATGCCCTTGAGCATCATGGCGGCGGCCTGCTCGTAGCTGATATTCCCCGGCAGCTTCACCGCGCGGTCGGCGGGCACCACGCGTTCTTCGGCGTAGCAGCCGAGCCCGACGACATAAGCAACGCGGTCGCCGCGCTTGAATTCGGTTACGCCCGCGCCGACTTCGACGACTTCGCCGGCGCCTTCATTGCCGACGACGAACGGCAAGCCGCCCGGGGGCGGGTACATGCCCATGCGGAAATAGACGTCGATGTAATTGACGCCGCAGGCATGTTGCTTCACCCGGATCTGGCCCGCCCCGGGAGCGGGAACGGTAATATCCTCGTAGGTCAAAACCTCGGGACCGCCGAACTTATGGACGCGCACCGCAGCAACCATTTTTCTCTCCTGTCACGCGATCAGTGCGCGATCATAGGTCGTCAGCAAGGCGGCGCAAGGGATCAGTCGCCGCCGCGCAACAGGCCCACGATCACGAAATAGATCGCGATCGCCGCGAGTGCCGCGGCGACCCAGGCGGGCGGATCGAGGTTTTGCTCGAGCGCAAACAGCGCGAGCAAGGCCCACAGCACCAGCGCCGCCAGATTGAGCACGCGCCAGCGCGGCACGCGGACCGGGTGGACAAAATGGATGGGCGCGAATGTCGCCGCTGCCAGCATGGCGATCATGATCGCGCCGAGCCAGGGCGCGGGCTTGAGCAGGAACAGATAGAACGCCGCTACGTTCCACAATGCCGGAAAGCCGCGGAAATAACTATCCGACGTCTTCATTCGCCGGTCGGCGAAATAGAGCGCGCCGGTCACCGTGACGACGAGGCCGAGCGCGAGCGCCACGGATTGCGGCAACAACCCGCCGGCGGCAATGGCGTAGGCCGGCACGAACACGTAGGTGGGGAAATCGACCACGAAATCGAGCATCTCGCCCGACCAGCGCGGCAGCACCTCGGCCACCCGCAGCCGCCGCGCAAAGCTGCCGTCGACGCCATCGATGATGAGCGCGAGGCCGAACCACATGAACATCCGCGCCCATTCGGCGCGCACCGCCGCGACCAACGCCAAGAGCGCGCAGGCGGCGCCGCAGGCGGTGAGGACATGGACCGCAAAAGCGGCCGCCGTGCGCGGAGTCATCTGTCCTTCGGGTGGCGTTGGGCCCATAATCTCACCCTACACGCACATCGAAGGATCGTGCGCAATCCCTCTGTCATTGCTAATCTTTCGACATAAATTTCAGGAAGCGAATTCACCAGGACGGCCGATGGCATTCGTGGGCTCGAAGGAAAACATCACCGCCGAAGTGGCGGTCGTCGGCGGCGGGCCGGCCGGCCTGATGAGCGCGCTCGCGCTCGCGGCGGGCGGCGTGGACACGCTGCTCATCGCCCCTGCGCCAGCGGACGACCACCGCACCACCGCCCTGTTCGCTGGTTCGGTCACCGCGTTGGCGACGTTGGGCGTATGGGAGGCCTGCCTCCCGCATGCCGCGCCGCTCATCACAATCCGCATCATCGACGACACGCAGCGGCTCCTGCGCGCGCCGGAGGTCACCTTCACCGCCGCGGAAATCGGCCTCGACGCCTTCGGCTACAATATCGAGAACCGCCATCTTATCGCGGCGCTTTATGCTCGCGCGGCGCAGTTGAAACTTTCGCGCATTGCCGAGCCCGCGCTGGCGGTCACAAGCGATGCCGCGGGCGTCACCATCAAACTTGCCGATGGCGAGGCGCGCGTGCAGCTCGCGGTCGGGGCCGATGGCCAACGCTCGCTCTGCCGCGCTGCGGCCGGGATCGGCACCAATCGCCGCACCTATCCGCAGACGGCGCTGACGCTCAATCTCGCGCACGCGCGGCCGCACCAGGAAACGGCGACGGAATTCCACACCGAAAGCGGTCCGTTCACCCTCGTACCCCTGCCCGGCCGGCGCTCGAGCCTGGTCTGTGTGCTCGACCCGGCGCGCGCCGCAGCGCTTTCCGCCGCAACCGACGCGGAGCTTTCGGCCGAGATCGAGCGCCGCGCGCATTCACTGTTCGGCGCGATGAGTGTCGAGCAAGGCCGCGGTGTTTTCCC
>Ga0187856_1002660_pt1 | contig 12986 bp, 12 predicted proteins | sample June2016WEW_8_40_FD_132443 | JGI IMG/M metagenome (GOLD analysis project Ga0187856, IMG submission 132443) | Peatland microbial communities from SPRUCE experiment site at the Marcell Experimental Forest, Minnesota, USA - June2016WEW_8_40 | ecosystem: Environmental > Terrestrial > Soil > Wetlands...
CGCAATGGCCGCATCCGACGGCGGCGTTGCTCCGCTGTCGCGACCAGCCGCTGCGCGGTGTCACCGACTGCACCGGAGCGCCTTGCCCGTATCACCCTCACCCCGCCCCTCTCCCCTCAAGGGAGAGGGAGCGCGAGCGTCCGTCCACCTCACGCTCGTCTTCGACCGGAACATACAATGGCAGGGGATACCAGAGACATGCTTCAAGGGTGATTTGTTTTCTGGCCGGAGGAAATTTCGATGATAGTACCACCCCCTGACAGGTGACTCCACTTACGAAAGGTGGTTGCTCGGGGGTGCCGGCAAGCCAACCTGGATCTTGTAACATGGAGGAGCCGCCGACCGGAGCATACATAGGCCGGGCAGAACGTGTGAAAAAATTGGCCAGGTGTCGTTTCCCGTCATTCCGGCGGAAGCCGGTAGAGCGAAGCGGGCCTTAATCCCGCGCAGGCGGGACATCCAGTAATCTCAGCAAGTTACGAACAGTCTGGACCCCGGTTTTCACCGGGGTGACGACCAAAATGGATTTTTCACAGCTTCCGACAGGCGGGCCGCACCCGCGTGTTCTCGCCAGATTCCTGGCCCGCTTCGCCGGCCGTGGCCGTTTATTCAACATTTATAATTTATAATGGCTCTTTCCCATCCTGAATGGGTAAGGTAGACTGTAGCAAAAAAGAAAGGAGCCCCTACACGATGCAAGCCCTGGAGTCACTGTTTACAAAAGCGCTCAAGCTGGAACAGCCATGGATGATTACAAAGGTGGAGTTTGATGAAGTCGGAGGGGCCATAAGGGTCTTCATCGATTTTCCCCGGGGAAGTATGTTTTCCTGCCCACGCTTGCCGGTCCATCGCGCGACAGAGTCCCTATTTAGGGTCTCACGCGGGGAGAAAACCCCTCGCCTTAGAAACCGGGAACTGCTTTCTCGTGTAGATTCAAATGGAAGAATATGCCGGTTGGGATATCACAACTAATGTCTTTGCCCGTTTCCTCCCGACCGTTTCACCCCGATGTGGAACGCTTGGATCAAAGTACACGGAATCTCCCGCGGTGAGCAAGAATTCCTCTTCTCCGTAAAAGAATTTCAGCTTCCCCTCCAATACGTATAGTAGCTCCTCCCCTTCGTGGTCAAACCAACCCATCTCTTCGATCACTAGCGGATGCGTGACGACGAATGGCTCCATCCTTTTTTGCCTCTTTGCCGATGCGATGGTCTCATACTGGTATCCGAAAGAAGTTCCGTCTCGTACCACCACTTCTCTTTCATCTTTTCGCACCAGAGTCATGCGGTCCTTGAGACTTTTCTCTTCAAAAAACGCAGCAATATCCACACCCAAAGCCTGCGCGATTTTGCTTAGGGTAGCGATAGGCGGAGATTTCTTCCCCGATTCGATCAGCGACAAGTAACTTTTGGTGAACCCCGTGCTTTCGGCGATCTTCACAAGGGTCAACTTTTTATGGACTCGTATATTGCGAATCTTCTTTGCAAGCGTTTGCTGGTCCATATAGTTAACTATATTAACCAAAATAGAGCGCCATGTCAAGCAAACCCGTAAACACTCCAAGCGGCTCCTGACAAGGCTGCGCAGCTTCGGTAAACCACAAAGTAATGCCAGGCTAGAATTTTTTTGTTGACAAACTTGTAAACCAAAGGCAAACTTAGTTTACTGAAGACTATAGTTACAGACTAGGAATTACGAAAACAGTGTGGGGCATGGGTAGCAAACCATATCCGATGAATGTTGGCGTGCAAAAAAGGACCTCGTCCCCAGAGCTACTTTGCTTATTGCTCTTTTTGGCATCGCTTTTATTTGCTTTCGGAAAAGGAGTTTTTTGGGAGGAAAGTAGGTAATGTCGGGCACCGTTGGGTTTCCGGTCTTCAGAATGGAAAATATTAGCAAAAGATTCGGAGGTCTGAGCGCCCTGAGCGACATCGACCTCGACATTGATGAGCGTCAGATCATCGGACTTATCGGTCCGAACGGTGCCGGGAAAACGACGCTGTTCAACGTAGTTACGTCGATCTATAAACCGGATTCGGGCGACATGTATCTGGACGGGAAGAGAATCACCGGGAAGTCCCCTCAGCAGGTATGTCGCCTGGGCATTTCCCGGACCTTTCAGTTAGTAAGGACATTCCTCAGTATGACAGCGTTTGAAAATGTCCTGATCGGAGCTATCTACGGCCGCTGTCTGAGGGGAAAGGAAGCTCGGAAGGAAGCCCTAGATGCCCTTAATCTGGTGGGGCTGGAAAACAAAAAGGATATAGTCACGGCACATATGACCCTTTCTGACCGCCGACTTCTGGAGGTGGCAAGAGCTTTGGCGTCCAGACCGCTGGTTACCTTGCTGGATGAACCCATGGCCGGTCTCAACCCATCGGAGATCGCGAATATGCTTCAGGTGATCGAAAGGGGCCGAGAAGAAAGGCATGTGGCTATTCTGTGGGTAGAGCATAAGGTTGATGCCATCTTCCGTCTCTGTGACCGAGTGGCAGTCCTGAATTATGGACGTATGATAGCTGAGGGTAAACCGGAAGAAGTAGCGCAAAACAACGACGTTATCGAGGCGTATCTTGGCAAACCATCTGCTCGAAGTAAGAAACGTTGAGATCTTTTACGGTGATGCCCAAGCCGTGTGGGGTGTCTCGTTCCATGTAGATACGGGAAAGATCGTAGCCCTTGTAGGAGCAAATGGAGGGGGCAAGAGCACTCTCCTTAATTCCATCTCAAGCGTTATCAGGCCTAGCAAAGGGGAAATTGTGTTTTCTGGAAAGTCTGTGGTCAGACTTAAACCTGAGGAAGTAGCGGCCATGGGCATCTCCCATGTCCCTGAGGGGCGGCGTCTCTTTTCCCGACTCACGGTTTTGGAAAACCTGGAGTTGGGTGCCTACCCGCCTAATATACGCCGATATATGAAAGAGTCCCTGGAACGGGCTTTTGACTTTTTTCCTTTGCTCAGGGATCGCATCCACCAGGCCGCGGGCACACTCAGCGGAGGAGAACAGCAGATGCTGGCTATTGCGAGAGCGCTCATGGCGAGGCCGATTCTCCTCATGCTGGATGAGCCTTCCCTTGGCCTAGCCCCTCTATTTGTTGAACGGTTGTTTGAGACAATTCAAACCTTGAACGGGAGCGGCATAACCGTGCTTCTGGTCGAACAGAACGTTCATCAAACGCTGGAAATCGCTGACTACGTTTACGTTCTGCAGACGGGAACCTTGAAAATGGAGGGCCGGCCCGAGGACCTGTTGGGGAATCCCGATTTCCGGCAGGCCTTTCTCGGAATGGTGAGAGCGGATACATGACCGGATTCACCTCTTTTGCTGTATTTTTTCAGATTCTTATCAACGGCGTTCTTCTGGGGTGCATGTACGGTGTTGCCGCCATAGGCCTCAGCCTCATTTTCGGTTGCATGGAGATCATATTCATTGCGCAGGGAGCGGTGATGATTCTGGCTGCCTACTCCATATACTGGATGTTTACCCTGACCTCGATCGACCCATTCTTTGGCTTTTTGGTGATTCTTCCCATATTTTTCGGGCTTGGCTGGTTAATGTACGTGGGGCTTTTCCAGAGGGTGCAGAAGGCGGGGAAAAATTCCTCCCTTCTCCTGGCATTCGGCCTCATGATCCTTCTGGAACATCTTATGGCTCTGATCTGGTCGCCGAACACGCGTTCAGTGACGACGAGTTATTCAGCTTCGGCTTTCAATTTGGGGAGAATTAACGTCTCTGTTACTCGGTTTGTAGTCGCCATTGTAGCGCTTGCTGCGACAGGATTTGTCTTTCTATTCCTGAAGAGGACCATGTTGGGGAAAGCTGTCAGAGGTGTTTCCGAAGATCGGCTCGCAGCATCTCTGTTGGCAATAAACCCCGTTCGGGTCAGTGCGACTACCTTTGCCATCGGAATAGCACTGGCCGGCGTCGCAGGTGTCGCAACCTGCATAATCTATCCCTTTGATCCTTATTTCGGGTTTCTTTTTAGCCTTAAAGCTTTGATTGCGGTGGCTTTCGGCGGGCTAGGCAGCGTGGGAGGAGCGCTCCTGGGAGGGGTCATCCTCGGTGTACTGGAAAGCCTGAGCTCGTATACGATCAGTGCCGGATGGGCGGATGCCGTGACCTACGCCGCTTTCTTGCTCGTCCTGATACTGCGACCCGAAGGATTGCTCGGTCGTCGGTCAGTTGAAAGACCATAGAAGGAGGATGATGCTACGCGGGATCGCATCAAAGCAGAAAATTGGTTATTCGTTGGGTCTCCTTTTATTGGCGTTGTTTGTCGTCTACCCTTTCCTGGTTGATGCCGAGGCATCGTATCTGGTCTATTTTCTCTACTCCACATTCATTTATGTGGCCCTTGCCCAGGGGTGGAACCTCGCGTCGGGTTATACGGGCCAAGTTTCTCTCGGCCAACACGCATTCTTCGGTATAGGGTGCTACGTAACCGCGATCACGTGGAGAGCAGGACTCACAGGGTACCTCGACCCGTTGGCGATGTTCATGAGCGGAGTAGGCGCAGCTCTCGTCGCTATAGCGATAGGCTTACCACTTCTCGCTAAGCTGAAGGGCGATTATTTTGCGCTTGGCACCTTGGGAGTCGCGGAGATCCTTCGGGTGATTGCGATCAATGGTGGCCATCTTACCGAGGGAGTCGCAGGCATCAGCCTCCCATCATCAGCCTATCTGTCAATGAGGCACTACTACTTCATTGCGCTTTCAATTGCCCTGATTACCCTTGCGCTCTTATGGCTCATGACACGGTCGAGCATCGGGCTAGCCTTGGTAGCTATACGGGAAGACGAAACGGCGGCGGCTGCCAATGGAATTGGCACATTGAAATACAAGATCCTCGCCTTCGCTGTGGGCGCCTTCGTCACAGGGCTCTGTGGCAGTCTCAACGCCTACTATATGTTTCACATCCATACAGCGGGTGCATTCAATCTCAACTTGGTCGTAATACCCATTCTTATGGCGATCCTCGGCGGCGCCGGCACCTTTCTAGGACCTATCTTGGGGGCTTTCATCCTCGCTGGCGTCTTCGAGCTGGCAAACATCTGGATGCCGGCACTCCATCCAATCTTCTCGGCGGCATTTATCGTCCTGGTAGCACTTTTCCTTCCCGATGGCATCATGAGCCATATTACGGGCCACAAGCCCGGAGTTCTACGCAAAATGTTTCCTTCTATGTGGGTGCTGAAAACAGACGGAAAAGAGAGTTCCATAGGGGATTAAGGAGCAGGGAATATCAAGAGCAAAGGAAGATATAAGACTGCAAAGGGGGAGAGGAGGTGAAGGCATATGGTTGCGTGGCAATAGAATTGATCCTTGAGAGGGGCTTCAGTGGGACAGGGTTCTTTGATTTGGTAATTGGTTACCGACTAACTTATCTACCTTACGAGGAGGGTGAAAGAAATGAGAAGAGCAATGAAATTGGCGCATTGGCCTCTATGTCTTTTTTTTCTTTTCTCACTTATTTGGATTGTCGAGCCGGCACTGGCACAAAAGGCGAAAACAGAAATTGTTATCGGTGCAAACCTCCCCTTGAGCGGAGCAGCGGCTATGGCTGGGGAAGAACAAAAGTGGTCTTATGAGCAGGCTGTGGAGGACATCAACAAAGGGGGCGGCATCTACATAAAGGAATACGGCAGGAAGCTTCCGGTGCGACTCGTCGTTATGGATGATGAAACGGACGGCGGAAAGGCGGCTGCCGTGGTTGAGCGGCTGATCAAGCGGACAAAGGTTGACTTCCTTTTGGGAGGTTATACCGCAGTTCATGGGACGCTTCCCGGCCTCATTACATCCGAGAAATATCACAGGTACTATCATACTTCGTATATTTGGATACCCACCTTTCTGGAACACAATTTCAAGTGGGGCACCATGTATTTCTTCGATCCCGCCCTGGCCAGTGAAACAATCTTTAAGGTGTGGAACTCGGTGCCCGAAGATCAACGTCCACAAAAAATGGGCCTGTTGTTGGAAGACAGCTTTGATGGAAAAATCATGAATGATCTCGTATCAGCGAGTGCCGCAAAATATGGGTACAAGATAGTTCTAAGGGAATCGCTCGGTTTAGGAGCCAAAGACTTCACCACACAAGTCATCAAATGTATGGAAGCGGGCGTGGACGGGCTCTATGTTTTTGCTGACACACCGGAAACTGTAACAATTCTGCGCCAAATGAAACAGACCAAATACAGCGTGAAATCCTTTATCGGATGGAAAGGCCCCTGGCCATATGAGTTCTATCAGGCCATGGGAAAAGATAGCGACTATGTGATTACGGATGGGTTCTGGTCCAAGAACTATCCATTTCCGGGATCCAAGGAACTCGGAGAGCGCTATTACAAAAAGTACAAGAAAGATTCGGTCGGCATCGGCATGATGTATGCCCTTTGTCAGGTCTTGTTTCAGGCCATTGAAAAGGCCGGGACCCTGGACGGGGCGAAAGTGCGCCAGGCCGTGTTGGACAACGAGTTCAATACGATGATGGGTAAAGTGAAGTATGATTCAAAAGGGGTGGCAACGTTTCCTCAAGCCTTCGTCCAGTGGTGGGATGGAAAACAAGAGATCGTCTATCCCTTCGAGTACACAAAGTACAAAGTCAAGACGTTTCAGCCGTGGGAAAAACGACAGTAGCACTTCAGCAAAGGGGACACGTTATGAAGATGAAAGCAGCAGTATGCAGGGAGTATAACAAGCCATTGAGTATTGAAGAAGTCGAACTCGCACCGCCGAAGGAAAAAGAGGTTTTGGTAAAAACCATGTACACCGGTTTCTGCCATAGCGATTGGGGCGCCATATCGGCTTACTACTATTTTCCTCTCCCCTGGGTCGTGGGCCACGAAGCCTCGGGTATCGTAGAGGACGTCGGGCCAGGGGTAACCTCGGTAAAGAAAGGGGACCGCGTTGTAGCGACGTGGATGATTACCTGTGGGGAATGCCCACAGTGCACAAGCGGCAGGGGCCATATCTGCTCCGTAAGTCACAGCATCCACACCCAAGGAGGGCTCTGGGACGGCACTTCAAGGCTGACGGACTCGAAGGGAGAAAGGCTAAACCACCAGACATTTGTATCAGGTTTCGCCGAGTACATGGTTATCCCGGAAAAAGGCGCCATCAAGGTCCGGGACGGCTTTCCCCTGGATCAGGCGTGCCTGATGGGGTGTTGCATGCCCACTGGGTTGGGTGCTGTCAACAACGTAGCGGACGTAAAGCCGGGAGATTCGGTGGCTGTATGGGGCATGGGTGGTGTCGGGCTCAATGTCGTTCACGCAGCGAAGTTGCGGGGGGCCAAGCCGTTGATAGGAATAGACATCGAGGGCAGCAAGGAGGCCATCGCGAAGGAGTTTGGCGTCACCGATTTCATCGACAGCAGCAAGGAAGATCCAGTACCCCGGGTTCAGGAGCTCACAGGAGGTGGCGCGAACTTCTGCTTTGAAGTGATCGGCGACGCCGGGGCTCTCCTACAGGCATACTGGGCTATGGGCATAGGCGCCAAGCTCATCATGGTGGGAATGCCTTCACTACAGGGCTTGGTGGGGTTGCCACTCATGCTTACTCCCGCTCACAACAAGAACATCATAGGGACCCTGTACGGTAACGTCCGGACCCACATAGATATTCCAAAGTTTATGGATTTGGTGATGGATGGAGGGTATATAGACCTTGCCCGGCTCATTACCAAGAAGTTCAGGCTCGAGGAGATCAACGATGTCTTCGATGCCATGACGAAGCACCAGATCAAGGGCAGATGGGTCTGCGCATTTGAGTGATAAGGAAAGAAAAGAAAGGCTGAGATACTCATCGAGAAGGGAGGAGGGGACATGAACCTGGAGGGGAAAATAGCACTTATCACCGGGGCCGGCCAAGGCATCGGAGAGGCAATTGCGAGGCGGTTTGTCGCGGATGGAGCGAAGATATGCATAACGGGCCGCAGTCAGGAAAAACTCGACAAAGTTGCGCAGTCATTGTCCACGGGGACCGTCGTCACGTGTTCGGGGGATGTGACTAAGTACGAGGATGTGAAGCGAATGGTTGAAGCTACGATCAAATTGGGAAATAAGATCGACGTGCTGGTGAATAACGCGGGCATCGACCCGGGCGGTTCTGTGGTGGATCTCGATCCGGAACTATGGCGAAAAGTCCTCGACACCAATCTGACCGGTCCCTTTCTTCTTATGAAGGCATCCATCCCATACATGATAAGGGCCGGCGGAGGGTCTATCGTGAATATCGCTTCCCTGGGAGGATTACGCTGTCTTCCAGGCATGCCGGCATATGCCTCTTCGAAAGCCGGTCTGATCATGTTGACGCAGCAGGTTGCGTTGGATTACGGGCCTTCCAATGTGCGGTGTAACGTAGTTTGCCCGGGCGGTACGAGGACGGCCATGATAGAACACTCGCTCGGACAGCTCAGAGAGACACTCGGCACGGATATGGAAGGCGTTTTTAAGGTGGTGTCATCCGGCCTCCCACTTCGCCGCTTCGCCGCTCCGGAAGAAATCACAGGCATTTGCAGCTACCTCGCGAGTGATGATTCAACGTTTATGACCGGATCAGTTCTTTTGATCGACGGCGGTTCGGCGGCAGTCGATGTCTCGGGGGCCATGCTCACGAATGCGGGCGTGAAGTGGGGAGCCTGAAAGAAGATTGGTTTTTTTCACAGGAGAATCCGGGGCGAATGATGTGTGGCGTCGGCGACGGAAGTGAGAGAGCGTGAAGACGGAGATTGAGGCCAGGTTGGTCGTGCGCCGTGTTTCGGTGAAGAGCTGTAATCGAGAAAACGCCGAAGCAGGGGTATTAAAGGGGTTTAAAGGACAACTGAGCGAAGGATAGGGCTGTTCGGAAAGGGAGGTGGAAAGAGCATGAGGGTGGGAGACATACTCACGAGGAATGCCAACAAGTTTCCTAAGAAGACGGCATTGGTCTCAGATGCCTTTTCCGAAGACTATGGGACACTGAACCTGCGGGTGAACCGTCTCGCAAATGATCTTCTTTCGAAAGGGCTGACAAAGGGCGACCGGGTCGGCATGCTCGCTCATAACGGCCATCAATTTGTGGAAATATACTTCGCCGTAGCAAAGACAGGGGGAATCTTCTGTCCATACAACAACCACCTAAAGCAATCGGAATTGAAAGAGATCATAGACTACTCAACACCGAGGTTTCTGTTCTTTGACATCGACTACGAAAGTCTCGTCAGGTCCCTGCAACCGGAACTTGGTTCCGTAGACCACTATATCTGCATTCAGAATTCCCAGTGGCCTGCTGCAGGGAGTTACGAAGAATCGCTATCCAGGGGTGAAGCAAAAGAGCCAGGGGTTCACCTTCAGGACGACGACGTGATGAGCATGTTCTTTACTGCCGGAACCACGGGGAAGCCAAAAGGCGCGCTCCACACCCACCGACATCTGATAACGAACGCCATAACAGGTGTGATCGAGTTGAAGATCGACTATGACGACCGTATCCTGATCACCATCCCCATGTACCACGTTGCGGGCGAGGATCATATCGTAAGGCACGCGTACATGCCAAACACCATTTTCATGCGGCGCGAAGGCGGCTTTAATGCGGCCGAAGTGTTGGATTTTATCGACAAGAACCGCATAACCCAATGCCAGATGGTCCCCACGATGATCCACACCCTTCTTCAGTTGCCCGATCTGAAACGATTCGATTTGAGCAGTCTGCGGGCGCTGATCTACACGGGCGCCCCTATGCCGGTAGAGATGTTAAAAACGGCTCTGCAAATGTTCCGCTTAAGTTTTGTCCAGTTGTATGGGCAGACCGAGGCCGGTCCTCTCATGACGATGTTGAAGCCGGAAGACCACATCCTCGACGGCTCCGAGAAGCGACTGGCGAGGCTCGCGTCGTCAGGAAAGGCCGTGATCAACGTCGAGATAAGGATAGTGGATGAAAGCGGGAATGACGTCAAGATAGGAGAAGTCGGTGAGATTATCGCCCGGAGCGAGGCGATGATGAAAGCCTACTGGCAGATGCCGGAGGAAACGGAGAAAAAACTGAAAGGCGGTTGGCTCTACACGGGTGACCTCGGGAAATTCGACGAGGACAAATACGTTTATATTGTAGAGCGCAAAAATGATATGATCATAAGTGGTGGAGTCAACATATATCCACGCGAGATTGAAGAGGTGCTTTACAGGCATCAGGCTGTCCTGGAGGCGACGGTAGTTGGCGTGCCCGACGAGCACTGGGGCGAAGCAGCCAAGGCGTTCATCGTGTTGAAGGGAGGAGTTGCGGCAAGCGGCAGTGAGATCATGCAGTTTTGCGGAGAGCATCTGGCGGGATACAAGAAGCCGAAATCCGTTGAGTTTTGGAAAGAACTGCCGAAGAGCCCGCAGGGAAAGATCCTGAAAAGGGTCATCAAGGAGTCGTTCAAGAAACCCTGAAGTTGTCGGAGCCAAGAATAGTGAAGGCGTCAAGCGGGCGTGCCTGGGAGCACAAGGAATTCTGTTCGCGCGGGCATCATTCGTTATCCATGAGGTTGCTCCGGGTAAAGGAGAGGGGATGGCAGACATCGAATACACCAAGGAAGGCAGGATTGCGATAATCAGGATCAACCGCCCCCAGAAGCTGGGAATTCTCGATGTGGAGTGTATGCGGGACCTTACCGATGTCCTGATAGATTTCCGCGACGACGACGCTCTATGGGTAGGCATTGTGACCGGCACGGGGGAAAAGGTTTTCAGCGCCGGCGTCGATATCAAGGACTTCCTTGGACTCATCCGCAGGACGGCAGACCACAAGTGGAGAAGACCTACGGCCATAATGCGCGGATTAGTCATCAACAAGCCTCTGATCGCCGCGTGCAACGGGTTGACCGTAGGGGGAGGGTTGGAAATAGCCCTTGCGTGCGACATCATGATTGCCGCGGAAAACGCCCGGTTCGCTCTCCCCGAGGTGAAGGTGGGTCTGCCTCCCGGAGGGGGTGGCGCCATAAGACTGCCTCGCACCATTCCGAGGAGGCTGGCCGCGGAAATGCTCTTTACCGGAAAGACGATCGACGCGAGCGAGGCGTATCGCACCGGGCTTGCGAATAAGGTCGTGCCTTTGGATCAGCTCATGATCGAGGCGAGAAAGATGGCTGAGGTCATCTGCGAGAACTCGCCCCTCGCGGTCAGATATGCGAAGGAGCTTATGATGAGGGGCAAAGACTTGCCGTTGGAAGAGGCCTTGAGGCTGGAAGACGACTTCCAGACGCTGATCATGCGTACGAAGGATTTTGAAGAGGGTCTCAACGCGTTCAAGGAGAAAAGGAAGCCGGAGTGGCGGGGAGAGTAGGGAGAAAAGAATCGCACCTCTCAATCGGGAGGAGGAGAGGGTTATAGCTGACATGAAAAGTGATAGGGTGTGACAATGTGCGTCGGAGAAACACGGTGAGGCGAGGACGGAAAGGCATTTAGGGGACGTTGGTACAAAGTGAACTTTCGAGACAGGAACCAAGGTCGGCTATCTCCCCCTCGTTCGCCATACGGTTTGACAAGAGACGTGCTCACTCCGAGGAAGCGGGCCACAAATGCACCACTATAGAGGAGGCATAGTTGCATCCTGCTTTGAATCGTGTCGCGTCTCAACAATAAGTTCACTTTGTACCAATGTCCCCTAGGTGCTCCCCAACGTCCCCTAGGTGCTCCCGAATTCGCTGTAGACCCACGTGCCTACTTCCACGCATCTTCCGTCTTTACCCGCCTGCCGTAGCCGAACAGCTTGTCCATCCGCACGAGGAAGGAATTCAGCCAGGGTGCTTTCCTCACCGAAAATCTCGCCACGTCGTGAAGCTTACCTGGTAGCTTGTTGAATGTGCAGACCCTGACGCAGTTTCCGCAGCTCCCATTGTTGCGCGCCCAAAAGTCGAGACATTTTTCAGGGTCAATATACCATTTGTATATGCCGCTGCTATTCGAGATGGTAGGCCCTTCGGTCGTCGGCTCACCGAAGCTGATGCAATCGCCAGGGCACTCTTCGGCGCACCTTTTGCAGCTTACGCAGAACTCTGCAGCGCCGAACTCCATCAGTTTATCGGCCACGAGGGGCAAGTCGGTCAACACCTTGCTAAGCCTCACCCTGGGTCCGAATCTCTCCGTGATCAACATCCCGTTGCGCCCCAGTTCCCCAAGGCCCGCGTCTATGGCCATAGGAACGCTCAGGGCCGTGTCGTTCCCCGTGGGGATCGCCTGGTAGCCTAGGCTCCGGATGTAGTGGGCGAGGGAAGAGGCAACAAAGGCCATCATTGAATAACCCCGGCCGTTCGCGGAGAAGCCGCCATAGGCAGGGGATGTTTGCATCAGCTCATAAGACATCTCGTGGGCCATGACAATGGCGTATTGAAACTTTTCGGGGATTTCTATGGGAACGTGTTCATGGGTGTGGGGCTGGAAGCTGTGAGAATAGAGCCAGCGCCGCTCGACCTTGCAGATCCCGACGAGGGACGCCCCCAGATAGAGCGCCGCTTTCTTGATGTTCCGGCTCATCTCCTCAGGGTCGGTGATTTCCCATTTCCCTCCCGGTTCCATGCGGTCCCGCAATGCCCGTTCCGCCTCGTCCGGAAACCATGTAAAGAGGCCTTCGTTGCCCACCATGTTCCCGAAGCCCCACCAGCGCTCCATGTACCACATCGCCATGCTGAAGGCCCAATCCCTCATGGTGTAGCCCGGCGCCTTCCCGAAGCGCTTCACGCTGTAGTGGCGCTCACCGATGTCCAGTATTCTGGCATCCGATCTTTCCGGATCCCTTGGCCGCATATACATGGTGTTTCTCTGGTCGAAGCGTCCCACTTCCCCTGAACCTATCTTTGCCTTGAGTTTAGCCATAGGCGAGCCCTCCTTCCAAGAGTCATCCTACATGTATGCTTCCCCGGCTAGGAGCCTGTCGGGGCGGCGGTGGTCGCGGTAGGAACGCCGGTTGCCCGGCGTCCCCCGCACAGACCCGTACGTGCGGCTCTTCCGCATACGGTTCTTGCTTCAG
>Ga0187856_1002663_pt1 | contig 12972 bp, 11 predicted proteins | sample June2016WEW_8_40_FD_132443 | JGI IMG/M metagenome (GOLD analysis project Ga0187856, IMG submission 132443) | Peatland microbial communities from SPRUCE experiment site at the Marcell Experimental Forest, Minnesota, USA - June2016WEW_8_40 | ecosystem: Environmental > Terrestrial > Soil > Wetlands...
CCCACGTGGGAGCGGAGATCGTGGGCATCATCCCGCACAGCGCCATGATGCGGGAAGCGGTCGAGCATCACCACCAGCGCTTCGACGGCTCCGGCTATCCTGACGGCCTGCAGGGTGAACAGATTCCGCTGTGGGCGCGCATTATCGGCCTGGCCGACAGCTACGCCAACATGGTCACCGAAGAATCCTTCTCGTCGGCCAGGGCGCCGGAGCAGGCGCTTGACGAACTATCCCAGATGAGCGGCACTCGCTTCGACGGCATGCTGGTGCGGCTGCTGCTGCGCGGGTTGAAGTCGGAGCGGACGCCGTCCGGGTCGGGAAGCTGAACTGCGCGGCCGCGCCCCGAATACCTCGCGACTACCTTGCCTGTTCCGGCTATGTCTCAGTTTGGCGGCTGGGACGGAATGCGCTGTCGAGCTTCGCTCGACCGGACGGGCGGGGGCGCCCGTCCCCACACGAGCAGTGGTGCTTCCGGCTGTCCCTTGCCATATCCCTCCGGAAACGAGGAAACTAGTGTGCCATGTCCATCCCTCTTTCTCTCTCAGGCAAGGTTGCACTCATCTCCGGCGGATCGCGGGGCATCGGCGCGGCTTGCGTCCGTATGTTTGCCGCCGCCGGCGCCCAAGTCGTCTTCAGCTATCGCAGCGCCCGCGCGCAGGCGGAGGCGCTGGCCAAGGAATGCGGCGCCGACCGGTGCGTTCCCGTGGCCTGCGATTGGAATAATCCGGAAGCGGGCCGCGAGCTGGTGGCCGAGACCGTCAGGCATTTCGGCCGGCTCGATATCCTCATCGCCAACCATGGCGTCTGGCCGGCAGAAGACGTGCCCATCGACCGCATGCCGGATGAGCAGTGGCGCTCGACCCTGTCCATCAATCTGGACGGCGTGTTTGGCCTGGCCAAACACGGCATCGCCCAAATGAAGGCCCAACCCCGAAAGGGAGCGGTAGCCGGGCACATCGTTCTGATCAGTTCGACCAGCGGGCAGCGGGGCGAGGCCTTCCACTGCGATTATTCTGCCAGCAAGGGCGCGCTCATCAGCATGACCAAGAGTCTTGCGACCGAGCTGGCTTCGGCGGCCATCTATGTGAACTGCGTGGCCCCCGGTTGGGTGGACACTGACATGAGTGCGGCCGCCCTGGCGGATGCAAAAACCGGCGACGCCATCCGCCGCACCATCCCCCTCGGCCGTGTGGGCAAGCCGGAGGAGATTGCTGCTCCCGTGCTGTTTCTGTGCACCGAGCACGCCGGCTTCATTACCGGAGAAGTCTTCAACGTGAATGGCGGTGCGGTGCTGGTGGGGTAGAAGCGGGGGCAATCGCCCGAAAAAAGAGTTGAGGCTGAGTTTGCGTTTCGGCCATTTCCTGCATCGAAGGGAGTAGGAACTTTTACTGGCGCAGGCAGAAAGTCCCCAAGAAACGCTACAATTCTGATTGGGCTCATCACTCCTTTACACGTAATGCGACGGCTACTCCCGATCCTGGTTCTGTTGGGTTCGGTCTGGTCCCACGCTGCGGGACAGGCCCAGAACGTGTCTGCCCCGGCGCCACCACAAACTGCTTCCCCGGCCAAGACCCCTTCGGCCGCGCCTCCGGAAGACGAAAACACGCGTAAAGCTAAAGAGGTGGTTCAGCAAGGCATTCAGGCCCTGGGCGGACAGGCTTACCTCAACATTCGTGACCGCGAACAGAGTGGGCGCGGTTATGTTCTGCATCACGGCCGGCAAGAGGGGCAGGGTGTGCTGTTCTGGGGTTTCAGCCAGTTTCCCGACAAAGAGCGGGTGGAACTCACCAAGGAGCGCGACGTTGCCGAGCTGTATGTGGGGGACAAGGGATACGAGATCACCTACAAGGGCGCTCGTCCCCCGGAGAAGAAGGATCTGGACGATTACCTGCGCCAGCGCCATTTCTCGCTCGACACCGTCCTGCGCACCTGGGTCAACGAGCCCGGCGTTTTGTTTCTGTTTGATGGCAACGCCATCGCGGCTGAGCACTCGGCGCTGCAGGTTACGCTCATCAATGCCAAGAACGAAAGCGTTACGCTCTACTTCGACGCTGATACCCACCTCCCGGTAAAGAAGACGTTCACCTGGCGTGACCCGGTAGACCGGCAGAAGAACGTGGAAGAGGAGATTTACGACAACTATCGGCAGGTCTCCGGCGTGACGGTTCCCTACAACGTCACCCGCTACTTCAATGGCGACATGTCCCGCGAACGGTTCTTCTTCAACGTGACCATCAACCAGGGTCTGGACCAGGCCATGTTCGATCCCAACTCTGGCTACGATCCCAACAAGCCGGCGAAGAAGAAGTGACTCCCTGCCCTTCACACACCCTCTCTGGACAGGGATTTTTCGACTCGCGCCCCACCCACCCTGATGTCGCAAAGAATTGTTTGGCTACTGCTCCCCCGGACGAGGGCGTCCGGGGCTCCAAATTGCGTCCGGGGCTCCAAAAGCGCGACGTTAGGATGGGGCACCCGCCTTCACTGTGTCCGGGAAGGGCATGACTTCCAGTCGTGCCGCATGCCGGTTGTGCTGGATACTGGGCTTCAGCCCCTGAGGGCCGCGCAGCTACAGCTTCAGCGAAACCGCTCTAGTCTGGCTAGAAACTCGCTTCCGAGGGTATTTGCCGGGCTGGTTCACCGGTTGACTCGCAGGATACTCCGCCACGAAGTGTGGCTTTTTTGCCACAGACGACATTCCCGCCACGGATAGTAAGCTGGCTAGTAATCCAACCGAAAGCATTTTAAGAAATAAGAAAGTGGTTCAAGAGCAGACAATCCGCTCGGCGGTCGAGACGAGCGGCGTCGGGCTACATAGCGGTGCGCCGGTTGCGATGCGCATCCGGCCCGCGCCCCCGGGCACGGGCATCGTTTTCCGCCGGACTGACCTCGATGGCTTCGAGATCGAGGCGGTCAGCCGCAACGTGGCCCGCGTCAGCTACGCCACCAGCCTGATGAAACAGGGCGTGCTGATCTCGACCACTGAGCACCTGCTTTCGGCTTTCATCGGCATGGGCATTGATAATGCCATGGTTGAGCTCGACAACCTGGAATTGCCCATCCTTGACGGCAGCGCCCAGCCCTTTGTTCAGATGATCCAGAAGGCGGGCATCCGCCGCCAGCGCCGCCCGCGCCAGTACCTGAAGATCCGCCGCGAACTGGAATGGCGGGAGGGCAACAAGTTCATCGCCGTTTATCCCTCCGACAGTTACTCCGTTTCCTATTCCATCAACTTCCCGCATCCTCTGATCGGCAAAGAGACTTTCCAGGTGCAACTCAGCAACGGAAGCTATCTGCAGCAGATTGCGGCGGCGCGCACCTTCGGCTCGCGCCAGGACGAGCAGGCCATGCGCAACATGGGCTTGATTCGCGGCGCCTCCCGCGAGAACTGCATCGTGCTTACCCAGGACGGAATTGAAAACGGGCCGCTGCGCTTCCCCGACGAGTTTGTGCGCCACAAGGTGCTGGACCTGGTTGGGGATCTGGCTCTGTTGGGCAAGCAGATTCTGGGCAAGGTAATCGCCGACCGTGCCGGCCACGCCATGCATACTGCGCTGGTCTCGCGCATCCTGCGCGACCAGACGCTGTGGGAGGAAGTGACGGTCTCGGCCAACCCAGAAGAAAGCGCGGTCGTCTCTGCCTCGCAAGCGGCAGCCGCGGCGCCGTTCTAGGGAATTTTCGGAAAACAGTGTGATCTATACATTTGTCATCCTGAGCGAAGCGAAGGACCTATGTACTTGTCGGCCAGTTGCATAGGTCCTTCGCGGCAAAGAGCGCCGCTAAGGATGACAAAACTTTGGACTATAGCAAGAACGGAACCGTTCTAATCAAGGGAATTTGCGGGGGGGGCTCTTAGCTCCCCGTCAGTCTGCGGGTTCGCAGGGTGGTTCGGCGGGATCAGTCTCGCTCGCCGGCTGTTCTCGCAGCAGTTTCTCCAGTTCAGCCCGCGTCTGACGGATCACAGCGGCGGCAAACTGCTTGGCCGACTCCTGCCTCTCTTTCGACAAGTCCTTGACCCGCATGTGGAGCAGGGGAATGTCTTCCTCAAACCAGCGCAGGGTTTTCTCGACCCGGGCAATGCGGAGATCGTGGGTCATGGTCGGTTCGGACTCTTTCGGTTTGGATCTCAGGCGATCTTTCAGCATGACGACGGGAGAGATTCCGCACAAGTCCCAACGGAGATACCTGCGACGGGCTATCGCTCCGAAGTGCTGGCCCTCGGGCTGATTACAACGGCTGCCTGTAGGGGATGATCGGGAGTCTCGACCGAATCATCCGCTACGGACTGCAGCTGACGAGCGAGCCTTCTAGTGTCCGGCTTTGCAATTGGGCAAACGGAACGCCCCAATCCTGGTCCGGTAGCCGGCGTCACCCGCCTTCATATAATCGCCGACATACCAGAACGTACAGTCATCGCTGGGGTCCATCGCGGTTGTCGTGTAGTCTTCCCAGCGCCGGGTGTTGGTCTGAGACGCCTCCCCTATGGCGAGCACGGACTCGTGTAACGTCAAGCGGCCCTTAGGATCACCGGCCCGACGCGCCGCAAAGCGCAACCCCGGAAAATTTGGCAGCCCGCCGAACGAGTATCCGACGCCGATGTCGCCTTTTTTGTCCATCGCGATGCTGGGCATCCAGCGGTAGAAGCCTTCCGGTGCATAGGTGCCTTGCTGATACAACTCTGGATTTCCCTTGTTATTGAGCCGGAACTCGTACCATCGGACGCCTCCCCCACCCGCTCGCGTAGCCACCGAGTGCGCGGCAACGATCGACTCGTGACGGCCAACTTTGCGGTAGACGAGTCGCTGCATGATTTTGTCGCCCTGCACGTCGAGCCTGCGTTCGGTATTGGGTTGCGGCACGCAGCTCGAAAGCTGCCCATTGCACAGGTAGTGATAGGGCGCAACCTTGATCTTTACCGGCCCGTCCGCTTTCGTGTTGGCTGGATTGTTCCAGTCGACGTGAACTTTCCAGTAGTAGATACCATCGTCATCGAAAACATTCTTGAGCTGCGTGCCGCCAGCCGCCATCATGATGTTCGGCGTGCCCACCGGCGGTGCTTTCTGGCCGTCAATGTCGGCCGCATTCAGGAAATTCGCGCCGTCGATGATGATGCATTGCTCGGTAGCAGGTTGTCCCAGGAGCATCTTCGCGCGATCCACAATGCAAATGTGTTTCTGAATTACGTCATCGCCGGTGCTGGTTGGCACGTAGTAGCCATCCGTCCAGACGGCCGGACGCGGGTAGTCCGGGAACAATGTACGCTGGAACGCGTAGCGGTAATACGTCCCCAGCGGATCGGCCCCCGTGCTGACGGCATAGCACATACCCCAAACTCCCTCCTTTGCCTGGGGCGGCCTCTGCCCGGGCGAAGGAGGCTGAGGCGGATTGGCTGGAGGCGCAGCCGGCGGACCGGGTGAAGACTGCTCTCCGGATTTCGCAAGCTGACCAGGCGGGACTGGCTCGCCAGGAGCCAGTCCGGATTTCTCGGGAAAATCGCCGGGCCGGATTCGCGAAAACATCGGCATCACGATTAACCATCTCCCGGCAAGTTGATCGTAGCGAACCACCGCGTCGCCGTTGTTGCGCGCCTCACATACGCCGCCAAAGCCGGCCCACACTGATTTTGTAGCCACCGCCCCATACAACACAGTTCCACTCTTGTCGTATTTCCTGCCCTTCTTTGAATAGACCACCATTCTCGCGTTAACAATCTGCACGATGTGATCCGGGCCGACCGCGAGGCTGTCGTCCGATGGGCTGCGAAATTTGGCTGTGCCTTGCGGCCCCTCAAATCCAGCGCCCAGCCCGTCGAAGCTCTCCAGCACAGGCGCCGCCGGCCGGGGGCCCTGCGACGTTTGTTCAACCGCGATGCCTGCAGGACTCAAAGTAGGCGGCGGGATCGGGGGAGGAATGGGTTCCGGCGGTCTTTCCTGGCCGGCGGCTGAATCATCAGGTGAGACTCCGGGGGACGTTCCGCAGGCCGCTCCTTCGCACTCGGCAGGTGGCGCGTCATCGGCGGAGGCTATCTGTAATGCAAGGGGAGCGGAGAGGTCGTGTTTCATTGCCGTGTATACAAGTACGGCTCCCGGGAGTGGTGTTTGTTTTTGTTCCTGGCTACTCCGCGATTGGAGCTCGGGTCCACTCGAAGAAAGGAGAACGGCAACTCCAAGCCCCAGGACCGTGGAAATATTGGGCATCAACGCTCGAGGGATGGACATTGTCGGTCCTCAGTCTGTAGGAAAGGCGAAGATTATAGCTGTCACCAGGGTTGCGGTTAGAAAGCCGACAAGTCCAACCCTGGCAATGCGCCACATAACCGAGCAAATATACCCGCCCTGACCCCGGGAGGCCAACCGTTAGTAGTGGCTCAGTTTGGTGGCTCGGACGGGCCGCGCGGTCGAGCTTTGCTCGACCGCGAGCCAATGTGATGTCGTTCTACTCCCTATCCTCAACTACTGGACCAGCGGCAACTCCAGCCGGCTGGGATGCGCGGCATCGTGATAGACCGTAATGTGTGCGGTGCGGGCGTCCTTCGCCGTTTCACCTGCGACCACGCCGCCACTGTTGTAGTTCTTCTCCAATAAAATCGAGTTGGGGCAATTCAGAACCAGCCGCAGACGGCTTCCCCTGGCAATCTGCCGCGAGAAGAACTTGAAACCGTCGAACACATAGGGAATGATCTCGCCCGGTTTCACGAGTTTTTCCTCGCTCAACGATTCGCGATAACGCGCTCGCATCCGATCGCTGGTCAGTTGAACGCTGCTGCCGTCGGGAAGGATTTCGTAGAGCGTCACGGAGAAATCCGTATCCGGAACATCCATCGCCATCCAGACCGTCAGCCTGACGCTGCCGGAGATTTCGGTAGCCTTCTCGAACGGCTCGCTGTGATACACGACGCCATTGCCGAAGAGGTTTACGGCGAAGCGCTGGTCCGTCAGGTAGTTCTTAATCTCTTCCTGCTCCAGTTGCTCGCCGGGGCGCGTGTCGAGCGGATCGTAGATGTAGTGATCCGGTTCGGACGTATTCGGCTGGGAATCAGCCAAGCGGCCGGAATTGGTGACATCGTTGGCGTGGCCGCGCTCGGAATCGAGATAGAGAGTTCGGGTCGCGTTTGAGATGCTCTCCAGTGTGTCGGCATACTTCCATTGGTCGGCGGCCATGACGTAGTAAGCCACGCGCTTCTTGAGGAAGTCGGGCTTCTTGTCGTTCTTAAGAATCCAGTCGTACCAGTCGAGATGGAGTTTGTTGAGGTCGAGCAGGCTGGCGTCGCCGAAGGTGAGGCCGCCAACTTCTTTCTTGGTCTCGACGATGCTGCCGAGATGATCCCACGGCCCGATCACCAGATAATGCTGCGCCCTGGCTTCCTCCGTTCCGTAGCGCATGTGATCTTTGTAATAAGTCAGCGCCCCGACCTGGCCGCCGTCGTAGCTGCCAGTAATGGTCAGGATGGGAACATGAATCTGCTGGAACTGCTGCGGTGACATTTCTACGCGCTTCCAGTAGGCGTCGAGCGCAGGATGCTGCAGCCATTCCTGAAAGACAGCGGTAGGGTTTCCGACGATCCTGTCCAAATCACGGAAGGGGAGATGCTGCCGGTACATCTCGGAAAACTTCGAAATCCAGAAAGAAGATTCGTAAAAGAGATTCGCATTGAAGGTTGTTCCGCTGGTCAGGGTGAACCATTTCATCAGGTATGAGCCATAAGGCATATTGTGGAAGAGGGGAAAATCCCCGCCCACGTAGGCGCTGGCTGCCGGGAGGATGGTGACCAGGTGTGGCGGCTGCTCGCGCAAGGTCAGCCACTGGTCAAAGCCACCGTACGACCCACCCCACATGGCAACCTTCCCGTTGGACCAGGACTGTCTGGCAAGCCACTCCACCGCGTCATAGCCGTCTTGCGGCTCCTGGAAGAGCGGGTCGAATTTGCCCTCCGAGTTTCCCCGGCCGCGTGTGTCCACAATGGCAAAGACGTAGCCATGTTGGGCGAAGTAGTACCCGCGCGCATGTTCTGTATCGCTGATGTATGGCGTCAGGGCGAAAATCACGGGCAGCGGCTCTTTCTGCTGGTGGGGACGGTAGACGGTGGCGTTGAGGTGCACGCCATCCCGCATGGGAATCTTCACGCCCCACATGAGATCCACGGCGGTTGGGGTGGTGGGGTTCGCTTCGTCGGGCGCGGGTACGGACGCTTGAGCCTGAGCCGCAGTAGTGAGACAAACGGCAAGAAGGGGTAAAAGAAATGCGAATCGTCGCATAGCAGCTCCCAGACAGAAAAATGTCGAATTGAAAACAGAACCACTCGGACAGAGCAACAAAAAGTACCGGCAGATTGTCGGCTCAAGACCAGGCATAGTCTGTGATGCCGGTCACCTCTCTAAAGGGGTTGTGGATTCGGGCAAAGCACTTGATCGGATAGTTGGTGTTAAATCTGGATTACGCTCAAAACCCTCCAGTCAGGTTGGCCAAGGGCCATTTCGGGCGTCGCGCAAAACGGGGACACACGGAGGCAGGACGGATACTGCCGCGGCCAATAGGAAGGGCTGCCAACGCTCGCCGGAAGGTCGAGGGCAAACGACAGCGGCTTACTGCAGGGTTCCGGACTCGGCGATCATGTCCTTGGCACCGGGAAGCTCTTCTTCCAGCCGCGCGTCGAGCCACTTCTCCAGATACGCCTGGGATTCTTTCTCCACGTGATGGAAGCGGAGTCCGGCGCGGCCTTTCACGTCCGCCCAGACCACTTCAGCCTCAAGGCTCATTTTGTGGTCGGTCTCGGGCAGGGTGAATTGCAGGTGCGGCGTGGCTCCTTTGGGCAGGGCTTCGCGCAACTGCAAGGCGATGCCGCTCTCACTGATATTGGTGCTGCTGGCCTTGACTTTCTTGTCGCCGAGCACAATCTGGATCGGCATTTTCACCGGGTGGCGGAAGTAGCGGCGGCGCTCTCGTACCATGAAGTTCAGCGCGGCGTGAAAGCAGCGGGACGCGTTCAGAGTGCTGATCGGTTTCTGCAGGACGAAGTTCGCGCCCATGCCGAAGGCGTCCTGGGTGGTGGTCTTTTTGCCGTTCAGGATGGCGAAGGTAACGGAGTTCTTGTTGCTGGGTGTGCTTCTCAGGCCCTGCAACACTTCCAGTCCCCCCTTCAGGTCGTCGCAGTCCACAATGACCGCGTCGAACTTCTCGGAGATCAGAATGTCGGCGGCCGACCGCGCTTCGTGGCAGATTTCCACGTCGATCGAGAGCTTCTCGAGCGTCGGCCGGATCACGCGCACCAACTCCGGATCCTGGCTTAGGAGGAGGGACTCCAACGTCATGCTTGTGATTCTAGGGGCACACGACACTGGCTCCAAAGTAACCAAGGTCATGCAACCACCGATTGGCCCGCGAGCCTTTGCGGCCCGGCACGCTTGCGGGGTTTCGAATCCTTTCACCCGACACCCGGAGGCGTGAACGAGAAGCTGCGGCAGATTCCCGCGGCATTGTGCCCGCCGAGTACTGCGGAGTACAACTAGTGGGGTGTCGCAGTGAAAGCGTTAGCGGCGAGCCATGAGGGTACGCCTCGCTGTGCTCGGCGGGGCGGACGAATGCGTCCGCCCCTACATCGCCCGCGGTAACGCTCTCTTTGCGACAGTCCACTAGACACGAGCATTCATGCCGCAAGTTGCCTATCTGTCGCTGGGTTCGAACGTCGGCGACCGCGAGCACTACCTGCGGGAGGCTATCGCGCGTTTGGCCAGCGCCGGGACAGTCGTCGCGGTTTCCTCCCTGTACGAGACTGAGCCGGTGGAATTCACTGATCAGGCGTGGTTTCTGAACTGCGCGGTCGCGATTACGACGACCATGGCACCTGAGCAACTCATGGCGGCGGTGCTCGCCATCGAGCAGGAAATGGGCCGGCGGCGAACTCTGCAAAAAGGCCCGCGCATGATTGATATCGACATTGTGCTGTTTGGCGACAGGGTGGTTCGGGAGCCGGGGCTGACCGTTCCTCATCCGGCAATGCACCAGCGGCGGTTTGTGCTCGAGCCGCTGGCGGAAATCGCGCCCGAGGCCCGACATCCGGTTTTTGAGCGGGGTGTTCTAGAACTTCTGCAAGCGCTTCCCGCGGGACAACTCGTGAGGAAGATCCGCGGAAAGTAGAAGCTGGGGGGCCCGGGTCGGGACCCTCAGGGCCTAAAGGCCGTCCGAATGGGGTGAGCGGACGCGGCGCTAAAGCGCCGCTCTTCCACGGCTGCTCCGGGCTTTCACGAAGCACACTGGGAGCAATCCGAGGAACTAACGGTATGGATGGGCTGTGAATTGAGGTCTGGGGTCTGAGGTCCGAGGTCTGAGGTCCGTGGGCTGAGGTCCGCTTCCAGCTAGCTGCCGGCAGCGAAACCGCCCGCGTGGGCGAGGGTCATGCGGAGATATTTGTAGGGATTGACCGGGGTATCGTTGATGCGGACTTCGTAGTGGAGATGTGGACCAGTCGAACGGCCGCTGGCGCCGACGTATCCGATGACGTCGCCACGGTGCACCGCTTGTCCTGCCGTCACGGCAAAACCGGAGAGGTGGCCATAGCGGGTGCTGATGCCGTTGCCATGATCAATCATGATGGCCTTGCCGTAGCCGCCCAGCTGGTCCGTGAAAGTTACCACACCGTCGGCCGGAGCGATGATGGGATGGCCATAGCTGCTGCCGATATCCACGCCGCTGTGAAATGCGCCTTCCCCGTTGAAGGGATCAATGCGTTCGCCGAAGCTTCCCGTCACCTGGCCTTCGACTGGCCAGAGATTCGGAGCCGCATTGGCACGGAACCAGTCTGCCGTCGTGGCGTTGCGGGTCAAGCCCATGGTCAAGCCGACCATGGTCGCTCCACTCAGCGCTGAGGTGCGGAGGGCATGCAGCTGATCAAGCGAAGAAGTCACATCCGCGTCATGAATCTGCTCGGTCGTCGCCGTCACCAGCGTGGTTTGCTGCTTCAGGCCATACAAGGCCGAGACTTCACCCGCCAGCGAGCCCAGCGACGCCACCTGCACGTCGCGCTCTTTGGCTACCTGCTCCAGGCGCGAGTAATTGTCCTTGAGCTGATCTTTTTCCGTGCGCAACTGGTTATAGCGGGAGACCTTCAACAGCATGCGGGTGTAGGAGCTGGCGATGCCGGTCAGACTGAGGAATCCGATTGCGACCCCCACCACGAAAACGTAGAGGTAATGCACGGGGATGGAGATTTTGCGCAACTGCCCGTCATCCCCGCGGGCCACAAAAAGGATGTAGAAACGCTTCTGCAAATCGCTCCTCGGTTTCTCCACCAGCTTTTGAATCATCAGGTCCGGAATTCCAGGCAATGTTCTGAGGTTGCAGACTGCCTGTTCGGATCACCTGACTTTTTTCGGGCTGCGTCCCATCTTGGGAATGGAAACTTTCTCGCGCCCTACACCTACCGGAACTGCGACCAGAGCCTGAAAGCCTTTTGTCTGCAATGGTAACTCCATGCAGAACATAGCCCGGCCAAAAGGTTTGTGTGAATGATCTGGTTAAAGTTAACAAACTGGGTTCCCCCTGTCAACGAGGCATAAGTCCATTTTCGGTTACCGAAGGCGGGTCATCGGAGGTCACCATGGGACAAGTGACCACCGTCACACGGCCTATGCCCTCGAACGGCAAGGATTTCCACAGCCGGAATTCTTGTCTTCCGGCGAAGCATCTTTTTCGCGGCGTGGCTTATATTGGTTGCGCCGATGCCGCTTCCCGAAAAAGCGCTGATTGCCCAGATTCGCCGCATGGCGCGGAGACACGTGACTGACAAGAGCAGGCGGACAGGAGTGTCCGCCCCACATGGACAAGGGCAGGCGGACAGGAGTGTCCGCCCCACACAAATTCTCACCGGAATTGGCGACGATTGCGCCGTGCTGCGCGTCCTCCCGGACGGCGATTTCCTGCTCACCACTGACTTCACGCTGGAGGGGATTCACTTCCGGCGCGACTGGCACCCGGCGGAATCGGTTGGCTACCGCTGCCTGGCTCGCGGACTGAGCGACATCGCGGCCATGGGCGGGGAGCCGGTTGCGGCCTTTCTCTCTCTGGCTCTGCCACGTGATTTGCCTCAGGCCTGGGTTGAGCGATTCATGCGCGGGCTGCTCGCTCTGGCGCAAAAATACGACGTCACGCTGGCCGGCGGGGATACCGCCGAGTCGCCCAACGGAATTCTTGCCGATATTATCGTCGTCGGCAGGACGCCCAGGGGAAAATCCGTCCTGCGTTCTGCTGCCCACCCGGGGGATCGCGTATTCGTCAGCGGAGAACTCGGCGGCTCGGCCGCCGCAGTGGTCGAGATGAGGGCGAAATCCAGGCGAGTAAGGCCGCAGGATTATTCCCGGCATTTCTATCCCGAGCCTCGGGTTGAACTGGGCCGCATTCTGCGCCAGAAGGGCTTGGCGAGCGCCATGATTGACCTGAGCGACGGCCTCTCCGCCGACCTGGCTCATATCTGCGAAGAAAGCGGGGTGGGAGCGGAAATCGAGTCGCAACTGATTCCCCGCGCCCGGGTCGGCAAGCCCACTCGGGAAGTGCATCTCGATCTTGCCCTGCACGGGGGCGAAGATTACGAGCTCCTGTTCACTGCCCGCCCTGGCAAGCGAATTCCCGCGCAAGTCGCCGGAGTGCCCATCCGGCAAATCGGCCACATCACCCGCCGGCGCAAGATTTTCGTCATGAACCCGAAAGGCATAGGCTACGAACTGGTTGCCCGCGGCTGGGAGCATTTCCGGCGATAGGTAGAATTCCTCCTTCTCGCGTCACGCTGCGGAGCTTCGCTCCGCCGGGCGGACGAGGGCGTCCGCCCCTCCACGAGGCGTAGCGGCTATTACCTCCGTGAGAACGAAGCCGCTGGCGCGGCGGACGCTGCGGCGTAGGTAGGGCCGAGGTTCGTGGGTTTTGCCCTCAGATAAATTGTGGGTCACAAGGAGGTCCCTGTGACCCATCTACGCAGAATCATGC
>Ga0187856_1002664_pt1 | contig 12969 bp, 10 predicted proteins | sample June2016WEW_8_40_FD_132443 | JGI IMG/M metagenome (GOLD analysis project Ga0187856, IMG submission 132443) | Peatland microbial communities from SPRUCE experiment site at the Marcell Experimental Forest, Minnesota, USA - June2016WEW_8_40 | ecosystem: Environmental > Terrestrial > Soil > Wetlands...
AGAATTTGAAAAAATTCGCCGATTGCGGCGTCTATGTGATCGACAGCCCCGAAGATCTTTTTTCCATCACGCTCAATTTTTTAAAACTTGATCCCAATTCAAAGAACCCCGAGGACATCCGGCGCGCGGAGGAGCATCTGTTCGCGCTGCGCCGCTACATCAAGAAATTCCACTCATCGGAATATATCAACGCGCTCGCCAATGGCGACATATGTCTGGCGATCGGCTGGTCGGGCGACAGTTTTCAGGCCCGCAACCGCGCGCGAGAGGCGGGTAACGGCATCGAGATCGCCTATGTGATTCCAAAAGAGGGAACCCTGATCTCGCTCGACACGATGGCGATCCCCAAGGACGCGCCGCATCCCGAGGAAGCATATATGTTCATCGATTATTTGATGCGTCCGGACGTCGCCGCGCGCAACACCAACGCCACGCATTTCGCCAATGGCGTCGTCGCGTCGAAGCCGTTGATCGACCCGGCCATCCTCGGCAACACGGCGATCTATCCGGACGAGGCGACGATGACTCGCCTATTCGCGGTGACGGCCCCCGACCTAGCGCTACAAAGGACGATCACCCGCGCCTGGACGCGGGTGAAGACCGGACACTAGAGTGCTTTCGGCAGAAGTGAACGCCGGTTTCGCCTCGGAAAGCGCGACAAAATAAGGGAATCTAGAGTATTTCCGGTTCAATCTGAACCGGAAATACTCTAGAGCAAGTTCCGCGAAAGTTGACAGACTTTTGCGATCGCTATGGCTCGCTCAAAATGCGCTTCAGCAATTCAATCACTTCGGCGAGGTTGTGATCTTTCGATACGAGTTCCTCGATCTTGCGGACCGCATGCAGAACCGTCGTGTGATCGCGGCCGCCGAAACGCCGCCCGATTTCGGGCAAGGAGCGCAGCGTCAATGTTTTCGCGAGATACATCGCGATCTGGCGCGGACGCACGACATTGGCCGTGCGACGCGCGGAGAGAATTTCCGCCCGCGACACATTGAAGTGACTCGCCACGAGCTTTTGAATGTCGTCGATCTTCACGCGCCGTAAATCATGCGCGCGAATGAGGTCGCGTATCGCGGCTTCCGCCATCGCGATGGTGAGAGGCTCGCCGTTCAAGGTGGAATGCGCGAGCAATCGATTGACGGCGCCTTCCAGATCGCGGCCATTGGTCGTCACGGTCTTGGCGACGTAAGCGATCACTTCCGGCGAGACGGAGAAGCCGCCTTGCTTTTCTTGCACGGCGGCGATGCGCGCCTCGAGAATCTTGACCCGCAGTGCTTCGTCCAGTTGTCCGATGTCGACGCAGAGGCCGCCCTTGAAGCGCGATAAAACCCGCTCGTCGAGGTCCTCGAGTTCGGAGGGCGGCCGATCCGCCGCGACGATAACCTGTCGTCCCGCGACGGTCAGCGCGTTCAACGTGTGGCAAAATTCCTGTTGGATGGAGGGGCCCTTCAGGAATTGCACGTCGTCGATAATCAGCATGTCGATCGCGCGGAGATTCTCCTTGAAGGCGATCGATGTTTGCGCGCTCAACGACGAGACGAAGCTGGTCATGAATTTCTCCGCGGTCAGATAGACGACACGCGGCATACTTTCGTGAGCCGCTTGGGCCATCGCTTGTAAAAGATGCGTCTTGCCGAGGCCAACCGCCGCATGGACATAGAGCGGGTTGTACATGGGGGGGACATCGATCGCGCGCGGTTCGGCGATACGGCAGGCCGCCGCGTACGCAAGATGATTCGACGGGCCGACGAGAAAAGTCGCGAAGGAATGTCGACGATCCAGCGGTGAACCGACGAAGACGTCGCATTCTCCTCGCTGGAAGGATTTGCCGGAGGCGCGCCGCGTCGAGCCATGAGCGGGTTCCGGCGCGGGCTTGCGCTCCAAAGCCGGCATCGGAACAAAGCCGCGGTTCGCCTCGCGCGGCGCCGGCGCGTCGAGTTCCGTTCCGGCCTCGCGGGCTTTGGATTTACGTCCCTGTTGGCGCAGTTCGATCGTCAGGCGCTCGATCGCGCCGAATTCGGAAACGACGTGCTTTTTGATGCGATCGAAATAATGTGACTGCATCCAGCTTTTGAGAAATTTCGTCGGCACGCTCAAATGCACGCCATCCCCCCCCACGCGTTCCAGTTCGAGGCGCAGAAACCACGAGTTATAGACCGCGTCGCCGAGTTCGGCGCGCAGCCGCATGCGCACGCGCTCCCAACATATCAGATGCTCGCTCGTATAAGCGGGTGGAGTCGGTTGAGAATCCTTGTCGTCGAACATTGTGCGCCTTGGCGAAGAGGACATACGCGTCCGAACGACGAGAACACGTCGCTCGGAACGATGCGAAGTTGCGTTAGGTCTTTAAGGTGTCGGCGTCGCGAGCGTCGTTAGATCGGACCGCGCCATGTGGGGAGGGAGCGCCGCCGGGGAGGGCCGATCGCTCGACCATGCGGCAAACCGAAAGGCCGACTACCGTCATCCAGATCGCACGCCTTCTTCCGCGCGCGCATGGAAGCGGTGACTGTAAGAAAAATGTCAGACTTTCGTGAAAACGACATCGGATTCCCCCTTATCCAAAAAAAGCCGCCGCGCTCTTTCGGAATTCCAAGCCATACGACTAGGCGAAGTGGTCTTACGACGACACCGTGCGTACTCCACAAAAAACGACTTCTCGAACCGTCGCCCGAAAAACTCAAGGCCGAATCTTTCGACTGACGTGCGATTGAAGATCGCACGCGCGTCTTTCGATTTGAGATATCCGCATCAACCGTTTAAGGCCGCTTGCGTTCTCTCGTTCGATGCTCAGAGCCTATATAGGCCTTGCTTTGAACGCAATTGGCGAACGCAGAGATTCGTTTCGCTTCGCGCGAAAAAAATACGCGTTCGCGATGCGCGCTCGTCGCAAATCGACGCTTCGTCAGAGGGAAGCGGACTCTTCCGCGCGCCGTCAAAAATTTGTAACGAGGCCATTACAATCGGCAAAATTGGACGTTCGTAATTCTGTCAAGTGGCCCATATCGGCGCTCTTTTTTTGCCTTGTTAGTAACGAACTGAATCAGAGCCCCTTTGTGTGCGCATGCGCAATTGCCGATAAAAATTGTTTCGATGTGTGACTTTTTTGCGCACGCCGGCGCCCCCTCGCGACAATAGCGCGCACAAAAAAAGCCCGGACTGAGCCGGGCCTTCAATTTGCTGTTGTATCGAATGCGACTGGTTCGATCAGGCCGCCTTCGTCAACGCCTTCACGCGCGCGGTGAGGCGCGAAACTTTGCGCGACGCGGTGTTCTTGTGGATCACCCCGCGTTGCGCGGCGCGCATCACGACTGGCGCCACGGTCTGCAAAACTTCGGCGGCGACATTCGCATCGCCCGCGGCGATCGCTTCCTCGACCTTGCGCACGAAGGTGCGCAGCAGGCTGCGACGGGCGCGGTTCACCGCGGTGCGGCGAGCTATCTTTCGAACGGCCTTCTTGGCCGAACTCGTATTGGCCATTCTTCCTTTTCCTTAAAGCGTGCGGCGGAAGACGACACCGCCCCCCGGGAAAAAAAGCAGCCGCGAAAACGCGGCCACGGAAGGGGCTATATAGGCCAGACCCGGGCTTTTCGTCAACGAATAAGATGCTCGCTCCCCGTTCCGCCCTCCGTTTGTTCAATGCGATGGCCGAAGCGGCGCCGCCGCCCACTGCTTGGGCAGACTCTCGCACCCGATTCTCGTCGCGGCGTCGACTCGGGCCGCTTTGGAATCATTATAGCAAGACCTGCGCCTCTCCAGCTCGACCGGGAGCGCGAATAGCGGGATCCCGCCGCCCCATGGGCAGCCGCCCCTGTCGAAAGGCGCGACCGCGCCGTCATCAAGCCGCCTCTTTGTTGTGCCTATGTCGGCGACGCTTGCGCGAGGCGCCGCGCTGCTGATACCTATTTGTCCATGACTTACGGATCGGACTCCATGACTGCTCGTTTTTTCGCCCTTTCCGCGAGGCCCGCGGCCTTGCTGCTCATGGGCCTGATGTTCGCCGCGAGCCCTGTTTCGCCGGCTTCCGCGCAGCAAAGCTGCCAGGAGGACTTTCAGAGTCTGACGAAAAAGCGCATGGCGCAGATCGGCGTTCTGAATCAACTGGGCAAAGCCGGCAAGGGCCATATGGACCCAATCGCGGCCTGTCCGGCGGCGCGCGCGCTGGTCGGCATCGAGACCGAAATGTTGAACTACATGACCAAGAATAAAGACTGGTGCACGATCCCCGACAATGTGATCGACGGCTTCAAAGCGGCGCGGGCCAAGAGCCAGGGCTTCGCGGGGCAGGCCTGCTCGGTCGCGGCCAAGGTCAAGCAGATGCAGGCGCAGCAGCGCTCGCAAGCCGCCTCTGGCCCGGGCAATCAACCTCTTAAGCTGCCCGCCGGACCGTTGTGAGCCTGACGCCGGAGAAGGCAGTCGCCGAGGCGTTGCCGGACACCGTCTCCGGCCATCCGGTTCTGCGCTTCGCGCCTGGGCCGCTCAAACCCTTCGTGCAATTGGCGCGGCTCGATCGTCCGATCGGTTGGTGGCTGTTGCTGCTGCCCTGTTGGCAAAGCGGCGCGCTGGCGGCGTCGGCGTTGGGCCTCGCGCCCGATTTCAAGCAGCTGGCGTTATTCCTTGTCGGCGCCGTGGCGATGCGCGGCGCGGGTTCGACTTATAACGACATCGTCGATCGGAAGATCGACGCCGAGATCGAGCGCACGCGCAACCGGCCGCTCGCCAGCGGGCGCGTTTCGTTGCGCGCCGCGGTGGTCTTTCTCGTCGCGCAATGTCTTGTCGGGCTCGCCGTGCTGCTATCGTTCAACGGCCTCACGATAGCGCTGGCGATGGCGTCGCCATTGATCGTGTTGCTTTATCCCTTCGCCAAGCGCTTCACCTCATGGCCGCAGGCCATCCTTGGCTGCGCCTTCGCTTACGGCGCGCTGCTGGGCTGGACCGCGCGCGCGGACGCTTTCGCCGCGCCGGCGCCGTTGCTGTATCTCAGCGCGATCTTCTGGACCATCGGCTACGATACGATCTACGCGCTTCAAGATATTCAAGACGATGCGCGGGTCGGCGTGCGCTCGACCGCGCGTCTCTTCGGCGCTCATGTGCAAGGCGCCGTCGGCGCGCTTTACGCATTGTCGGTCGTTTTCGCGCAGGCCGCGATGCTCGCGGCGCATTTTGGGGCATTCGCCCAGCTAGGCGTCCTGGCCTTCGCCGCGCATCTTTTTTGGCAGACGCGGCAGATTGACGAGGCCGCGCCGCCCGAGCTGGCGTTAAGGCTTTTTCGCGCAAATCGCGACGCCGGACTGTTGCTGTTCGCCGGCTTTTTCGCCCAAAGCCTTTGGGGCGCGCTTCACTCGTAGCAGATGATTTCGCGCTCGCCGGCGAAAACCGTGTTTTTGCGCGACGGAACGCCCGTCTTGCGGCGGGTCAGGAAACGCGGGCGGCGCTTGGCGACGCTGGCGTTGCGCGGGCGCTTGAACGGAGCCTTGCGCTGCGCGCGGTCGGCTGGCTCCATCTTGCCGTTCGCCGTGTAAAGTCGCGGCAACGCCAAGACCGAGGCCCAGAATTTCCAGTCGGCGGCGGCGTCGTCGGCGTTATTGGTTTCGGCCAGCATGACATCGAGATCGGAGTCTCTATGGGTCAGCGACAGGCGATAGGCTGCTCCGCCCGCGCATGTCGTCTCCACCCCTAGCGCCACGCCGTGATAGGTCGCGACGGGAACCACGATCGTCATCGAAATCCCCGCCAAGCGCCGCGAAATGCGTATGTGTCCGCGCGTCAGGCGCACCAGGCGCATGCCCTCGTCGGCGCGCGCGTCGCGCTGCATATTTTCGGCCAGCGGCTTTTGCGCCGCGCAATTGGTCTTCAACACGGATCGCCTCCTAGAAGAGAGTATCGGGCTTGTCGGGGAGACCTTCGCGCCGGCCTGGGGAGAAAGTCGCTAACAAGGCTGGTGAATTTGTCATAAACAACTGCTTTATAGGCATAAAAGGCGCTTCAGAGTGAAGGCCGGGCAAAGGGAAACGATCAAATTGTTCGCATTTGCGCGAATTCGGCGGCTCGAAGCGCAAAAAGGCGTCTTGCGGCGCGGGGGCGGCTCGCCTACCACTCTTTAATAATGCAGAGCACACAGACCGACCTTTCCGCGTTTATGGCGCGCCTCGAAGCCGTGGCGCGCGAGGCCGGCGACATCGCCATGGCCTATTTTCGCCCGGCCGAACGCACCAGCGCCGACGTCAATTACAAGAGCGGCGGCTCGCCGGTCACGGAGGCCGACCTCGCCGTCGACCGTTTCCTGTTCGAGCAAATGGCCTCGCTCGCGCCGGGCGCCGGCTGGCTGTCCGAGGAGACCGCCGACACCGCCGAGCGTCTGTCGCGCGGGGAGGTGATCGTCGTCGACCCTATCGACGGCACGACGGCCTTCGTTCGCGGCGATAAGCGATGGGCCGTGTCCATCGCCTTGATCGAACAGGGCTGTCCGGTCGTGGGCGTCGTTCATGCGCCGGCTCTTGGCAAAACCTTCGCCGCGCGAAAAGGGGGCGGGGCCTTTCTTAACGGCGAGGCCATCGGCGTATCGCCCCGAGAAGAACTCGCCGGCGCGCGCATCGTGTCGCCTCGTGACAAGACCGAGTTTTTCGAGAAATCCGCCTATGGCTTTAAAATCGCCCCGCGGGCGCCGTCGCTAGCGCTGAGACTAACCGACGTGGCGGCGGGCGCCAACGACCTCGCCATCGCCTCGCCGGGCGCGCGCGATTGGGACATCGCCGCCGCCGACGTGATATTGAGCGAGGCTGGCGGCCTGTTGTCGGAGATCGAGGGCGGACCGCTGACCTACAACCGCGCGAGCTCGCGTCGGGAGATGCTTGTCGCCGCGCCGCGAGCGCTGTTTAATGAAAGCCTGGCTCTCGCCAAAGCCGCGATGAAAGGGAAACCATGACGAACCCGCCGCCTCCGCACGCCAAACCCAGGCAACTGCTTCATCTCGTGTTCGGCGGCGAACTCGAGGATTTGCAGGGTGTCGCTTTCCGCGATCCGGGCAAGCTCGATATCGTCGGCGTCTATCCCGACAACGACAGCGCGCTGGCGGCCTGGAAGGCGAAGGCGCACGCGACGGTCGACAACGCCCATATGCGTTATTTCGTCGTGCACCTGCACGAACTTCTCGACCCGGACATCGAATGCCTGTGAGTGTTTTCTCTTAGTCGAATTGCAATCTTCTGGCGTCGTTTCCTTCTCTCGTAAGCGAGAGAAGGAAGCGCCGGGCATCCGAGGACATTCATCGACGCCATGCGCTTGCTCATCATCGAGGACGACAGGGAAGCCGGCAACTATCTCGTGAAAGCGTTTCGCGAGCAGGGCCATTTGGCGGAGCTCGCCGCCGATGGGCTGGCGGGCTACGCCCTCGCGCGCGAGAGCCAATATGACGTGCTGATCGTTGACCGCATGTTGCCGAAGCTTGACGGGCTCTCGCTGATCGCCGGCCTGCGCGAGCAGAAGATCGACACGCCCGTGTTGATCCTTTCCGCGCTGGGGCAGGTCGACGATCGCGTAAAGGGACTGCGCGCCGGCGGCGACGATTATCTCGCCAAGCCCTATGCCTTTTCGGAGCTTCTGGCGCGCGTCGAGGCGCTGGCGCGCCGCCGCTCCGGGCCGCGCGGCGAGGACACGGTCTATCGGGTCGGCGATCTCCAACTCGATCGACTGACGCGCGAGGTGAAGATCGGCGGGGAAGAGGTCGTCTTGCAGCCGCGCGAGTTTCGTCTGCTCGAATATCTGATGAAAAACGCGGGCCAGGTGGTGACGAGAACCATGCTGCTCGAAAATGTCTGGGACTATCATTTCGATCCGCAGACGAACGTGATCGACGTGCATATTTCGCGGCTACGATCCAAGATCGACAAGGGCCGCGCGACGCCCCTGCTGCACACGATCCGGGGCGCGGGATATATGATCCGTGAAAACGGTCGGTAAGCTTTTTCGCACGACGGCCTTCAAGCTGTCGCTGGCCTATTTCGTGTTGTTCTCCGTTGGCGCGTGGGTCGTGCTCGCCAGCGTTGGTCAGCGCGTCGAGCAAGTGCTGGATGAAGAGACCGCCCAAACAATCAACGCCGAAATCGCCCGGCTGACCGAACTCTATGGCGAGGGCGGCCTGCGCCAACTGGTCACTTCGATCGAGCGCCGGGCGCGCGCTCCAGGCGGTTCGATCTTTCTCGTCACGACCTACGCCGGCGAATATATCGCGGGCAATATCATTGCGTCGCCAATGATCGGCGCCGAGGAGGGCGCGCTCGACGAGACCATCTATCGGCGGCGTGGCGAAGCCGCGGATATTCACCATCACGCGCTGGCCAAGCTCGTCATTTTGCCCGGCGAATTCCGGCTGCTGGTGGGCCACGACATCGAGGATCATCGCGTGCTGCGGCGGATTCTGCGGCAGGGACTTGGCGCCTCGCTGTTCTGGCTGGCCTTGGTGGGCACGCTCGGCGGACTCTTCGTCGCCAATCGGATGCTGGAGCGCGTCGACGCCATGTCGGCCTCCGCGCGACGCATCATGGCCGGCGATCTCGATCAAAGGCTCGAAACGACGGGAGCCGGCGACGAACTCGACCGCCTCGCCGAAAATCTCAACGCGATGCTGGCGCGCATCGGCGAGTTGATGACCGGCTTGAGCGAGGTGTCGGACAATATAGCGCATGATCTCAAGACGCCGCTGACGCGGCTGCGCAACCGCGCCGAGGAAGCCGCGCGCGCCAACTCCGGTCCGGAGGAGACGAGCGCCGCCTTGAGCGCGATCATCGCGGAATCGGACGCGCTCATCCGCGTGTTTGACGCGCTGCTGACGATAGCGCGCGCCGAGGCCGGCTATTCGAGCGACAATCTGAACGAGGTGGACGCCGGCAAGATCGCCGCCGACATCGCGGAGCTTTACGAGCCAGTCGCCGAGCAGCAGGGCGCCTTGTTACGGTCCGAGTTGGAGGAGGGGTTGATGGTGCGCGGCAACCGCGAACTGTTGGGGCGGATGCTCGCCAATCTCGTCGACAATGCGCTCAAATACGGCGTCGGCGGCGATAAACCGAGCATTTTGGTCAGCGCGCGGCGGGTCGGCGGATCAATCGAGATTTGCGTCGCCGATCGGGGACCGGGCGTGCCGCTGCAAGACCGCGAGCGCGTCATCGACCGCTTTGTGCGGCTCGAGAATTCGCGCTCGCGTCCGGGCTCCGGTCTCGGCCTGTCGCTCGCGGCGGCCGTCGCGCGCTTGCATCATGGCTCCTTGCGCCTGGAGGATAACGCGCCCGGGCTGCGTGTTGTCGTGTCGCTGCCCTCGGCCGGTTCGTCGCGGGGTTGAGTCTTCTCGGCGGGCGCCTTGGCCTTCATGACGGCGCCGATGTCTCGCAGCTCGGATGCGCGTTGCGCCGCGCGGTCGAGCGGAGTGTCGGCGGATAGACGCACCAGCGCCACCGTGCCGACGCCGATGCGCGAACGCAGCCGCAGCGAGCCGCGATGCAAATCGACCAGCGCGCGCGCGATGGCGAGGCCCAGTCCCGATCCCTTCATGCCGTCCTCGATCACCGCGCACGACTGTTCGAATGGCGCGCCCAGCCGCTTCAAAGCCTCGCGCTCGACGCCCCGGCCGTTGTCCTGGACATAAACGAGAATCGAACGGTGCAGTTTCAATGCCCGCACGCGAACCTTGCCGCGCGGCGGCGTGAACTTCACGCTGTTGGAGAGCAGGTTGCCGAGCACCTTGACGATCGCCGCGTGATCGCCGGCGCAGACCAGCCCCGTGTCGATCTCCCGGTGCAGCTCGATCTCCTTTTCGCTCGCGCGCCAGCGCCATTGCTCCATGGCTTCATGCACCGCGGTCGATACGTCAACCTCGCGTTCGACAAGCCGCCGGCCTCCGGCCTCGAGCAGCGACATTTCCAGTATGTCCGTCAGGATCGCGTTGAGATAGGCGCCGCTGCGGTGGATGTCCTGGCAATAGTCGAGATATTTGGGCGAGCCCAACTCGCCGAACAGCTGCTGGCGCATCACGTCGGAAAAGCCCATGATCGCGTTGAGTGGCGTGCGCAGCTCGTGGCTCATATTGGCGAGAAAATCCGATTTGGCGATATAGGCCGCCTCGGCCTGCGATTTCTGGAAGTGATATTGCTCGGCCAACGTCGCCAGTTGTTGCGCCTGCGTTTCCAATGCTTGCCGGGAGCGCTTCAACTCAGCGACATGAGCCGTCAGGCGCCGCTCCGAGAGCAGGAGATGCTCTTCGTGGCGCTTCAGCGTGGTGATGTCCGCTCCCACCGAAACGTAACCGCCGTCCCGCGTGCGGCGCTCGTTGATTTGCAGCCAGCGTCCGTCGATCAGTCGCACTTCGAGCGTGCGCGAGTTTACCGCCGTGAGTTCGTTCCGCTCCTGCTCGATCTCGACGAGAGGCGCCCTCGCGAAGTTCATGACGTTCCGGTAGCTGGCGCCTGGAGTCGCGACATCGCTGGACAGGTCGTTCAGTTCGAGGAATTTCGAATTGCAGGTGACAAGCCTGTTGCTCGAATCCCACAGCACGAAAGCCTCGGAGATGGCGTCGATCGCCTCGCGCAGGCGCATGTTGGCGGTGGCGGTCTGTTCCGCGAGCGCCTTCTGGTCGGAAATATCGACGGCGATGCCGACGAGATGCGCGCCCGGTTGGCGCGGGTCTTGGACGAGTTCGGCTCGGGCGCGCAGCCAGATCCACTCGCCGGCGGCGTTCTTGATCCGAAACTCGTGATCTACGGTTTTCGTCTTCGAGGCGAGCACCATCGCCGCGATATGCGCGAGATCGCCGTCGCCAGGATGCAGCATGGCGTCGAGTTCGTCGATCGGAAGACAGCGACGCTCCGCTTTGCGTCCAAGTATTTCATGCATCGAGTCGGACCAATAGATTCGACCCTGCGCTATGTCCCAGTCCCAAAGGCCGCAGCGGCCGTTAGACAGCGCCGTCTCCAACCGGCGGCGAATTTGGACGCTCACTTCCTCGGCGGCGCGTCGTCTGCGCGCCTGCCGCGCATAGGCGGCGAGAATGGCGAGGAGCATCGCCGTTGTCGCCGCGAACTGAAGAGCAAAGCGTTGGGCGATGGCGCGCCATTCGATCAGCACGGAGTCGAGCGGATGAATTATCGTGAGTTGTCCGAATGGGCCGGGCAATTTGCGCGTCACCTCGAGCGCCGGCGCGCCGTCCCGGAGAACAACGCGCCGGGCGCCAAGCCTGCCGGCGTTGTCGACGGCGACGCCATCCTCTCCGAATATTTCGCTCAGCTTCATGTTCGTCGTGGACAAACGCGGCCACGAGACCGCGACGACGCCGGAAGGATCGGTGATGAGAATGCGTCTGCCGCGCGCCGTCGTTTGACCCGGCGCGATGCGCGCGAGCGATTCGATCAACGCGTTCGCGTCTTTCCCGGAATTGATCGCCTCGCGCAACTCGCGCCAGATCGCGGTCGAATAAAATTCGAGATCGCTGGAAGCGTTGACGAGCAATTGCTCGTGCATCGTGGTGGTCAGCGTGAAAACGAACTCGACCAGACAGGCCACGAAGAGCAGGCCGGCGACGACGGCGAGAGGCTTCAGCCATTGGCCGTCGGACTGTGGACCCTTGTCGCCGTTAGCCCGGAGACTACAGGCGCCCCACACCGTATCGGGGCGCGTCGTCCCTTTGGCTGCGTGCAAGCGCGCCATCCATGACCTCTTCAATTTCTGGCGAACTGGGGAACGCAGTCGAGAAACGCTTCTCGATTCGCAGCCATCTGAATCCGCTTAGGCGTGTTTGTCCAGATGTTTGGCGACAAATTCTGGTGGTTAATTTTCAGTTAATTGTGTTCTCTTTTGAGATGAATCAGTTAGCGCGCGGGAAATTTTTGTCGCGACGGCGCTCGCCGAGACGCCGCGGAGTCGAAACGGAATCGAAAGCGCGCAAATCGCTTCTCCCACGCCAAAGTCGGCTGTAGCCGACTTTGGCATTGAGCGCGGGACCCGGCGACGCCCGGCTGGCGCGTGGGAGAAGGGAGAGCCGCGTTATGCCAGCGCGCGGGTCGCGATGTCGTTCACGTCGCGCGACAAGTTTGGCGCCGCCAGCACGCGCTTCAGCGCGGCTTCCGCCAGCGCGCGGCGGCCAGGCTCCAGCGTGCGCCAGGAGCGCAGCGACGACAACAGCCGCGCGGCGACCTGCGGGTTCTTTGGATCGAGGTCAAGCACGACATTGGTCAATATGTCATAGCCGGAACCGTCCGGAGCATGGAAACGAGTGGGGTTGCCGGTCGCGAAGGCGCCGATCAGCGCGCGCGCGCGGTTGGGATTGGCGAGCGAAAAATCGCGATGCGTCATCAGCGCGAGGACACGTTTCGTCGTCGCCTCCTCGGGGATGCAGGCTTGCAGCGAGAACCATTTGTCGACCACCAGCGCGTCGCCGGCGAAGTCCTGGTAAAATCGCTCGAAGGCCTTTTCGCGCGCGTCTCCGCCGATCAGCGCGAGCGTCGACAGCGCCGCCAGCCGGTCGGTCATATTGCCGGCCGTCTCGAATTGCGCTTGCGCTAGGCTGGTTCCGAGCGGCGCGTCGCCCGCCGCGATCAAGTCGAGCGACGCGTTGCGCAGCGCGCGCCGGCCCGCGCTGGCGGCGTCCGGCGTATAACGCCCGATGTCGGCGCTCGAGGCATGGCATTGCTCGAGCGCGGGTCTGAGCGCCTCGCCCAGCGCGCGACGCAGCCCGGCGCGCGCCTTGAAGAGAATGTCGGGATCGACGTTCTCGCCCATCTCGCGGGCGAGATCGGTCTCGCCGGGCAAGGTCAGCGCCAGCGCGGTGAAGGCCGGATCGTCGGCGCCCTTGGCGAGCAGACGTCGAAGGGCCGCCGCGAAGGAGCTGTCGTCCGGAGCGGCCGCCTCGGCGCGTAAGGCCGCGACGCGGGCGAAGATCGAGCGCAGGGCGAGGCTCTGCGCCGCTTGCCAGCGGTTGAACGGATC
>Ga0187856_1002667_pt1 | contig 12959 bp, 13 predicted proteins | sample June2016WEW_8_40_FD_132443 | JGI IMG/M metagenome (GOLD analysis project Ga0187856, IMG submission 132443) | Peatland microbial communities from SPRUCE experiment site at the Marcell Experimental Forest, Minnesota, USA - June2016WEW_8_40 | ecosystem: Environmental > Terrestrial > Soil > Wetlands...
GAAGCTCGGTGATAAGGGACTCGCAGTGCTCCATGAAGGAATGCTGAGCACTGACCGATTTACCGTCGACGTATCCCGGTATATCCTTGACGAGGTGAGGATCCGTGCTTGAGCTATTGAGTGACTTTCTCCTTGGCTTTCAAGTCGTCATCTTTATTTATTTTATCGTCATCAATGGGATTTACACTTTCTTTACCCTCATATCCTTAAAGGACATCAGACTTCATGCCCAGACCGTCACCAATCAGAATATAAAAAACATTCTTTCCGGGATATTCTATAAACCGCTCTCTATCGTTGTCCCGGCATATAACGAAGAGGAAACCATCGTAGCGAATATCCGGTCTCTCCTCGCACTGCACTATCCCGAGTTTGAGGTGATTGTTGTCAATGACGGATCGAAGGACGCAACGTTGGAAAGGATGCTCGCCGAGTTCCGACTTGTGAAGATCGATAAGCCTTTCCGTTTGATCCTTTCCCACGAGCACATTGTGGACAGCTATATATCCGTTGACTATCCCCATCTCTTGGTCATTGACAAAAAAAATGGCGGGAAGGCCGATGCCCTGAATGCGGGAATCAACGCGGCGAAATTCCCTCTTTTTTGCTGCATCGATGCGGACTCCCTCCTTGAGCACGACGCCCTGCTCAGGGCATCGCGACTTTTTGTGGAGGACAGGGAGGTTATCGCAACAGGGGGCATCGTGAGGGTCCTCAACGGGTGCACCGTTGAGGAAGGCATTGTGAACGAAGTGAGAGCACCGAAAAAGTCAATGGAGTGCTTTCAGGCGGTTGAATATATGCGGGGCTTTTTCTCCGGCAGGACCTCCTGGAATTTCTTTGGCAGTCTACTCATCATCTCCGGTGCCTTTGGAATATTCAGAAAGGACATGGTGATGGCAATAGAGGGCTATCGGCATACGGTCGGCGAAGACATGGATCTGGTTGTCAGGCTTCACAAACATTGCAAGGACAAAAAGATCAGATACAAGATCGTGTTCGTCCCTGACCCGGTCTGCTGGACGCAGGTCCCCTCTGACATCCCATCTCTCCTCAAACAGCGCAACCGTTGGCATAGAGGTTTGATAGACAGCCTCTGGTTCAACAAGGAGATGTTTATGAACCCGAAGTACGGGACGGTAGGTCTCATCGGCTACCCCTACTTTGTCTTCGTCGAGGCGCTTGGCCCGATGATAGAGTTTCTCGGTTATTTCGGTTTCATCATCTTCTACCTCTTCGGCTTTATCAGCAGGGATTTCGCTTTTTTATTTTTTGCGGTCGCAATTGTGTGGGGAATGTGGATAAACCTCGGCTCCATTCTCCTCGATAACCTGATATATCTGAGGTACAAGGGGATTAAGGACATACTGAAACTTTGCATGTACGGCTTGATGGAATTCTTGGGATACCGGCAGCTCATTGTTATGGAGAGGCTCCTCGCAACCTTCCAGTTCTGGAAAAAGGGATGGGGCAAAGCAAAACGTCAGGAGATCAAGAGTGAACTTCATAGGAAAACAGTTTAAACGCATCCTCTATGTTCTCCCCCGGGTTCTGCTGCTCTCCATATTTTTTCTCTATGTCTTCTTTGCGTTCCTGTCCTATTTTGACTACTTCGAACCGTATCTCTATCCTCTGGCCTTAATCCGTGGCAAGGCGTATCCCGTCTCTCGCTCTATCATCATGGGGCCCTATCCCCATTATGGCGAAATGAAGATGCTGAAGGAGAAATATGGAGTTACGGTGATGGTGAGTCTCTTGAGCGACGACCTGCCGCAGGAGAAGGCGCTGTATGGGAGGGAACAAAGGGATGCTGAGCTGTTAGGACTGAAGGCCGTGAGCTTTCCGTTGGGATACGTGTCTGTTCACAGCGATTCCAATAAAAAGAAACTCAAAGAGCTTGTTGCATTCCTGAGAAGCAGTGGCACCCAAAAGATATATATACACTGTTATCTCGGCAAACATAGAGTCAGTTTTGTGAGACAAGGCTTGATTGAGGAAGGGATCATCGATGAACATTATACCCATTAGCTCGGCAGGCGTGTAGGGGATTATAAGGACAAAGGCGATCCGATGTTGCGTGGAGAGGAGCGTCTGCCGAAGATGCTGATAGAGCATGAGGGGATAGGCAGATTCGTTCAGCCCGGGAGGACTGGCGTATAACCGTAACTTATCCGTAGCCCTCAAAATCTTCGTGATACCGGTGTGCATCCACATTTTCCGCGGTGGACATACTCGCCGATTCGCCATATAGGCTTCTGATCGAAGATGGCGGCTGGCTAGGAGAGAGAGGGCCATATCTGGAAGATACCTGTTGCTGTTGAACGTGAAGGCGGCGCTGCATTGTCCATCCTTGGCGGGACGCCAGGGTGCAGTTAGGCGCTGTGGGCAGGAGCATGGCCTGTTGTTGTTCGATGTACCGGTTAAGGATGGAAAGCGGAGCGATCCGCTATAAAGGATAACACCCTGATTGTATTGATCAACACCCCTGGTGCGATAGACGGGATTACCCTCAGAAAAAATAATAACTTTCCTGTGGAGTCGACAAACGGTCATGGTATAATGTCAGACGACCGTATTACAATAAAACAGGTGGCGTCGGGTCCTCAAAATGGGTTGTAAAAATATCATCATAGTGATAGCGCTGTTGACGCTGATGGCGTGTGCAACGGCCTCGAAAAAAGGGTCCGGTGGGGATGTCAACCTCGATGAGTCACTCTTGAGGCAGAGCGACTATATCGATATTGTTTATGAAGACGGTATGTTTTCCTATGTCAGTTACCTCACAAAAGAAGACCTCGTCGAAGATGAGAAAAAGCCGCTCTGTGATGAGGGCCCCCAAGAACCGGCATCCCGTTCCACCGGTATCTGGCTATGGGATTTTAGAAGGGTGCAAGGGCACGAGCAGGAGGTCATGGAAAGACTCTCCCGGGATCATATCAAGAAGGTATACATCCAGATTAGCGGTGATCTTGAGGTGTTCAGACCGTTTTTGCAATATGCAAGGGAACGGGCGATAACTGTCTTTGCCCTGGATGGTTCACCGGATTATATCGATGATTTTCATGTTCTTCTCGAGGACGTGAGAAAGATACGGGAGTTTAACCGTGCCCATCCGGATACGGTTTTTGCGGGACTGCAGATAGATGTAGAGCCCTACCTGAAGAAGGATTTTCATGTGCGAAAAAACGAATACCTGCGCCAATATATAATGATGGCTCAGGAGCTAAGGCGTCTTACGGGAGAAGACATAAAGCTCTCCTTCGCGCTGCCGTTTTGGTTCGATAAGCTTGTTATCGATAAAAAGCCATTATCGTTTCAGGTGACCGATATTGCGGATGAAGTGGTCATCATGAGTTACAGAACCAATTACCAAGAACTGCTTGATGTGGCATCCGCGGAGTTGTGTTATGCGAGCTCCGTGGGAAAACCGGTTTTCCTTGGCCTCGAACTAACCAAGCTCCCTGACGAATACCATTTTATCGTGGACAAGACGAAAGTGACCGGCTTGTCGATCCCCGCTCAGACTAAAAACATGTCTTTAAAAGACCCTCTTGGCGACCTCCCTGTCTTGAGAAGGTACGCGGTGAGGTCCGAGAAAATCACTTTTTTCCAGAATAAAGACAGGCTGCCTGCATTCATGGCCGTAGCCCCTCCTTTCAGGAGTTTCTCAGGCTATGTGATCCACAGCTATGAGGGACTCTATGAATCAAGATAAGGAAGAGCATCTCGCAGAAGTAATCAAGAAGCTGAGTGAGAATCTCTTGGGTGATGATTTTGAACTGATCATGCTCCGGGGGATCTCTCACTTATTCAGACCATCTTCTCTGGCATTTATGAGCAGAAGGAAAGACAGCGGAGAAGATTCTATCCGGGTTGTTGAGTTAGGAAAAGACAAAGCGAGAGAGGACATGCTGTCCGAAGCTGATTTTGCAGGGAGATACGGATTCAGCATCTCTGATACGCCTTCGGGTCATGCCCCTCCAGGAGAAGGTTTTTCTGAAACCTCTCGCACGATGGTCATCTCTTTCACGGCGGGGAAGTGTCATTCCCTCATTCATATGACCGGTATAGAGGATACCGAGTACCTTTCAGATGAACATATTGCGCGCCTCCGATCCCTGATTGAGTTTGCTCTTAACGCACGATATACAATAAAGAATGTAGCGAGGTTGATGAATCCGGACAGTCAAGGAATCGGTTTCTGGGGTCACAGAATAAAAACCACTCTTTCCTCCATCCGCACCGCCGTTGACATATTTACGGATAAGGATCTCTCCGATGATGACACGGAGGAACTGAGGAATCTTCTGCACAAGGGGTTGATCGAACTGACGGAGATTATTGATGTGCTCTTACAATGTCTTTCCCTGAACAACGGCAACAAGAGTTGACCGTAAATGCTCTCGGCCGCCAGCCCCTGACTTCAGACAGCGGGAGAGAACCCTGCGTGTGACGGCATGGTCTAAATCGGGAATATCGTATAAGTCCGACAGCAACGTGGTCTACTCCGGTAAGTGCGACGTCGTCTAGTGTCACAAGTCAAGGAGGCCGTTGCTGGCGGTTAAAGTGGAGAAAGCGTCTGAGGACCCCGCCTTTTATTTAGAGCGGGGGAGGTTCAGATGCACAACGTAACGTCCGGCATGGGGCCTGATCGCGCAAGACGCTCCATCGATCAGCAGGCTGCGCCCGTACCGTCTCAGTTCCATGGCTGAAATAAACGGTTTCCTTAAGGATTCGGGCCTTATCCGTGAGCTGGCTGGACCCGGCAGTAAGCTCATCATGGTGATTGGCGCCTCCGACAGCGGCAAAACGACCCTGGTTGAGATGATCGCTCGGTTTTTATCTCAATCGGCACGAGTCGGTATCGTGGATCTTGATATGGGGCAATCCCATATCGGTCCTCCTACAACCATCGCATGGGGAAAGGCACAGGGAGGATTCACGAAATGGCAGGATATCGCTTGTGAGGACTTTTATTTTACCGGTACCGTCACTCCCTTAGGCAGCCTGCTTCCCACGGTGGTTGGGGCAAAGCTGATGACTGATAGGGCCGTCTTGTCGTGCGAAAAGGTCATCATCGATACGTCGGGGCTTATTGCGGAGCCCGCAGGTCGCGTGCTCAAGCTGCTGAAGGTTGATATCCTTTCTCCCGATATAATCCTCGCATTGGAACGTTCCCATGAATTAGATCACATCGTCGAAGGATTGCTTTTCCAGAAACGACCGAGGGTGTGCCGCGTTGCAGTCCCTGCCCGGGCGGAATCGAAGAACGCCGTGATGAGGAGTCATTACCGTGCTGAGAAGGTCAGGGAGTATTTCAAGGGCGGCCGAATGATAGAGATTTCGAGCGAACGTATTGGCATACGATTTCCCGGAGGTCCGACGGGATTCAGGCCTCAGGATCTTACGGACAGGATAGTTTCCTTCCGGGATGAAGACAACAGGGATGTCGCCCTCGGCATTATCGAGGATGTGACTGCCGGGGGCACCGTCTTTCTGATTCGGACCCCCATCGCAGATGGAGCAAGGATTTCGGCCATTGTTGTTGGGAAAACAGTATTCGATCGGACAAACAGAGAATTGCGGGACAGCATTTCCCAGAAGAGATGAAAAAAAACGGGTCTCTGTACTCGCAATAGTTCTGATAACCGGCACACGATGAATGACATTATCATCCCTGGCAGAAATATTGAGCTCTTCTGTAGTGCCCATGAAGTTGCGCCCTATTGCCTCGCTCTGACAGAATTGGTCGCCCCCTGTGACGAAATACGGAACTTCGTATGACCGGATGCCTTGCTGGGTGATGAGAAAGGAAAGGCGCTTCTCGAGGAGTGAAGAGGTTTGTATCGGTGGAATCCTCAGTCACGCTTGCTTTTATCTCGGGAGCGCAGGTGGTAGTCGTGCTGCCGAGGCCGGTCATAACACCCCTCCCGTCAGTAACCGCATCTTGGTACATAAATTGCTTCATAGTGTCTCAGGTGCAAGCAATGGATTGGTTCAAGGTTAAAAAGACAACGGCTAAGCAGTGTGGACGGACGAGCTCGATACTGCCGAAGAGTAAATCGAATAAAGATTGTCAAAAACCTTCAGGAACTGAAAGCGGAGATGACCGAGGAGATATCGGATATGAAGCCAGTTGGAGCGCAATTGTTAATTATTATGAGTCTGATGAATAAGCAGTTGATGGACTTTCATAGCAAGACTATTTCTTTGGCAGACACGCATAGAATGCTCAAAAATTCTCTGGGCTCTGAGGTCGGGCGAACAGAAAAGTATGAAGAACCTCCGTGCTGAATGTGGTGAGCAAGCTCCTAGATGTGAAGGAGAAGCCTGAAGCATTCGCCGAGGCGATTATGAACGAAACGAGCCCGAAACTCAGAACCCAGGGATAAAGCATCCCCGTATAATCCAAGACAGACAGTTTCCAAGAGAACCTCGTTTCTCATGATCATACCGCTTGTTGCCGGCCGGCGACAAGTCGGTATGCGAACCGTTGCGAGTATCGTTTGAATGGCATCATAGAATAGTTGTCCATATTTTAGGAACGGTTCTATACTCTTTCGTCCACGCGTCCGCCGCAACCAGAATAATGCGGGATCGGCTCTAAAATGCCTCTGTGAAAGAACTTACGAAGAGAGAGTGTTCGAGGGAGCCTTTTTCCCGGTGAACGTTTCTCCGATCAGGTAATCAAAAAAGAAGGCAATGTCTGAACGGCTCCTTGCCAACGCCACGTATTTTATGGTAGCTTTTGTAATCTATTTTCGGAGGATGTAAACGGTGGAAAAGAAGTACGATCCGCAAGAGGTCGAGATAACATGGCAGAAATTCTGGTCAGAGGAAAAACTCTATAAGAGTGAAACTGATACTAACCGGAAGAAATTCTACTGTCTGGAAATGTTCCCGTACCCGTCAGGGAAGATACATATGGGACACGTCAGGAATTATGCCATAGGGGACGTTATTGCGAGATACAAACGGATGCGCGGATACAATGTGCTTCATCCCATGGGATGGGATGCCTTTGGACTTCCTGCCGAGAATGCTGCCATAAAACAGGAGGTCCACCCGGCAAAGTGGACATATGAGAATATCGATTATATGAAGAAACAGTTGAATCGCATGGGATTCAGTTATGACTGGGATCGGGAGGTGACCACCTGTAGTCCGCAATATTATCAGTGGAACCAATGGTTTTTTCTCAAAATGTTTGAGAAGGGACTGGCATATAAGAAGGCGTCCTTTGTCAACTGGTGTGAGTCCTGCGCTACCGTTCTTGCCAACGAGCAGGTCATTGACGGGAAGTGTTGGAGGTGTGACCATGTTGTGATTCAAAAGGAACTCGAGCAATGGTTTTTCAAAATAACCCAGTATGCGGAAGAACTACTTGAGGGCTGCAACAGGCTTAAGGGCTGGCCAGACAATGTCGTCGCGATGCAAAAGAACTGGATTGGCAAGAGCGAAGGCGTCGAAATGGATTTTGCCGTAGACGGAAGAGCGGAGAAGATAAAGATATTCACCACGCGTCCCGACACGCTCTGGGGCGCCACGTTTGTCTGTATCGCACCGGGGCATCCCCTTTCAGAGAAACTGGTCAATGACGAAGAGGCCTTGAATGCGGTGAAGGCGAAATACGGATTGATGGAAGAAAAGGAAGGATTGTTTACCGGTCACTATGCCATCAATCCCATGAATAGAGAAAAGATACCGATTTATATAGCGAATTTTGTGCTTATGGAATACGGGACTGGTGCCATTATGTCGGTGCCCGCTCACGACCAGAGGGACTTTGAGTTTGCGAAGAAATACGGCCTTACGGTCCGGAGTGTGATTGTGCCTGATCAGCAAACAGAAGTCCCCGTGCCTTCTTGTTCGGGGAGCAAGGGAGAAGGCCAGGGTGAAGGTCTATCCCTAGGAATTACTGAAGCCTATGAGGAGGAAGGGATCCTTACGAACTCGGGGCAGTTCAGTGGCTTCACCAGTGACGAGGCAAAAAAGGCGATAGGAAAGTTTGTTGAAGAAAATGGCCTCGGCAAGCGGGTGGTCAACTACAAACTTCGTGACTGGGGAATATCGAGGCAGAGATATTGGGGGACGCCAATACCGATTATCTATTGTGAAAGATGCGGTATTGTCCCCGTAGCTGAAAAGGACCTCCCCGTAATACTGCCGGAAAACGTGCAGTTTACGGGGAAGGGCGGCTCTCCCCTGCTCGTGGCAGAAGATTTTTTACGGGTGGCTTGTCCTCAATGCGGCGGAGAAGCGAGGCGCGAAACAGACACAATGGATACCTTTGTAGATTCTTCCTGGTATTTTGTCCGGTACTGTTCAAGAAAAGACGAGGATGCCCTGAACAAGATGAGCATCGCCTACTGGATGCCTGTGGATCAGTATATCGGCGGCGTTGAGCATGCGGTCCTTCATCTTCTCTATTCACGGTTCTTCACCCGTATTATGAGGGATATTGGGATTCTGGATTTCGATGAGCCCTTTACGAATCTCCTTACCCAGGGAATGGTATGTATGGAGACCCAGAAATGCCCTGAACATGACTGGCTTTTTCCTGAAGAAGTGACGGATGAAACGTGTCTCTACTGCGGGAAGGAGATCATAAGGGGCAGGGTGGAGAAGATGTCCAAATCAAGGAAGAATGTGGTGGACCCTGACCGTCTCATTGCTCAATACGGAGCTGACACCGCAAGATTATTTTCCCTTTTCGCCGCCCCTCCCGAGAAGGATCTGGAGTGGTCTGACAAAGGGGTGGAGGGTGCGTACAGGTTTTTGAACAGAATATGGGGAATTGTACAGAGATTCGGAGCGGAAGCTGGCAAGCGCAAAAGTGCTGAGAACGGTAAATCCCTTATCCGAAATTCCGATCTTTCCAGCGTTTCTGCTCACGTCTCAGCATTGCTGCGTAAGACTCATCAGACCATAAGACGCGTGACGACGGACATCGAAAGAGAGTATCACTTCAATACCGCAATTTCCGGGCTCATGGAACTCGTGAATGAGCTCTCGCTCTTTCAGGCCGAAACGGATGAAGAGTGGGCGGTCCTGCGGGAGTCCATAGAGACGGTCCTTCTGCTGTTGGCCCCTTTTTCTCCGCACATCACTGAAGAGATGTGGCGCGAGGTCGGCAATCAGCCAAGCATATTCACACAGAACTGGCCCGAATGGGATGAAGACAGAGCAAAAGCAGAGGAGATAGAACTCGTTATCCAGATAAACGGCAAGGTGAGGGCAAAGGTCATGGTTTCCCCCGGGCTCTCTGATGAGGACATTAAGGAGAAGACCTTGAACGAGGAAAAGATCAAGAGCATGCTTTCCGGAAAGACGATGAAGAAGATCTTTGTGGTAAAGGGCAAGCTCGTGAATATCGTCGTATGAGGAGTTACCGTGCATAGGTCAGATACATGCGGACGCCATGGCATGGAGTCATGGTGGCGACTCAAAAAGTGGCAGGCGATTATCGGCCTGTTTCTTTTTCTGTTCTGTTTCTTGTCTCCCCTGGGTTGTGGCTATAGTATCCAAGGCAGCGCCGCCCTTCCGGTTCATGCGGTCAGCATCGGGCAGATTGTGAATAAGACCTATGAACCGAGGCTTGAAGATAAGTTACAGACGGCCCTTGTGCAAGTATTGATGAATAACGGCATAGCACTGGAGAGTAGCTCGGAATATAGGATAGAGGGAGTCATTAAGACCTATGCATTGTCAACGCTCGCAGCAGTTGCCGGCACGGCGGTCGAATATGAGGTGATCATCCGGGGTGATTTTAAACTTGTTGAACCGGGCGGCAAGGTCAAGCCGTTGAAAGGCGGAGGGGTTTTTATCGTCCCTTTCTTAAGCGGGGGAGCTCTCGAAGACGTCATGGCCAGGAGGGACGTAGCTATTATGCAGGCATTACAAGACCTCTCCACTGAATTGGTCATGTCACTCATTTACCCATGAGCATGAAACATTTTTTTCAGGAGGTCGAAAAGGGACTGCGATCGCCCGTATATTTCTTGTACGCTTCTGATCCCTATCTTCTCAAGGAGGCCGCTTTGCTTGTTTCAGGGTCCCTCCCCGAAGAGGAAAGAAGCTTTGCTTTTGCAGCCTTTGACCTCGACGGCATTGATGAAAAACCTTCCTTTGATCAGATTGCCGATGTCTTAAATACGATGCCCTTTGTGGGAAAACGCAAGATTGTTATCGTTGAAAACATTCAGGAACTCGCAAAGAAGGACAAGGGCAGCCTTGAGGGCTATGTTTCAAATCCGTCCCCCCATTCTGTCCTGATTCTTTTACACAAGGATAATCCGAAGGCTCAGATGAAAGAGTTTGCAAAAAGAGTCAAAGCAATACCCCTCGATATCCGGCAACAGGACTTTCCCCTCTGGATCAAGGAGAAAGCACGGCAGAGCGGGGTAGTGCTTACGGATGGGGCCATTGAGTATCTTCTGGGCATTATCGGCCCGGAGGTTGGTCTTATCTCATCGGAGATCGAGAAATGCGCTCTCATGAGGAAGAGCCCCGTCGACCGAGATGACCTTCTCGGAATTGTGAGCGGAAGCGGTGATTATAATGTATTTAACCTCGTAGACGCTATAAGAGACAAGAATCTCGACAAGGTTTTCCGGATCGCCAGGGCACTTCAGGGCTCTGCTGATCCATACAGTCTGTTAGGGGCCATCAACTGGCACTACAGCCGCATGTCAACGCAGGACAAAGGCAGAACGGATTACTATGATAAGGTTTTCAGTCTCCTCAATGAAGCGGACATCGGTATCAAAACATCGGGTGGGACATTCCCTCTGGAATACCTTCTTATGAGGCTACTTCGGGCCTGATAAGGGTGTTGGCAATCCTGGCGAGACGTGATATTTTTCTGGATGCGGCGTTTCTGTGGAGAACACCCTTGGAAGCCGCCTTGGTGATAACTTTTGTCGCGTCTGCAAAAGCTTTTTGAAGTTCTTCCTTTTTCTTGCCTGAAACAGCCATCTCGACTTTCTTGGTGATGGTCTTGATCGTTGTTTTTACTGCCTTGTTACGGAGCCTGTTTTTTTCCGCCTGACGAGCCCTTTTTATGGCCGAAAGATTTTTTTTCGGTGCTGCTTTTCCTGCCAAGGTTTCCTCCTTAGGATTAAGATAACAAAATTCTCTTTTGTTGAGCGTCTTAAGATAGCACAACTTTACTGATAAAATCAAGCAATTCTCGACATTTTGTCGACATTCTCTTGTGCCCTCAACTCATGCCACAGAAAGGGATACGAGACCGACATTTTGGATCTCGTTGTGGTAAAATCTCTGGTATGAAACAATACCGGCCGGTCTCTCTCAAACGTATAAGGACATACCCTCTCAGCACAAGAAAGAGCAAGGTTGAGATCGAGTTCTCCGCCGTTCCACACAAGAAAGGCGACTCATTCAAGACGTTCATGAACAGTCTTCCTTCTTTCCTTGCGGCCTCAGATTTCAAGGCAGTAATATCGGCTGTTGTCCAGGCGAGGAAAAAAGGCAGACCGGTAGTCCTCGGTATGGGGGCGCATCCTATTAAATTGGGACTTTCACCCGTTCTCATCGACCTGATGAAAAAAGAGATCATTACTGGGGTCGCCACAAACGGCGCATGCATTATCCATGACTTTGAGCTTTCTCTTTCGGGAAAGACTTCAGAGGATGTCGCGAGCGAACTCCACACAGGCAAGTTCGGCATGGCGAGAGAGACGGGAAAGGAAATCAACGAGGCAATCAGGGCAGGAGTGAAGAAAGGGCACGGCATCGGTCAGTCCATCGGTGAATATATCTTCACGAGCAAAAACAGATTCAGGGACACGAGCGTTTTTTCGGAAGGGTTTAGGCTTGGCATTCCTATGAGCGTCCATGTAGCCATCGGAACCGACATTGTCCATATGCACCCCCAGGCCGATGGTGCCCTGATTGGTGAGGGGAGTCTCCGGGATTTCAGGTTGCTGGCATCTGTTGTTTCTGACCTTGAAGGTGGGGTTTACATCAATCTCGGTTCAGCCGTCATCCTCCCCGAGGTCTTCCTGAAGGCGCTTACGGTGGCGAGGAATCTCGGTCACCGGGTTGAGGACATTACAACCGTGAATATGGACTTCATTCAGCATTATCGGGCGAGGGAGAATGTCTTGAAGCGTCCGACCCGTATGAAAGGCAGATCGTATGCGATAATCGGGCATCATGAGATTATCGTTCCCCTTCTCGCAGCGGGAATCATCGAAGAGATGGAATGAATGTGCTCATCGACATTGATCTCTGTATCGGGTGCGGAAGGTGTGAGGAAATATGTCCCGCAGTTTTTCACCTGGACGAGACGATTGGGAAATCAGAGGTCATAGATCCTGACGCCTGTGAATATGTCGGTTGTTGCGAGGCAGCGGAAGAGAACTGCCCGGTGGATGCGATAACACTCGAAGAATGACTCCATAATTTACCTTTCTTGAGAAATGGAGAAATGAGAGTAGTACCTTGCCGGAACAGGATAATTCCCCCCCATCTCCGATGTCTCACGGACCGGTTTGCCTTCACGGTGTCCGCGAACTCATGTCCCCTCTGATCATGTCCTTCACATTGCGGCTGACCAGTATCGCCAAATAATCTTTTATGCGTGCTCTCTCCCTGAGACTGCAGAGCATCGTCTCATAAAGTGTTTGTATCTCCTCCTCAGGGATGCGTAAATCCCTTGCCAGCATCTGAATGGCTCTGGAATGGTGCTTCCGATCGGTATCACTCTCGTATAAGCAGGCAGTTGCCACGATATCACCTTTTCTTCAAAGGCGAGCAGTAGGTATCTTCTTCAACAATCTGTATCTACCGCCCGCCTCCAGCCGCAACCCGCTGAGTCATAACGCGTTTACTTCGACTTTTTCCGCCTCGCCTTCCTTGTAACGGCTTCGGCGAGCTCTCCTTCGGTAAAATGTGAGGAATGTGTCTCAGGCGATCCTGTTTCCAGTCAAGGC
>Ga0187856_1002668_pt1 | contig 12958 bp, 13 predicted proteins | sample June2016WEW_8_40_FD_132443 | JGI IMG/M metagenome (GOLD analysis project Ga0187856, IMG submission 132443) | Peatland microbial communities from SPRUCE experiment site at the Marcell Experimental Forest, Minnesota, USA - June2016WEW_8_40 | ecosystem: Environmental > Terrestrial > Soil > Wetlands...
GCATCGGTTATGAGCCCGGCGATGTGGAGAAAGACGAGGAGGGCATTCGGACAATGAAGGTTCTGGGACAGAACATGGCTTGGCTACTGAAGAAGCTCCATGCCCCAAGCTAGAAACGCGGGTTCGGAAGCCTTTCAGGACGCCCCTGCTGCTGGGATTTGGCTGCCCGGAGGGGTTTGGGTCGGGTCCGGCGTTTCATAGGTGCGGGAAGCCTTTGTGACCAGCCCAGCGGGTGTTGTCCTGTGGCAGACCATGCTATAAGTCACCAAGGGAGATCGTCTCTGGATGCGTGGCTTATTCACTGATACTACGAAACCAGCATGGTGGCTTCTCATGGGGCTTGAAGCGATTCTCGCCCCCAGTCTCGCCTTTCCTACGCTTGCACAGAATACGGCACCACAAGCTTTACCTGCCCATGCGCCCACGCCAAAGCCGATCAAAGAGGAAATGTTTGTCGAAATCGGTGGCATCCCTCAGTGGATCACGATCAAAGGGGATGATCTCAACAATCCGGTGGTGCTCTTCCTGCACGGTGGGCCGGGGGATGCCTTGAGTCCATTCGCCGATGCCATGTTCGCGGGATGGGAGAAAGACTTCACGCTTGTGCAATGGGACCAGCGTGGCGCTGGCAGAACCTATGGCAAGACCGGCCCGTCAATCGAGTCGACCATGACGATCCAGCGGATGACAGATGATGGCATCGAAGTTGCCGAGTTTCTCACAAAACAACTTAACAAGAAGAAGATCATTATCGAGGGCGGTTCTTGGGGTTCGATCCTCGGCATTTATATGGCTCATGCTCGGCCAGACCTGTTCTACGCATATGTCGGCGACGCGCAAATGGTGAATTGGCGCAAGAATCTGCTGGCCAGCTATACGCGTGTGCTTCAGTTGGCGCGTGCCTGCGGCGATCAGCAAGCGATCATCGCGCTCGCGACGATTGGTTCGCCGCCTTGGAATACGGTTTCAAAGTGGCCGGTGTTCCGAAAATGGGAACGCGCATATCAGGCCAAGCTGGTGACTGCGCCGCCAGCTCCCGAAACACTCAGCCCCGAGTATGCCTCGCCTCAGGAGCGAGCTCAATATGCGGCGGCGGACGATTTTTCTTTTGAGCATTTTTGGGGGGTAACCCTGTCTGGACCGATGACGGAAGTCGATCTTCCGGCTTTAGGGACCGACTTTGCAATTCCGATATTCATTTTTCAGGGTCAGGACGACCTGACAGCCCTGCCTGAGCTTGCCCAAGCCTATTTCGACACCATCAAGGCACCGCGCAAGCAATTCTACTTGGTGCCCAGAACTGGCCATGAAGATTCGGCCACCGAACTAGATATGATGCTGAAAGTACTCGTTGAGCAGGTACGCCCTCTCGCCCTTTACCGCTAACGAACCAGCGGCGGCGGGGAATCTATCCTCCGTTGACTCTAAGCGGTCTTCCTCTGCTCCGGCTTCAACGAAATAGGCGGACTTGCTACAACCTTGCCGGGCTTGGAATCGAAGACCTCCACCAGCTGTCCATGATTCTCATTGTTGAGCGAATGCGTGTTGAGCGAATGCGGCTGCGTCCGCCAATTCAATTCTTCCAGCCGCCTTCGCATCTCCTCCCCCGACGTTTCACGAGCATTAAGACATTCGCAGTCTGGGCTGTGGAGTTTCAGGAAGGACAACAGGTAGCACTTCCAACGTAGCTGGTTCACGACCACCTCAGGATTCGGGTCAATCGCCTCAAAGCGTGCGCCAGCAGCCTCAAGTGGCGGGAACTGCTCTTTGGAGAGGCGGACGTATTATGCCACACAATGAGGATGTGGGTTCAATAAAGTTAGGTTAAATTTCGATGCGTGGAGGTCGCGGAGCGGATCATGCGGAAGATTGATAACGTGTTCTCTGGCTGAGGAGCCATTTCTCGGAAGAGCGGGCTCACCCGTTCACGACTGCCGATCCCCGCTCGAAACCCATATCGATCTTCTGTCGTCCAGCCTGAATCGCCGCCAAGCTGCGCCACTGGTGGCTGGTTGCCCGGAACCCCTCGGTCGATCCGAGTTGCCCACCCGCACGAGCGCGGAAAAATTATTGGCGTTTGTGCCAGCGTTACCCGGAGGTCGCGGCCCGGCTCGGGTTTTCCGAGTTGTCGGTGTTCGACTACTAGCATCCCTCCAAATGGACAGCCCGTAGCAAACGCAAGCCAGACTGATCTAGCGTTCTGCCCTTTGGATCGTTTCTCGACTGCAATTTTGAAGATGTTTTAGCCCCGCACATCGAGATTGCTCGCTGCTGAGCGCCCAGCGGATAACTTGCCGATTCGCGTACTCGCGCCCCCCACGGTCATCGCCTCCGCAGGCGCGACGCGAACGCATCGATGTTCTTTTCGCCCGAGCGAAGGAAATCGAGAAAGTCCAGCCCCTTGTATTTGCACGTTTCGCAGATGCTCAGCAAAACCAAATATTCTCGAATCCCCTTTTCGGTGCTGCTCCCTCCGATGACTTTCCGAAGTGTAGCGAAGGCTTTGACCGCGTGCTCGGCATTATTGTTGTTCCATGGCACCCCATCAAAGCTCAAAAACGTAAACAGCTTCTCTCGATTTTTCTGGAACCGGTCTCTTAACTTCACCGCTGGCTGGCTCTGGAGGGCGATGGCGGAAAGCTGTCGGTAGAACCGATCTACAGACATCCTGTGCTTCCTCAAGAAATGGCTCTTGAGGCCGTGACGATCAACGGTTTCCACCATCGGTCTGACCAAACCAGCGAAGGCTTGGGCAATCCGTTTCAGCTCCTCGTCGTAGGGATGCTTCAAGACATCTTCATTTAGGTCTCGAATGAGGTGGATCAAGCACTTCTGCTGGGGGCAGCGAATTCCGTCGTAGGCAGCGTAGAAGTCAGACACCAAGACTCCCGTGAAGTCCTTGAGCAAAGCACGAAGCAATTCACCCTCGCGGGTTTCACTGTAGATGTAGGCCACCTCCTCGAAGTTGGCAAAAACCCATACGAAGCCGGTCTTGCCCTTGACACTGACCTTTGTCTCGTCGGCATGGAGCAATCGACCACTACACAGGCTCTTTACAAGTGCGTCGTAGCCTTCTTCGTATGCTTTCGCTGCGTCTTGCTTCAATGCTGATGTCGTTCCGACCGGCAGATGGAAACCGAACAGTTTGTTCAAGCTGCCGACAACGCTCTCCTGCGGCAGCCTGAGTCCGATATTCTGGTAGAGCGCGTACGCCACGATCTCAGTGCCGAACTTGCTGCGAGTCCAACATCTCTGCTCGGGGAAAAAGGTGGCTTCGCACGCCAGACATTTGTAGCGGTGGAAAATGTAGCGACTGATCCATCGTTTTACTCCGTGCCGCATGAACCTGAGGTCGAAGATGGTCTTGCTCGCCTTTCCGTGCCCGAACATCTCTGTCGAGTTGCATTTCGGGCAACAGCGCGGGCGCGGGCACTGGATTGTCGTATCTGGGGCCAAGTCACGCTTCGGCCTCGATGTTCGATCCAAAGCGCGCCTCAAGTTTCCGGTCGATTTCACATAAACTCGCTCACGCTGGTAGTCCCAGTAAGCGGCCTTGTTGATGGCATCCAATTCCGGGAAGACGAATATGTTGCGTTTGAAACCGTGCGGATGTTCCCACTTCATCTTTGTCGTGTCAACGACCCCATCGAGAGATGATCCTCCGGTCTGCAGAGATGCTTGGTGCAATTCAACCAGCTTGCTCGCTAGCAGTCCGACAGCCTCGCAATCCTGCGCGTTGTAGGTGAGGAGAGCTTGTTTCGATGATGGTGCTATCGCAGCCGCCCATTCGTGTCGCCACCTGATGCTTTGCAGGCCGGCGGCAGCGGAGCCTGACCATCGGAACCCCAGATGTCCAGCGATCTCCTTCAGTCCATTGGAGAATGTGGGAAAGTAAACCCGCGCGAAAGTCACAGTCAGTAGGTTCACAGGTGCTCGAATGGCTCCGGCCACCACCGAACCCTTAAGCGGCTCTCCGTATCGTTCGCACATTCGCCGCAGAAAAACCGTCTCGTAGCTGCCATAGTGGATCAGCACCGGATTCTCCACCGTCCCGAGGATGCCAAGCAACTCGTTCCAAATCGTCCGCTCGTCCTCGACCGTGTCGGCCCACAAACTGTGCTGCACCGCTGCTTCGCCCTTCCCAATTCGTACGCCAATCAGATAGTAGAAATCGCGGTCAGGCAGACCTTCAACGTCGAGATAGACCGGCGTGCCCGCAATCTTCAGTTCCGGACTGCCGACGACGTGGATTTTCTTTTCCCGGATTGCGAGCGCCTTCAGCGCGTGGTGATACTTTTCCCGCTTGTCCCGTTGTCGCTTGGGACGCCGACGAGGCCTAAACGTGTAGGAGAGCTGGGTGACCGTGAAGATACCTTTGCTGTGAAATTTCTTGCGCTCTTTTTCCGTCATGAGGGCCAGCAGGCTAAGATCGTCCTTCTCCACCGCCTTCTGGTGGCAGCGGGTTTGGAACTCACACTCAGCGCAATGCCGGTTCAAAATGAGATCAGGGGGCAAGGGGCTGGAAAGAAGGGTTGCGGTTTTCTCGATGAGTGTCCGCACCTCACTCACCAAGCTGGAGGTCTTCACCTTCATCACCGCATGGTCGTCGCCGTGGATGATCTTACCGGCAGGAACGTCGCGACCGAGCATTTTCGATAGCGCAAGGGCATCAGACGCCAGCAGCAGTTTGTCATGTCGGCCGACCTTGTTGGTCCAGACGAATCGGATAGGCATAAACCGTGCCGCCTTGCCCCGACCCGCCGAGGCACGCTCGACGATGGGGCTCGGCGATACCACGACACGCTCGCCGTTGGGTAGCTCGGCGACCAGCCGCCTGATTCCGTCCACCCTGTACGCTTCGCTTTTTGCTTGAGCCCAAACCGCGTACGCGTTGTCCGTGGCATTCTCGCCCGTGTACCTCAGCCAGCATTTGGTCGAGCACTTGACGTAGGCTTCAAGGAGTTGCGCGGTAATCGTCATCGACGGATTTTCTCGCTTTTGTCGAAGTGAAGGAAAGGAAATGCAACCGTTCAATACGAAGTATCTTCGGCTCTGGCACACCGGTCAAACGCCCATGCTCGTCATCTTCGAAGTTACGAGGACTGATGAAATCAGCCCTGCGGTTTTCGAGGTACTGCCGTTACTACTTTTGTTCTGCGCGTGGGCGTAATGTGATTCGGTTCGATTCCGGGGAAACGAGCCGTCGTCAGCCCGGCTTTGCGTACGCCCCGGTCGGGCGCTTGCTTCGTTCGAATCGGTTGGCCGTACCTAAGTAAACATGGACAGGCCGTTTTTCTGGAAAAGCCGTTTTAGGAAGCAATACAAATAAGGACGCACGAGGCCCCGCACTTGAATTGAGCGGAACCAGCCTCCGATGTCCTAATGGTTTAGAGCCGAGAAAGACTCTCACCTGATACGGGGCGGCGGTTCGAAGCGGGCATATCGCCCGTCCAATGTCCTTGCGGGCAGGCTCACTGGACTACCCGGCGATCTGGCGGATGACAATCAGACCGATGGCTCCCAATAATGTCCCGGCAAACCTCGGCTCTCGACTCAGTCGAATGCTTCAGGCGACGGCTTGCCGAAGCTTTGGGGAGTTCACGTACTCCAGTTTTCCCCTGTTTTGATCGCTTACCCTCGTAATCTTGTTGCTGTGGCCAACAGTTCAGTAGCCTCGCGAATATGCCCACGATCCCTTTTCCCGGCTCTAAAGGCCGGCTCGCGAAACAAATCGTTTCACTCTTACCTGAAAAAGGACGCACCTATTGCGAACCGTTTTGTGGGCGTGGAAATTTGTTCTGGGCGTAAAGGTTATCAAGGGTTTTCTTTTCCTCATCTTTATTAGAGTTTTTGTTGCCACCGACCTCTAAGGCTTAATTTCACTGGGTTCCCGAGGGACTTCCACTTTCCCCCAAGGTTGTTGGAAAATCCACTAGCTGGGCGTCTAGTTGCGTTTGTGTACGCGGTGTGTACATAAGTGTGTACGTGGGAGTCTCCTTGCGAGGCGGCTTATTTGGTAGCGGGTTCAGTTCACCGTCGCCCCACCTATTTCCTGCCGGAGCCGCACGGACACGGATCGTTGCGCCCAACCTTGGGAATCGGTGCGCCGCAATCAGTGAATGAGCACTGGGACTGACCTGCGGATGCGCTCGGAAATAGCGATACGCTACCGCGAGCCTCATGCTCACGGACGAACGGCGGGGGTTAGCGCTACAATTTCAACAATAGCTCGTTACCGAATCGAGCGGGAGGCCCCCATGCCCGTGTACGACTACGTTTGCAACGATTGTCATAAAACCTTCGAACTGATTCTTACCCTGAAGCAACACGAAGCAGAAGCGAAGTGCCCCAAATGCGGCAGCAAGAACGTGGAGCAAGAAGCGACTGCTTTTTATGCCGTGACCGGGAAGAAGAGTTAGGCTGGAAATAACCAAGCAGTGCCGTGTGGCGAAGTTGGTGCGGCTTTGTGCGCCTCAGATGAAACTCACTCTCAAGGCCCGCATCAACCGCTCGGACACCGAGACGATCCAGCAGGCTCTCGACCAACTCGCCGCGAAAGGCTCTGTCAGGAAAGAGGGCGACGAGTTCATCGTCGGAGCCGAGACGGAGGGAGCCAGCGCGAAAGAACTGAACCGAACGCTGCTCTCTGCCATGCGAAAGGTGGAGAAGCGGACGACGCTACGCGCCGAGTGGACTTCTAACGACGGCACCACCGAAAGGTTCTTCGACTACGTCCTGAAGAAGACCATCAAGGATTGACCCGCCACTGGGCGACTACCCGGCTGGAAGTCCACCGACTCGGGTAGCGGACATGCCATCAGGTCTATCCGCATCGGCGGGCATCGAGCGCCCGAAGCTCAAAGCACTTCCGGCAAGCGCACCTGAAGTTGTCGCCGCTGGGGATCGCCAAATGGCCGCATTTATCACAGACAAATCGCCCGTCCGCAACGGCTGCCATTGGCTTAAACTCATAGCCTGAGACGCAGTAAGGGCACCGAACTACGGTCATAGTCATGGCGATATTCACCGCGCACGTCTGTTTCGCGCTAAAAGTTCCGCTGTGAATTCTACCCGTTGACGATTACAGGAATGTGAAATTCGCAGGAGACGATTCGGCCCCTGAGTGCTCGAAATGGATTATCCACGCCTCAAGGAGCCATCCAAGAACGGCGCGGCATCGTCTGCCAGATTCATGGTTGCTCGGCCGTTTTCGAAGCAGCGCACTCCCACGGGCGTCACGCAAGGTTCATTCGTCTCCCATGGTAAACATTGTTCTCAGACACGCGAGAGCGGCTTGCCGAGTACCTGTTCCACATCTCTAACCTTGCCTTCAAGACGGCCGGTTGCGCCTCTGCGATCGTCGATGGTGATGCTGGTGAGCACGCGCGGCGCCAACTCCAGCATGCGGCGGTGACAGCGGAGAATTACGTCCATGACGCGATCTGAATCTCCTTCGATGGTGGTGTGCATGGCTCCCAGCTTGTAGGAAAGGCCAGATTCATCGACAAGTTTTAGGGCTTCGGCTACCAGCTCTTTAACGCCACCTGTGACGCCCATAGGAACTACTGCGAAGTCCGCAAGCATAAAGCTTCCTCCGATCAACTGATTCTCAAATGAATTTTGCCGGCATTTCCAAATGTTCTCGTCAGCCGTTTACGATACCACCCTCGTTGGCTGGCGTTCTTCAGTTCGGGGCCTCTCCTCAAGCCAACGCCGGGTAGTGGGCTTTCAGCGGAAGTGGCGTACCTAGCCGCTGCGACGGCCCTAAACTACTTCGCATACAATTTCATCAAGATTCACCGAACGCTGCACCCAAGTCCAGCGATGGCCGCTAGCGTCACAGATCGGCTGTGGAGCGTGGAAGACTTGGTAGCCTCTGGGAATCTTACGAGCGGAGGGCAGAAAGAGCGGCGTCAACTCAAATGACAAAACTTGCTGATGCTACTCCTGAACGCATCGCCGATCATTTTGTTAATTACCTCTTCGGTGAATACTATGGCGACCGACACGTTAGGCGCGTCGCGTCTTGGGTTGGGCTTATTGTGCTCGGTATAGAAAAGTTGAGGGGACATCGCTATGTCCCCCACACCCGTCAGCTTCGTTTCGATTACGCTGGGCGGTCTTTCAGGGCCAAATATAATCACAAAGCTGGTCCACGTGGGGGCATTGATATCGTCGAAATAATTGCTGGGAGAGGGTCATCAGAAGGACTAACGATCTGCTCTATTACAAATCTGGAAGAGGCAGCGAGTTTCTACGATGATCCAGCACGGGTGTTTTGAAATTCAAAGGAGCCCACTACCCCAACCTCGGCCCACTTGACTCCGGTCACCCGTTCACGACCGCCGATCCCCGCTCGAAACCCACGTCGATCTTCTGACGCCCGGCTTGAATCGCTGCCTCAATCGCGGACTCCTGCGTTGAAAAGGTGTCGGGCAAATAGAACACAGTTTCGGTCACGCCGGACGCATCATGCTCCTCGACGGAGAGCTCCGCCGAGAATCCGCCGTCCCTTAGCTCAATTGCCTGAGCTTCGATGACGTAACCTTTGTAGCCCGCTCTGTGCTTCACGCCGAAACCTCGTCCGATTATCGCAGTTCTGGACTATAGCGGGGGAGGTCTCGAACGGCAGTCAGTTCACCACCGCTCCGACGCAGAATTCTTTGTACTTCCTACCAGTGTCCCAGCGTTCGACGCGTCTCGCATGAATTGCTTTTCTAACCGGGCTGCGGTTTAAGGGATTACACTTGTCAGTAGTGAGTCAGAGCAACCCGCGCATCTGTAAGGGGTGAGAATATGCCGCCCTCGGTTCACCGCTCGACTGCCAAGCAATTCCTCCTCGTCGTTTCCTGCATCCTCTCCCTCTGTGTCCCAGCGCCAGTTCTGGCGCAACGAGCCGTTGCCCGTCCTGCCGGAGGAGTGGTTCACATATCAGCCCCACCGATTCCCCACATTATGATCTCTCCAGCGCCGATCATCCACGCACCGATTCTCACTCCTCGAATGCAGATAGGCTCGTATGCTGGCGTCGGCATGACTCGCTTTCGCCCTCGGCGTCCGATTCGCCCATTTCCGCCAGTGTTCGTGCTTTACGAATCACCCGCTTTTCTGGGCGGGCCCTTCTGGGGATTTAATTCCTGTTGGTGGGGGAGTTGTGACCTGTTCTGGCCGTGGCTCGGTTACACCACGGTCTCCTCCCCCGGTCCCACAAACTACGTCTATCAGGTTTACGAAACTCCAGTGTATTACGGCGAAGAGACACCGGATCTGCCGCAGCTTTTCCTGAAAGACGGCACGGTTCTCAACGTGACTGATTACTGGCTCGTCGACGATCAGCTTCATTTCACGATGATTGAGGAGGAAGGCGGCAAACCCGTGGAACACGTGATTCCTTTCGACGCACTGGATTTGCAAAGAACCGTTGACGTAAACACGGGAAGAGGTTTCCGCTTCATGCTACGCAACGAACCGTTTGAGCAGTATGTGCGTGACCATCCCGAAGGCCCGCCGCCCGTCATCACGCCTCATCAATAGAGCTTGAGGGTAACAGTCCACGCAAGTCAACCCGTTCTGGCGATTGCGTCAATTGTCCCATTACAGGTGAGGAGAAGAAGTAGAATTCGTTTGTCGGGTTGAGGGAGGTCGGTATGCACGTTCCACTCTCTTGCGCCAGCCTACTGATATTCGTGGCGTCCATGACTCTCGCGCAACAATCACCCCATTCAGGTTCTTCCATCTCTGACCGTGAGAAAGCTGGCCTGAGGGGTCCCGTCAAAGAGGAAATCGACTCGCAGACAATGTCCCTTCCCAGCGGCGAAAAGGTGTTCACGACCACCACGAAGTACACAGTCGATGGCAGGATTCTGGAAAAGCGAGCGACAAACCCGGACGGCTCGGAATGGGTGACGAGCTACTCTTACTACCCCGATGGGCGTCTCCTCAAAATTGTAACTGGAAACGCGGGCTCTACGAACAGGTCTGAAACGACCAACTTGTACGACGAGCAACGAAGGCTGGTCGCAATAAAGTCGGGTGACAAGATCCAAATCCGTTATCAGTATGACGACAGGGGGCGCAAGTCCGCCATTGAGACTTGCGATTCAAAACCCTTACCTCCGAATGTAGCCTACGCACCACACTGGGAGGGAACGGACTTGGGATTCGTGCCATCTCCCGGCGGCAAGATCACAACCATGTACAACGAACAGGGAGTAGCGACGGGGGCGCAGTTTTACGACGCTGAGGGCAATCTCCTCGGTCATATTGTCCGTAAGTTCGATACGGAAGGTCGTGTCGTTGCGGAGGAACAGACTGCGGATGCTCCTCAGGAAAATCTTCCCGAAGAACTTCAGTCAAAGCTCAACGCGGAACAGATGAAGTCTGTCGGCACGCTGATGGCTGGGATGCAGAACAACGTTATTTCCTACTCTTACGATGCTCAAGGTCGTGTGACGGAACGGCACAGGAGTGGCGGAGTCTTTGGCGAGCAAGTGACTGTCACAACGTATAACGACCATGGCGATAAAGCATCGGAGCGTGAAACTACAGTCATGAGACCGGATACTGGGCCTTGGAACCTCACGGACGCCGGAGCTTTTGTTCCCGCGGGAAAACCGAATCCTCCTCAGCCACCCTTAAGCTCCGAAACACAACACGCGTACCAGTACGATCAGTATGGCAATTGGACCGAGCAGACGATTGTCAGCCGCTCTCAACCGGACGAATCATTTCGACCCGCCACCGTCATTCGTCGTAAGCTGACTTACTACTAACGCCTGCTTTGGTTTCCTTTGCTAGGATTCGCCCATGCCTAGACTTCTGCCACTCACCGACTTTCGAGCCAGACGCACTGTCCTGAGTCGCCGAGACTTCGGCTATGCTCCCAGACCAGCGCAACGTCCTTCAGACATCATCGATGAGGAGAGGTGGGATAGCATCGTTACCCTCCCAGACGATGTCGCAGTGCGGACTACCAACTATCACGGCACGACGCTTGAGCAGCTAGACGAGCTTTGGGGAGCGTGGATCGAGTGTGTTGGAGAGAAGCAAGACTGCATGTTCACAGTCATGCTCGATGCTGGCGATGATTTCCAAGCGGCGACCTACACTTCATTGACGGGATTCTATCGGCTTTCGGTTGCGGCCCTGCGAAGTGCATTGGAGTTGATGGCTATTGGCTCGTGGGCTCAAGTCTGTCGCAAACAAAAGGAGTTCCGCAGTTGGCGAGCCGGGAAGTCTCCTCTCTCGTTCGGCCAAGCCTGTGACGGGCTCTCTGGCGCGACGACGCCTTTGCGGGCGCATCTGCGGGCAACCGTGAACGACAGCCTATTCGATCAGAGAAATTCCACGGACGAAGGCGGCTTCGCCAGAAGGATATACAGCGGCATTTCGGAGTTCTCGCATTCACGTGCCGGACACGCCGATAGCGACATGCGCGAGGGCAACGGGCCGATCTATGTGGCTTCGGCGTTCAACCACGTGGCGTGGATGCAATTCGAGACACTGGGGCTGTGCCTCGTACTTCTTCTAATCGCCCGCCCCAAGCAGCATTTCCCTTGGGCAGTGATTGAACTGTTTCGGGACGTAAAGCGGGTGAAATCAAGGGTGACCCGTGCGGCTTTCGAATTTTTCTACTCGGTTTGATCGTCGCACTCAGGCCTTGCAGCCCCCAGATGACAATCTTCGCGCGAGATACGACTTGAGCCAGTCAGGTTGTTGAAACCCTGCCACGAAACCCGGCCACCGTAGTACCAAGAACTGTCCACGCTTCGGGTTCAACCCAGCACGAAATTCCTCCGTTCTCGCCGGGTCGCTGTCCTTAATCACAAGGTTCACCAATGCGAACGGCCTTCCACCAGCAAGTTCGACGCCTATGCGCCAGTTGCGCGTCAGTTCATATAATTCGCTTCGACCGACTGCTGCAACATCCGAAAACGCGTCCGTCTCACGAACGTAGCGATTGTAGCGATCCCCGAATCTCTTCCTGTCGTTTCCGCTGCGGTACTTGACTTCAATGAGCACAACACCTGCATCGCCGAAATCTACAGCGACATCAGGCTCGGAGCGACATGTCTTTTCTTCCCCCAAGTGGTCGCAGATGGTGATTAGCTGCTGTCGCATCCGGCTGCCTTCGGGCGAGTCAAGGGGATAGGGTGCGCCCCACAGAAGCAAAGCTAAGGGACTGCTATTCGCCTCTGGGGTGACACAAGAACGCATCGCAGTGTGCAATTGCCCCGTCCTACGCAGGTGGCTAAACACTGTCCACGTCAGCGCGTCCTCCGATGTACTGAACCCGAACTTGGAAATCTTGTCGGCGCGGTGTTGCTCATTGAGCGACTGTTTGAGGCTTTCCAGCACGCCTTCACGCACCTGTTCGGGCACGTTTTGCTCCGGGTATCGATAAATGACTGTGGGACTGCTGATCGCGTTGGAAAAGCCAATTCCGCAGCTTTGACAACGACGTAAGCATTCCGAGTAGTTTGTAGCCGCCTTGATCTCGCCATCTGTTGCAGCAATTGTGGACTGACATCTCGGACAAACCACGTTGGGCAAAATATCGGAACGCTGAGACATTGGCTTCATCAGTCCTGTTGCCAGTTTTCAGTTCACCGTCGCCCCGCCGCAGCACTTCTTGTACTTCTTCCCTGATCCGCACGGGCACGGATCGTTCCGCTCGACCTTGGGAGCGTTGCGCCGAGATGCACTCCGGTGGGCACCGGAAACAGATATTATCCGTGCTTTTTACTACGTGTGGCGCAGCCGCGTTGGCCGTCGGGAACTGGAGCATAGAACTACGTAGCGTCGGCTGCTCGACTGCGAGAGAATAGGGGCGTTTATTAACTTGATCTTGCGAAACGGAGCTGACATGAAGGTCGTCGCGTTCAACGGTAGTGCTCGCAGAGGCGGGAATACAGCAATTCTGCTCGGCTACACTCTGAGCGAACTCAAAAAGGAAGGC
>Ga0187856_1002671_pt1 | contig 12952 bp, 11 predicted proteins | sample June2016WEW_8_40_FD_132443 | JGI IMG/M metagenome (GOLD analysis project Ga0187856, IMG submission 132443) | Peatland microbial communities from SPRUCE experiment site at the Marcell Experimental Forest, Minnesota, USA - June2016WEW_8_40 | ecosystem: Environmental > Terrestrial > Soil > Wetlands...
CATGGCGACCAGGCGCGGTGTGTAGCACGAGTGCCCGGAAAGGCCGAGCTGCACCCAGTTCGGGCTGCCGAAGCTATAGGCCAGTAAGGTGATGGGTCCGCCGATGTCGCGGCCAGTGCCCTGGACGAATATCACCGACTCGGCGCCATATTGGTCGCGCATCTCCTTCAGCCGCCGCTCGCAAGTGTCGAAAGCCTCGTCCCAACTGATCGGCTCGAACTTGCCCTCCCCGCGCGCACCCACCCGCTTCAGCGGCGTCGTGATGCGGTTCGGGTGATACATGTATTGCTTGAGCGCGAGAACCTTCGGACATGACCGCCCGTGGTTCCATGGATTATCCTCGTCGCCTTCGACCCGCATCACCTTGCCGTCCTCGACAAAGAGCTTTTGGCCGCAGCCGCCGTGGCAGCCTGGTCCCGCCGACCATGTCACCGTGCGAAGGCATTCAACCTTGCCCATCGTCTGACCCTTCTGAAATGGGGTGGCGCGTTATTGATATACCCTAGCGAGTTACCGGGGCTTTGATCCTGATCAAATGCAACCTATTTCGTCTGGGTCCGGACAGCCAGAAGCAACCTCCATCGCCGCCCAAGAGCCGGCGTAGGAAAAACGCTTGGCTCCTTCCCCCCCGGATCATCATCATCACATCAACAACCGAAGGATGATCCGGCTTCGCTGTCGCGGGGCGTCACCGCCACCTCGGATCGTCATCGGCAGACCTGGTGAATAGAATCTAACACTTCGAGTCGGTCAAGATCGAGAAAGCCCCGAAACGGACCAAGATCGGCGGGACTCAAATGTTAGTTTGGTACCTGTCGTTCGCGAAAATCGTATCCGTGTCTTTCCCGAAAATCCTATCCGGGGGATTCGCGCGATGCGGCAGAATCAGCTCATCATCCGGTCCATCGCACCGGAATCTGCCCTAAGATCAGGTTCTCCGGCTCTGGATGCGGGAATGCTTCAAGCCAGCGAAATCCAACGAGGAGGATGCCATGTTCGATATGCTCTTGGCCAATCGCCGCGATTTGCTGATTGCACCGCTACTCGCGGCGATCCCCGCCGCGCTTTGCGACAAATGCGCCAACGCCTCGCCGATCGATCCGAATATGACCTTCACCAAGCTGCCGGACCAGATCGTCTGGCAGGCGGCGCCCAATCGTCCGCCCAAGACCGTCGAGCAGGCGCCGCTCTGGGGTAAGTCGTCCGAGCCCGGTCTCTATTACTACCTCGTCAAATGGTATCCGGGGTTCATGAGCGCGCCGCATTGGTACGAGACCGACCGGCTGTGCGTCGTGGTGTCCGGCACCTGGTGGGTGGCGAGCGGGGAAGACTTCGAGCCGAACGACACGGTTCCGATGCCGGCGGGCAGCTTCATCCGGCGCGTCGCACGCACGCCGCATTACGACGGCGTCAAGAAGGACGGTCAGGAGCCCGCGGTGATCGCGATCTGCGGCATGGGACCGATCACCTATCACGCGGTCGATCCGAGCAAGCCAGAGCTGCGCGAGCTGTGAGCGAAAGGGGCTGATGCGTGAGCGATGTTCTGCTGCTAGCCCGGGCCTGGAATTTTTCCGCCGAGCGCCACGTCAAGCAGAGGCGCAAGGGCGAAGCGCAAGAGCCGTATGTCAATCATCTGGCCGAGGTGGCCGAGCTGGTGGCGACTGCGACAGAGGGGCGGGATGCAAACCTGGTCGCGGCGGCAGTGCTGCACGACACGGTTGAGGACACCGCGACGCTGCTCGCTGAATTGGCCTCGGTGTTCAATGCAGACATTGCCGACTTGGTTGCCGAGGTCACCGACGATAAAAGGCTCGGCAAGGAGGAACGCAAACGCAAACAGATTGAACATGCAGCCGCCAAGAGCGTGCGAGCCAAGATGCTGAAACTCGCCGACAAGACATCGAATTTACGCTCGCTGACCAAGAGCCCGCCGACGGATTGGAGCCGGCAGCGCAAACGCGAATATCTCGACTGGGCGATCGAGGTCGCCAAGGGGTTGCGCGGTAGCAATGCCTGGCTGGAGGCGCGCTTTGATGAAGCCGCAGAGCTTTTGGCGCGCACGCTGAAAAGCTGAAAGATGCCGGCGAACTCTCCGCCTTGCGCAGTGATCCCATAGCCGGAGGGCTCATGAGCGCGCTCGCCGGCGATGAGCGGCGTAATCAGTGCGGGGCGGGATTCAGCTTGCGAACGATCGGAATCCAGGTCGCGGACTCGCGTTCCAGAAATGCCTTGGAGTCTTCCGGCGTCATCGTCGTCACTTCCGCGCCGAGACGTTGAATGTCTTCGCGGAACTTGGGATCTTTGGCGGCCTCAAGCAGTGCAGCATGAAGCTTCGCAAGAACGTCCTTCGGCGTGCCGGCGGGCGCCATCAGCGCAGTGAAGGTGTTGCCGATCAGATCCTTATACCCCAGTTCCGCCAACGTTGGGACGTCCGGCAGCACGGAAAGCCGATGGTCGCTCGCGACGCCCAGCGCACGAACGGCGCCCTGCTCGATGAAGGGCGCCGCACTCGACACCTGGTCGATGCTGAATTGCACCTGCCCGCCCATCAGATCCGCCATCGCCGGGGCGGTGCCCTTATATTGCACGGTGGTCCATTTCAGCTTCAGCTTATCCTGCATGTACTCGCTGAAGAGATGGTTGGTCGTGCCGAGGCCGCCGGCGGCGAACGTGAGTTTGTCTCCTTCTTTCCGGGCATAATCGACGAATTCCGCAAAAGTCCGCACCGGGAGCCTTGGATTGACCACGACGACGAGCGGAGTGAGCGCCACCAAAGAGACGGGCGTGAAAGCCTTGTCCCATTCATAGGGCCGCTCGGGCGCCAATTCCGGCGCAAACAGGATCGGGCCGTCCGCAGACAACAGCAGAGTATAGCCGTCCGGCGCTGCTTGGATCACCGCCATGGCGCCGACAATCCCGCCTGCACCGCCTTTGTTTTCGACGACGAATGGCTCATGCAGGTTGGCCTGCAGGGCGTTGCCCACAATGCGGGCGACGATGTCGGCATTGCCGCCTGCCGGATAGGGCACGATCAGCCGCACCGGTCTTGTCGGCCAGCTTTGTGCCTGTCCGTGGACGGGCAGCATAAGCGCGCAGATTGCGACGAGGAGTGGTATTATCTTCTTCATGGGCGGCCCTCCCAAAGCGCCGCGCGGGCAACGACAAAGGACGGGTGATCTGCACGATGCTTGCCCGCACATCCTGTGCCGACGTAAAAACGGCGTCAAGTTTGTTCCAAGGCACCGGTGGCAGGATGTCAACGCGTGACGGTTTAGAATTCCGGTCGACGCCGTGCTTGATGCCGCAGAAGTCCTCCGCAACCCACGGAATGCCGCATAATGAGTTTCTCATCGTTCGGTGCTAGCTTAAAGCGCAAGGAAGATCCCGATCTGCTGACCGGCCGCGGACGCTATGTCGACGACATCGTGCTGCCCGGCATGTGCGCGGCGGCGTTCGTCCGCAGCCCGCTGGCTCATGCCCGCATCAAGTCGATCGATGCCGCCGCCGCCTTGGCGCGGCCCGGCGTTCACGCGGTGCTGACCTATCGCGATCTGCCGGCCTCGCTTCGGCAGCGGCGGCTTCCGCTTTTTGTTCCGCACCCGACGCTGACGTCACGAATGCAGTATGCGCTGGTGAAGGACGAAGCCTGCTATGTAGGCGAACCTGTTGCCGTCGTGGTCGCGGACAATCGCTATCTTGCCGAGGACGCGTTGCACCTGGTGGAGATCGACTACGAGCAGTTGCCGGCCGTCTCCGACTGCAAGGCGGGCGCGCGGCCTGGCGCGCCGCGCGTGCATCTTGAAATGGAATCCAATGTTGTCTCGCGCATGCTCAGCAGCGTCGGCGACATCGAGGCGGCCTTCCGAAATGCCGAACATGTCTTCCGTGAAGAGATCTTCCAGCATCGCGGCGGCGCGTTCCCGATGGAATGTCGCGGCGCCATCGCTAGCTATGACCGGACCGAAGGATCGCTGCTGCTTTATGTCTCCTCCCAGGGCCCCCACCGCATCAAGCGCGGATTGCTCGATCTGTTCGATCTGAGCGATACGCAGATCCGCGTCGTGACGCCCGACGTCGGCGGTGGGTTTGGCCCGAAGGGCTCGCTCTATGCCGAGTATCCTGTCGTGGCGGCCTGCGCGATGGCGCTGCGCCGTCCGGTCAAATGGATCGAAGATCGGCGTGAGAATTTCGTCGCCACCCACCAGGAGCGCGATCAATACTGGGACGTCGAGATCGCGGTCGACGACGAGGCGCATGTTCTGGGCCTGCGTGGCGTGCTGACCCACGACAACGGCGCTTATACGCCGTGGGGAATCGTGTTGCCTTGGATATCGGTGGCGACCGTGCCGGGCCCTTATGTCTTGCCGGCCTATCACATGGAAATGCGCTCGGTGCTGACCAACAAGGTCATGGCGACGCCGGTGCGCGGCGCCGGAAGGCCCGAAGGCGTCGTGGTCATGGAACGGCTGATGGACCGGATCGCGCGCGAATTCAAGCTCGATCCGGCCGAAGTCCGGCGGCGCAATTTCATTCAGCCGGCGCAGATGCCGTACAATGTCGGCGTGATATTCCGTGACGGCAGAGAGGTCATTTACGACAGCGGCGATTATCCGGCTTGTCAAGACGCTGCCTTGAAAGCCATCGACTACGATACGTTCCGGCAACGACAGGCTGAAGCGCGAAAACAAGGACGTTACATCGGCATCGGCATCGGCAATGCGGTGGAAGGGACCGGGCTCGGGCCCTACGAGGGCGCCGCGGTAAAAGTCGCCACCAATGGCCGCATTACCGTCTGCACCGGCGCGACGCCGCAGGGACAATCGCACAAGACGACATTGGCGCAGATCGCGGCTGATCAATTGGGCGTGTCGATCGACGCGATCCGGGTTGAAACCGGGGATACGGCGAAGATTTCGCAAGGCATCGGAACCTTCGCCGCCCGCACCGCAGTGAATGCCGGTTCTTCGGTGCACGTCGCGGCGGTGAAGGTCGCCGAAAAGGCGAAAGCGATCGCCGCCAAGTTGCTTGACGTGCGGGCCGAAGATCTTGAGCTGCGGGACGGCTACGTCCAGCTCGCTTCGGTGCCCGAAGGGTCGGGCGCAGGGGCCGGTAATGTGCGATTGGTACGCAAAAGCCTCGGGGAACTGGCTGTGGTTGCCGCCGGGATGCCCGGCTTCGCCATGGGCGACGGCGCCGAGCCCGGGCTTGAAAGCACGGCCTATTTCACGGCGACGCAATCGACCTATGCCAACGGTACCGCAGTCGCCGAAGTGGAGGTGGATATCGAGACCGGCCGGGTTAGCATTCTGCGGCTGGTCTTGGCGCATGACTGCGGACGGTTGATCAATCCGATGATCGTCGAGGGTCAAGTGATGGGCGGCGTTGCCCATGCGGTCGGCAATGCTTTATTCGAGCGTCTGATCTATGATGACCAGGCGCAGCCGTTGTCGACCAATTTCGCCGAATATCTGCTGCCGCTGGCGGCCGAAGTACCGAGGGTTGAGATCGTTCATCGGGAGACGCCCAGCCCTCTGAACCCCCTCGGCATCAAGGGCGCCGGCGAGTCCGGTACAATCCCGACCATCGCTCCCATCATCGCGGCGGTGGAAGATGCGCTGGCGCCATTCGCCGTGAAAATCTCGGAAACGCCGATAACCCCGCAACGGATCGTGGAACTCCTGGGAGAAGCCGCTCTTGGACGAACTCGCTGACATCGGCAGTGATCGGACCAAAGCGGCCGCCTCTGTCGAGCGGCTCGTCGGGCTTCTCCCTGCCGGGTAGTGTCTCAGTTTGAATTTAGGGGTAGTCGCCGCCAGTTCCGACAACGTGTATAATTGCCAGAGCAAGAGGTGCGCGATGGCTACATGGATCAAATGCAAGAGTTCGGCAGCCGGTATCCCGGTTTGGGTGAACTTGACTATAGCCCAGACAATGGTCTGGGAAAGCGACCGGAAACATACGGTAATCAGGTTTGGCCCTAGCGAAGATGACGCTATTGAAGTGGTAGAAAAGCCAGAAGACCTGCTTAAGCGCGTAAGCAAGCGCGGAAAAAAATAATGCCCCGAGGCCCCAAAGGCGAGAAGCGCCCCCCGCCCCGCAATGGCGGCGGGTGCCAGCAAGACGCTTTGGGAAATCAAGGACTCGCCGAAATGGTGGACGCTGCGGCCCCGAAGCCTGACAAGCGCGACGCGTACCAAAAGACACGCCAGTTGCCTGTTTAGTCGGAGGCAAATCGAAATGGCCGAACCAAAAGGCGTTCATAAGACGCTTGAGCGCACTGCTCATGAAGTCCGCGCAGCAATATCCAATCTACACTATGGCTTTGATCTCTCGAAGAAATTTGGAAAACGGAAAGCGCACATCCTTTCAGGAATGCCCCAGTCCACAATGACCGAGTTGATTTTGTTGCGAAAGGAACTGAACAAGCTTTTCCGTGGTGTTGAACGCGACAACAATTCAAACTGAGACACTACCCCGGCGTTCACTGGCACGGTGCGAGGCCAATGACGGGCGTATCCGGGTGAGCAACAATCAGCTTGTCGTCGGCGCACACGACACGATTCATGAGCAACATGTTGCTCATACCACCAGCTAGCCATCTGATTAGGTTTCGGCCGTTGCGCACACGTAGAAAGCCGAACGCACACCTAGAATAGGGATGGACCTATGAGCAAGGTTCAAAATTCAATTCGCAAAAGAATATGTTGTTGAGCCTCGATCTGTCTTAACATTGACACGCACGACGTTACACGGGCTGAACCAACGTGCAATATCGCCTACCTTGAGCGTAATTGGATCGAGGTTCGCGACGTTCGGAGGCATGATATTAGTTAGAAACAAACCAAGATTGTGTATCCATAATTTGTGCAAATCTTCTTTATGTTTTTTGATTTCATTAAGCTTAGCAATTAACTCCGCCTTATATTCATTCGACAAAATGCCCCAGCGCAGAATGTCCTGAATTTCCAACTCCACGTCCTGCTCGCTATAAGTAGAACATTCATCTCGGTCATTGATTATTAGATCAATGATAGTAGTTGCTTCAGTTCCTGCATTCTGAATAATTAGAGCAGGTTTGTCATAGGATAATTTCAAACCCAAATAATCTCCCTGACAAGAAAATTCAGAAACAAGAAAAATGGCACCGATGATTGCTGCTCCTAGAAAAACCTTTTTGGGGTTTAATTTGTATTGGGAGTAGGGATTATCAAAGTATCGCTTCTCTCTTTTCGCCGGCGCGGAATGTGTTGGTTTTTCCGGGAATATCTCGTCCGAGGATGAATTCGGTGGAGGCTCATTTACGAGTATAAAGTCCCGTTTTGCGGGTTGTTCCAATTCGGTTGTGCTCGTGGGCCAATTGAAGAGTGGCTCTTTGTCGACCAGTTGAGGCTGAGAAAGTTTCTTGCTAGTGAGGCGTCGCCGATACTTCTTTCGTTTGCTCCGAAGCCAAATAACGGGAAAGAGAAAGCCGACAGCAAGTGAACAAAGGATTACGGGAATTTTATATGCTTCATCGTTGATAGAAAAAATTGCATCGACAATGGCGGAAACTAATGCTGCGAGTATAAAGACTACAATTGCGCCAGATATAGAGGCTCCAATGCAGAGTAAAACAAAAACGAGAGTAGGCACCCTACCAAGAAAAGGAGGTCGAGGTAAATCATCGGTCGGCTTGGTCATGGTGCCCACCATCGCACAAAAGAGGGCGAACCTCCCCCGTCGCGATCTGCATGACGTGGACGGCGTTGCCGATCACGTCGCCGGGGCGCTTTTCGCCTTTGGGGCCTCGGGGCCTCGGGGCATTATTCTTGTTCCTTCCTGGCTTTCTCTCGTCGCTCACGGGCAACGGCTTGTCGGTCGCGGTCATAATCCCACCACGAGTAGCGGGCACCCAAATTCCCATTGTCGTCAACCGCCCGGGCGGCTAGAACGCCAGTCGCCTGATCCTTCCATGACAGACCATCCGAGGATTCTTCCGTGAGGGCACGCTTTAATGCGTCCTTGTCCGATGGGTCCTCGAACCAAGGCAATTCGCGGATTACCTCGCCATCGTCATCGCCGTTCAGTTTTATAAAACGAATTGTACCCATAGCTTCTGACCCGCCTGCATGAAGCATATAGAAGCTCCAAAGGCAAGCGCGAGCCTCATAATCAAGGGGCCAATAATTCAAACTCAGACACTACCCCCTGCCGATTGGGCAAGTGCAAGCGCTAAATACGTGGTAGTTTCTGTAAATCTATCTCGTGGTCATGCGAAGGCGTCACGGGTGACCCGATGGAATTACCGATGTAGAATGTCGTCCCTCCCAGTCTTTAAGAAAAGGCTTAGCCGTGCTCGATCAACCCGCTGAAATAAGTCGTACTCACATCCTGGCCGGCGGGCGGCCGCGCCTCGATTTTCAGGCGCATCTCACCGATCTTGAAGAGCAAGGGTTGCTCCGGCGCATCGATCGACCGATCAACAAGGATACCGAGTTGCACCCGCTTGTTCGCTGGCAGTTCCTCGGCGGTATTCCCGAGGACGAGCGGCGAGCCTTCCTGTTCACCAATGTCGTCGATGCCAAAGGCAGGAAGTACGATATTCCGGTGGCGGTGGGCGCGCTTTCGGCCTCCCCGCGCATTTACGCGCTCGGCATGGGAAGGAAAGTTTCCGAGATCGGCGAGGCTTGGCTCAACGCTATCGCCAACCCGATCGCGCCCACGCGTGTCGACCGCGCACCCTGCCAGGAGGTGGTCATCAGCGGAGAAGATTTGCGCAAGCCGGGCGGCGGGCTGGCGCTTCTGCCGGTGCCGGTCTCCACTCCCGGCTTTGATTCCGCGCCCTACCTCACGGCGACGCTGTGCACGACGCGCGACCCCGAAACAGGCGTCCAGAACATGGGGACCTACCGCGCCGGGCTCAAAGCTACCGACCGGCTCGTCGTCCGCATGGTCGCGCATGCCGGCGGCGCGGGCGGCTATCTGCATTGGCTCAAATACCGCGATCGCAAGGAAATGATGCCCATCGCCATCGTGCTGGGTGCCGGCCCGGTCGTGGTCTTCACCGGCCCGCAGAAGCTCGGCATCGACGTCGACGAAATGGCCGTGGCAGGCGCACTAGCCGGCCGGCCGATACGCGTGGTGAAAGGCGTGACCGTCGATCTCGATGTGCCAGCCGATGCGGAGATCGTTATCGAGGGGCTGATTGATCCGGCGATACTCGAGCCTGAGGCACCGTTCGGCGAGAGCAACGGCTATGTCGCGCTCGAGGCTTTCAACATGCCGATGCAGGTTACTGCGATCACGCGCAAAAAATCGCCGGTCTTCGTCGATATCATCAGCCAAGTTACGCCAAGCGAGTCGAGTGTGATCAAGAAGGTGGCCTATGAGCCGCTCTTCCTCGCGCATCTGCGCGACCATCTGTCGATCAAGGACGTGCGGCGGGTCGTGATGCATGAGCCGCTGACCAATCTGCGCCCGGTTATTTTCGTGCAATTCGCGAACGGCGCCGCCCGAACCGAGGTGTGGCGCGCCTTGCAAGGCACCGCGAACTTCCAGGCGGGATGCGGCAAGATCGTCATCGGCGTCAGCGAGGACATCGATCCTGCAAATACCGACGCGGTGCTTTGGTCGCTAGCCTATCGGGCGAATCCCGTGGAGGACGTGCACATCGCGCCCTACCGCAGCGGCGTGCAGCGCGCGCAATACGGCAAGCGCGATGCGGACTCGACGATGCTGATCGACGCAACGCTCAAAGGCCCGATGCCGCCGCTGGCGCTGCCGGCCCAGGAGTTCATGGAAAAGGCGCGGGCGATCTGGCAGGAGCTGGGCCTGCCGGCGCTCACCGTGCGGCCGCCTTGGCATGGCTATACGCTGGGCAACTGGACCGACACGTGGACGCGCTTCGCCGAACGTGCGGCCGCCGGCGAATGGGAGAAGAATGGCGAGGAGACCTATGCGCGCCAACGCGGCGGTCTCAAGCCGGAAACGTCGGTCAAGTTTGTCGAAGGCGCCGGCAATGAAGAAGACAGCTTGCGGTCATAGCTGGCGCGCTTGCACCCTGCGCTGAAGACGCAGCAGCGGTCAGCACGCCTACGCAACCAAATAACGGTTAAGCCGGGGGGGATGGATCATGGCGAGTGAAAATGCGGCTGCGACCTCGCAGCCGGTCTACGAAGTCGGCATCGACGAGAAACTGCCCTTCGACCAGCTTCTCGTCCTCGCTTTCCAGAACATCTTCGGCATGACCGGAATGTTCGTCTTTCCCGGGCTTTTGGGCCGGGCGTTCCAGATGCCGCCCGAGCAGATCGCCTATCTCTACGGGATGGTTTTTTTGGTATCGGGCATTACCACCTGTTTCCAGGCAGTGGGATTGCTCCGGCTGCCCATCGTCCAGGGGCCTTATGTCGGCAGCTTCATCGGCCTCATGGTTCTCGGGCATCTGCCGGGCGTGGGACTGGATGCGGCCTTCGGTTCTTGCTTCGTCGCTTGCCTGATTTGGGCGGCGCTGGCGATTCCGATCCGCGGCTACAGCTTCGTTGCCTTGTTCGGCCGCTTCTTCCAGACCCCGATGATCGCCGGCGTCATGGTGATACTGACGATGATGCAAATCGCCATCGTGTCGCTGCCCAACTGGATTGGCCAACCCGGCACGCCCGGCTTCATGATGGTCAATATGTTGGGCGGGCTGGTTGCGGTGGTCGCCTTCGTCGTCATCACCATCTGGGGCGGACGGTGGCTGCGGCGGGCTGCCATCCTGACCGGGCTCGTCCTCGGCACGATTTGCTACGCGTTCTTTATCCACATCTCGTTTACGCCGGTGGCGACCGCGCCCTGGCTGGTGGTGCCGAAGATTTTTCCCTTCGGCTTCGCGGTGCGGCTCGATGCGGTGCTGGTGTTCCTCGTCGTCCTGGTTCCGTCGAGCATATCGACTATGCCGCTGTTCAAGGTCGTCGCCAACTGGGGCAATCAGTCAATCAGCTCGCTGCGCATGTCCGAGGGCTGCTTCGGCGCCGCACTGGGATCGGCGCTCGGATCTGTGGTCGGAACTTTCACCATGTTTGTTTATCCCGACAATATCGGCATGACGCGCTCGACCCGCGTGGGCTCGCGCTATGCCACCCTCGCGGCCGGCGTGCTGCTCGTCGTCCTCGGCAGCATCGTCAAGTTTGACATGCTTCTGGTGCTCGTCCCGGTGGCTGTGCTCGCCGGCATCGCCACCGTGCTGTTCGGCATCGTCATGGTCCATGGCGTCCACCTGCTGGCCGAGGTGAACTGGACCGACCGCAACCTCATTATCGCCGGCGCTGCGCTGATGACCGGACTGGGCGGGCTGTTCGTGTCGCCCGAGGTGCTGAAAGAAATGCCGCTCATCATTCAACTCGTCCTCAAGCAATCGGCGGTTACCGGCGGCATTACGCTATTGATCCTCTACGCTTTGCTTGGCGAGGTAAAAGCGTCGGCCGCGCCTTTATAATCCGGCCGCAATTCTGCCGGCGGACTCGCCGGCCCGGCGCGGCGGCATGGGATGGCGCGACGATCCTGGACTGGTACATGGGCAACAAGTACTTGGGCAACAAGCCGTGACCGATTCGTTCTTCGTTCCTCACGATATCGAAGCGCCGGTGCGCGGCGCGGCATCCGGGCCGCTTGCCGGGCTCACCGCCGTCGTCAAGGACATGTACGACATCGCCGGCAGCCGCACCGGCGGCGGCAGTCCGGATTGGCTCGCCGCGCAGCGGCCGGCGCCGCGTCACGCGGCGGCGGTGGAGAACATCCTTGCGGCAGGCGCGACGATAACCGGCAAGACCATTTGCGACGAATTCTTCTACAGCGTCACCGGCGTGAACGCCCATTACGGCGCGCCGCCCAATCTGCGTGCACCAGGCAGGATTCCCGGCGGTTCTTCGAGCGGCTCGGCGGCGGCGTGCGGCGCCAACGCCTGCGATTTTGCGCTCGGCAGCGATACCGGCGGCTCGGTCCGCATTCCGGCGTCGTTCAACGGCCTCTACGGTTTGCGCCCCAGCCACGGCCGCGTCGATCTCGCCGGTGCCATGGCCATGGCGCCGACGTTCGACGTCGCCGGCTGGTTTGCCAACGCGCCAGGTGTCTTCCGCCGCGTCGGAGCCGTGCTGCTGCGCGGCGACCCGGTCGCTCCGAACGTGGAACGTTTGCTGGTCGCGGCGGACTGTTTCGCGCAGGCCGATGCTGAGGTCGCCGCGCTCGGCCATGACTTTCTCCGGCGCGCCGCCGCGGCGCTGCCGCCGCCGAGCGAGGCGACCGTGGCGTCGGCTGGGGCGGCGGCTGGTTTGGACGAGTGGCGAGAGGCGTTCCGCATCGTTCAGGCCAAGGAGGTGTGGGAATCGTTCGGCGCATTCGTCACCGGCTCGAAGCCCAATCTCGGCCCTGGCATCAGGGACCGCATGGCGTTTGCCGCGACCGTGACAGCCGATCAGGCCGACGCGGCGCGCAGAGTCGTCGAGAGCGTCCGCGCCCATGTGCGTGCGCTGGTAACCCCCGGCACGATCATGGCGCTGCCGACCGCGCCGTCCATTGCCCCGCTCCTCGTCTCCGGCGATGAGGAAATGGAAAACTTCCGGGTCAGGGTCATGCGGCTGACCTGCATCGCCGGATTGGCCGGCCTGCCGCAGATGAATCTGCCGGTGGGAACCGTGGCGGGCTGCCCGGCGGGGTTGTCGTTGATCGCCTGGCCCGGCGGCGACGAGGCGCTGCTCGATCTCGCCGTCCTGCTCGCTCGCTCTTGCGGCATTGCGCGAGGGTGATCCAGTGCAATCGTCCCTGCACCGCTTGCGGCTACTGGATGTTCCGCCTTCGCGGGGCATGACAGGTTTAGCATTACAGTTGCATTTTGTTTTGAGTTCTGAATCCATGGACCGCCATGATTCGGGGGATCATGGATGGTCGGAGCATCGATTGAGGCGACGCTTGAGCTTTGGGCGTCGTCGTTGCGGGA